>ENA-UOJH01003018-UOJH01003018.1-human-gut-metagenome-genome-assembly--contig:-C148-NODE-3018-length-9843-cov-5.038210_pt1 | contig 9843 bp, 8 predicted proteins | sample MGYA00242345_ERZ723892 | MGnify/ENA metagenome assembly ERZ723892 | reverse complement strand
GCCTATATCGTCCATCATCTCACCGATGAGATCATCGAGACTCCGGTGCTGCTGAACGAGAGCAAGAAGTACGGCAATGAGGACCGTGTGTTCATGTTCACCTCTACCAGCAAGATCACCTTCCCCGGTGCAGGCGTTTCTGCCATTGCCTGCAGCGAGAACAGCATGAAGTATATGTGCAAGCGCTTCTCGGTGATGATCATCAGCTACGATAAGATGAACCAGCTGCGCCACGTCCGCTTCCTGAAGAACAAGGAAGGCGTTCTGGCCCACATGGCAAAGCATCGCCGTCGTCTGGTGCCCTGCTTCGATGCCGTCAAAACGGCATTCCGCAATAACCTCACCCCCTGCGGCGACATTGCCCACTGGACCGATCCCAAGGGCGGCTATTTCATCAGCCTGTATGTCATGCCCGGCTGCGCCAAGCGGGTGGCAGGCCTGTGCAAGGAAGCCGGCCTGACCCTGACCGGTGCCGGTTCGGCATACCCCTACCACAAGGACCCGCAGGATTCTCACCTGCGCATTGCACCCACCTACCCCAGCCTGGACGAGGTGGAGACCGCCTCTGAACTGCTGTGCGTCTGTGTGCGTCTGGCCGTTGTGGAAAAGCTGCTGGCAGAGCAGGCATAACATTTCTTTGTAAAAACCTCCTCCGTGCGGTCCGCCGGGCCTGCCGGGGGAGGTTTCAATAACGGGTCCCGCAGCAAACGGGACGTTTGGAGGTATTCCTGAAACATATGAAGACAAAAGGCAAAGCATGGCACCTGGTCGTCACAGTGCTTCTGATCCTTGCGTTTGTGTACACGGCGTTTTTCGGCGTGTCGGCAAAGTACGGCGATGTGACCACCACCTACATCAAGGGTGCAAAGGACATCCGGTTCGGTGTGGACATCAAAGGCGGCGTCAACGTCACCTTTGTGCCCTCGGAGGACTACGATGCCACCGAAGAGCAGTTGGAAGCGGCGCAGCTCGTCATCGAGAACCGTCTGGTCGCACTGAATGTGACCGACTACGAGCTGTATGTGGACCCCAGCTCTGACAGCCTGATCCTGGAGTTCCCGTGGCAGTCCGGCGAAACAGACTTCGACCCGGAATCTGCCATTCAGGAGATCGGCACCACCGCCTATCTGACCTTCCGCGAGGGCAGCAGCGCCGACGGTGACCTGATCCTGGACGGTTCCATGATCGAAAGTGCTGCGGCCCAGTACGGCCCGGTGACCAGCGGCGGTGCTTCGGAGTACTATGTGTCCCTGAAGTTCACCGACGAGGGTGCCAAGGCCTTTGGTGAGGCCACCACCCGTCTGGCTGCTTCCAACGGCACCATCAGCATCTGGCTGGATGACGAGAATGTGAGCACGGCCACCGTCAACGCGGCCATCACCGATGGCGAGGCCATCATCACCAGTTCGGCTTCCAACCCCTTCACGCAGGATGCCGTGGTCAAGATGGCCCGCCAGATCAACTCCGGCGCACTGCCCTTTGCCCTCAAGGTGGACAGCTACTCCACCGTCAGCCCCAGCCTGGGCGAGAACAGCCTGAGCGCCATGGTGCTGGCCGGCGTCATCGCCTTTGCACTGATCGTGGTGTTCATGACGGTGCTGTACCGTCTGCCGGGCTTTCTGGCCTGCATTGCACTGGCCGGTCAGGTGGCCGCTACGCTGGCCTTTGTTTCCGGCTACTTCCCGGTGTTTGAGAGTTTTACCCTGACGCTGCCCGGCATCGCCGGTATCATTCTGGCCATTGGCATGGGCGTGGACGCCAATGTCATCACGGCCGAGCGCATCAAGGAAGAGCTGAAGAATGGCAAGTCCCTGGACGGCGCACTGAAGAGCGGCTTTGCCCGCGGCCTGACCCCCATCATCGACGGCAACGTGACCATCGTCATCGTGGCCATCGTGCTCATGGGTGCCTTCGGCCCCTCGGACGGCCTGTTTGCCAAGGCACTGCACTTTGTGTTCTTTGCCTTTGGCCCCTCCACCGCCGGTACCATTTACGCTTTTGGCTATACGCTGCTGACCGGCGTGCTGCTCAACTTCGTGTTTGGCGTGTTTGCCACCCGCGTCATGATCCGCGGTGCGGCATCCATCAAGGCTCTGCGCAACCCCTGGCTGTACGGTGCTGCCAAGCTGGGCAAGGGTGAGACCGAGAAAAAGCAGATCAATTTTGTGGGTCTGCGCAAAAAGTTCCTGGTCTTTTCCTCCTGCCTGATGGCAGCCATCGTGCTGTGTGCTGTGGTGTTCGGCGTCCATCTGGACACCGAGTTCACCGGCGGTGCCATGATCACCCTGAGCTACGACGGCAGCTTTGAGATGGCACAGGTGCAGCAGACCGCCTCCAATGCACTGGAGAACACCGGCCTGACCCTGCAGACCGGCGAGAACGTGGCCACCGGTGACCAGACCCTGAAGATCTCCATGCCCGGCACCGAGACCGTGACCACCGATCAGGTGGAGGCTCTGCTGGACTCTTTGAACGAGACTTACCCGGACAACAACTTTGCGCAGCTGTCCCTGAGCAACGTCAGTGCTGCCATGGGCACCAAGTTCCTGCAGAAGAGCCTGGTAGCTGTGGTGTTTGCGCTGGTGCTCATCCTGGTGTACATTGCCCTGCGCTTCAAGAACATCGGCGGCCTGACCGGCGGCATGATGGCTGTGCTGGCACTGGTGAACGACCTGATGGTGGTGTTTGGCACCTTTGTGCTGCTGCGCACTCCGCTGGACGGCAACTTTATTGCCGCCATGCTCACCATTCTGGGCTACTCCATCAACGATACCGTCGTGGTGTATGACCGCATCCGCGAGAACCGCGCCCTGATGGGCAAGAAGGCCAGCTTTGAAGAGCTGGTCAACCGTTCGGTCAACCAGTCTGCCCGCCGTACCCTCATCACCACCATCACCACCGTGATGGCACTGGGTGTGCTGTGCATCGTGGCAAAGCTCTACGGTCTGGACAGCATCTTTACCTTTGCCTTCCCGCTGATGATGGGCATGATCAGCGGCGTGTACACTTCGCTGTGCGTCTCCACCTCGGCATGGATGCTGTGGAGCGAGCGCAGCCCCAAGTCCGGCAAAAAGGCCTGACGCAAAATTCCCGCAGGGGTTCAGGAGGAACAGAACATGAAATGTCCCTATTGCGGTGCTGAGGAATCCAAGGTGATCGACTCGCGCCCTACCGAAGACAGTGAGCGTATCCGCCGCCGCCGGGAATGTCTGAGCTGCCATATGCGGTTCACGACCTACGAGGTGGTGGAAACAGTCCCGCTCGTGGTCATCAAAAAGGACAACTCCCGGGAGCCGTTTGACCGGCAGAAGCTGCTGAATGCCATGCTGCGGGCCTGCGCCAAGCGCCCCGTGAGCTACGAGGCCATTGAGCGCGCGGTCACCAGCATCGAGCAGACCCTGCTCAGTTCCTACGACCGCGAGATCCCCAGCGTGCGCATCGGGGAGCTGACCATGCAGGAACTGAAAAAGATCGACGAGGTGGCCTATGTCCGCTTTGCCTCGGTCTACCGGCAGTTTGCCGACGTGGAGAGCTTTTTCAATGAACTGAAAAAGCTCATGGGTGACCGGAAGGACGCACAGTAACCCGTAATTTGCAAAGCACCGCTTTCTCTGTACAGCAGCAGGGAAGCGGTGCTTTTTGTGTTTACACAAACCGCCGGGCCAGCCATTGCAGTGTTTCCACCTGTACCTGTGCCCGGCGCAGCTCCCCAAAGGCTTCTTCGGGGGCGTTCTGCTCCAGGTGCCCGTCGGCGGTGCGCAGGGCTGCTTCCAGCTCGGTAAAATCCTCCGTGCGCAGCAGATGGTTCATCTTTTCCCGCATCCGGTCACACCGGTCGGCCCCGCGAGCCAGTGCCTGCCGGGCCGAGGGCAGGTCGCTGGTGCGGATGGCCTCAATGGCACAGTCCAGGTCGGTGGAAATGTCATCGGCAAAGCGCTGTACCTGAAAGCTGCTGTAAAAGGCAGTGGCCAGCAAAGCGGCCACGATGGCAAAGCAGGCGTAGATCCGTTTCATTTCCGGCCCTCATGCACCGTAGCGCGGCGCTCCTTTTTCAAAAGAAAATAGTCCTCGGTCTCATTGCCGACAAGAAGCAGGATTTCCTGCGGCAGCAGGGTATTGGCCTGCGCCGTGCGTTCCAGCCAGGCACGGTCTTTGCCGCACCAGTGCAGGTTGTCCTCGAGCACCTGTCCATCCAGCACAAAGGGGATGGTTGCGTGGCAGTGCTCCACCCGCAGCTGCAGATCGGACAGCCGCGCAGGTTCCTTTTCCGGCCGCAATGCCACCGAAAGAGTCCCGTTCGTCTCAATGACCGCGTAGGACACATCCCGCGGATCAAAGACGTCCTTGCCGCGCAGCGCTTCCATTAGGTCGGCCACCGTCAGGCGCAGGGTGCGCAGAGCGGTCTGGTCAATCTCCCCGTTCAGGATCACGGTTTTGGGCCGCCCGGACAGCAGGTTGAAAAACTTCTGGCTGCGGAAGCTCAGCGCGGAGCCCAGCAGTTCCAGCGCAGCAATGAAAAACAGCGGGATCAGGCTGGCCGTCACCGGAACATCCTCCGATTCAATGGAGATGGACGCCAGATTGGAGATCAGGATGGTGGACACCAGTTCTTCGGGCTGCAGTTCCCCCAGCTGACGCTTGCCCATCAGCCGCATGGCAAACAGCACGCACAGGTAGATCAAAATCGTGCGGAAGATCAACAACTTCATCGTGGAAACCTCCTGTCGGCACCCGCCGGTATGGAACCGGCTCCGGGCGGGCATACTGCTGTGCAAAGGAGTGGATGTTGTGTGCAGCAGTTGTCGTTGCATCTGGCCGAAAATCTGGCAGAGCTGGACGCCCGGTTCGGTGCCTCTGCGGATTATTATGCCAAGGAAATCATGATTTATCATTGCCGGGGCTGCATTGTGCTGTTTGACGGCATGGCCAGTCTGGATTCACTGTGGGAGCTGCTGTTGGACGCGGCCAGTCGGCAGGCGCTGCAGCAGCCCTGCCCATGCACCGGGCAGGAAGTGTATGAGCACATCCTGCATGGTTCCGCTTCCCCGGCCGAGAGCACCCCGGTGGAGGATCTGCCGGATCTTGTCAAGCGGTTAACGGCAGGCATGGCAGTGCTGCTATTGGATGGCTGCGCGAAAGGCATTGCTTTTTCGGTGCAGGCCCTCAAGTACCGCTCGGTGGACGAGCCGGAAGGAGAGGGCAACCTGCGCGGGTCGCGGGAAGGCTTTGCCGACCTGCTGCGGGTGAACCTGAGCCTGCTGCGTCGTCTGGTCCGCACCGATGATCTGGTGTTGGAGGTGGCGCAGGCCGACACCGCCGCAGGGACAGAGTACGCTATTTGCTACTGCAGGGGCAAAGCAGACCCCGCCATGGTGCGCCAGGTACGGCAGACCCTTGCCGCTGCAAAGCCGGAGCTGCTGCTGGACAGCAGCTATTTTGTACCGTGGCTCCTGCCCAGCCGGGCACGGCTGTTCACTCCGGTCAGCTACACCCAGCGCCCGGCGGCGGCTTCGGCCAAACTATGTGAGGGCCGCATTGTAGTGCTGGTCAACGGCAGCCCGTCGGCCATGGTGCTGCCGGCGCTCTTCTGTGAAAACTTTGAATGCTTGGACGACTACGCGTCCACTGCCGTGTTCGCCTCCTTCTTGCGGGTGCTGAACTATGCTTCCTTTTACCTCACGGTCTTTCTGCCGGGGGCGTTCGTTTGTCTGGCGGTCTATCTGCCAGAGCTGATCCCGCCCCAATTGCTGTATAAGATCGAAGCCGCCGAAAAGGCTACGCCGCTGCCCTTGTTTGCAGAAATGCTGCTGGTCATCCTGCTGCTGGAAGTTATCCGGGAGGCCGGGCTGCGGATGCCGCAGTCGCTGGGGCATTCGGTCAGTCTGGTGGCCGCCCTCATTCTGGGCGATGCCGCCATTGCCACCGGCCTGATGAGCACCCCGGTCATCTTTGTGGCCAGCATTACGTCCATTGCGGTGTTCGTCACGCCCGCTTTGTACGAACCGGCCACCCTGCTGCGCATCGGCGTAGTGGTGGCTGCGGGGCTTGCCGGGCCGGTGGGACTGGCCGGGGCTTTTTTTGTGCTGCTGCTCAGCCTGTCCGGCACCGGGATGTTGGGGGTGCCGTATCTTGCACAGCATCCGTTCCCGCAAAGCCCGCTGGCCGAGGACGGCGTCATCCGGCGCAACTATCGGCACCTGTCCCGCAAGGGGTTCAACATCTGGCAAAAACGGAGGCCCCGCGCATGAATAAAACGCAGGACAAATTTTCATTGCCGGCAGTGACCCTCAGCATCTTTGCCGCGGCGGCGGCAGAGCGTCTGCCGGTATGCAGTTCGCCCCGGGCACTCCTCTGGCAGGAGGTGCTGGCTGCAGTACTGCTGATGATACTTTCTGCTTTGGCCAGTCGGTTCTGGCAGTCCGGCCCGCCAAAGCCTGCCGCCTGGGCAGCTGCATTTTGCCTGCAGGTCTGGCTGGCGGTGGAACTGGCCGGAACATTCTGGAAGGCTCTGCAAGTCTGCCGGGAAGAGTTTTCTTCGCTGGCATTGCTGGGTTTTTTGCCGCTGCTGCTCTGGGTGGGCTGGCAGATGCCTGCCCGCGCATGGGGTGCCCCGGCGCAGGTGTTGTGGTGGTTTGTGGCGGTGGGAAGCGCGGTGTGTCTGATGGGGCTGTCCCGGCAGATGCACTGGGCCGGGCTGTTTGCGCAGGCTGCGCCGCAGAGCACGGCATTCACCGTTCCGGTCTATGCGGAATACTTTGCGGTACCGCTGCTCTGCGGCCGGGAGGAGCGGCGTGGTGTCTGCCTGCCCATTCTCACAGCCCTTGTACAAACGGCGGCAACGCTTGGCATGGCACTGGTGTTCGGTCGGACATACCCGGCGCGGGAATTGCTGCGTGCATGGAGTACCGGGACATTTTCCCGGCTGGACGCGGCGCTGCTGCTGATCTGGCTGACCTGCGCGATTTTTCGCATCGGGGTGCTGTGCACGGCCGTCCGGATGCTGGGGCAGGAGTACGCCATACAAAAGCGAAAGGAAGTGCGGCAATGAAGCAGCGGTGGGCCCGAATTCTGCTTTATGCGGTGCTTGTCGGTTGGTGCCTGCTGTTCCTGCGCTGTGAGACCACTGAAAAAAGTATGATACGGGTGGTTTATCTGGAACAGAAGGAACAGACCTGGTCGGTGGGGCTTTTGTATCAGTCACCGGAAGCGGCAGCCGACGCAGCCGATGCCTCAGCCGCACTGCGCATCGCCGATGGCCGAGGGCAGACATTGGAAACAGCCCTTGCCGCTGCCGAAGGAACTTTGCCGCAGACGGCAGATTATCGTCTGTGCGATTATGTACTGTTCCCGGAGCAGACGGAGGATGCCGTGCTGGCAGCTTATGAGAATCTGGTGCTGGAACGCGGCTGCGGGCGCACAGCGGCCCGACTTTCCTGCACGGAATTCGATCTGGAAATACTCTTGCAGTCGTGCGGAAAAACGGAGACTCTGCCCGACAAACTGCTGGACAAACTCAAAGCGGGCTCGGCGGCAATGCCCCGGCTGTATGCACACCGGGAAAGCCTGCTGCTTCCTGTGCTTTGCTTGCCCGAAGCACAGGAAGGGAAAGTGATGGTTTCTGGCAGCGGGGCCTTCCGCACCGGGAGCGGTGCGGTGCAGCGCCTGACAGAAAACGAGACAGAGGCGTTTCTTCTGCTGACGGGCACACCGGGCAAACGAACCTTCTGGCTGCAAGGAAAGCGTGTAGCCATCCGGCGGTGCACCGTCTCAGTTGCTCTCCGGAAGCAGATGGCCACCCTGCGTCTGGACTGCCAGACGGCCTACGGCACGCCGCAGCCGGATGCGGCACAGTGTCAACAGTTGGAAGAGCTTTGCCTTGGGGTGGTACGTTCCTGCTGGCAGCAGGGGACAGACCTGCTGCATCTGCGGGAGCACAGTCTGCTGCGCACAGGCTCTCCCGACGGGTTTGACCCAACAAAAAACGCCGGCCCGCAGCTGCAGGCAGACGTTGTATTTCTTGGTGCTTGAAAAATCAGGATGCCGTGGGGAAGGTGACCGTGATGGTCGTGCCGACGTCCACCTGACTTTCCAGCTTGATGCGGGCCCCGTGGATGAGGGCAATGTGCTTGACGATGGCCAGCCCCAGACCGGTGCCGCCGGTGGCCTTGCTGCGGCTCTTGTCCACCCGGTAGAAGCGCTCGAACACACTGCTCTGCGACTCGCGCGGGATGCCGATGCCGTTGTCGGTCACGGTCAGGCTGCAATGGCCGTCCCGGGTGCATGCTGTCACGATCTGCACCTTGCCGCCGGGGCGGTTGTAGCGGATGGCGTTGTCACACAGGTTCTGGCACAATTCATCCAACAGATTGCGGTTGCCCCGCACCGGTGCGCTCTCGCCCAGATAGGTCAGGGTGATGTAGGCGTGGCGGGCGTTCAGCTTCTGACGCTCCACACACTCCTTGGCCACGTCCAGCAGGTCCACGACCTCCATTTCCGGCATGGAGGAGGTCTCGGAGGCGTTGTCCAGGCTGGACAGCTGCAGGATATCGTTCACCAGCTGGATCATCCGGCTGGCTTCGCCATGGATCTTCTGGGCAAAACCGGGCACATCCTCCGGCTTGGCGATGCCGGTCTCGATCAGTTCCGCATACCCGGAAATGCTGGTCAGCGGGGTCTTGAGCTCGTGGCTCACATTGGCGGTGAAATCCTGCCGCATCTTCTCGTTGTTTTCCCGCAGGATGCGGTCGGCATGGATGCTCTCGGCAAAGGGGATCAGTTCCTTGTACGGGACCTTATCCTGAATGTGGTCCAGATCCTCGGTCATGTTCAGCACCGGCTGCACAAGGGCGCGGGTGAGCAGGGTGGACAGGATCGCGGCAGCCAACATCAGGGCAACGCAGCTCAGCACGATGGCCGGCAGGGCTCCGTCGTAGACCGACCACACCGTTTCGGCGTCCTGCGCCACGCGCAGGATGTTGCCGCCGGGCAGCTGCACGGCATAATCATAGGTCTCATATCCCAGTGTCTGGGACTCACGGATGTCCTTGCCGATGCTGCCCTGCAGCGCCTGCACGATCTCCGGACGGGTAAGATGGTTCTCCATGGGCTGATCGGTGGCAGACTCAAAGATCACGTCGCCGTCCGGAGAGATCAGCGTAATGCGCAGGTCGCCGGTCACAAAGAAAGAAAGCTGCTGCTGCTCGCTGGTCAGGTCATACCCGGCACGGATGAGATCGCTCTCTTTTTCCAGGTCATCCCAGGCCTGGGCGGTAAAAGCCCGGTGAAAGACAAAGATGCACAGTGCTGCGGTGAACAGCAGCCCCAGAAAGCCCATGAGGAACAGCCGGTAGCTGATTTTTTCTTCCATGCTGTGCGGCTTCATTCGTCTCCAGCCTCCTCGTCATCGGCCAGCTTGTAGCCCACCTTGCGGATGGTGCCAATGTAGTGTCCGGCATCGCCCAGCTTTTTGCGCAGGGTGCGGATGTGCATGTCCACGGTGCGGCTTTCCACCGAAATGTCGGTGCCCCACACCACCTGCAAAATCGTCTCGCGGGTCACCACAAGGTTGGTGTTCTCCAGCAGAAGGCGCAGCAGGCTGTATTCTTTGTAGGTCAGTTCGACAGGCTGGTTGTTCACCGTCACGCTGTGACGTGCATTGTCCAGCAGGATCTCATGGAAGCTGAGCACATTGGGCCGTTCCTCCGGAGCCGCCCGGCGCAGAGAAGCACGCACCCGGCTGAGGAACTCCATGATGCCGAACGGCTTGGAAATGTAGTCGTCGGCACCGCAGTCCAGCCCGCGCACGGTGTCCAGCTCGCTGGATTTGGCCGTGACCATGATGAT
>ENA-UOJH01003016-UOJH01003016.1-human-gut-metagenome-genome-assembly--contig:-C148-NODE-3016-length-9847-cov-5.247141_pt1 | contig 9847 bp, 6 predicted proteins | sample MGYA00242345_ERZ723892 | MGnify/ENA metagenome assembly ERZ723892 | reverse complement strand
AAAGATATAATTTTCGGACAACATACGAACCACAAAACAAAGAAAAAATTTCCCGAAAAAGAAAACTTTTTTCGCCAAGAATTTTTCAAAGTTTCCCAAAATAGAAAACTTTTACTTCAACACAAAAAGCAAAATATTCTGATTTACAAATCTTTTTCTTTTCCAAACAGGCAATTCTTTTATTTTGCAAAAGCGAAAAGTTTTCCACTTTCTTAGATTTCCTGCAAAAAAGAGTATTTGTTATAAACGAAAAAACGGAAACAAACAAAACAGAAAGAACAACCTGCAAAAGTACATACATAAAAGGCAGACATGAAATAAAAAACGGCAGAAGAAAAACGACAAACGATGGATAAAAAGCAGCAAACAGAAAACGAAAAGCAACGAATGGAGAACAAAAAACAGCAAGCGGAGGACGAAAAGCCACTAACGACAAAATAATAACATGTAATAGCGAATTTATAATACGAGAACAGCGGGGATATATAACAAAACCTCCCCGCAACAAGAGAGTTGCGGGGAGGTTTACTATATGGTTTCGAATATTAGAGCTTCGGACCGGCAGCAACAAGTGCTTTTCCGGCTTCGTTGCCTTCATATTTCTTGAAGTTCTTGATGAAGCGAGCTGCAAGATCTTTTGCTTTCTCTTCCCATTCCGCTGCGTTCTTATAAGTATCGCGAGGATCGAGAATGCCCGGGTCTACGCCTTCGAGCTTTGTAGGAACTACGAAATCGAAGAAAGGAATAGTCTTTGTGGGAGCTGCATCAATTGAGTGATCAAGGATTGCATCGATAATACCACGAGTATCGCGAATTGAGATACGCTTTCCTGTACCGTTCCAACCTGTGTTCACGAGATATGCCTTTGCGCCGCTCTTCTTCATGTGTGCCACGAGTTCTTCTGCATACTTTGTAGGATGCAACTCGAGGAATGCCTGACCGAAGCAAGCGGAGAATGTAGGAGTAGGTTCGGTAATACCACGCTCTGTGCCGGCAAGCTTAGCTGTGAAGCCAGAGAGGAAGTAATACTTAGTCTGTTCCGGAGTAAGGATTGACACCGGAGGAAGAACGCCGAATGCGTCTGCGCTCAAGAAGATAACCTGCTTTGCAGCGGGACCGTGAGAAACAGGGCGAACGATGTTCTTGATGTGATAGATAGGATAAGAAACACGAGTATTCTCGGTTACGCTCTTATCTGCAAAGTCAATCTTGCCTTCCGCATCAACAGTAACGTTTTCGAGAAGTGCGTCGCGGTGAATTGCGTTGTAGATGTCAGGTTCTGCATCCTTGTCTAGATTGATAACCTTTGCATAGCAACCGCCTTCGAGGTTAAACACGCCGTTGTCGTCCCATCCGTGTTCGTCGTCGCCGATAAGCTTACGTTTCGGATCGGTAGAAAGAGTTGTCTTACCTGTTCCTGAAAGACCGAAGAAGATTGCGGTGTTCTCGCCATTCTTGTCGGTGTTTGCAGAGCAGTGCATGGAAGCGATTCCTTTAAGAGGAAGGAAATAGTTCTGCATTGAGAACATACCTTTCTTCATTTCGCCGCCATACCAGGTGTTGAGAATGATTTGCTCTTTTGAAGTTACGTTGAAGAGCACAGCGGTTTCAGAATGAAGACCGAGCTCTTTCCAGTTTTCTACTTTTGCCTTTGATGCGTTGTAAACAACGAAATCGGGCTCCTGCTCGAAATCTTCTTCGCTTTGCGGACGAATGAACATGTTGGTTACGAAGTGAGCCTGCCAAGCAACCTCAACAATGAAACGTACCTTCATGCGGGTGTCTTTGTTAGCACCGCAGAAACCGTCAACCACATAAAGCTTCTTGTTTGAAAGCTCTTTCTTTGCGAGCTCTTTGAGAGTATTCCAAGTTGCTTCGCTTGCGCGGTGGTTGTCGTTATGATATTCTTCAGAATCCCACCATACGGTGTCATGAGAATTAGCATCGTCAACGATGAACTTGTCCTTAGGAGAACGACCGGTATATATACCTGTCATTACGTTCACTGCGCCGAGTTCGGTTTCCTGACCTTTGTCATAGCCTGTTAGTTCGGGTTTTGTTTCTTCATTGAACAATACCTCATAGGAAGGGTTATACAGAACCTCGGTGGTACCGGTTATTCCGTACTTTGCTTCCAAATCTGACTTCTGAAATCTTGCCATAATGTTTGAAATTTATGAATTATACGAATTACATTCCTTTTTTATTTGGGGTAAAACCCCGGTAGTGCAACCTACGACACAAAATTACCCATTTTCCGATTAACGCCGCGCCAAGGTTCTCGTTTATTTTCAAATGTAAAGGAAACATTCTCCAAAAAATACGCTTCACGCTCCGGGCATTTTACTTTTGACAATTTTAGTTTGCAACATAACGGCACTTGCATGCTTACTCCGCCGAATTTTCGCCCACACTTTTACGGCGCGCTTACGTTCGGGAATTGCCGCATGCTTTTTTCGGACATTAATTCGGGATTTTTCCGGACTGAAATCCCACGAATTTCAGGCGATGATTATTTTCGGGGAAAAACACATGGCTTGTCGTAAAAAATACAAGGCACATATTTTAAAATAAGTGCCTTGTATTTTAAAATATATGCCTTATATTTTTTTGCCATTCCAAACTTCTGATTAACAACAACTTACAAGAATCGTAAATTTCGACTTATCTGTCTGATTATTAGCCGCTTCCACAAAACCGCAGAAAACCCGGATTTTCCCTTGTCAGTCGCCCGGACAGCAGCAATGCTCGCCATGATGCTCAAGTTCGAGGGTGGCATGGGTTATTCCGTCTTCCGCCAACTTTTCGCGTATCCGGTGCTTCACTTCCTCCATGTTCTCGTTACAATCCACCACCAGATGAGCCGTGAGTGCCGACTCCTCGGTGCTTATTGCCCACACGTGAACATGATGAACGTCTTCCACATGAGACAGAGAGGTTATGTCGTTCTTTACCTTGGATATGTCTATGTTTTCGGGTATTCCGTCAAGCGACAGGCGCAGACTCTGCGAAAGCAGATGCCATGTGGAAAAGAGAATGACCACTACTATCACGAGACTGATTATCGGATCTATCACATACCAGCCTGTATATGAAATGACGAAGCCCGAAACAAGCACGCCAACCGATACGAGCGTGTCGGCAAGCATGTGAAGAAACGCGCCTTCGGCATTGATGTCTCGCTTTTTATGGCGCATGAGCAACCACGCGCTCAGTCCGTTAATCAGTATTCCTATGCCCGCCGTCCACGAAACCGCCGCGCCGTCAACGGGTCGGGGATCGGAGAATTTATGAATGCTCTCCACCACAATTGCTCCCACGGCAACGAGCAGAATTATTGCATTGAGCAGGGATATGAGCACGCTGCCTTTCTTATATCCGTATGTGTATCCCTTTTTAGCCGGGACTTTGGCAAGTTCAAAGGCAAAGAGAGCCAGCAGAAGGCTGAACACATCGCTCAAATTGTGTCCCGCATCCGACACAAGCCCCAACGAATTGCGGCTGAAGCCAATGCCGGCTTCCACAACCACGAAAAGCATGTTCAAGGCTATTGCGAAAATATAAACGCCGTTGAGCGACGTGAGTTTCTCAGAATGGTGATGATGATGTTCCATATCAAATATGTTTATTCCTCCACAAGAAGATTAGAAATCTGCATGAGCAAATATTTTTTCCACTCCATAATCATGGCGCGATACTCGTTCTCGTCCATATTAAACCACGAAACAAAAAGATTCTTGGTTATGAATGGGAAAGCAATGTTGCCGTAAAAAGCAGTAAAGACCGTGTACATGGGCACTTGCTTCAATCTTCCCGCTTTCATCTCGCTGTTCAGCACATCGCGCACAAGCGAAAAAACTTTGTCATAGTGCATTTCTCTCGCAGTGGCAATGAAATGCTCCACATCGCGCTGTATTTCGGAAATTATGAAGCCCGGTATCGACGGATTCTCGAGAAACCTCTCGAAATACTCGTCCACCACAAGCGCAAGACGCTCGATGAGCGGTTTGTCGCTCGACATTATTTCGCGCAAACGCGGCATGAGAGTCTCGACAATGGACGAGAACACCGCCTTGAACATTACGTCCTTGTTGGGAAAATAATAGTGGAGCGTGGAACGGTTCACACCCGCCAATTCGGCAATGTCGCACATGGTTGTGTCCTCGAAGCCTTTTTCAATAAAAAGTCTGCGAGCCGAGTCAATCATTACCATTTCCTGTCCGCCGTATGTCTTTTCACTCATCTCGATTGTCTTACGTTATCAATGAACAACAGCAAACGATTAACGATATTCACATCGCTCACCGAGCTGTCAAAGTCGAGCGAAAGAATGTTCAGTTCCGGAAACATTGTCTTGAGTTTTTTCTCAATGCCTTTCTCAATTATGTGGTTGGCAATGCAGCCGAAAGGCTGAAGGCTTACCACATGATTAATTCCGTGAGCGACATAAGTAGAAATCTCTCCCGGAATGAGCCATCCCTCGCCAAACTGCGCGTTAAGCGAAATAATCTTCGAAGCCCGCTTTGCCTTTTCAAAAATATCGTCAAAAGGGGTGTAATATCTGAACGCCGATGCCGCATCGTTGAAAACGTCCATGCGCTTCTGTACCTTGCGATAAAGCCAATTGACAACGACATCGGGAATGCTCTTGCGCTGAAGCATTGAACGGTTTTTGGTTTCGCGGTTCACGAAACTTTGCGTAAAGAAATCCGTTATCAGCGGCGGCACAACCTCAAGCCTTTGCGCAATGAGCCAGTCGGTAACGTTTTTCTGGGCATAAGGATTGAATTCAAGGAAAATCTCACCCACAATTCCCACTTTGGCGGTCTTGATGTCCGTGCAAGCATCATTGAACTCCTTTGCAGCCTTTCTCACAAGCTCAGGAAGGGCGTCGGCATTATTTCTTTCTATCACAGGCTTTGCAATATCAAGGAATTTTTCCTTTAGCTTCGCTGCCACACCCTTTTCCTTTTCGCGCGAAACCGTGGCGTAATACATTTTGGCAATTACATCGCTGTACAACATGGTGCTGAGAGCCACCGGAAGCAATTTGAGCCATGGAATCTTGAATCCAGGCTGGTAATTGTCAATTCCGCTTCCGAATGAAAGCGACACGACAGGCGTGTTTCGGTATCCGTTCGACAGCAAAGCGCGTTTAATGAGTGCTATATAGTTGCTGGCGCGACACTGACCTCCAGTCTGCGTAATGGCAACGGCTGTGTCGTCCGGGTTGAAGCGTCCGCTCTTGAACGCCTTTATTACATCGCCCACGATAAGAGTTGCCGGATAGCAGACTTCGTTGTTGGAATATTTCAAACCCAGTTCTCCCGATTCCGAATCGCTCATGGGAAGATTCACAACATTGAATCCCGCCACTTTCATAGCCGCAGGAATCAACGGCGAAAGGAAAGGCGTAAAAAACGGTGCTATAATGGTGCGTTTACGTTCGGCTTTCGTAAACGCAGGAGTGGTTTCGAAAGACTTCACGCGGCTTTGCGTCTTGTCGTGGCTTATTTTCAAACTTTCCACAAGCGATCGCACACGCAACTTAATAGATCCCACATTATCTATATCGTCAATTTTAAGGAGCGTAAGGTTTTTGTGAAATCTCTCAAGCGTAGCCCGCACTTCGTTTGTCAGAAAAGCGTCGGGACCGCAGCCAAAAGATGTGAGCTGCATATACTGCACGTCTGCCGGTTGTAGCCCTGCCCATTTGGCAGCTTTGAGAATGCGGTTGGGATAAGCCCACTGCGAAAGATATATCGTATCGTCAATTGAAAGTTTCTCGTCATAAACAATATCATCCGTTATTACGTAAACACCCATTGCCGTTGCCATCTCCGCAACCCGGTGTTGAATGAGCGGATCTGTATGATAAGGACGACCGGCAAGGAGAATGGCGAGACGTTTTTCCCGCCTTGCTTCTTCGAGAACCTCTCTGTTTATCTCGGCAAGGCGTTCGCGATATTGTTTTTCGGCTTCTTCGGCTGCCGACAAAGCACTGCGCACGGTTTTCGATGCAATTCCGAATCGTGAAAGCCATTCTTCCATTTGTTTCTGCAGCAGTTTGCGGTTTTTGAAAGTAACAACGGGACTTTCAACCGGCACTTTGGGCGACTGGGAACTGTTAACAACTTCGGAATATCCCGAAACTATCGGACAATTATAACTGTTTTGCTGTCCTTTCTCCTTGCGTTCAAAAACTACAAAGGGCATGAAAATTCTATCTACGCCCTTGCGTTCGAGATCTGCTATATGGCTGTGAACAAGTTTGGCAGGAAAACAAATGTTATCGCTCATCACGCAGTTTGCGTTACGTTCGTAGTCGGCGTAACAGCTTTCTGAGGAGAGCACTGTACGTATGCCGCATGAATTAAAAAAGGTATGCCAGAAAGGATAATCCTCATAAATGTTCAGACAACGCGGTATGCCGATGGTAAATACGGGCTTCTCCACCTTACATTCGCGATCGAACAAAAGCCGGTACTTCTGCGGATAAACATTTCTGCCGGGTTTTGCCTTTGTTCCGCGATTGGAGAAAACACGTTCGCAACGGTTTCCAGAATAATACTTGCGGTTTCCCGGGAATAGGTAATGCGTAACCGTACATTGGTTTTCGCATCCCTTGCATCGGGTGCGTCGCGTGGTATATTTGGCACGCGAAAGCATTTCTTCCACACTGCCCGCCTCGGTTGCTTCGTCGGATTTATGCTCCATGGCATAGAGTGCGCAACCTACCGCACCCATCAACTCGGGACAGTCGCTGCGGTTAACATGTGTGGACGCAAGTTTTTCAAGAGCGCGAACAATTGAATCGTTTCGCATTGTTCCGCCCTGCACAACCACATATTTTCCGAGTTCGGAGGTGTTTTTGAGCTGCAAAACCTTATACAGGCAGTTTTTCACCACACTGTATGAAAGTCCTGCCGCAATATCGGCAACCGTAGCCCCTTCGCGCAACACCTGTTTCACTTTTGAATTCATAAACACGGTACAGCGTGTTCCCAAATCGCAGGGAGCATCGGAAGTACATGCGGCACGGGCGAAATCGTTAACGTCATAGTCGAGCGAACGTGCAAATGTACTGATAAACGAACCGCAGCCGGACGAACATGCTTCGTTTATTTCTATGCGGTTTATTACTCCGTGGTCCACGAAAATGGCTTTCATGTCCTGTCCGCCTATATCAAGGATGAAAGAAACCTCGGGACTTATGTTTTTTGCGGCAAGATAGTGGGCAATGGTCTCGATTATTCCGCCACCCAATCCGAATGCCGCCCTTATTAGGTCTTCGCCGTAGCCCGTGGAGCAGGAACCGGATATTTTCAAATTGGTTTCGTGCTTCTCGCACTCTTTTTTCAGCAGCTCGAGTCCTTTCTCCACAGTGCCTATAGGGTCGCCGTCGTTGTTATGATAGTAAGAAAACAGCAGATTTCCCTCGGGAGACAGAGCAACCACCTTGGTGGTGGTGGAACCCGAGTCAATGCCTATAAAAGCTTCCTGATTCCCTTTACCGGGAGCCACACGCCGCAAAGCGTTTCCCCCAAGATTTTTGCGCCAATGCTCATAGTCTTCCTTACCTTCGAATATCGGCGGAAGACTAAGGTATGAGTGAACTTTCAAAGAGAGTGCGGAAGACACAAGTTGCTCAAATTCGCGAGCCGATGTCTGCATTCCGTTTTCGGCAAGAGCCGCTCCCCACGCGGGAATTATGCTTCCGTTTTCGGGAAGTACTATTTCGTTTTCGGCAAATCCGAGATAATCGGAAAAGGCTTTCCTCAAACCCGATAGAAACGTCAAAGGTCCTCCGCAAAACATGACAGGCGGAGTAATTACACAGCCGTGAGCCAAAGTTGTTACCGTTTGCACCGCCACGGCATGGAAAATGGAAGCGGCAATGTCCTCACGCGGCACATTGCGAGCTATAAGGTTTTGAATATCTGTCTTGCTGAACACGCCGCAACGCGAAGCCATGGGATAAACCTGCGTGGAACGGAGCGCAAGAGCGTTGAGTTCGTCATTGCTTGCGTGGAGCAAAATTGCCATTTGGTCAATAAATGCCCCCGTTCCGCCTGCACAATTTCCGTTCATGCGCAAATCGGTTGCACGACCGCCGTCAAAAAACACCACTTTTGCATCTTCGCCGCCAATGTCAATCATTGTTTTGGCTTCGGGATGGGCACAGCGCACATAATTAGCCGCAGCCACCACTTCCTGTACAAAGGGAACGTTGCAACGCTCCGAGACTCCCATGCCCACACTACCCGTTACGCTGATGCTGAGAAGCGAATCGCCCGCCACGCGCCGCAAATCGCTGCAAAAGTCCGCAATACAGTCTTTGACACGAGCCTGATGGCGCACATAATTAGTGTAAACCGGTTTGCCAGAAGGGTCAAGAGCCACAATCTTGGCGGTTGTGGAACCAATATCAATACCTACCTTATATAATGTCATAAATGTTATTTTTCGCGAAAGCTGACACTTGTGTCAGACAACTGCAAATGTATGAATTAATTTCATTTACGCGACAGGGATTTGCATCATTATTTTTCTTTAACGGGATGTTCCGCCTAATCAGTCAACCACGTTTTGCATTAAAGCCCCAAACTCATCGAAGAAGGCTGTCATTTTGCGCGTTTGGCGACATAAAAACAAAAAAATCATCGAAAACAAAAAGTTTTTCAAAAATCTTGCACAACCTATCAAAAGTTTTTGCTAACTTTGTGCTGAATTTTTTCGAAAACACATCGCGCTGTACAAGTACAGCAAAGAGCGCAGGATTTGAGACAATCTGCAAGCGCAAGCCGATTTCCCATTTCATGCAAAAACAGGGGCATCACCATGCCCGAAAGTCCCTTGTAAGGGGAAAATAGTTTCTTTTCGAAACGAGACACATAGTTTTTAGCATAGCGATGAAGGGTCATCGCCATTTATGCTCTAATAACCGCCTGCCGTCGTTAAAAAACGTTAGTATGCTTAGATTCTTATATTGGACGGAGACGGCTTTTGGAGCCCAACCATGGGGGACAATTAAAAATTACAGCACGGTTGTCCCCCATTTTTCCGACGGAGCAGAATCTTTCCGCCTTTATTTTGCACGGCACACAGTAAATAAACAACGAACAACACATATCTTTATTGTATAAAACTGCACGATTTATCGTTTTTCGGGCAACTTTCTCCGACATTTCAACATAAACATGGCAGCAATTACTTTTTTGCGCACGCAAAACCGAGGGACACAGAGCATACCTCAATGCCGATTATCGGACACGTTTTGCAACAATTTTTCGAGGCATTTTTGTCCCTTTTGTAAGACTTTGTTTTTCAATATGTTTGACATGTCCGAAAATATAAGGCATATATTTTAAAATACAAGGCACTTATTTTAAAATATGTGCCTTGTATTTTTCACAACAAGCCATGTGTTTTTTTTCGCGTCAAAACACATGGGAAAAATTAAAGGAAAAAATGTGGTTTCGGTACACTTTTTTGTCCCGCCACGGTGTTAACGGCGCACGGTTTTCCGAAACATTTTTCGGAACGAGCCGGAAGAATGTAGCCCCATGCGACACGCTACCGTAGTGGCGGCTTAATGCCTGAAAACGGACGCTTCAGCCCCGCGCCGCGTATGGCACGCGCAGGTTAATCCGGGGCATATTCCTAAACGCAATGTTCAGGAGCGAAATTACAAAAACGAAAATCCCCGTCCTGCAGCACGCGGAACGGGGAGCAATCTATTACGTTAATTATTTGTCAGAGATTGAACGCCTCTTTAAGTTCGTTCATCGATTCATCGCTCATGCCTTCAGGTTCAAAACCCATGGATTTTGCATCCTGTTAAATC
>ENA-UOJH01003013-UOJH01003013.1-human-gut-metagenome-genome-assembly--contig:-C148-NODE-3013-length-9850-cov-3.864931_pt1 | contig 9850 bp, 9 predicted proteins | sample MGYA00242345_ERZ723892 | MGnify/ENA metagenome assembly ERZ723892 | reverse complement strand
AACTTCTTAATATTACCTACATATACCTCTAATTCCTGGTCAACCTTTTTATCAATTTTTATTACGTCTCCAACCTGCAGATTAACAAAATCCGAAACACTAATCTTAGATGTACCAAGCACTGCCTTTATTGGTATCATTGCTTTATCAATAACTGTTTCAATAGCATCCTCATATGTATTGGAATCTTTTTCCTGCATATTAGAAAACCAATACTTGGTATTAAGCTTATCCATAACCGGTTCAAGAGTTGCATATGGAAGACATATATTCATAAGTCCCTCCACATCACCAATCTTAATATTAATAGTTACAATTGCGATTGTTTCACTCGGTGATATAATCTGTGCAAACTGCGAATTAGTCTCTATTCTTTCAAGTCTTGGATTAACCTTTACAACATTTTCCCATGGTTCCTGCAACTGATTAACACACACTGTAAAGATACGTTCCAGAATTGTAAGTTCAATTTCTGAAAAATCTCTCTCTTTATCCAAAGCATTACCTGCACCTCCAAGAAGTCTGTCAACAATTGCAAACCCCAGATTGGATGCCATCTCCATAATTATGTTACCACTTAATGGTTGCATTCCAACAACACCTAAAAGAACCGGATTAGAAAGGGCATTAGAAAATTCTGAATAAATAACTACTTCTGAATTAACAACCTCAACATTGACTGTCTTTCTAAGATATGCCGGAAGATTGGTACTCAGCAGTCTTCCAAAATGCTCAAATATTATCTCCAGTGTTCTTAGATGTTCTTTAGAAAACTTAGAAGGTCTTGCAAAGTCATAATTCTTGACTTGCTTTTCTTCTGTATTCTTCATCTCATCTACATCTAATTCTCCACTGCTTAAAGCTTTTAAGAGGTTATCTATTTCACTCTGTGAAAGTACCTCTCCCATCTTCCTCACCTCCTTATCATATTCTTTAATGTTTACTGGACAACAATATTAATCAGTACACTTTGTATCGTCTCAGTCTTGAATAATTCCTGGAATTCCTTTAAAAGGTCTGTTTCCATGGTTGATTTATTAGCACTTATTGTGCTGTAAGTATACTTATTAGCTTCATTGGTTATCTTATTAACAAGGACCTTCATCCCATTATCAACTGAAGTCGATACAGTACTATAATCCTTAGCTTTTGAATTAAGTCCGACAGATACTGAAAGTACGGCATATCTTGTTTTTCCATTATCAACAATTATATCCGTGCTGTCATTGTTCTTAATATCAATATAACTTACATTTTCAATTCCTGAACCTGTAGATGAATTATTATTAGAAACTCCGCCTGCAACATCCAGGTCAATAATCTGTGCCACTTTATTAATAAGAGAATTTGTCTTCTTATTTGTTGATACAAGTGAAAATGTAAGAATCACTGTAAGTACCAGATTCACAAGTACAAGTGCCAAAATAATCACATTAAGCATACTCTTTTTCATGAGTAATCCTCCTTAGCTGTTAATTGAATTATACACCTTAATCTCAACTCTTCTGTTCTGAGCTCTTCCTTCTGGAGTATCATTAGTTGCAATAGGCACTGCATCTCCTCTTCCGGATGAACTCATTGTCTGATCTGAAAAGCCTTTCTCAGACACAAAGAAATCAAACACACTGTATGCCCTGTAAAGAGAAAGCATCATATTATTAGGAAACAGTGATGTATTGATAGGAACACTATCAGTGTGACCTTCTATGGTAATAACATTATAATCATATTCAATAAGTGCATCAGCAACCTTGTCAAGAAGCCTGCGTGCCTCTGATGTAAGCTCCGACTTTCCCGAATTAAACAGAATTCCACCACTTACATTAAGCATTACATATTTACTATAAGCAGTAACATCAACATAATCTGCAACTCCACTGGCTGTAAGTTTATCAACAATCTCCTCAGCCATATTTTCAGACTGCTCAAGACCTTCTTTTTCAATCTCTTCATAAGCATTCTGTACATCCTGTGACATATCGCCATCATTGTTAAGGCCCATATTGTTATAGTAATTGCTCAATTCATTCAGCTGACTCGCCCCACTGCTTACAAGAATTCCTTCCTTTGACAGTGCAGAACCGCCTTGAGGAAGTACACTAAAGCTTGATGAAAGTGAAGCTGCAATCTCTTCAAACTTCTGAGAATCAATATTAGACATAGCAAACATCAAAACGAAAAAGCACAGCAGAAGATTCATAAGATCTGAAAACGTATCTTTCCAAAGTGCCGCTGGTGGTACATTCTCTGTACGCTGTTTAGCCATCAGCCTTCACCTCCTCCTTGTTCAGATAATGCTGTTCTGGCAGATGGTGAAAGGAAAGACTTAAGCTTTTCTTCAATAACTCTTGGGTTCTCTCCTGCCTGAATAGAAAGAAGACCTTCAATAATAATCTCTCTAAGCTGATATTCATCATTATTCTGAAGCTTGAGCTTATTAGATATAGGAACACATATCCAGTTAGCAATCAAAGAACCATAAAGTGTAGTAAGAAGTGCTACAGCCATATTAGGTCCGATAGATGCTGTATCAGATAAGTTCTTTAACATATTAACAAGTCCGAGAAGAGTACCAATCATTCCCCATGCAGGAGCAAGAGCTGCCCAATTATCAAAAAAGCCAATTGTACTCTTATGTCTTGTATCAAGATTAACCAGTTCTGTTTCAAGAATGCCTCTCACAAGCTCCGGCTCAGTACCATCAACAATGAGAAGAATACCCTTCTTCATAAACTCATCATCAAGTCCCTGTGCCACTTCTTCAAGTGCAAGAAGGCCTTCTTTTCTGGCTGTGTTAGAAAGCTCAATAATCTTAGAAATAACCTGTCCATTATCAAGCTTAGGATCTTTCATAGCAATGCCAAATCCCTTAAGATGTCCTAAGAATGTCTTAAATGTATAAGATGTGAGCATACCAGCCATTGAACCACCAATAGTAACGGCGATTGACGGTATGTCAACAAATGTGTCCATAATTCCCTTTAGTGTAGGATTAGTCGTACTTGTTATAATTCCGATAACGACCATGACAAACCCAATAATAATTCCCAACAGTGTAGCTAAATCCATAATTGCCCCTTCCAAGTCTCTAGTATTCTATATATATTATCACTTAGTATCTGTACCAGACGCATACAGATTACCAATTATATTTCTCTTATAAGTAATAACCTTGCTATATACCTCTTCTACGCTTTCCTTGACAACGTATTTATGTCCTGTTGTCAGGGTTATAACAGTATCAGGTGTTTCCTCCATAACTTCAATCAGTTCTGCGTTAAGCACAAAGCTTTTTCCATTAAACCGTGTTACATCAATCATAATTCCTCCCGATACCACATAAGGTATAGTACCTCTATTAAAATCAACTATATATATTAAAACACTTATGGCGAATTATTGCAAGGAATACTTGTAATAATTCGCCATAAATATCTTTTCATGTCAATTATCTCTTAAGATTAATAAGTTCTTCAAGTAATGTATCTGATACAGTAATAATTCTCGAATTAGCCTGATATCCTCTCTGAGTTGTAATCAGATTCGTAAATTCTGAAGAGAGATCCACATTAGACATCTCAAGTACTCCTGATGAAATACTTCCATCACCTTCTGTAACATCCTGACCAATTCCATCAAAAGTTCCAGAATTAAGTGTTGCTGAATAAAGATTATCGCCTTCTTTCTGAAGACCTTCAGGGTTGGAGAAAGAAGCAACTGCTATCTGTCCAATATTCTTAGTAACACCATTGCTATAGCTTGCCACAATATATCCTGATGAATCAACACCAACCGATGTCATCTTACCTACTGCCTTGCCTTTTCCAAGTCCATTAATGCCAAGCTCTGAATTAAGATTAGTCTTTTCTGAAAACATTGTAATTCCAGATGCATCCATCGTAAGTACAGGACTTGTCTCACTTTCACCGATAACTCTCAAATCAACGCCTTCAATAGCATCTGATGCAGTCCCGTTATTAGAAAATGTAAGCTTAATATCTGAATTTGATGCATCGGCAAGACCTGTAAGTGTATTAAATGATAATGGTGCTGACGCAGTAAATGTAAGGTCTGTCGGCTTACCATTCTTTGAAACCGAAACAGGCTCAATTGTATACTGTGTATTATCTCCCTGAACGCCTGCATACACAAGATTAACTGTTGCCTGATAAGAATTACCAAGGCTGTCATAAAAATTAATAGTTGTAGTACTTGTATCCTTAGAACCTGCATTAAGGTTACCTGTTACCGTAACAGATGAAGTTCTTTCTGGTGAAGTATATGCAACATCCGGACTGTTAACATACAGCTTTGATACAAGGTCTCTTTTTGCATTACCAGATTCATCAACCTGCCAGCCCATTACATTAGCGCCACCTGGTGTTACAAGAGCACCTGACTCATCAACCTTAAAATTACCGGCTCTTGTGAAGAATGTATTACCCGCACTGTTAACTATAAAGAAAGAACTTCCACCAATCTTTAAGTCAAATGCATTATCCGTTCTCTCATAACCACCTTCTGAAGAAATTGCTGTGGAGATAGAACCAACAGATGATCCAAGACCAATCTGCATAGCATTAGTTCCTCCCTTTCCTGTTTCTGCATTAGGTCCTGACGCAATCTGAGTTGTCTGATAAAAAACTTCTGAAAAAGTCATAGACTGTGACTTATATGCCACAGTATTAACATTGGCAATATTATTACCAATAACGTCCATTTTTGTCTGATGTGCCTTAAGACCTGACACAGCAGAATACATTGATCTCATCATAATATTTGTTCCTCCATAAATATGTAAAGACATATATCTGATGCATTCATCAATAAAGCATCGTCCCTTCTGGCATTCAGGGACATTCGCCTCCTTGCGGTCCAGCTAAATAATTACTGCTCCATCAATATTAGTATAGATATTATCTTCATTGTTATTCTGATTCATCGCCGTAATCACTGTTCTGTTTCTTGTATTAACTATAAAAGACAGATCATCAACTATAACGAGCGATTCTTTGATTCCTTTCAAAATTGCTTTTTCGGTTCCTTCCTCAAGCCTTGTCATCTGTTCGTCTGATAACCGGATATCTCTCTGTTCAAGCCTTTCACCAGCATGTTTAGAGAACTTCAACCCTTTTGACGATTTAATATCACTGTCGGAAATAACCTCTTCAATCGAACGCTTCTGATTATATATATCAGCAAATGTTTTGCCATTATACATTTTATCAACATTATCAGAATTCTTCTTTCCTATAATGTCCGTCATCTTTTCGATAGAAGCAATATTATTACCTATCATATTATTCATCATAACGGTCACTCCCCAGGTTTTGTATCCTCTGTCTTAGTATCTGTTGTAGAACCATTTCCTTTCCATTTGTCAAAATAGTCCTTATCCATTACAGTATCAAGATCTGCAATATCATAAAGCTTTCCACCAATTCCAAGATAAACAGTTCCATTTATTGTTTCCCAATAATCAACAGTTCCGCCTATATAACCATTGCTGTTCTGTGTTGTAGTCATTATAACCTGCTTACCCACAAGGTTAGATGCCATATCCTGTAATGTATTATCATTCATTTCTTTAGTAGCTTCAACCTGTGTAAATGTAGCAAGCTGTGCCATATAATCCGAATTATCTGTAGGTTCTAGCGGATCCTGGTTCTGCATCTCAGCTACCATAAGCTGTAAAAACTGTTCAACATCAAGCGTTGTCTTATTAGTAGTACTCTTATTCTTTCCTGTTGAACTTAAGTTGCTGTTAACATCGTCCTTTGTACTTAATGAACCATCATTCTTCACATAAGACCATGCACCTATCGTACTAGCCATATATTATCTCCTTTCTCATCTTATTCTATGCTGAATATTCAACACTGCTGTCGCCATTAACAATAGCATCTTTTGCCCTGATTTCTTCATCAGTCATATCAGATTCTTCCAGTTCTTCAAGACTGCTAAGATCAAGCTTTCTATGAGTCTTCTTTTCCTGACCAGCCTGTTCTGAATTATTACCTTCGAGATTCTGCTGTGATTCAAAGCCATGACTCTGTACAGTAATCTCTACAGATTCAACCTTCACACCCTGATTGTTAAAATGTTCTTTCAAAGCTGTCATCTGATTTTCAAGAGCAGCTTTTACCTGTTCATTCTGTGCTGTAAGCTGTGCTGTAATTACTCCCTGTCTTGCTGTGACAGCTATATGTACTTTTCCAAGATTCTCAGGATTAAGCATAATTTCAATACTTGAAAGCTGCTGTCCTGTTGTAACCTTAATCTGTTCTACAACCTGTCTTACAATATCAGCTTCATTAACATTAGAAACTTCATCAATAATCTCGCTGAAAGCATTCTGGATGTTCTGTGCCATATTCCCGGTAAAGTTTTCATTTTCCACAGATGCTTTATCAGACATATGAGTCTGCTGCTTATCATCCGCATTATTGTCATTATCAGCCTGCACTTTAGTCTTCTGTGCAATTACATTGCTTAACTCATACTGTGATGCTGCTTCCGGCCGTTCTTCTGGCTGTGCATCTTCTTTCACCACAGACTGTTTAACATACTGTTTAACATCATCCTTCGCAGAAACAAGCATTTCTTTAATTGAATCAATGTCCATATTATACACATCTTCCAGATTATCTGTCACAGACTTTGCATATCCCAGTATATCATTGAGCATAGATACTGAATCTGCATCTGTCAAAAACTCAAGTGAATCAGTGTTTCCGCTAAGAGCAACTACAAGATCCGTAAGCTTCTGCATGTCAAGCAAATCCTCTGCTATAATTCCAAGCTGCTCCATAGCACTCTCTATATCTTCATCAGATACATTCATTGTTTTCTTAATCTTTTCTTTAATGTCCGACACTGCATTCTGCACATCCTGAGTCATTTTGTTACTGTTTTCTTTAACCTCATTATCTGTTTTTACATTTTTTACAGTTGAATTAGTGGTAACAATATCTGCATTCTTGTTAGACTTATTAGCACCCATACTTACAAGTGAATCTGATGGAGCTGCTGAATATGTATTAGTCTGCTTTGATGAATTCCCAGTCACATCGTTTCTTACAGAACTATTCATTATCCTTGCAAAATCAACATTCCCGGAATTATCCTGACCAGACTGGCTTCCAACACTTCCTGCCACCTTAGTAACCGGCTGAACCATTCCTGTAACAGCTGAACTTACCATATTATTCTCCTCCTTTCTTCATATTAGAATCAGGATAGACCTAATCCTTATTGTATATCGGTAGTCTGTGCTACAGACTTAACCTTTAGCAGGATACATAATAACTGTAAGTTTTGCAGCATATACAGGATCCATCTCTGCAAGAATTGCTGCTCTCTGTTTAGACGTCATGCAAAGAAGTATATCAGAAACAAGATCTGTATCTCCAGTCATCTCTTCAAGAATAGCTGCAGCATTTTTCGCATCCATCTTAGAATATGTTTCTGCCCAGTCCTTAACCTGCTTTGAGTACTGTAGATCCTTTACAACCTGTTCGTAAAGCTTTGCTGCATTTTCTGAATCAATACTTTCATACCACGATTTGTATTCACTTATATCTGGAGCATTATCTGTATATACAACATCTGTATCGAACTTATCTTTAAGTTCCTGATAATGCTGTGCATTCTCTTCAAACACTTTGAGTCTGGCAATCTCAGCCTGAAGCTCAGCAATTGTCTGGGCTGATGCATTCCCATTATTATTGTTCTCATCAAGCTGTGCTTCAAGTTCTTTAATTCTGTCAACTGCTTCAGAAAGGCTCTTGTACTTTCCCCCTGTTTCTTCCTGAATTTCTTCATCTGTAGCTGCTGGAAGAATCTTATTCACTACCGGAACATTTTTAAGATATGGCCGTAAACTACTTCCAATACCGCCGACATTCATCTTAATAAGAAGTGCAAATATAACAAGCCATATTACAATAATAAGCATTGCAACCAGTATGCTTACCAGCTTTCCACTCTTTCCTGATTCATCATCAAGTTCATCAATATTAACATCTTTTTTCTTAGCCATATCAATCTTTCTCCCAAAAACAATTACTCATCTTTGTTATTATATTTAAAGCTCACCGTTTCATCTATCTCTTTCATTTCCTGAGCATTAATATCAAGTTTAAACTGTTCAAATGCTTTCTCTTTCAGTTTTTCATGAATTTTCCTGTCCTGCACTGCCTCAGTCAGTTTCTTCATTGCATTATCAACATTGCGCTGTGCAATCCTTATTCTGACCGCCTGCTGTGTCATCTGGTTCTTGATAATATCAATTGCCTCATTACATCTGCGCATTTCCATAATATCAAGTCTTTCTGATGCAGAGCTTCTCGCAAGATTTTCATATGAATCAAGCCTTTTTCCGAGTCTTTTCATAGTTTCCTCTTCAATGAAAAGCCTGTTATTCATCTCAGCATATTCAGTTTTAGCCTGTGTTTCCAGGCGTTCTTTAATATCAAGAACATTCTGCATGCTGTATAAAAATTTTGCCATTCATGCCTCCACTATTTCTTTAACTGAAGTGAGCCATTTTCAAATGCTTCATAATCCGCAAATATATCTGACAGTTGTGTGACTTCATCTTCAAAATCAAACTTTTCATCCGTCTGCTGCATAAGGAACTTATTAACTGCATCAATCTTATATATAGCATAATCAATATTACGGTTAGAGCCGCTCTTATACGCACCAATATTAATAAGATCTTCTGCTTCATTATAAGTCGCCATTACATTTTTCATTCTGCCAGCCATCTGTTTATGCTTCTTGTCTACAATCTGACTCATACATCTTGATATGCTCTGTAAAACATCAATTGCAGGATAATGATTTTTCTGTCCTAACTTTCTTGACAACACAATATGTCCATCAAGAATACTTCGTGCAGTATCTGTTATAGGTTCATTAAAATCATCACCATCAACCAAAACAGTATACAGCCCTGTAATAGAACCTTTGTCCGACATCCCCGCCCTCTCAAGAAGCTTTGGCATTTCACTGTATACACTCGGTGGATAGCCTCTTGTCACTGGCGGTTCACCTGACGCAAGTCCAATCTCCCGCTGTGCCATAGAAAAACGTGTGAGTGAATCCATCATAAGAAGCACATCCTTGCCCTGATCCCTGAAATATTCTGCTATTGCTGTTGCAGTCTTCGCAGCCTTATTTCGTATGAGAGCAGGCTTATCCGATGTTGCAACAACAAGGACACTTCGTGCCATACCTTCCGGGCCTAAATCCCGCTCAACGAATTCTCTTACTTCCCTGCCTCGCTCTCCTATAAGAGCAATAACATTAATATCGGCTTTAGTATTTCTTGCAAACATACCAAGAAGTGTACTTTTTCCTACGCCACTTCCGGCAAATATGCCTATTCGCTGTCCCTTGCCAACAGTAAGTAATCCGTCTACAGCCTTTACGCCAAGAGGAAGCACCTTGCTTATTATCTCCCTGTCCATAGGATCTGGCGGTGCTGCCTCAACCGGATATTCATCTGTATATTCTAATTCAGAACCATCCGTAGGATTCCCAAGTCCATCAAGTGTATGTCCTAGTATGCCATCACCAACCTTTACCGACAAAGGTCGTTCCATATTCTCAACAACACTTCCCGGACCTATCCCATCCACAACATCATATGGCATAAGAAGCACATTTGAATCATTAAATCCAACTACCTCTGCATATAATTCCTGACTGTTATCCGCAGAATAAATTCTGCACAAATCATTAAGCTTGGCATCCGGTCCTACCGATTCAATAGTAAGACCAACAATCTTAGTCACTTTCCCAAGTTTCTTATAGAAGGATTTTTCTGTCAGCGATAAATATT
>ENA-UOJH01003012-UOJH01003012.1-human-gut-metagenome-genome-assembly--contig:-C148-NODE-3012-length-9855-cov-9.300408_pt1 | contig 9855 bp, 5 predicted proteins | sample MGYA00242345_ERZ723892 | MGnify/ENA metagenome assembly ERZ723892 | reverse complement strand
CACTCTTCATGCAGCGAGCCATCAGAGGCGACTGGGTGGAGTGGAAGCCGGAGATCGCGCCGCAGGCAACCGTGATGAACATGAAGCTCCAGATGGGCGTACCCGACGGGTGCATGCTGCCGAAGTGATCCCAGATCTCGGGGATGGTATAGGCGGGGTTGGTGAAGATGCCAAAGATGACACCGATGGCCATGATGATGAGGCAGATGCCGAACACGGGGTAGATCTTGCCGATGACCGCATCGATGGAGATAAAGGTCGCGATGAAGTAGTAGGTCAGAATGATGACCAGCCAGAACAGCAGCGAGGTCATCACGCCGGATGCACCGCTCTGGCTGCACAGCTCAACGATCAGACCGGCGGGGCCGACGGCGAACACGGTGCCCACCATGATCAGCAGCACAACAGAGAACACACGCATCACGTTCTGCATCACGGGGCCTAAGTATTTGCCGGTGATCTCCGCGATGGAAGCACCGTCGTTGCGCTCACTCATCATGCCGGAGAAGTAGTCATGCACGCCGCCGGCAAAGATGGTGCCGAAGGTGATCCACAGGAACACCACGGGGCCCCACAGAGCGCCCTGCATGGCACCAAAGATGGGGCCAAGGCCCGCAATGTTCAGCAGCTGGACGAGGAACAGCTTCCACTGGGGCATCACGACATAGTCCACGCCGTCGTTGATGCGCACAGCAGGCGTTTCACGGTCGTCCGGGCCGAAGGTATTGTCCACGATCTTGCCATAGACGAAGTATCCGCCCACCAGGATCGCAAGACAGAGCAGGAAACTAATCATACCAGAAACCTCCTTTTTGCCCCTGCCGGCCGCGGCCCCATTCTGCCGCATACCCGGGGCTCTTTTCTGGCCTCATGGTAGCACACTTTTTTCCAGCGGAGAAATATCTTTCCGGCATGGGGCCATATGGTTTCCGATATAGCTGCAAAGAATTTTTGCCGCTTTTCCGTTTATTTTTTGACCATTTATCAGCAAAAATAAAACCGGGCGCTTATTTTCGCCCGGTTTTGCATCCATTTATTGGTTTTTCTGTCAATTTCAAAGGAAGCAACCTTTGCCGTGCCTTAGCCGGAAAGCCCCTTTATTTTACGGTGGAAGCCGCTTCCTTGTGGAGCAGATCCACAAAGGCCTGCTCCTCGGGGCGCAGGCGGCCCTTGTCCGGGTAGACCAGCACATCCCGCATCTGCTGGCGCTGGGCCGGGCACCTTTTCAGCACCAGATGGTACTGCTCCAGTGCCCTGCGGGGCATGGGCGATGCCCACATGTAGGCCGTGGGCAGCCGCTGCAGGATCGAGAACTGGCTGCACCGCTCATACACATGGATACGGCGTTCCGGGTTGACATGCCAGCGCACACCGTCGCCGCCCTCCTCGCCGGGCAGCTGGAAATCATCGTGGAGGATCTCCATATACTTGTCCAGCTCAGACAGGTCGCGGATCTCTTTCCGGGCCAGCGGGCCGTCCCGGTTGGTCAGCAGACTGTATTCAAAATCCATAATGGGTTCCATTTTCAGGCCCCGCCGGGCGCAGTAATGGGTATAGTGCTCGTCATCCTCCACGGCGTACCGCAGCAGAGCCAGATGATACCCCTGCCGCAGGACATGATCCAGTGCCTCCATGGAGCCACCCTCCCGGATGTGGATGTGGAGCCGCTCAATGGATGCTGCCCGCTCCAGATAATCCACCGCCGCATAGGAGGCATAGGTGGCGTGGGGGATCATTACCCGCAGTTCGGCGCAGCGCTCCTGCTCCTCCTGCACGCTCCGGTCCAGCCGGTCCACCTCCCGCAGCACCCGCTCGGCCTGCTCGATGAAGTGCCGCCCCTGCTCCGTGGGGATCATGCCGGTGGATGACCGCTCAAAAATGCGGAGATGGTATTCTTCTTCCAGATTTTTCAGCGCCTTGCTCACATTGGGCTGAGCGGCATACAGCCGCTTTGCCGCCGCACTCACAGATCCGCATTCCATGATGGCGACGAGATACCGCAGTTCTGTAATGTTCAACTTTTTCTCTCCTTTTGGCGTTTTTATCCCTTGCGCCTAGTTTATCAGGCGGCACACGGGGCTGTCAAGCGTTGACGGGGCCCCACTGCCGTTTTATAATGTAAGAAACAATCTGCCCGAAAGAGGTCGAAGAGGATGGAAGAAAAAAACTACCGCGTTCTGCGCATTGAGGAGCAGCTTTATGGCTGCGAGGAGCTGCCCGAGGGCCAGCCTGTGCTCTGTGATGTCCTGCTGGAGGCTGCCGACGGCACGCAGTGGGTTCTCCCCTACCCGGATGCCGAGCTGACCCGGCTGGACATCAACGAGGGCAGCACCGTCACCCTGCGGGATCACAGACTGATCAAGGCGGCGCACAAGGTCTATTTCACCCGCCACGGCGAGACCGTGTGGAACGTGGAAAACAAGATCTGCGGCATGACCGACAGCCCCCTGACCGAAAAAGGCCGTGCCCAGGCCCGGGAGCTGGGCGAAAAGCTCCGGACCAGCGGCCTCCGCATCGATGAGATCCTGTACTCTCCCCTGTCCCGCGCCGCCGACACCGCCCGGGCCATTGCAGAGGCCACCGGCATTCCTGCCCGGTGTGAGCCCCGGCTCCGGGAGCAGTGCTTTGGCCGCTACGAGGGCACGCCCCGGGACGGCGAAGAGTTCCGCATTTCCAAGACCCACTTTGCCGACCGCTACTCCGGCGGCGAGAGCATGATGCAGCTGGCCCAGCGCATCTACAACCTGCTGGACGAGCTCCGGGCCGACACCGACAAGACTTTCCTGCTGGTGGCCCACAACGGCATTGCCCGGGTGGTGCAGTCCTATTTTTACGATATGACCAACGAGGAGTACGCGGCGGCAGGCATCAAAAACTGCGAGTTCGTGGAATTTACATTCTAAAAACAGAAAGGACCCGCCGTGGGTTCTTTCTTTGTTTGCGGTTATTCCGCCTTGCGGTAATGGAACTGCCGGTCTCTGGTGATGAACAGGCCGATGCTGACCAGCAAAGCGGCCAGCTCGGCGGCAGTCACGGCCAGCCAGATGCCGTCGATGCCCAGCAGGAGCGGCAGCAGCAGAACCGCCGCCACCTGGAACAGCAGGGTGCGCAGGAACGAGATGAGCGCACTGGTCACACCGTCGCCCAGGGCCGTGAAGAAGGAGGACGCATAGACGTTGAACCCCATAATAAGGAAGCTCAGGCCATAGAGCCGGAAGGCCCGGGTGGTCAGAATGAGCAGGTTTTCATCATAGCCCACAAAGAAGCGGGCCACATGGGGGATGATGAACATGGAGCCGATGGTCATTCCCACTGCAACCACGCCGATGAGCTTCAGGCTCTTGCGGTAGAGGTTGTTGACCTCTTTGCGGTTATTGGCACCATAGTGGTAGCTGACGATGGGCGCACTGCCCACGGCGTAGCCCACAAACACCGCCACAAACAGGAAGGACGCATACATGATCACACCGTAAGCGGCCACGCCATCCTCGCCCGCAAAGCGGAGCAGCTGATAGTTGTACAGGATGTTCACCAGCGACATGGAAAGGTTGGTCATCAGCTCGGAGGAGCCGTTGATGCAGGCATTCAGCAGAACTTTGCCCTCAAAGCGGGGACGGCACAGGTGGATGCGGCTGGTGTTGTTCCGGTTGAGGAAGTAGAACACCGGCAGCAGGCCGCCCACCACCTGGCTGAGCATGGTGGCAATGGCGGCACCCTCCACGCTCCAGTGCAGGATGCCCACCAGCAGCACGTCCAGCACCATGTTGGTGCAGCCCGCGCCCACCGTGAAATAAAAGCCCAGATGCGGCTTTTCGGCGGTAACAAAAAAGCTCTGGAACATATTCTGCAGGATAAAGGTGGGCAGGCTGAGCATCAGCACCCGGCCATAGCGCAGGGCGTAGTCCAGCATCTCGCCTTCGGCACCCAGCATCATGGCCACCGGCCGGAGCAGCAGCATCCCCAGCACGGACAACACGATGCCGACGATCAGCGCCGTTGACATGAACAGGCTGAAATAGCGGTCGGCACGGGCTTTATCGCCCTCGCCCAGCGTGATGCCCACAATGGCGCTGCCGCCGGTACCCAGCATGAAGCCCACGGTGCCCACCAGCATGGGCACCGGCATGATGAGGTTGACTGCCGCAAAGGCCGTTTTGCCCACAAAGTTCGAGACACACAGGCCGTCCACAATGCCGTAAATGGAAGTAAACAGCATGGTGCCGATGCAGGGCAATACAAACCGGATCAGCCGGGAATAATCAAAGTGGTCGGATAATTGGATCATATTCTTTGACATGATTTCTCCTTTCGATCAGAACATACAAAAAAGGCCGGATAAGTTTCGCAGCTCCGGTGTTTCTCCTTGTCTGCTGAGATGCTACGGCCATTCTCAGCCTCCGGGGAACACGAACTGCGACATCTTATCCGGCCTTTCAATTACGTTGAAACAGCCCTCCGATGAGCAAAAAAAAGTATACCAAAGTTTATTTTTTATGTCAAGGCTTTCTTTACATCATTCCGCCGGGCCGCCAGCCGGTGCAGTAGCGGGCGTAATCGCGGTCGGCCTGTTTGACGTAAAGGAGGAACTGTTCCCTGCCTTCCTTGTCCGTGACCTGACGGACTTTGGTGGGCAGGCTCTGGCGCTGGAGCAGCTCCAGCTCATCGTTGAGCTCCTCCTCGGTATCAAAAGCATCCAGCTTGGTCCAGTGGGTGGCAAAGAGCCAGATGTTTGCAAGGGTGTTATTCATATTCAGTCTCCTTTTCCGGAGCATCGGCACGGATGCCGGCCCGGTAGAACGGCGCAATGGCGTTGGCATCGCCGTGGCGCACGATGGAATAGGTAATGTCGCAGTAGGGCTGGATGGCCGTGCTCTTTTCCACGGTGGAGATGAGCAGCACCTGCAGCTGCAGGCGGCGGAACAGCTCCATCATGGGGCGGATGCGGTCGCTGGTCATCTTGCTGAACGCCTCGTCCAGCAGCACCAGCCGGATGCTGTTCTCGCTCTTCTGGTAAATTTGCAGCAGGCTGGCGCAGATGGCCACATAGAAGGGGGCCTGATTCTCGCCGCCGGAGGAATCGCGGCTGACGCGGGAAAGATAGGCCTGCTGGCCCGAGACGGTGTTGGTCACCTTGATGTCATAGTCCAGATAGGTGCGGTAGTCCACATAATCCGAGAGGGTGGCACCGGAGGTGGTGCGGCCCTCCTGCCGGGCCCGGGTGTTCTCGTCCACATCGGCCATGATCTTTTCCATCAGCGCGTCCACCTGCCGCTCGTAGACGGGGTCAGCGGTGGCGGCAAGGTTGTCCAGCGAGTCGCCATCGGTCATCTGCTGGTTGCCCTTGTCCACAATGACCTGATAGAAGGCGGCCAGCTGGGGGTCACGGCTGGGCTCCAGCTCAAAGCGGTAGACTTCCTCGCCGTAGGTCAGCTGCTCCATCACCTTGTTCAGCTCCCGGAACTGGCGGCGGGCGTTGAAGATATCATCCTTCATCCGGAAGAGGATATCCTTGCGGAAGCGATCCTTGCAGTCCCGCTGTGCCTGCTCCAGCCGGGCGGCGTAGCGTTCCAGATCAATGCGGACAAGGCTGTCGTGCTGGGCGCGGTACTGCTCCACCCCGGCCAGACCCAGCGGATAATCGCAGACGTAGTGCTCGTTGTAATCCCTCTGGGCGGGTTCCAGCGTGGAAGTGAGATACGCTCGCAGGGCATCGTCCAGCCTGGTCTGTGCCTTTTCGGCAGTCTGTGCGGCGGCACGGGCCGTACGCCCGCCCGTCATCAGGCCCTTTTTGCGCTCCTGTGCCAGAGGCTCCAGCAGCGGGTGCTGTGCAAAGAATGCCTCTGCCGCCGCCCTGCTCTGTGCAGCGGTCTCCACCGCCTTACCCTGCTCTGCCTCGCAGGATGCGATCTGCTTTTCGCAGACGCGGATATCGCCGCCCACCTGCTCCACGGCCTTGCGGGCAGTCTCCCATGCGGCTTCCCGGGCTTCTTCCTCGCGGTAGAGCTGCTGCAGCATGGGGTTCTCGCGGCAGTCCGCCAGCTTCTGCTCCTGCGCGGCGTAGTCGGCACGGGCGGCATCCAGCGCGGCCCGGCTGGCCCAGAGTTCGGCCAGCTGTTCCAGCGCATGGCCCCGCAGGACGTTCTGGTACTGGTCGTAGGCAGATTTCAGGGTCTTTTCGGTCTGGGCGGCTTCGCGGCAGCGGTCGGCCTGGGCGGCAAGCTGTGCTTCCAGCGCTTCGGCACGCTCCCTGCGGGCATCCAGCCCGATATAGCGCTGGGGCCTGCGCAGGCGTTCCAGCCGGAAGGGATGGTGGCGCAGCAGGTCCCGGGTGGCGCTGTCGGGGAAATGCTCCAGCGTGTCGGGGGTGTCGCAGCAGACGATGCGGCGCAGGATGGTGTCCGCATACTGTGCGGCCAGCGGGTTTTCGCTGGTGACCTGGGCGGCAAGGCTGTCGGCGGGGGCCGTCTCTGCATGGCGGTCCGCCTTGCGGATGCCCGGGGTATCCAGCAGGCTGATGGGTCCCACCCGGTCACCCAGCGCCACAAAGGCGCTCTTGGCGGCGGCGTAGTGGGCAGGCGGCACAAGGATATCAAACCGGCGGTCACCCAGGCAGGCTTCCACACAGTCCTGCCAGCTCTCATCAGCCACAGTCAGCAGTTCACAGAAGATCTTTGCATCCGCCGTCATGCCGCGGCTTTTCAGCTCAGCGTTCACGGCATCCCGCACTTTGGTGGCGGCATCGCCGTGGGGGTAGACCCACTTGCCGCCGGACACGGCGTTCAGCTCGGCCCGCAGGCCCTCCTGCTCTTTTGCCAGATCCGCCGAAGCCTGCCGGGCAGCAAAATACTGCTCTTCCAGCGGCTTTTCGATGCGGGCCAGCGCCTCGGTCAGGGCGGGAAGTTGTTCCGCTGTCAGGCGCTGGGGCCAGAGCTCCTTCTCCACCGCAAAGCCGCTGCGGTTCAGCTGGGTCAGCAGGCCGGTGATGGTATCCGCAGTCGCTTCCAGACTATTCCTTGTCCGGGCTGCTGCATCCAGCGCGCTCTTTTTCCGGGCCAGCTCCTCGGTCAGGGCATCCAGCGCCCGGCCCGCGCCGCTGTCACCGGCCGCTCCGTGGGCCGCCAGATAGGCCCGGCGGGCTTCGGCTTCGGCGTTCTTGGCGGTCTCGTATTTTGCGTTCAGATCGGCCAGCTGGCGGCGGCCTGCGTCCAGATGGCTCTGCCAGGAGGCATCCTCACCGGCATCCGCTTCGGCGCGGGCCAGCAGGGCCGCGCCCCGGTTGACAAGGGCATCCGTTTCTTTGGCAGCAGCTTCCCGGCCATATGCCACGATCTGTTCCAGCGCGGCGGCACGGGTCTGGGCCTCGGCCAGAACGGCGTGGAGGTTTTCCAGCTCCACCCGGTCGCCCTGCAGCGCTTCCAGATCCAGCTCCGGTTGGGGCAGGATGTACTGGTACAGAAACTCCCGGAAGTTGGGGATCTCGTCCATGCTGGTGCCCATCTGGAACACTTCGTTGAATTTTTTGCCCAGCGGGCTGGAGGCGCGGCCAATGCCCAGGGCACGGCAGATGCGGTCCCGGGCCTCGCTGGGGCTGCGGGTGTAGGACAGGCGGCCCACGGCGGGCTTGAAGTCCTCCTTGGCGCTGGGGGCACCGGTGCGCGGATCAAGGAAGGGCAGCTTTTCCAGCGTGATGCCGTCCTCAGAGATGTACCAGGTCTGGTCGCCGGGGTGGAGCTCCTGCATGGGGCCCTCGGATTCCACCCGGACAGCGATGACGAAGCTGGTTCGCTTGACGGTATCCCAGAACTCGGCACCGATATATGCCACCGTGCGGCCCGGGCGGCGGTAGGCGTTCTCGCCGCGCTGCTTGGCGTGGACAGAGCCCTGCAGGGTGCGGCCGCTCTTTTTATTGCCCAGGGCATTGAAATTGCGGTTGGTGGTCAGGCAGTAGCGGATGGCATCCAGAATGGTGGTCTTGCCCACGGCGTTGACGCCGATCATATAGGTCAGGCGGGCACAGTCAAAGGTGACGTTTTCAAAGTTGTGCCAGTTGATGAGTTTCAGGCGTTTGAGTTCGATCATTCTTCTGCCTCCCCTGCGGCGGTGTCGGCCCCTTCCGGCCGTTCATACAGTCCCAGCTCGGTGCGGGTGCGGGCGCTCTCTGCCGCTGCGTCGGCAAGGTCGGCATCCGGCAGGGCCAGCAGCACGGTCGGGAACACCTCGATGCGGCTGTCCAGCCCGGAGAGCCGGCCCACCGGTCGGGCCAGATTGTACCGGCGCAGGGTGCGCATCAGCCGTTCCAGCGTCTGCTGGTCCAGCCTGCGGGGCAGGTTCATCTTCTGCAGCTCGGTCTGCACCTCTTCCACGGTCACCAGCACCTGATCGGCGCTGGCGGCAAGGCTCTCCCGCTTTTGCAGGTAGAGCAGGCGGAGCACCAGCAGCAGGATGCTCTCGTATTTCAGCAGCCGGGCCTGGCTGCCCTCATGCTCGTTGACCAGCGCCGCCGCCTGCAGCGGAGCCGGGTAAAGCGTTACCGCATAGCCCAGCGGCGCGAACACGGCCCGCACCTCGGGCAGATGATCCTGCACATAGAGGTATTTTGCCCGCTGATCCTCCACGCCGCCCAGCACAAAGCAGTGGTTGAGCAGATAGTTTGCGGTCTCTTCCAGCATTTTATTCGGTTCGGCCATGGTCAGCGTCCTCCCTGCGGGGTGTCAGAATAAACTCTTCAAACCGGAAGCCGCCCCGTTCGACCCAGTTTCCGGTAAGGGTGATATCGTAAGCCCGGCGCGGCGACTGCGAGTAGGTGTGCAGGCCGATGATGCGGGCAAAATCGCGGGGGTATTCCTCCGCCAGCGTGGAAGCGGCCACCGCACTGCGGGCGGCAAGAGCCTGTTTTGCCAGCAGGCCCACGTTTTCCTCAGTCACTGCCATCCGGGCGTAGTCCAGCAGCAGCTGCTGTTCTTTGCGCAGCTGCTCCGCATCCAGCCCGGCCTGCCGCACCGGAGCCAGCGGCGTTTCGCTGCGGGGCGCGGCAGGCGGGTAGAGGGGCTTTGCCCCGAACACCGCCGCCGGGTAGAGGTGCAGGTGCTTTGCCACCGGGCCGTCATCCGGCGCGAACAGCTGATCGGGCGTTTTGATCTCCTCGGCATAGCGGCGGAGCAGGGCGGTGACACTGCCCTGCGAGGAGCGGTCGCTCAGCAGCAGGAACTGTGCCCGCTGCACGGCCCGCTTGCGGTAGCGGATGTGGCTCTGGTCGATCTGGCGCATCAGGGTGCTCATCTCTTCCAGTGAATCCCGCAGCTTCTGGATGAGGGCACGCACGGCAGGGGCGGCTTCGCCGGGGGCACAGCGCTCCACCCGGGCGTAATCCAGCGCCAGCCGGGGCAGGTGTTCTGCCTCGCAGTCGTCCAGCTCCTCCTCCAGATAGGCACGGTAGTTGAACAGGTTATCGCTGGTCTTGAAGCGGTGGTAAGCGGCGGCCACCACCTTTTCCTCGTACTGGTCGAAGAGCTCCAGCACCTCCTGCGGGGTGCGGTTGCGGGTGAGCCGGTCGATATAATGCCCGATGGACGCATTCAACGCCCGCAGGGACTTGTTCAGTGTTTCCAGATCGGAGGCCACCTCCCGCAGAACATTTTCATAGGGGCTCTTTTCCTCCCCGATGTTCTGCAGCAGCTGCCATGCCTTGTACAGCTTGCCGGTGTAGGTGACAACGCGCGGGTTCAGGATCTCTTCCAGCGCTTCCAGCAGAGGGGCCACCTCGGGCACAAAGGCAAGGGCAGGCTCTTCCTCATAGCTGCCGGGCTGCTCTTCCAGCCAGCCGGTGCGGCGCAGGCGGAGCAGAAAGCCCAGCGC
>ENA-UOJH01003008-UOJH01003008.1-human-gut-metagenome-genome-assembly--contig:-C148-NODE-3008-length-9865-cov-3.836799_pt1 | contig 9865 bp, 9 predicted proteins | sample MGYA00242345_ERZ723892 | MGnify/ENA metagenome assembly ERZ723892 | reverse complement strand
CTTCGGCGTCATACAGCTTTTCCGGGGTAAAGGTCCTTACTCCCTGCAGTGGCAGCACCAGCTCCAGCGGCTGCCCCACCGCGAATTTATTCCTCTGCACGCACAGCAGGCGCCGGTTTTCGGCGTCGTAGCCGGTCACTACCCCGGCTACCTCCCACCGGCGGATATACCCGCCCGTTTCATAGCACTGTCCGGCCTCCGGCGGTCCAAACAGGAACCCGGTGGTATAGTCCCGGTGGCTCACCTTGGTCACTTCCTCCCGCAGCCAGTCCGGGCAGCGGTAATGCTCCGGATCCCGCCACATCAGGTCGGTGGCGGCCCGGTAGGCCCCGGCGGTCACCGCCGTATAGTAGGCCGATTTCGCCCGTCCCTCGATCTTGAAGGAATGAACCCCCGCTTTCGCCAGCTTATCCAGGTACTCAATGAGGCACAGGTCCTTGGCGTTTAGGATATAGCTGTAATGGCCTTCCTCCTCCACCGGGTAGTACTGCCCGGGGCGCTTTTCCTCCATCAGGGCGTACTTCCAGCGGCAGGGCTGGGCGCAGGCGCCCCGGTTGGAGTCCCGACCGGTCATGTAATTGGAGAGCAGACAGCGGCCGGAGTAGGACACGCACATGGCCCCGTGGCAGAAAGTTTCCAGCTCCAGCTCCGGGGAGGTGCGGCGGCGGATCTCACGGATCTCATCCATGCTCAGCTCACGGGCCAGCACCACCCGCTTGGCGCCCAGATCGTACCACGCCTGAGCGCAGGCGTAGTTGGCGATGGATTGCTGGGTGCTGATGTGGCGCTCGCAGCGGGGGGCGTATTTCCCCGCCAGCGTGAAGGCCCCCAGATCCGCCAGAATGAGAGCATCCACCCCGGCATCGTTCAGGCGCTCCAGATGGGCGGGGAGGGCATCCACCTCGCCGCTGCGGGGCATGGTATTGACGGTGACGTGGACCCGGACGCCGTGGTCATGGGCATAGGCCACCGCAAGGGGCAGCTCCTCCGGGGAGAAATTCCCGGCGAAGGAGCGCATCCCGAAGGAGGTGCCTGCCAGATACACGGCGTCGGCACCATAGGCCACGGCCATTTTCAGCTTTTCCATATCCCCGGCCGGGGACAGCAGCTCAGGCTTTTTTCTCATCATATCCATCAATCCGGGGCGTACATATCGCTGTTGACGAAGGCCAGATGCTCATCATAGGTGCGGAAGAAGTGGCTGACTCCATCCTTGCCGTAGGCAAAGTAGTAGTAGCCGGTGTCGTTGGGATGCACCGCCGCCTTGATGGAGGACAGACTGGGGTTGCAGATGGGGCCGACGGGGAGGCCGCCGTATTTGTAGGTGTTGTAGGGGCTGTCCAGATCCGTGGAGAACTGGGTATCGTCCATGCCGGCGATGTGCAGGGCATAGTAGATAGTGGCGTCGGACTGGAGGGCGGTGCCGATCTCGGAGTTGTCGCCGCTGAGACGGTTATAGAACACGGAGGAGATGTTGGCACGCTCCTCGTCGTCCCCGATGGCCTCCTTTTCAATGATGGAGGCCAGTGTGACGATCTCACGGAGGCTGTACTGGGAGTTCTCGATATCCGTCAGCAGATCGCCGCTGACACGGGTCTGGAAGTTGGAGAGCAGGCGATCCAGCGCAGAGACGGCGTCCTCCTTGTGGAAGAACTCGTAGGTATCCGGGAAGAGGAAGCCCTCCAGCCGGGTGATGCTGCCCAGATTCTCGTTATCCACAAAGGTGTAGTCGAACACATGGTTCTTGGCGGCCTCCGTCAGGTCCTCCACATTGGACACGTCGCTGTCGGCCAGCAGTTGGATGGTCTCCTGCACGGAGTAGCCCTCCGGGATGGTGACCTTCACCGTCTCGGCCACAGAGGAGCCCTGCTGCATGGAGTCGATGATGCAGTTGTAGTCCATGTCGGTGTTGAGTTCGTAGCTGCCGGGCTGGATGGTGTCCTTGGCGTGGAAGAGGGGGCTGGTGATGACGAACAGCAGCTTATATTTGATGATGCCCGCCTTCTTCAGCTTGGAGGCGATCTGCCCCACGGAGTCGCCCTTTTCGATCTCCACCGTGGCGGTGAGAGGTGCCTTGTTCAGGGCGCACACGTCATTGACTATGAGCCAACCCAGTCCCGCCAGCAGGCAGGAGCCCAGCACCACACCGGCGCAGTAGATGGCCCAGAAACGGGCCCGGCGCATTTTCTTGCGCTGCTTGCGCTGAGTCTGCTGGCGGCGCACCTCGTCGGCGTTCCAGCTGGTGGTCTCGTTGTTTTTGCGGTCTGCCATAGATCGTTGTTCCTTTCTTTATCGCATTTTCCCCAGCGCAAATCAGACCGGACAAGATACCTTCCGGGGCGGTGGGGCATAGAATAAGCCAGTGAAGAACAAGTGAGGTGAGGTTCAAGTGTGCTTTGACAACAACAACTGCTCCTGCATCTGGCTGATCGTCATCGTTTTACTGGTGCTCTGCTGCTGCGGCGGCGGACAGAACGAGCGCTGCTGCGGAGGCGACTCCCGCTGCTCCTGCTGAGGGACATAGGGACAGAGACGTACCATAGGGTTCGGCCGAACCGGGACGGGACGCTGCGGCGTTCCGTCCTTTTTTACGGCAGCAGATCCGCCACACGCTCCAGAACCTCCGGATGGATGTGCTGAATACTGCGGCTCCGGCCGTCCCGGTCGCAGCGGATGCGCTGCCAGCCGCACCAGTCCACCACACGGGCGGCGCTCTCCCGGCAGGAGCGGAGATAAGCCTCGTCCTGCTCATGGATGTCGGCATGGGTATGGGTGGCCTCCTCCCGGCGGCGCATCATCTGCTCGGACAGCTCCGTGGGGAGATCCAGGTACAGCACTCGATCCGGAGCCGGCAGACCCAGCTTCTGATACTCGAAGTCAAAGAGCCAGTCCACAAAGGGCCGCTGCTGCTCCGGCGGAAGCTTGGAGGTCTGGTGAACGGCGTTGGAGGTGGTATAGCGGTCGGCGATGAGCAGACCGCCCTGCTCATAGTAGCTGCCCCAGTCCTGCTTATAGGAGGCGTAGCGGTCCACGGAGTAGAAGGCCGCAGCGGCATAGGCATTGACATCGCCGGGCTTCTGGCCGAAGGCCCCGCCCAGATAGAGCCGCACCAGCGCCGAGGATTCCTCCTGATACCGGGGGAAGGTCAGCTTGCGGTAGGGAACGCCCCGCCGGGTCAGCTCCTGACCCAGCAGCTCCGACTGCGTAGCCTTGCCGGAACCGTCGGTCCCCTCAAATACGATGAGCTTTCCCTGCATGGCATGGTCCCTCCCGTTGGCTCGGAAAATTTTATCACACTATTCTACCACAGCTTTCCCCATTTGTCCACATGGGAAACCGGCGTTTACAGAATGGCAAAAACTTGATATAATCACAGAAACGATCCGAGCGGAGGACAAATGGATGCATATTTTTGACATGGACGGGACCCTGATCGATTCCAACGGCATCTGGCGGGAGGTGGATGAGGCATTTCTGGCCAAGCGTGGCTTTCCCTACACCAAGGAGTACTATCAGGGGGTGGCGCATACCATTTTCCCGCTGGCGGCGGAGTTCACCAAGCGCTACTGCCATCTGGAGGAGTCTGTGGAGGATATCATGGCAGAGTGGATGGAGATGGCCGGGGACGCCTACGCCACACGGGTACAGGTGAAGCCCGGCGTGCGGGAGTATCTGGATCAGTGCAGCCGCCGGGGGCAGCGGATGATGGTGCTGACCTCCAGTGTTCCGGCCCACTGCCGGGCGGCACTGGGGCATCTGGGACTGATGCCATATTTTGAGGAGATCTTGTTTGCCCACGATCTGAAGATCGAGAAGAAGGACCCGGAGATCTTCCGGGTAGCGGCCCGACGCATGGGCGTGGAGCCGGCGGAGTGCGTGGTGTACGACGACTCTGTGGAGGCGTGCCGTGGGGCCAAGGCGGCCGGGATGCACACGGTGGGGGTCTACGATCAGTTCTTTCACGTCTCGTGGGAGGAGATGACACGGGTGTGCGATCGGACCATCCGGAGCTTCACGGAGCTGCTGGAGGATTGAAAAAACGGAATTGCCGAAAGAAGAAACAGGGGAGGGGACAGTGGATGCTGCCCCCTCCCCTGTGGCCATTACGGACGATAAAAAACGAGAACTTACCCGCCGCGGACCGGTTCACACCTTGCTGTAACGGCTCACGCAGAGGTCGTGGTGCAGGGCCACCTGTCCCTCGTCCACCAGCCAGCCCGACAGATGCAGGAAATTGCGCTGGGTGACGCTGATGCGGAAGGGATCATGAGTGTGGATGCCCTCCTGACGGCAGTAGGCATAGAGCCACTGGTCGGCGGTCATGCCGTCGGTGAGACAGCTCAGCAGCCGCCGCCCCTTATCGTGGATGGCGGCGATGTTGGCATCGATGACGGGGCCAAGCTCTGTGACGCTGGTCTTATGGGCCAGCACATAGGCCGGGCAGCGGAGACTGCGGAGAGACTCCATCACCGTCAGATCACGGGCAATGTGCATGATGGTGGGCAGCTTGAAGCGCTGCAGCTGCTCCGGCCCCAACAGGCAGTCTGCCAGATAGGCAGTGCCGTCGGGGGTGATAAAGCCCATCTGCCCGGCAGAATGGCCCGGCAGGGGCAGCAGGCCGAAACGGACGCCGCAAAAGTCCAGATGATCGATATCCGGAGAGATGAGAACGTCCGACAGGAAGCATTCCTCCGGAAACATGGACTGGATGGTGCCGTAGGTGAGGGTCTCGTAGTTGGCCCGGAAGGCGGTGGCATCGGCGCAGATGGCGGCCTCGATCATGGGCATGGCGATGGGGCAGCCGTAACGGCAGCGGAGATAGGCGGCGTTGCCTATGTGGTCATAGTGGGCGTGGGAGCAGAGGATCCCCTTAGGGTGCAGGCCGTGCTCCTCCAGCAGGGCGGTAAGGCCCTCCCGGTCAGAGGCGGCGATGCCGGTGTCCAGCAGGACAATGTCCGTATCCGTCAGGCAGTAAAAGGGGATCAGGGCCGTGGCTCCCACGGCGGCCCATGTATCTTTATGTATGTGCAGCAGCTCCATAAGGCGTCTCCTATCAGTTTCTTTTCGGTGAGATGGTACCATCTTCCGCCGGAAAATGCAAGGCGGGAAGAGAGAACGGAAAAAATTTTGCTTTTCCCTCTATGCAAACGGGAAAAAATAAGGTAAAATACTCCCAAGTATCACATACGGAGGAAGAACAATGGACGAACCGAAGTATAAACGGGTGCTGCTGAAGATCAGCGGCGAGGCACTGGCGGGCGAGAAGCACTTCGGCCTGGACTTTCAGGTGCTGGGTCAGGTGGCGGACGTCATCAAGGAGTGCGTGAACATGGGCGTGCAGATCGGCGTTGTCATCGGCGGCGGCAACTTCTGGCGGGGCGTGAAGAACGGCGAGGGTCACATCGAGCGTACCCGTGCCGACCACATGGGGATGCTGGCCACGGCCATGAACTGCATGGCGCTGGCGGACGTGCTGGAGCAGAAGGGTGTGGACGTCCGGCTCCAGACGGCACTGGAGATCCGTGAGGTGGCGGAGCCCTATATCCGGGCCAGAGCCGTCCGGCATCTGGAAAAGGGCCGGGTGGTGCTGTTTGGCTGCGGTGTGGGATGCCCCTTCTTCTCCACCGATACGGCGGCGGTGCTGCGGGCGGCGGAGATCAACGCCGACGTGATCCTGCTGGCCAAGAACATCGACGGCGTGTACGACTGCGACCCGGCCAAGAACGCCGACGCCGTGAAGTTCGACGCCATCACCTATGACGAGGTGCTCAAGCGTCATCTGGCGGTGATGGATTCCACCGCCACCAGCCTGTCCATGGACAACCACATCCCGGTGCTGGTGTTTGCACTGAAAGACCCGTATAATATCGTGCGTGTGCTGCGGGGCGAAAAAATCGGAACGATCGTGAAGGAGGCATAACCATGCTGAAGGAACACTACAAGGTATACGAGGAAAAGATGAAGAAGAGCGTGGAGGCGGTGGAGCGTGACTTCGGAGCCGTGCGGGCCGGACGGGCCAACGCATCCGTCCTCAACCGCATTCAGGTGGACTACTACGGCACCCCCACCCCCATCCAGCAGATCGCTGCGGTGGCGTCCCCCGATCCCCGGACGCTGCTCATCACCCCTTGGGACGCCTCGGCCCTGAAGGGCATTGAGAAGGCCATTCAGGAGTCCGATCTGGGCATCAATCCCCAGAATGACGGCAAGTCCATCCGGCTGGCCTTCCCCCAGCTGACGGAGGAGCGCCGCAAGGATCTGGTCAAGCAGATCCGCAAGTACAACGAGGGCGGCAAGGTGGCCATCCGCAACATCCGCCGGGATGCGCTGGAGGCGTTCAAGAAGATGCAGAAGGCCTCCGAGATCACCGAGGACGAGCTGAAGCTGGCTGAGAAGGACCTGCAGAAGATGACCGACGACCACTGCAAGGAGCTGGATAAGCTGCTGGATACCAAAGAAAAGGAACTCATGTCTGTCTGATGGGCCTGTTTTCCAAAAAGAAGCATCATACGGCGGGGCAGGTGGATGAAAACCGCCTTCCCCGCCATATCGCTGTTATCATGGACGGCAACGGGAGATGGGCCAAGCGTCGGGGCCTGCCCCGCACCGCCGGACATAAGGTGGGGGCGGAGGTGTTCCGCAAGATCGGTACCTACAGCTAGGAGCTGGGCGTGGAATACCTGACGGTATACGCATTCTCCACGGAGAACTGGAAGCGCCCGGCGGACGAGGTCAACACCATCATGGGCCTTCTGAAGCAGTATATGCTGGAGGCCATCGACTCCATGGAGCGGGATCAGATCCGGCTGCGGTTTCTGGGGGACCTGAGCGCCCTTTCGCCGGAGCTGCAGGAGCTGGCCCGGCGCACCAACGAGATATCCTCCCACATTCAGGGCTTTCAGACCAACGTCTGCCTGAACTACGGCGGCAGGGATGAGCTGCTGCGGGCGGCCCGGCACTTTGCCGCCGACTGTGTGGAGGGCCGCTGCCGCCCGGAGGAGCTGGATGAGGAGCGATTCTCCGGCTACCTGTTTACGGACGGTCTCCCGGATCCGGAGCTCATCATCCGCACCAGCGGAGAGGAGCGGCTGTCGGGCTTTCTGCTGTGGCAGTGCGCCTATTCGGAGCTGTATTTCTGCGATACCCTGTGGCCGGACTTCGGGCCGGAGGATATGGACCGGGCCATCGTGGCGTATCAGCAGCGTGACCGCCGGTTCGGCGGGGTAAAATAAAGAGGAAAGCATATGAAACAGAGAATTATCGTGGCGGTGATCGGCATCCCGCTGCTGCTGGCCATCCTGTGCGTGGCACCGGACTGGGCCACGGCGGCGCTGTTGGCAGCGCTGAGCGTGGTGGGTACCCATGAGTTGCTGGCGGCTGTGTGCGGGCCGGAAAAGACCCGGCGCTGGACGGCGCTGCCGGCGGTGATGGGCATATTAGTGGTGCTGCATTTTTACGGTGCGGGCCATGGGTGGCAGCTGCCGCTGGGCGTCGTGGACGGGCTGCTGCTGGTGGGCGTGATAGCGCTGCCGGCGGCGGGCGTGCTGACCTACGGCAAGCCCCACGCCCTGACCCTGCTGGATGTGTGCGTCATGGCGCTGGCGGGGCTGGCCATCCCGGCCTCCTTCAGCTGCCTACTGCTGCTGCGGCTGCTGCCCTACGGCGGCGGACTGGTGTTGGTGCCGCTGGTGGCGGCCTTCTGCAGCGACTCGGCGGCCCTGTTTACCGGTATGGCCTGCGGCAAGCACAAGCTGTCGCCGCTGGTAAGCCCCCACAAAACTGTGGAGGGCGCCGTGGGCGGCCTTGTCGGCGGCGTGCTGGGCATGGTGATCTTCCGGATCATCTTTTACCTCTGTACCCTGCAGCCCCTGCACATCGGCGGCTGCATCCTCATGGGTCTGGTGGGCGCTCTCATGGGCCAGCTGGGCGACCTGAGCTTTTCGGCCATCAAGCGCCAGTACGGTATCAAGGACTATGGGCGGCTGCTGCCGGGTCACGGCGGCGTGCTGGACCGGTTCGACAGTGTGCTGTTTGCTGCGCCGGTGCTGTGGCTCATGACCTGCTGGGTCATCGGCCTGTAACAAGGAGAAACGATTATGACAAAGACTGTTGCGGTCTTGGGTTCCACCGGCTCCATCGGGCGGCAGACGCTGCAGGTGGTGCAGGAGCTGGGACTGACGGTGGCGGCGCTGACGGCCAACCGCCAGGTGGATCTGCTGGAGCAGCAGGCTCGACAGCTCCATCCGAAGCTGGCGGTGCTGTATGACCGGGCGGCGGCGGGAGAGCTGCGGCTGCGGCTGTCCGACACGGATATCCGGGTGGCGGAGGGGCCGGAGGGGCTTCTGGAGGCGGCGACGCTGCCGGAGGCGGACACGGTGGTCACCGCCGTCATGGGCAGCGTTGGACTGGAACCCACGCTGGCGGCTATCCGGGAGAAAAAGCGCATCGCTCTGGCCAATAAGGAGACGCTGGTGTGCGCCGGCGAGCTGGTGATGGCGGAGGCGGAGCGCTGCGGCGCCGAGATCGTGCCGGTGGATTCGGAGCACTCGGCCATTTTCCAGAGCCTGCAGGGCTGCCGGGATCGCCGGGAGGTAAAGCGTCTGCTGCTGACCTGCTCCGGCGGGCCGTTTTTCGGCCTGAGCCATGAGGAACTGGAGCATAAGACCCCGGCGGACGCTCTGAAGCACCCTAACTGGAGCATGGGGGCCAAGATCACCATCGACTCGGCCACCCTCATGAACAAGGGACTGGAGATCATCGAGGCCATGCGGCTGTACCGGCTGCCGGTGGAGCAGGTGGAGGCGGTGATCCACCGCCAGAGCATCGTCCATTCGCTGGTGGAGTACCGGGACGGGGCCATGATCGCCCAGCTGGGAACGGCGGATATGAAGCTGCCGATCCGTTACGCCTTCACATGGCCCTACCGGGCCGAGACACCGGATCGGACGCTGGATCTGCTGTCCTGCGGGCCGCTGACCTTTCAGGCCCCGGATACGGAGGCATTTCCCTGTTTGGCCATCGCCCGCCGGTGCGCCCAGACGGGCGGCACCGCCTGCGCCATCATGAACGGTGCCAATGAGGAGGCCGTGGGCCTGTTCCTGCGGCAGGAGATCGGCTTTAACGACATCGCCCGGCGGGTGGAGGACGCCCTGTGCCGGGTGGAGGTGAAATATACGCCCTCTCTGGAGGATATACTGGAGGCAGACAGACTGGCCCGTGCCGCTGTACTGAACCGGTAGGAGGAACCATGATCTATATTATTGCTGCGATCCTGATTTTCGGCGTACTCATCGCCGTACACGAGCTGGGCCATTTTCTGGCGGCCAAGGTCTGCGGTGTGCGGGTCAACGAATTTTCCATCGGTATGGGCCCCACCATTCTGCACAAGACCAAGGGGGATACCACCTACTCTCTGCGGCTGCTGCCCATCGGCGGCTTTTGTGCCATGGAGGGCGAGGAGGAGGACTCCAACGACCCCACGGCCCTGAATAACCAGAGCTTTTGGAAAAAACTCATCATTTTTGCCGCCGGGGCCTTTATGAACTTTCTGACGGGCCTGATCATCATCGTCGCCCTGTACGCCGGGGCCAAGGCATTTTACGTCCCGGTCATCACGGACTTTGCCGACGGCTGCCCCCTCCAGAGCGAGAGCGGCCTGCAGGTGGGGGACCGTCTGGTGAGCATCGACGGGGAGCGGGTGTATGTTTACAGTGACGTGAGTCTGCTGCTGGGCCGCAACAAGACCGGTGTATTCGACCTGAAGGTCAAGCGTGACGGTCAGACCGTGACCCTGAAAGACTTCCCCATGGAGCGGGCGGAGTACACCGACCAGCAGGGCCAGACCTACACGGGCTTCGGCCTGATG
>ENA-UOJH01002998-UOJH01002998.1-human-gut-metagenome-genome-assembly--contig:-C148-NODE-2998-length-9888-cov-3.783688_pt1 | contig 9888 bp, 9 predicted proteins | sample MGYA00242345_ERZ723892 | MGnify/ENA metagenome assembly ERZ723892 | reverse complement strand
TTTGATGGGTCATATCCCTTATCAATACAATACTGCACTATATTAGGAAAATGCGTTTTTAATTCTTCTTCAGGTATTGTCCTTAAATCTTCCCATACAAAGTCTGTATTGTCCTTTGCCATCTGTTTTCTAATCTCTTCTGTAAGCAGGTCTCTTGGTAGCAGCTCATTAACAAATCTTTTTCCATTCTTATCATAAAGCTTTGCGCCTTCGCCTCTTACTGATTCAGATATAAGAAAGCTCCTGTCTTCCTCTTTGTCAGAATAAAATGTTGTCGGATGAATCTGGACATAATTAATATCCTTTAATTCTACTCCATGCTTTATAGCAATTGCAATTGCATCTCCTGTAAGATGTCTGAAATTCGTTGAATGTCTGTATAAACCACCAATTCCACCTGTAGCAAGTACAACATCTGAAGCTTCTACCTTAATAAGCTCTCCATTTTCTGTCCTTATAACCGCACCAAGGCATCTGTTATCTCTGCTTATTATATCAAGCAGTCTTGTGTATTCCATAATTGTCACATTGGGAAGAGTTCTCACCTTCTCTAACAGATGGCTTGTTATCTCTTTACCTGTAATATCTTCATGGAATATTATCCTGTTAGATGAATGAGCTCCTTCTCTTGTGTATGCAAGACTTCCGTCAGCCTCTCTTGCAAATCTTGCTCCACAATCGACAAGATCTTTTACTACATCTGCTGATGAACGAATCATTATTTCAACAGATTTCTTATCATTTTCATAATGGCCGGCTTTCATTGTATCTTCAAAATAACTGTCGTAATCTTCTTCACATTTTAGCATACACATACCGCCCTGTGCCAGAAATGAATCACTGCTCTCACAATCAGACTTTGTTATCATAAGAATCTTCTTATCGGCAGGCAGATTCATTGCCATATACAGACCAGAACAGCCACATCCGGCTATCAGCACATCTGTTTTAATTGTATTATTCATAGGATACCTCCATTCTTTCTGCGCATACTACAATCTTACTTTGCAAGCTCAAGCATTCTTGTAAGCGGCTTCATTGCTTTCTTTGCAACTTCTTCATCTACAAACACTTCATTATTTTCCTGTTCAAGAACATCAAGCACCTTATCTAAGGTTACCATCTTCATGTTGACACATACCTGGTCAGGCTTTAATGTATACAGCTTCTTGCCAGGTGCCTTTTTTCTTATCTCACCAAATACACCATCAACTGTAGCAATTATGAATTCCTCACAATCTGTATCTACAACATAATCAATAATTCCTGATGTACTGCCTATGTAATCAGCATATTTTAATACTTCCTCTGTACATTCAGGGTGTGCTGCAAGCTTTGCCTGCGGATATTTCTTCTTAGTTTCAACGACCATATCCTCTGTTATTGCAACATGTCTTGGACAGAAGCCTTTATTAAGAATCACATTTTTCTCTGGAACCTGCTTCGCAACGAATCTTCCAAGATTCTGGTCAGGAATAAAGAAAATGTTTTTATTAGGAAGGTTCTTTACTATCTTTACTGCATTTGATGATGTCACACAGACATCTGAATAAGTCTTTAGCTCTGCTGTTGAATTGATGTAACAGACAACTGCAAGGTCATCATACTGTTCACGCATCTTAAGAATTTCTTCCTTAGTTGCCATATGTGCCATTGGACAATCAGCCCCCGGCTCTGGCATAAGCACCTTCTTTTCCGGATTAAGAATCTTGGCACTCTCACCCATGAACTCAACACCCGCAAATACTATAATATCCTGATCTACCTTAGTAGCTACCTTGCTAAGATAGAATGAATCCCCAACATAATCAGCAACTTCCTGAACATCTTCATCTACATAATAATGTGCAAGAATAACTGCATTCTTCTCTTTTTTCAACTTTAAAATATCACTTGTAACTGACATATTGCTTCTGCAATAGTTAAGGTTTACATTTGATTGAATTTCGTTTTACATAAATTGTGCTAGAGTATACCACGAATGTTTACATGTGACAAGACAGTTGTAAAATTTTCTGTATAGTTAATGTAAAAGCCATTCCTGATGCAATATTTAGATTAAATGCAAAAAGCCCCGGGGAAATCATTTCTTAATTGATTTCTCCGGGGACTTTTTCCTAATCCATTACCTATTCATTATGAATTTTCAATCATATCAAAACTTATAAATCTTCCTCAATATGTTCTCTTCCCTGTGCGATTATGCTTCTTACATGATCGTCTGCCAGTGAATAGAATATTGATTTACCTTCTCTTCTGTTCTTAACCAACGTGTTCTGTTTCAATATTCTTAACTGATGAGATATTGCAGACTGTGTCATATTGAGAGCCTGTGCTAAATCACATACGCACACTTCTGCCTCAAATAATACATACAGTATTCTAATTCTCGTTGAATCACCGAATACCTTGAACAATTCTGCAAGGTCGTATAATTCATTCTCATCTGGCATTGTTTCATTAACTATCTTTAATAAGTCCTCATGTATTTCTATTGACTCACAGCATTCACAATCTGCCATTATATTACCTCTTTCTTTATAAGTTCTTTACGAATAATGCTCTTATTGCATTGATTACAGCAATAACCATTACACCTACATCTGCAAATATTGCTACCCACATGTTTGCTATACCTATTGCACCAAGCACCAGACATATAAGCTTTATGCCTATTGCAAAATAAATATTTTCATAAACAATACGTAAGCATTTTCTTGATATCTTAATTGCCTTGGATATCTTTAACGGGTCATCGTCCATCAATACTATGTCAGCTGCTTCTATAGCGGCGTCACTTCCTAATGCGCCCATTGCTATTCCGATATCTGCTCTTGAAAGTACCGGTGCATCATTGATACCATCACCTACAAATGCAAGCTTTTTCTTTGATTTCTTATGTTCTAACAGCTCCTCAACCTTAGATACTTTATCTGCCGGAAGCAGTTCACTGTACACTGCATCTATATTTAATTCTTTAGCTACAGCATCTGCTACATTCTTTGCATCACCGGTAAGCATTACTGTCTTACGTACTCCAGCTTTCTTAAGTTCTTCTATAGCCTGCTTTGCATGAGGCTTTAACAAATCTGATATTAGTATAAGTCCTGCATATGCCCCGTCAACTGCCACATGAACCTGAGTTCCGGCCTCGTTGCACTCTGCATATTCAAGACCGAGTCTTCTCATAAGCTTTCTGTTACCTGCAGCCACTTCTCTTCCTGATACATTAGCCTTAACACCTTCACCACTGATTTCCTCAACATCTGTAACTAATGTCTTGTCAATCTCTTTTCCATAAGCTTTCTGTAAACTCTTGCTTATAGGGTGTGTTGAATAGCTTTCTGCAAATGCAGCATATTTTATAAGTTCATCTTTGTCAATAGTGTTATTATATACACCACTGACCTCAAATACTCCCTGTGTCATAGTTCCTGTCTTATCAAAGACAACAATGTCTGTCTCTGCAAGTGCTTCAAGATAACTTGAACCTTTTACAAGAACACCCTGATTACTTGCTCCACCGATTCCTGCAAAGAAGCTGAGCGGAATACTTATGACAAGTGCACAAGGACAGCTTATTACTAAAAATGTAAGCGCTCTGTATATCCACATTCCCCACTGAGGAGATACTCCTAAGAATATCATGCTTACAAGTGGTGGAATTATAGCAAGTGCCAGCGCACCGTAACAGACTGCAGGTGTATATATCTTTGCAAATTTACTGATAAAGTTCTCTGAACGCGATTTCTTGGAACTTGCATTCTCTACAAGATCAAGTATCTTAGATACTGTGGATTCACCAAATTCCTTAGTTGTGCGGATCTTAAGCACACCTGACATATTAATGCAGCCGCTTATTACTTCATCACCAGCCTTTGCCTGTCTTGGAAGGCTTTCACCTGTAAGTGCACTTGTATTAAGAGTTGTATTACCTTCTTCAATAATACCATCAATAGGAACTTTCTCTCCCGGCTGGACAACAATAACTGTACCAACCTCTACTTCATCAGGATCTACCTGCTCAAGCTTTCCATCAACTTCAATATTGGCATAATCAGGTCTGATGTCCATAAGCTCACTTATGTTCTTACGGCTCTTTCCAACTGCAATATTCTGAAACAGCTCACCAATCTGATAAAAGAGCATAACCGCAATTGCTTCTGTAAAATCACCATCATCTACAAGTGCAATTATAATTGCACCTACAGTTGCAACTGCCATAAGGAAATTCTCATCAAATACCTGTCTGTTAAGAATTCCCTTAATTGCTTTCCTTAAAATATCATATCCAATAACAAGATAAGGAACCATGTACATTATAAAAAGAACAACCGTAGGAATATCAACAAATGTGCTTATCACCTTAAAAGCAATCATAAGGACTGCTGCGATAATGATTCTTGTAAGCATCTTTTTCTGCTTTTTATTCATATTCTACTCCAATCTGCCAGAACAACTCTCACGGCTTTCTATTACAGATATATCTCACAATCATCTTCTACTTTCTTGCAGTTCTTAAGAACATCCTGCATAACAGCCTTAGGATCCTGTCCTTCTTCAAATTCAACAATCATCTTAAGTGCCATAAAATTAACTGTAGCATCCTTAACACCTGCTGTATTCTTAGCTGCATCTTCCATCTTATTAGCACAGTTTGCACAATCAACATCAATCTTATAAGTCTTCTTCATAATATTCTCTCCTTAAAAACATTAAATAATCAAAATTCTTTCATATGAACATTCATTCATATGTTCATTTTCATTATAACACCTATAAAACTTCTGTCAACAAGAATTCACTATATTTTTCCGCAAACATTTTATGTCCTTTCTCATCTAAATGCTGTCTGTCAACTTCACTTGGTTCAGCAGCACCAGCGGCATCAAAATAATAAAATCCATTTTCATTTGCTATTTTTTCATATTCCCATGCAAGCTGCCTTGAAACATTTTCAGAACTTTCATTAAATTCAGGATCAAAGCCTTCTTCACCTACACCTTTTCCAAGATGAATCGGAGAAATTATAACTATCTTTGCATGTTCTCCTGCTGTCTTGTTAGCCTTTCTTGCAACTGCCTCCATTCCTTTTGCAATTGTCTTTGCATCAGCATGAAATTCAGTCTTGCAGTCATTCGTACCAAGCATTATAGCTATAACATCTACCGGCTTATGTGATTCAACAACTACTCCAATAAGATCAATGCCCTTTCTTGCATCTCTTACAGCATCTGGAAATATAGTTGTTCTTCCGCACAGTCCCTCTTCAATAATATTATATTCATTTCCAAGAAGATTAGCTATTCTGCCTGTCCATCTTACATCATAATCATATCTTCCTGATTTATCAGGCTTATATCCATAAGTATTAGAATCCCCAAAAAACAAAATATTTTTCATTGCCACATCCTCCCATGTAATATCTATCATTGTTCATTCCATACTTGTTTAGTATGTTTATATGTTATTACCTGCATAGTGATTTGTCAACAAAAAATTATTATAAAAAAGTATAATTACTCACCCCGCCAGTAGGTTGTGTCAGGTACAGACTGCCTACAAACTATGCGCATAATAAAAGCATTGAGCATGTATAAAGTCTAGTGTACACGCGTCCATGGACGGACGCGTGAGCTGCCACGCACACGGAAGTGCGTTGGCAGCGTAACGTACACATAAACAAATTTCATCGCTCAATGCTTATTATTATGCAGCCTAGTTTGTCCGGAAGTCTTACCTAACACAACCCTACTGCTCTCTTTGCAAGCCTGTCAGCCTCTTCATTTCCTTCCACCCCTGAATGTCCCCTGACCTTCACGAATCTGATATTAATTGAATCCCTGACAGATGTAATATAATTATAATATTCTATTGTTCCTTTTTTGTTTCGTTTCCATTCTCCCACAGCCCATGCCTTGATACCTGCATAATCATAGAATATAGAAATATCTTTAAGTCCAAGCTCTATTGCTTTTTTTACAGCGGCCATGCTTCCAAGAATCTCTCCTGCAACATTACGCATTGAAGCCATCTCTTTATCACTGCCATTGCCTGACAATTCATATCTTACGCCATCATGCATAAGAAAACCGCCATATCCATACACTCCGGTTGCAATATTAAAAGAACCATCAACAAATGCATAATCATTGTCAGGCATTACATCTTCCATATTGCCACTTCCGGTCTTTCCATTAATCTCCTGTACAGCTTCCCTTCCCATATAAGCCTTCGCCTCTTCCATAGACATGAAGCTCTTATATTCGGCAGCTGGAAAACCATGTACATTCTTCTTACATTCGTCCCACGTCTGATATATTCCGGGAACTTTACCTACACGCACAGCATAATATTTCTTAGCCATATATATTTCCCTATTCTGATTAATAAACTCGGATTACTCCGGCAATCTCTTTTACCACTGAAAGTCCATTAAATACTGTCATTGCATCATTAAAATTCTTCTCTGCAACAACATCTGTAATAATAACCAGTTCAGCAACACCGTCCTTACGGCTCTTCTGGACCACCTGCGCAATACTTACATCATTGTTTCCAAGAACACTTGCAATGTTAGCAAGAACCCCCTGCTTGTCTAATGCTTCTATTCTTAAGAAGAATTTGCTCTTAGTTTCAGATATATCCTTAACAGGAAGCTCTTTGTAGCATGAGCAGCCAATCTTGCCACATGAGCCATGAACTATGTTACGGCATACATCTATAATGTCCCCCATAACAGCAGAAGCTGTTGGCATCTGACCTGCGCCCCTGCCCATAAACATAGTATCATCACTTGCCTCACCATGAACAAATACTGCATTAAATGAATCTCTTACTGTAGCCAGAGGGTGATTCTCGTCAATAAGCATAGGATGAACCTTAACTTCTATTCCATCCGGTGTATTTCTGGCAAGTCCAAGAAGCTTGATAACATATCCGAATTCCTTAGCATACTTAATATCTTCTGCTGTAATCTTAGTAATACCCTCTGTATATACCTGATTAAATGTTACCCTTGAATTAAATGCGATTGATGACATAATAGCCATCTTTCTTCCTGCATCATATCCTTCAACATCTGCTGTAGGGTCTGCCTCTGCATATCCTAATTCTGTAGCCTTTGCAAGAGCGTCCTTGTAATTCATTCCTGATTCAGTCATCTTTGTAAGGATATAATTAGTTGTTCCGTTAACAATACCAATAATCTCTGTGATATTGTTGCCAGCCATGCTCTGCTTTAATGGTCTGATTATTGGAATTGCTCCCGCAACAGCCGCCTCAAACTGAAGGTCAGCATGCATTTTGTCTGCCATTCCCATAACCTCTTCACCATGCTCAGCAAGAAGATCCTTATTGGCAGTAACAACCTGCTTTCCAGCCTCAAGTGCCTCAAGAATATACTGCTTTGCAGGAGTAGTTCCACCCATAAGCTCTATTACAATCTCAATATCCTTATCTTCAATAATATCCTTCCAGTTGTCAGTCAGTAATTCTCTGTCAATTGGATCACGGTCTTTATCAAGATTTCTTACAAGAACCTTCTTAACTACAAGTTCTGCACCCGTCTTACTAATCACATCATCTTTCATACTCTGACATAACTTGTATACACCTGTTCCAACTGTTCCTGCTCCTAATATAGCCGCATAAATCTTTCTGCTCATTACTTTGTACGCCCTCATTCCTGTTTATTATGTTAAGTTTATTATATTAATCTGTGATACATTTATTTCATATCTACAGCATCAACCTGATCCTTAAAGTTCTTTATAGCCTTCCCAGCCTTCTTTGTTACAGATACAATTCTCATAAGAGATATAAAATCCCATAACCCCTCTATCATCAGAGCAATTCCAATAAATACTATAAGTGCTGATGATGTTGAAAATGGATTCAATAATGCAATGATGCCAATAACAACCATTACAACTGCACCTATAAGCTCAATCCACCATTTGTCTGACTCAAGATGGTAGAAATCCACAGCATACTGAAGTTTAAGGATTCCATCAACAATAATAATAATTGCAAGTGCTGTTCCTAAAAAAACCGCAATAAAACCTGGTTTAATCACGAAAAACATACCAAATGCAAGAAGCGTAACTCCCTGTACAAGACCATATGATCCAAGAATCTCACTTCCCGCAATCCTGAAATAATTGATAAGTCTTAATACTCCCCAGACACATAAGGCAACTCCAATTCCTTTACATATGATTTCCTGGGATGCTGTTGGAAATATTACCAGCAGTAAGCCAAGAACAAACAATGCAATTGAAACAATAATAATCTCAAACTTAATTGTCTTTAACTTCTTATAAATACTGTTCATATGCTCCATCTCCTTTTCACTCATTTCAAAGTTCCGTAGTTCTTTTGTCTTTTGATTATACACAAAAAAGAACATCACTTCAAGACATGCATTTTTCTGCACTTTAATCTGTCTGTGATGTTCTTTATTATTATTTAATATTAAGTTAAACTGAATTTTATAAATTATCCCTTATTTCCATACTTTATCATATGTTAGTGTCACTAGCTTGTCACTAGTGCGAGATATGTTCTAATCGTTTCAATGCTACATATTCCGTTGAACTTGTCCATGTCGTATGAAAATTATAATTTCTTAGTCCTGCATTATATATATACTCGTCTGCATATTCCCCAACGATATCATTATCCGCTTTCTTTCTCAATGTATTTATAGCTTTTCTGTGTAGCCGTTTCACTTCATGTTCTGATTGCCCCAGCTCCTCACAGACAGCCGTAATTGATTTAACGCAATCATCTGTATATCTTGCTTTTATAACAGCCCTCTGCGGCTCTTCTAGGGTGTCTATATCCCTATGAAGCTGATTATATATCTTTTGTTTATAATCAGCTTCTATGACTTCATTTTCAATGTTTATATTGTCCGGCAGCAGTTCCCCGATTGTATCTTCCGCATTATCGTATTTTTGCTTATCTATACTAACCAAATCTAATTGATAAGTATATACATCTAATGCTTTTACCTGCTCTATATCCATATGGAGACGATTTGCTGTATCTTCATAGTTTGGACGCTTTCCGGATATTAGATAATATTCATTTATATATTTCTTATAAGCTACTATATCTGCCCTCTTTTGTATGCCACCGCTCAAGCCCGTATTTTTGTTAATATAGCGCTGTATATGCCTTTCTATTACTGTGTAAGCATACGTACAGAAAGAAGCATCTTGTGTTGTGTCATAATGGTTCAGCGCATTCATCAAAGCGATAAATCCCTCTTGCTCCATATCCTCCATATCTTCTTTTGTTCTGGCATACTTAAAAGCTATCTTATGAATTATGCCTTTATTGCTCTTATATGTATCGTATATATCCATAAAGCCCCCTAACAGTAAATAAGCCCAACCAATGTATATTCACATCAGTTGGGCTAGTAACTACACCTCAGGCTGTGCCTGGTAATAAATTCCGGTCTTCTTGTTTTCTAAAACAAACGCATCATAGCAGATACGACCTTCTACAAGTGTACCACTGTACCCCGGTGCGTCCTCATGAGCTTTATAATTCTCAAGTTTAAGTGGTGCTGTTGTAGCTATCTTATGACACATCATAAAGCCAAAATTTTTAGGTAATCTGATTGACGGAATCTTAATAACATTACAGCCGTCAAGATTGCCAATAACACCCTTTAAGCGCATGTCTGCTCCAACCTCTGTATTAAGAACTATATCCTTAGATTCTTTCATGATAAGGTATGTATCAGGTGTTACAATAATACATCTTTCTGTCTCCGGTACTTCTGAATCATCAAGATACTTGCTCGCTGTAATTATCTGTTTATAGATATTATCTGCAGTGAGTTTAAGGGCGTCTGGTTTAAATCCAGCACCT
>ENA-UOJH01002988-UOJH01002988.1-human-gut-metagenome-genome-assembly--contig:-C148-NODE-2988-length-9933-cov-4.477222_pt1 | contig 9933 bp, 7 predicted proteins | sample MGYA00242345_ERZ723892 | MGnify/ENA metagenome assembly ERZ723892 | reverse complement strand
ACATCACAAAAGTCTATCCGTGCGGCGTTGTGGCAAACCATAATGTCAATCTGCAGATCAAAAAGGGTGAGATCCATGCCCTCGTCGGCGAAAACGGCGCGGGAAAATCTACCTTAATGAAGATGCTGTTTGGCATGCTGGCACCGACGGAGGGCCAGATCTTCGTGGATGGAAAAGAGGTACATTTCTCATCATCCAGCGACGCGATCGCGGCCGGACTCGGCATGGTACACCAGCATTTCATGCAGGTTCCGTCCATGACCGTTGCGGAGAACCTGATTCTCGGCGCAGAGACAGGAACTGCATTTAAAGTAGACCGGAAAGAGGCGGTGCGGATCACCACGGAGCTTTCCGACAAATACAATCTGAAGGTAGAGGCGAAGGAAAAGGTCGAGGACATTTCTCTTGCCATGCGTCAGAAGCTTGAGATCTTAAAGGCACTCTACCGGGGGGCCCATATTCTGATCCTGGACGAGCCGACAGCCGTGCTGACACCACAGGAAACAGAAGAATTATTTGAACAGTTAAAACTTTTAAGAGAAAACGGCCACACGATCATCTTTATCTCCCACAAATTAAACGAAGTCAAGGCACTCTGCAACCGTATGACGATCCTCCGGGACGGAAAGACCATGGGAACATACGAGATCTCCGATCTTGATGAACAGGAGATCTCCCGCCTGATGGTCGGCCGCGATGTCAGCCTGAATATTGAGAAAGAGGAGATGGAGTTCGGAAAGAACGTATTCTCCGTCAAAGACCTTGTCTACGTAGACCAGTTTGGAAAGACGAGACTGGACCATGTTTCCTTCACGATCAAAGAGGGACAGATCTTAGGTATCGCCGGAATCGACGGAAACGGCCAGTCGGAGCTTGTCGAGGCCATCGTCGGGACCTTAAAACAGCAGCAGGGAACCATCACAATGAACGGAAAGGACATCTCCAACGCCCCGGTGCTTGCGCGTCAGGAGGCAGGGATTTCCCACGTTTCCGAGGACCGTATGAAATTCGGCACAGCTCCGAAGCTTTCCCTGGAGGACAATGCGATCTCCAAGGTCTACTATACCGATAAATTAAAGACCCACGGGCTCTTAGACAGCAAAAAGATCAGTGAGTTCACGAACCGGATCTTAAAAGAGTTCCTTGTAAAATATGATAACTCCAAGCAGTCTATCGCGGAGCTTTCCGGCGGTAACGTCCAGAAGGTAGTTGTCGGTCGTGAATTTGACTATGAGCCGGATCTTCTGATCATGAACCAGCCGACCAGAGGTATCGATGTCGGAGCCATCGAGTTTATCCGTAAGAAGATCGTGGACATGAGAAGCAGAAAGAAAGCGATCCTGCTTGTATCCGCGGACTTAAGCGAGATTCTTTCCTTAAGTGATACGATCCTTGTCATGCATGAGGGCCGCATCGTCGGACATATCTCCGATGTGAAGAATACGTCAGAGAACGAGCTCGGTCTTTATATGCTGGGTGTAAAAGAAGATTCCAAGGAGCAGATCGGAGGTGCTTACTGTGAATAAAAAATTTACGATCGTAAGACTTCTCTGCGCGTTTGCCATTGCCATAGCCTTGTCGGTAGCGGTGATCTTCGCAGTCAGTGAGGAGCCGGTGACCGCGATCTATAACCTGTTTTTAGGACCGCTGCAGTCCAAACGTCACTTTTTTGAAGTGTTTGCCAGCAGCGTACCGTTGATCTTTACGGGACTTGCCCTGGGACTTGTATTCAAGTCCGGCAACTTCTCCATGATTGCGGACGCATGTCTCTACACGGGCGCTGTTGTGACAGCGGCTCTCGCCATCAAGACATCCCTGCCGTTTGCAGTACACCCGATCGTGATCATGATCGCGGCTGCGGCTGTGGGTGGGCTGATCGGAAGTATCCCGGCGCTCTTAAAGGTGTATTTCCACACGAATGAGCTGGTAACTTCCTTAATGTTCAACTACGTGTTCTTTTACCTTGGGATCTACAACGTGACAAAGTTCCTTGCTGACCGTGAGGCGGGAACCTTTGCATCGAAGAAATACCAGGCGACAGCGTCTCTCGGAAAGCTGATCTCCGGAACGAACTTCCATGTGGGATATCTCATCGCCATCGCGGCGGTGATCCTGTTATACATTCTTGTATACAAGACAAAATTCGGATATGAGGTGCGCATCTCAGGAAGCAATCCGGAGTTCGCGAAGTATTCCGGAATCCGTACCAGCCGTGTCATCATCATGACCCAGGTCATTGCGGGTGCCGTTGCGGGTCTTGGCGGTGCAGTCGAGCAGATGGGAATGTACCAGCGTTTCAACTGGCAGGATTCCCCGTCCTATGCGTGGGATGGTGTTATCATTGCGATCCTGTCCGGCAATAATCCGAAGATGGTGCCGTTCGCGGCATTTTTCCTTGCGTATATCCGTGTCGGCGCAGACTTAATGTCGAGACGTTCCGACGTCCAGAACGAGCTGGTTTCCATTATCCAGGCAGTTCTGATCCTGTTTGTGACGGCCGAGCGGTTCATGGCAGGCTGGAAACAGCGCGAGGAAGCGAAAAAAGCACTGAAAGGGGAGGCGTAACAGATGGGAATCTTACAGGAAATTTTAAAAACATTGAGTCTCCCGGAGTTCTATTTCGCAATGTTTCGAAGCGCGACACCGGTGCTTTTAACGACACTGGGGGCTATGATCTCCTCGAGGTCCGGAACCAGCAACATCGCCCTTGAGGGAACGATGCTGATCTCCGCCTTTGTTGGCGTTGTCGTCAGTGCATTTTCCCAGAGCGCATGGGTTGGATTTTTGGGCGCGGTGCTTGCAGGCTTTATCGTCAGCAACATCCTCGCCTACTTTATCCTGAAATTAAACTCCAACGCGGTCATCTCCGGTATCGCGTTAAATACCTTCGCCTCCGGCGGAACGATCTTTGTCCTGTACCTGATCACAGGCGAAAAGGGTGCATCCACATCCCTGTCGTCCTTAAAGCTCCCGAGTGTGACGATCCCGGTCGTCAAGGATATCCCGGTGATCGGCGCGGTGCTTTCCGGTCATCATGTGCTGACCTACGCGGCGCTGATCCTGGTGGCAGTTGTGTGGTACATGTTTAAGTATACAAGACTTGGCATGCATATCCGTGCGGTCGGCGAGTCCCCGGATGCGGCGGAATCCGTCGGAATTCCGGTAAAGAAGATCAAGTACATCGCCCTCTGCTTAAGCGGAATGATGACCGGCATGGCAGGCGCGTTCCTGTCCATGGGATATGTGGGACTCTTCTCCTCCGGTATGACAGCGGGGCGTGGTTACATCGCTCTGGCAACCCAGGCCATCGCGGCGGGGAATGCCGTGATCGGCATGCTGGCATCTCTGTTATTCGGATTCTGCCAGAGTCTTGCGAACTATCTCCAGAACTCTTCGATCCCGCTGCAGTTTATCCAGATGATGCCGTATCTGATCATTATTATTGCGTATACGGTTTACTGCGCGATGGTGGAGCACAATAAGAAGAAAAAACAGATGAAGGCGGCGGCCGGGAAATAAATTTGCTATTACTCACCACCTAAAGAGGTGGGAGGCTTCTCGATTGAGATAAAAAACGGCAGCAGAGTGCGGTCGGAAAGAATTGATGCAAGCAGCTCCTGACATAGGGGCTGCTTTGCAGTAAATTAGAAGATCTGTGCAGCGATTGTGCTGACTGTACGAAAACACAACATAGAAGACACAATATAGAAGACACTGAATAGTTTAGAAGGGAGAATATTGTCAGATATGAGCCATATCGTAGAACTTCACTTACATCTGGACGGATCGCTCCGCCCGGAGACCGTCTGGGAGCTTGCAAAAGAGCAGGGCGTGGAGCTTCCGGCAAAGAGTGCGGAGGAAGTAAAATATATGATGGAAGTACCGGAGGACTGTAAGACTCTGGAAGAATACTTAGAGCGCTTCGATCTTCCGTTACTCGTCTTACAGAAGGCGGATGCCATCGAGCGTGTGACCTTTGAGCTGGTGGAGGATCTTGCGAAGGAGGGCGTGGAGTATGCGGAGCTTCGATTTGCACCGCAGTTTTCCATCAAAGACGGACTGACTCAGGATGAGGTCGTCGAGGCAGCCATCCGCGGAGCAGAACGCGGCATGAAACTTTACCCGCAGATCCGCGTGGGTCTGATTCTCTGCTGTATGCGTGGAGCGGATAATGAGGAGCTGAACATGCAGACAGTAGAAACTGCGAAGAAATATCTTGGGGATGTGGTCTGCGCGGTGGACATCGCAGGCGCGGAAGGCCTGTTCCCGACTGAGAATTTCGCCCCGGTATTTGCGAAAGTCCGTGAGTACGGCGTTCCGATGACGCTCCATGCCGGGGAGGCGGCTGGTCCGGACAGCATGAAGACGGCATTATCCTTCGGAACAAAGAGGATCGGACATGGCGTTGCGGCCATCAATGATCCGGAGCTGATAAAGAGACTCATCGACGAGAATGTGACCCTCGAGGTCTGCGTTACAAGCAATTACCACACAAAAGTAGTTCCGGCGATCAACATGCATCCGATCCACAAGCTTCTTGAGGCAGGTGTCCATGTAACCGTAAACTCCGACAACCGGACATGTTCCAGAACGACACTTCAGAAAGAGAAGGAAGTGCTGAAGGAGGAACTTGGTTTCACCGATGAGGAGATCGAGAAGATGCAGGAGTATGCTTGGGAAGCGCGTTTTTTAAAATAATAGGATATCGGAGCGAAAAGCATGTAGCAATCCGGCATCAAAGAATCATAAGATAAAAACGTGAGAATGCAAGGGGGCAGAGTATTGCCTCCTTTTTCCATGCCGCGGAATGACAAAAACCTGATTTTCCGCTGGCTGGAACATGTTTCCGTGAAATTATACGAAAAAAAAAAGGGGAATTGTCGCATATGCCAAAACTCCGGCTTAATGTAGCAAAAGCTTTGCATTGAAGATTGGATAATGCTAAAATGAAATTGTAATATTTCGATAAACGGAACAGTATTCCGATACACGGAATAGCATAGAAACGATAACTCATTGACATAAGACAGCCACGGATCCTGTGGCTGCGCACATTACAGAAATTGGAGGAGACTATGCAATTGATCGACCGGGCATTGAATGCCCTGGAAATACTGAGCCAAAATATGAATGGAATGTCGGTGACGGATCTGGCGGAGCAGCTTGGGATCCCGGCAAGCTCCACTCACAGGATCCTTTCAAGCTTAAAGGGAAATCATTTTGTCGTTCAGGACGAACATACGAAAAAATATCGTCTTGGATATAAGATCTGCGCAATCGCTACCGGGGTCGTAAAGGGAAGTGCGCTGACGCAGGCGGCACAGATGCCTATGCGGAGACTGGCGGAAAAGATCGACCGGAATGTGGTCCTCTGCATCATGGAGCATGGAGCAGTGATGAATGTGGCATGCAGCGAACGCGGCGATTCCAATATGTATATGGTTAAGATCGGACATGAGATCCCGTTCTATTCCACGTCGGCTGGCCGTGTTTTTATGGCTTACATGAACCGGAGCGAGGCATTGGATATTCTTGATCGTGAGAAACGCACGAAAACGACGCCGAATACGAAAACGGATCTGAAGGAGCTGAATGAAGAGCTGGACCGTATTCATAATCAGGGGTATGCGGTCATTGACGAGGAATTACAGATGGGGATCATCGGCGCAGCGTGCCCGGTATTTGACAGAAACGGAGAGCTGGCGGCTGCGATCGCGTTTACGTCCATGAAGGATGGGGATACGGAAAAAATGTTCCAGAGGATCTGTCAGCTTAAGAAATGTGCGAAAGAAATTTCCGAGGCGATCCGATAGAAAAAAGGAGATTTGTTATGAGCGAGTATAGTGTAGAGTTAAAGGGCTTAAATAAGGTGTACAGTAACCTGCTAAAAGAGGATACGATCGCACTGAAGGATATCAACCTCCAGATCCGTCCGGGGGAGTTTATTTCTATCATCGGCCCGTCCGGCTGTGGAAAATCGACACTTTTGCGGATCATTGGAAACCTTGATAAACCGACCTCCGGTACGATCGAGTATCGCGACGGGGCAGACCAGCAGATGGGATTCGTATTTCAGGATTCCGTTCTTCTCCCGTGGAAAAATGTGAGACAGAATGCAGAATTTCCGTTAGTGATCCAGAAAAAGCAGACGAAAGAGAATGAAGAGAAGCTTGACGAGCTCCTGGAACTTGCAGGGCTTTCGGAGTTTAAGACTGCGCTTCCGAGAGAGCTTTCCGGCGGTATGAAACAGCGTGTGTCCATCGTCCGGGCGCTTTCCTATGACGCTCCGTTACTTCTGATGGATGAGCCCTTCGGAGCTTTGGATGCCCTGACCCGTGACCACTTAAATGAGGAGCTTTTAAAGATCTGGCAGAAGACGAAAAAGACGGTTATTTTCGTTACCCACAGCATCGAGGAAGCCACCTTCCTGTCGGACCGCGTTCTCGTCATGTCTGCGAGACCGGGAAGAGTCAAGGAGATGGTGGAGATCGATCTGCCGCGTCCAAGGGGAGAGGCAACGAGAAATGATCCGAAGTTCACGGAATACAATAAGTATCTGAGGGGGATCATCGGATGAAAAAGAACGGAAAACTTCAGGGACTCCTGAGAACCATCGGGGAATACGCACTTTCCGTCGGCGTGTTTATCGCGCTCTGGTGGATCTACGTTGCGGTAAAGCATGTCCCGGCGTACATCCTGCCGTCTCCGCCGAAGGTCTGGAGCAGCCTTGTCAAAATGTTTGTAAAAGGAACTGTATACGCACATCTCTGGACGACGACTTATGAGGTCATTCTCGGATTTGTGATCGGCGCCTTTTTAGGAATTGTTCTGGGATATGTGTTTATCAAGATCGATGCCTTAAAAACGATGCTGATGCCGTACCTGATCTTCCTTCAGACGGCACCGAAGATCGCCCTTGTCCCGTTATTCGTCGTATGGTTCGGAATCGGACTCGTATCAAAGGTTGTTTTGATCATATCCATGGTCCTGTTTCCGGTATTGTCGGGAATGATGCTGGGTCTGGAATCGATCCCGCCGGATGTCAGAAACCTGATGAAGATCTTAAAAGCGTCAAAATGGCAGGTGTTTTCACAGGTTGAAATGCAGTATTCATTACCGGCGCTGTTTGCAAGTCTGAAGGTCGGTATCGTTCAGGCAGTCATCGGTGCGATCGTTGCCGAATGGATGTCCGGAAAACAGGGTCTCGGATATATCCTGACTTACGCGTCATCGACCTATGACACCCCGATGCTGCTCGCGGGCATCATCGTCACGATCATTCTGGGAATCGCGACGTATCAGGTGATCAGTGTGCTGGAGGATAAGTTCCTGTACTGGCACGAATCGAAAAATTAGTGCTCAGCCCGCCGCTTCTGACAAAAATGCGGTGTGCTGAATGAGAGAAAGATTTTGGGAGGAAATGAGTGTGAATTTTACATCGGCTTCATCACCGACGATGAATGGAAAAATGCCGCATATCCAGTGTACGGCTGAGGAGATCGGAGAGATCGTACTGCTTCCGGGTGATCCGGGACGCGTTGCCATGTTTGAGGATCTTTTAGAGGATTATAAGATCGTCAGCAACTACCGGGAATATGTGGTTGGAACCGGATATTACAACGGAATCAAAGTTACAGTGTGCTCGACTGGAATCGGTGGTCCGTCAACAGAGATCGCTGTGCTCCAGCTGATCGCCCTCGGCGCGAAAGCTCTGATCCGCATCGGCGGGACCGGCGTGCTGAAAGAAGATGTACCGTGCGGGGCGATGGTCCTAAACACGGGTGCTGTCCGGAAAGGCGGTGCTTCCTGCTTCTACGCTCCGTCTGAGTATCCGGCATTAGCCTCATTTGAAGTGCTGGATTGCTTAAAGCGCGCGTGTGAGGAGAGAAAGAACGAATATTCCATGGGAATCTGTATGTCGGTCGGTTCCTTCTATCACGGACAGGGACGTCAGATGCCGTTTGAGACAGGATATGATGAAAATGCTGTTCTGGAACAGTATGAAAAATGGAACATTCTGAACATGGAGATGGAGGCGGAGACGATCTTTACGCTGGCATCGTTAAACAATGTTCTTTCCGGAAGTATCTGTGCAGTACACTGCAACCGGATCACGGACCAGTGGCTGGTGGATTTTGAACCGGCCCAGAAGGAAATGTGCAGAACGGCTCTTGCCGCGGGAGAAAAGCTTTATAAGGAATATCTGCACAGAAAGTAACGGATTGTAAGGCCTGCGGGCCCGCGCGCTGACCGCGATCAAATAAAATATAGATAATGACCCGGCCAAAAATGGCGAGGGAAGTTATAGATGCTGGAAATGCAGTTCCGGTAAGACAAAGAACCAATGTATTTATAAAAAAGGAGAAGGAGAGTACCATGAAGAAAAAAATTCTTGCAACCGTACTGACAGCGGCAATGGCAGTGTCCATGCTCGCAGGATGCAGCTCTGAGAGCGCAAGCAAAGCAAGCGAAGCAGCAGCAACGACCGCAGAGGCAACGACAGCCGCAGAGGAGACAACGGCGGCAGAAGCAAAGGACACAGGAGATTTAAAGACGGTTTCCATCCAGATCGATGGTTCCGCAGTTCCGTATTACGCACCGTTATACCTTGCACAGGAGAACGGATATTTTGCGGAAGAGGGACTGAATGTTGAATTTTATTATGCAGCAGCCGCCGATATCGTAAAGAACGTTGCAGCAGGCAATGTTGAGTTCGGTTTCCCGAACGCAGATGCAGTTGTAGCGGCAAAGGCACAGGGTATCCCGGTTAAAGTTGTTCATACAACCTATCAGGAAGGTCTCGGCGCGATCATCTTCGGAAGCGATTCCGGAATCAGCACACCGGCTGACTTAAAGGGTAAAAAAGTAGCAGTTACAAGCCTTGGAAGCGCAAACTACTTCCAGCTTCAGGCAGCTATGGAGTCTGCAGGCCTTACGATCGACGATGTACAGGTTGAGATCGTTGGTACAGGCGCAATTCTGACAGCACTCACAGAGGGTCAGGTTGACGCAATCGTGTTCTCCAAACTCAGAACCATCGAGTTAAACAACTCCGGTTACGCGGCAAGCGAGATCACATGCGACCAGTTCCTTCCGTCCTTCGGCAACGTATTAGTTGCAGGCGACAAGTTAGTAGCAGAGGATCCGGAGACTGTTGACGGATTCTGCCGCGCGTTAAACAAAGCGATCGAGTACATCATCGACGGTCACGTTGAGGAAGCTGTTGATATGTCCATCGAGAAATATGCACCGACCTTCGCTGAGAAGAGAGATGTTGTTGTCCAGATCTTAAACGATGTATTCGTAAAGACCTTATGGCAGAGCGATTACACGAAGGAGAACGGAATCGGCGCGTCCAACCCGGAGAAGTGGCAGGCACTGATCGATGAGTCCAAGGAGATCGGCAATATCGACGAGACCTTCGATGCATCTGAACTCCTTTACACACCGGCAAAATAAAGAATTTTCCCCGCTTCGGACGGGAAGAGCTATGAGGTGAGAGATGTTTTACAGAAAATATAGAAAAACCATTCTTCCGGCACTGTTTCTGCCGCTGTTTCTGATCGTGTGGGAACTGTATATCCGGATCTTTCATGTACCGAACTACCTGCTTCCCGGTCCGGCAGAGCTGGCGAACTCGATGGTAAAGCTGTTTGTGAGCGGTGATGTGATGAAACATATCCGCGTTACAATGGAAGAGATCCTGGTGGGAACGGTGATCGGTATCGTGATCGGACTGGTCCTCGGCTATATTATGGCGAAGATCCGCTTTATTGAGCGTCTGATCATGCCGTTCGTCATCATTATCCAGACAGCTCCGAAGATCTCTCTGGCACCGCTTTTCATCCTCTGGATGGGACTCGGAATCGAATCCAAGGCGGCGTTAGTTATTCTGGTTGTATCGTTCCCGATCATGATCAATGAGGTATCGGC
>ENA-UOJH01002984-UOJH01002984.1-human-gut-metagenome-genome-assembly--contig:-C148-NODE-2984-length-9936-cov-13.332153_pt1 | contig 9936 bp, 8 predicted proteins | sample MGYA00242345_ERZ723892 | MGnify/ENA metagenome assembly ERZ723892 | reverse complement strand
TATCACTTTATGGAAAACCTCAGTTTGACTTGTCCTATTTATATGCTAGCACCATATTTTTACTCTATTACCATCTTGTTTTGGTGGTACAGTATCGCCGCAAAGTATTCTCTGACCCAATGAGCCAATACGCTAAAGATATTTTTGTCCGCATTGGTTCATCGTATCTGATCAAAAAAGATTTTCCAGAGGTTAGGCGTAAATTGTGAATACATAGAACATCAAGGCAGGTGAGATTATAGTGAATAAGGCATACCGATACAGGCTCTATCCAACGGCTGAACAAAAAATTATGTTTGCCAAGACTTTCGGCTGTGTCCGATTCATCTATAACAAGATGCTTGGCGACCGCCTTGATTACTATAAGGAAACCGGTAAGAAGCTGAACAATACTCCTGCACAGTATAAGGAAGATTTTCCTTGGCTGAAAGAAGTCGACAGCCTTGCTCTTGCCAATGCACAGATGAACCTGAACAAGGCATACAACAATTTTTTTCGCAACCGAAAACATTTTGGCAAACCGCACTTCAAGTCTAAGAAGACAGGACACGGCTCATATTCTACGAACAATCAGAAAGGCTCTGTCCGATTAGAAGGAAATAAGGTTAAATTGCCTAAAGTTGGTTGGGTAACATTATGTCTGCATCGTCCCCTGATGAAAAACAGCACGATAAAGACCGTTACCATAAGCAGAACACCTTCAGGAAAATTCTATATCAGTATTTTGGTGGAGTACGAAAACCAAATACTTCCCATAATACCGAAGAAATTTCTTGGACTTGATTTTGCCATGCACGGTCTATATGTTGCTTCTGACGAAGAGGATGCGAATTATCCAAACTTTTTGCGTAAAGCTGAGAAGAGATTGGCTCAAGCACAAAGAAAACTATCCAAAAGGCAAAAAGAAAGCCACAATCGTGAGAAGCAAAGGCTTCGCGTAGCTAAACTCCATGAAAAAATTGCCAATCAACGCCGCGACTTCCTGCACAAAAAAGCCCGCTACTTGGTAGACCACTATGATGCCATAGGTATTGAGGATATCAGCGTCAAGGCGATGGCTAAACGCAAGAAAGGCGGTAAATTCAGTTTTGGTAAGTCCGTAGCAGATAATGGCTGGAATATGTTCACAAATATATTGGAATACAAATTAGCATGGCAAGGAAAACAGCTTGTAAAGGTAGATAAGTGGTATCCAAGCAGTCAGCTATGTCATGTTTGTGGCTTCCAAAACGATGCAACGAAGGACTTATCTGTAAGGGAATGGGATTGTCCTAAATGTGGCAGTCACCATAAACGAGATAAGAACGCTGCCATAAATATACGAGAAGAAGCTAGGCGAATATCTGCCTGACATAACGCATAAAGTACCGTGGGTCGCACGGGAATCTACGCCTGTGGAGAGAGTGTAAGCCGCAGCAGTTCCTCGGAGCTGTAGTGCTGTTCTCGTTGAAGCAGGAAGCCCCCGCCTCTGTAGGCGGGGGTACGTTCACAGAGCATCAAAAATGTCATTGATGAGTAAAAGGTCAAATAAGAAGTGACCCAGAGAGAAATAAATGTGATATAATAAAGAAGGTTCAAGAAAACCGATGAAGTGCTGTACAGGTTTTGAGATATATCTCAAGGAGGTACTGTAATGCTCGATGAAAAAGTAAAAGAATTAATCAACACTCAGATCAATTAGGAATTCTATTCGGAATGCTTTTGCCAACTATTTCTATGATAATGGCCTCGATGGCTTTGCCAACTGGTATGATGTCCAGGCTCAAGAAGAACGGGATCACGCTATGCTCATGCGGACGTATCTGCATAACAACGGTGAACACGTTACCTTCTCAGCCATTGCCAAACCGCAGAATGACTTTAACAGCATTAAAGCGGTGTTGAAAGCAGGGTTAGCTCATGAACAGTATGTCACATCCCTGATCAATAAGATTTATCAGGCTGCCGATAAAGTCCATGATTATCGGACGATGCAGTGCTTCGACTGGTTCGTCAAAGAACAGGGCGAAGAAGAAAAGAATGCCGACGATTTGATTAAGAAATACAAAATGTTCGGCAGCGATGCCAAGGGCCTGTATGCCTTGAATCAAGAATTATTGGCCCGCACGTATGTTGCCCCGACATTAATCCTGTAAGATTCAATATAATTCCATAGTGCAATCAGGTGCATAAGCTCAATAGAGAAGTCCGGTGTAAAACCGGTGCGGTCCCGCCGCTGTAAGGAGGAGCCAGGCTGCAATGATGTCACTGTACGTCCGCGTATGGGAAGGCGCAGCCATGGCCATGAGTCCAAGCCAGAAGAACTGCCTGATTCAGAATCACCGGTTGACCTGCGAGCGATGGGGATGGCGATTTCCATAATTAGTAATTGACTAAGTATGTAAGAGACTGTCGCACGAGGAAGGTACCTCGTGGGGCGGTCTCTTTTTTATATTTATTTATAAAAGGAGAGATGATTATGTTCCACAAAAAAATGAAAACAGCATTAATCTTGTCTTTGGCACTGACGTCGTTCGGTGCTTTTTCGGCGCCTTCGTTCGCTGCCGGCTATACGCTGAACCCGGAAGTCAAAGACGCCACGCCGGCTTTGAAGCAGGCTGCAGAAATCGGCGTCCGTACCTATAATAATCCGGCCATGCAGAACGAAGCCAATAAAGACGCCATCCTGGTCCTGAGTTTTGGTACGACCTATAAGGGCAGCCGTCAGAAGACTATCGACCAGACTGTCGATGCCATCAAGGCAGCCCATCCGGACCAGAAAGTCGTCGTCGCCTTTACGTCGCACATCATCGTCGACCGCATCAAGGCCAAAGAAGGCCTGACCATACCGACGCCGGAACAGGCCATGGCCCAGCTGAAAAAAGAAGGGTATACCCGCGTGGCTATTACGTCCCTCGATGTCATCCCCGGTATGGAATACGCCTATGACTCGGCTATTTTCGACCTCTATAAAAAGGATTTCAAAAAAATGACCCTCGGTACGCCATTGATGTATTGGATGGGCCAAGAAGACCAACGAGATGATATTGTTGAATTCGTCAAGGCTTTCTCGACACAGTTCCCGAAAATTGGCAAGAAAGACGCCATCCTGGTCATGGCCCATGGTACGCCTCATCCGGCCAATGCCTACTACTCTGTCGTCCAGAATCGCCTCGATGCCGCTAATCTAGGCAATGTCTACATCTATTCCGTCGAAGGCTGGCCCCATCTGGATACGGTCATTCCCCAGCTGAAAGCTAAGGGCATCAAGAATGTCATCCTCATGCCCATGATGATGGTCGCCGGTGACCACGCCAATAACGATATGGCTGGTGCCGATGACGATTCCCATAAGAGCATCCTGGAAAAAGAAGGCTTTACGGTTACAACCTATATCCATGGCTTAGGGGAAAATGAAGCGGTCCGCCAGCTGTTCGTCGAACGGGCTGATGAAGCCTGGAATGCCTTGGAAGCCCAGTGATTTGACTTCATGGAATTTTTTCCGACCAAAATAGTCCATCCCTTTCGTATATCATTCCACCTGCTTCCTTTGTATACTGAAGTCACGAAATGAACATAATAAACGTGAAGAAATAGGAGATGGAAAACATGAAGCAAGTGAAAATAATTACAGCTCAAGAAGCAGCACAGCTCGTCAAAGACGGTGACGTCGTTACGACCAACGGGTTCGTCGGCTCCGGCCAGCCGGAAGCCTTGACCAGCGCGTTGGAAGAACGCTTCCTTAGCACGGGTTCGCCGAAAGATTTGACCCTTATCTATGCTGCTTCCCAAGGGAATACAGACGGTCGCGGTGGCGACCACTTCGCCCACGAAGGGATGCTGAAAAAAGCCATTCTTGGCCATTGGAACGCGGTTACTTCTTTGCAGAAATTAGTCAATGAAAATAAAATCCAGGCTTATAACCTGCCTCAGGGCACGTTGTCCCAGTATTTCCGTGACGTCGCAGCTCATCGTTTAGGCACGATTACCCACGTCGGCCTCGATACCTTTGCCGACCCCCGCATCAGTGGCGGCCGCCTTAATGACGTCACCAAGGAAGATTTCGTCAAAGTCATCAACATCGAAGGCCATGACCAGCTCTTCTATCCGCGCATGGATATGAATATCGGCTTCATCCGCGGGACCTATGCCGATGAATGGGGCAACGTCGTCTTGACCAAGGAAGTATCGCCTTTCGATGCGACACCGCTGGCACAGGCTGTCCACAACAGTGGCGGTATCGTCGTCGTCCAGGTCGAAAAGATCGTCAAAGGCGGCACACTCGATCCGAAATTGGTCAAAGTACCGGGCATCTATGTTGACTATGTCGTCCAAGTCGATGATGAAACGAAACGGCAGCAGTCCTTCGATTGCGAATACGACCCGTCCCTGACCGGCGAAACGACGATTCCCGTCAAAGCCCTCGATCCGGCTCCGCTCAATGCCAAGAAAGTCATTGCCCGCCGGGCAGCTCTCTTGCTCCTCGACATGAGCAATGAAGCCGTCATCAACTTGGGTATCGGTATTCCAGAACTCGTCTCGTCGGTTGCTAACGAAGAAGGCATTGGCGACAGCCTGACGATGACCGTCGAAGCCGGGGCTATCGGCGGCGTTCCCCTCGGTGGCGTCCGTTTCGGTGCTTCTGTCAATGCCGAAGCCTATATGGACCAGGCTACCCAGTTCGACTTCTACGATGGCGGCGGTTTGGATTTGACCTGCCTGGGTCTGGCTGAATGCGATAGAGAAGGCAATATCAACGTATCTAAATTCGGCACGCGTATCGCTGGCTGCGGTGGCTTTGTCAACATCACCCAGAATACGAAGAACGTCGTCTTCTGTGGCACCTTCACGACAGGGAAACTCCGCGAAGAAATCAAAGACGGAGAACTGCACATCACGCAGGAAGGGAAAGTCAAGAAATTCGTCCCCGAAGTCGGCCACATCACTTTCAGCGGCAACTATGCCCGGAAACATAAACAGCATGTCCTGTACATTACAGAACGTGCCGTATTCGAAATGAAAGAAGACGGTGTCCATCTGACCGAAATCGCACCGGGCGTCGACCTTCAGAAAGACGTCCTCGACCAAATGGGCTTCAAACCGATCATCGACGATGTCAAACTCATGCCGGCCTTCCTCTTTGAAGATAAGCCTATGGGCCTGAAAAAAATGAAAGAAGACTTACAAAAATAATAGCATTCTCCTTTGATACAGCCGCGGACTATGTCATGAGTTGCGGACTGTAAAGAAAACGGGCTTGTCGCATATGCGACAAGCCCGTTTTCAAATTGTAGGGGTTCGCATGTGGCGAGCCCGCTAGGTATATGGATAATGCCCGTGGCCGATTTACATGGACGAGCGCCCCACGTGGACGCCCCTACTTCGACAAGGACAAGGTCCGTTCGATGAGGGGTTTGTAAGTTTCGTATTTTTTCTTGAGAGCCTCTAAATCGTACTGGCGGTACGATGGCTGGTTCTTCATATTCTGGAAAGCGTTGAGCAAGATAGAGTGGAGGCGGTTGCTGCTGATGACATAGAAAGAATTGGCCTCGTTGTGGATGTTCCGCTTGTTCTTTTTCAAGAAGCTTGTCTTGTAGTTCGAGTAGAACGACAAGTCCTTGCCCGTGTACATGTCGTCGCTGACTGTCGGTAAGAGGACACCTATCCTAAGTTTGGAATTCTTTTCCAAGCCCTCAAAGATACTTTTAATATGCTCTTTTCGTTCTTCTGTGGTCAAGCTGTATTCGATATCGGTCAGGTAGATATAGCCTGATTCGACGTAGCGCAGGAGCGACGTCGTCGGCATGATGAAAGTGATTTCCGAGGCGTTGAGGATTTCTTCCCACGTGACGCAGAGGCGCTGGATGGAGAAGGCCTGTTCGGGCGAAACCCTTTTGCTGATGTGGTCGAAGACTTCGTGGGGCAGGAGGAATTCAAAGCCGATGGTCAAGTAGAAGAAGAATTTCGTCGTCGCATAGAAGGCCGTGCGGTAGCCTAATTCATCCATGCCCAGAGAGCTGACTGTCGACATGAGGGGCTTCTTTTCGGCGCCGTTGAAACTGAATTTTTCATAAATATCGCCAATTAAAGATTCATCGAAGATGTAAGTGCACATCTTGAAATGAGGCTGTGTATCTAAGGCATATTGTACGACGAAGGCGCTTTTTAAGATGATGAGGTTGGCATTGGCTGTATCTTTAATGTCGTAGAAAACGAAATCGATGTCCAAGTCTTCATCAAGGGTGCGGTACATATTGATCAAGTCATCGAAATTGCTTTCTACTTTATCCAGATCGAGTCCGACGCGGACTGTCAGTTTATGCTGCAATTTCAGACCATCGAAATATTTCCAGAAGCCCGTTTTATATAAGGTGCAGAATTCACCGAGGACTAGGAGTTCACCATCTCCTTCGAGGCTCTGGATGCCCTTTTGCAGCAAATCCGACAAGAAAGCCGACGTATCGTGATGGCCGGTAATGACTTGAATGGACGGGCGGTTCTCTTTGCCCTTGGGAGACCGGTTCTGGTTCAGTGTCGTCCTGTAGGCAGCGCAGAGATACTGGCCGATTTCAAAGCCTAAGTCTTCCGTATTTTCCGAAATGGGGAAGGCTTTGAAGAATTTAGCTTCTTTCTTCTGCTTGGCAATCAGTTCGGCAAAGTACTGGCCCATTTCTTCATTGATCCGTTCGACATAACGGGAAGACGGTAACTTTGTGCCATTGCTCCATTTATTGACATATGAGACATCGTAACCGACGACGTCGGCCAGGGAGATGAACTTGGCCTGCGTGAAGGTAATGAGCCTTTTTAAGGTTGAAGCATATCCATCTGAAATCACATTGTAACCTCCTTCGATATGAAATTATCATATACATGAAATGAATTCATTTTTTATATATTTTATATATATTTAATTCAATCAAGGTATGTACATTTTATCACATACCTTGATGAATCACAACGATTTTGACAAAAAAATTCACATGGACTTAATTCTATGCAAAAAAGGTCAAGCCTTTCCTGTTTTGTTCCAAGTCGGTCATTTGTATACTGTAGTCACAAGGTTGGTTCAAGGCAAGGCCAATCCATTACAACATAGTTAGTAAATCTAAGTAACTATATTAGGAGGTTTTTAATCATGGCTTATAACAACATTAAATTCGTCAACGAAGATGGTATCGGTATTTTAACAATCAGCCGCCCGAAGGCTCTCAACGCATTGAACACGGAAACAGTTACGGAACTGAACGATTGCGTTGGTAAAATCGAAGCTGACGAATCTGTTAAAGTTGTCATTATCACTGGTGAAGGCGCTAAATCCTTCGTAGCTGGCGCTGACATCGTCGAAATGTCCACTAAGAATCCTGTCGAAGGCCGTAAATTTGGTAAAATTTCCCAGGATACCTTTACTCGCATCGAAAACCTGCCCCAGCCGGTCATCGCTGCTGTCAATGGCTATGCTCTCGGTGGCGGTTGCGAACTCGCTTGCGCTTGCGACTTCCGTTATGCTGCTGAAAACGCTAAATTCGGTCAGCCTGAAGTTGGTCTCGGCATTACACCGGGCTTCGGCGGTACACAGCGTCTCCCCCGTGTCGTAGGCCGCGGCTATGGCAAAGAAATGATTTTCCGCGCTAACATGATTGATGCTCAGGAAGCTCATCGCATCGGTTTGGTCAACAAAGTCGTTCCTCAGGAAGAATTGATGGATACTTGCAAAAAAGTAGCTAAAGAAATCATGGGCAACGCTCCTATCGCTGTACAGCTCGCTAAGACGGCTATTAACCGCGGCATTAACTGCGACGTCGTCACGGGTATTGCTTATGAAGACGAAGTATTCGCCCTCTGCTTCTCCACGGCAGACCAGAAGGAAGGCATGGACGCATTCGTCAACAAACGCGCTAAACACTTCCAGGGCAAATAATAGCGTAAGTGCTTAATTGTTAGAAAAAGGGGCTTCGCATGGCGGCCAAAGCTTCGTGCGATAGTCCCCTTCCTATAAACCTTTAGTATGGAATAAGAATTATTTTTAGGAGGAATATTTACTATGGATTTCAAACTCAGCGAAATGCAGCAGGATATTGCTAAATTGGCGAAAGACTTTGCTGAAAAAGAATTGGCACCGACTGTCAAAGAACGCGATGAAAAAGAAGTCTTTGACCGCGCTATTCTCGACAAAATGGGCACCCTCGGCCTTCTCGGCATCCCTTGGGAAGAAGAAAATGGCGGCGTAGGTGCTGACTTCCTCAGCTTGGCAGTTGCTTGCGAAGAAGTTGCTAAAGTCGATCCGTCCATCGCCCTCAGCTTCGAAGTACACACCATGCTCTGCTCCTGGCCAATCTGGAAATTTGGCACGGCTGAACAGAAAGCCAAATACTTGAAACCCTTAGCAGAAGGCACGAAACTCGGCGCATTCGGCCTTACCGAACCGAACGCTGGTACGGATGCTTTGAACGGCTCCACCGTCGCTACGAAAAACGAAGATGGCAGCTACACCTTGAACGGCTCCAAAGTTTTCAACACTAACGGCGGCGAAGCTGACGTTACGGTTGTATTCGCTTCGACGGATAAATCCAAAGGCGCTAAAGGCATGAGTGCTTTCATCCTCGAAAAAGGCATGGAAGGTTTCACTTATGGCAAAGAAGAAGTGAAAATGGGTATCCGCGCTTCTGTACAGCGTGAACTCGTATTCCAGAACGTAAAAGTTCCGGCTGAAAATCTCCTCGGCAAAGAAGGCGAAGGCTTCAAAATCGCTATGATGACCCTCGACGGCGGCCGTGTTGGCGTTGGCGCACAGGCTCTCGGCATTGCGGAAGGCGCTTACAATGCAGCTGTTCAGTATGCTAAAGAACGTACGCAGTTCGGCAAACCGATCGCTAAATTCCAGGCTATCAGCTTCATGCTCGCTGACATGAAACTTAAAATCGAAACGGCCCGCCTCGCTGTATACCAGGCAGCTTGGAAAATGGCTCAGCCCGACGTTAAATCTTACTCTGTAGACGCAGCTATCGCTAAGAAATACGCTTCTGACGTAGCTATGCAAGTCACTACCGATGCTGTCCAGGTATTCGGCGGCTATGGCTTCACTCGCGAATATCCGGTTGAACGCTACATGCGCGACGCTAAGATTACTCAGATCTACGAAGGCACCAACCAGGTACAGCAGATGGTTATCTCTGGCGCCATCCTCAGATAAGCCCTTCCTTTTTGAAAAACGAATAAACGGATAATAGTATAGTATAAGGTATATAAGAAACGCTCCATAAAAAGGACCTCACATGAAACTTCCGCCCATCGTGTGAGGTCCTTTTTTGTCAGAAATTTACAAATAAAGAATAATTCTTTGTTAATTATTTCTTGACAAAAAGAGTCAAATCATGTAAGATATAGACATAACAAAGAACAAATATCAATTAAAATTACAAAATACTTCGTTACCACCTATGAATGACAGATGAATATATAATATATATCCTTATATATGGAACTTGAATTTTTTAGAGGAGGAGTTACTATGAAAGACGTAAAATTCTATCAGCTCGCAGGTAAAAACGTGTTGGCATTGCTCAGCGGCAGTGTAGAAGGCGCCGAACCCATTGCCGTCGGCTCCGTTGATGCGGCTAAAGAAAAACACATCCCCGTCGTAAAACGCGTCGGTGATACACTGGAAGTCACTGTCGGCTCCGTTATTCATCCGATGCTGGAAGAACACCACATCGAATGGATTGCCTTGGCAACAGACGATAAACTGGAAGTTAAATTCCTTAAACCCGGTGAAGAACCGAAGGCCGTATTCGCAGCCGTAGATTCGGGTGTCGTATACGAATCGTGCAATCTCCACGGTATCTGGAAAGCAGAATTCTAAAGGATGAAAAAAGGCTGTCTTCGATGACGGCCTTTTTTTTATTTGAAAAAATCCTTGACAATTCCTTTACACAGGAGTATACTAAATGAGCTGTC
>ENA-UOJH01002975-UOJH01002975.1-human-gut-metagenome-genome-assembly--contig:-C148-NODE-2975-length-9972-cov-8.206312_pt1 | contig 9972 bp, 8 predicted proteins | sample MGYA00242345_ERZ723892 | MGnify/ENA metagenome assembly ERZ723892 | reverse complement strand
ATCGGCCTCGGCAAGCGCACCAACAACATCCTTCAGGGCGCGTTCTTCGCGCTGACCAAGGTCATCCCGATGGACCTCGCGATCGAGGACATGAAGAAGAACAACTATAACTCCTACTTCAAGAAGGCCGGTCAGAAGATCGTCGACATGAACAACCAGGCGGTCGATCTCGGCGTTCAGGCGTCCGTCAAGGTCGAGATCCCGGCTGCATGGGCGGACGCGACCGACGAGCCGGTTGCAGAGCCGAAGAACATGACCCCGTTCGTCCGCGACATCGTCATGCCGCTCGACAAGCAGCAGGGCGACAAGCTCCCGGTCTCCGTATTCCAGAAGTACGGCGTGCTCGACGGCACGTGGGAGAACGGCACTTCGGTCTACTCCAAGCGCGGCGTTGCGACCAAGGTTCCGAAGTGGAACCCCGACGCCTGCATCCAGTGCAACCGCTGCTCGATGTGCTGCCCGCACGCGGCAATCCGTCCGGTCCTGCTGACCGACGAGGAGAAGGCCGGTGTTCCGGATTCCTTCGTTACCGCTCCGGCAAAGGGCCTCGGCAAGGACGCGCCGAAGTACAATTTCCGCATGCAGCTCTCGCCGTATGACTGCCTCGGCTGCGGCGTGTGCCTGACCGCGTGCCCGGCAAAGGACGCGCTGACGTGGGCGCCGTTCGAGGAGATGAAGTCCGAGCAGCCGCTGTTCGACGACGTTGCCATGAACGAAAGCTACCTCAAGAAGGACGTCATCAGCGACAAGAGCGTCAAGAATGTTCAGTTCGCAAAGCCCTACTTCCAGTTCTCCGCCGCCTGCGCAGGCTGCGCCGAGACGACCTATATCAAGCTGCTCAGCCAGCTGTTCGGCGACCGCATGTACGTCGGCAACGCAGCAGGCTGCTCGTCCGCGATCAGCGGCGGCGCACCGATCCTGCCGTACTGCCGCGACTGCAAGGGTCACGGCCCGGCGTGGGAGCACTCGCTGTTCGAGGACAACGCAGAGTTCGCGTTCGGCTTCTATCACGCACAGGATGCCATCCGCAAGGAGCTGCTCATCCGCATCGAGGCGCTGAAGAACGCAGGCGTTGCGGCTGAGGAAGCAGCAGCATACCTCGCAGACTGGAACGACCGCGAGAAGTCCCGCGACGTTTCCGACGCGCTCATCGCAGCGCTCGAGAAGGCTGAGCAGACCGATGAGGTCAAGTACGTCCTCGACAACCGCGAATTCCTCGCAAAGAAGTCGGTCTGGGCGGTCGGCGGCGACGGCTGGGCCTACGACATCGGCTTCGGCGGCATCGACCACGTCATGGCGCAGAATCAGGACGTCAACCTGCTCGTCCTCGACACCGAGGTCTACTCCAACACCGGCGGCCAGTCCTCCAAGGCAACCCCGACTTCCGCTACCGCAAAGTTCGCGGCATCCGGTAAAAAGGTCGCAAAGAAGGATCTCGGCGCGATCCTGATGCAGTACGGATACGTTTACGTTGCACAGGTCGCGATGGGCGCAGACCAGGCGCAGACCCTCAAGGCGCTGCGCGAGGCCGAGTCCTACGACGGCCCGTCCATCGTCATCTGCTACTGCCCGTGCCTTGAGCAGCATATCAAGGCCGGCATGGGCACTTCTCAGGACGAGATGAAGAAGGCAGTCGAGTGCGGCTACTGGCACCTGTACCGCTACGACCCGCGCCGCATCGCGGAGGGCAAGAACCCGTTCCAGCTCGACTCCAAGGAGCCGGACACCGACAAGGTCATGGACTTCCTGATGGGCGAAAACCGCTTCGCCTCCCTCAAGAACAACTTCCCGGACAAGGCCGACGCCCTGTACGCGAAGGAGGTCGAGGACGTCAAGGCCCGCTACGAGCGCTACAAAAAGCTCGCGGAGGACTAATCTGTTACAAAAAGCCCGCAAGCCGTAAAATGTTCTCTCTCTGAAACATTATATCCCTGTTTATACCTCGCGCTGTGCGTTCCTGCCGATTTTGCGCAGCGCGGGACAGAACATCAATGTATATCCCTATTCATAGCCTGATTCAATGATAATCTTCCTTTCTGTAAATAATTTTTCAATGTCTGACGGCTGCGGCTTTCTGTATAAAAGCGATGCACTCCTCTGTCATACCGGCAGAGGAGTGTTATCCTGTCTTGACATATCGCCGTGTCCGTGGTACGGTTGAGGCGGAAAACAAATCCGAACAAGGAGGAAAAACGATGGATTACAGAAGATTTGGCGACACGCTGCTCGTCCGCATCGACCGCGGCGAGGAAATCCTCGAGCAGGTCAAGACGGTCGCGCTCAAGGAAAACATTCAGCTTGCGAGCGTGCAGGCGCTCGGTGCGCTCGGCAGCTTTACTGTCGGCGTGTACAAGGTCGATGAGAAGAAGTATTACGCCAATTCGTTCGAGGGCAGCTTTGAAATCGTCTCGCTGACCGGCACGATCGACACGATGAACGGCGAATTTTACACCCATCTGCATCTGAGCGCCGGAAACGACAGGGGCGAGGTGTTCGGCGGTCATCTGAACCGTGCGGAGGTCAGCGCGACCTGCGAGATGGTCATCCGTCTGATCGACGGCAGGATCGACCGTCAGTACGACGATGTGACCGGACTGAACCTGTTTAAGTTCCTGTAAGAGCCTGATATGATAAAAAACCTCCCGCTTTTTCGTGAAACGGGAGGTTTTCTGCTGTCTGGATTTTATTTTTCAGCGAGCTCTGCTTTGACTTTCTGAGCGACCTTGCGGTATTCCGGGCAGGCGAGGCCGTATTTGTCGGCCAGACGGACGACCTGATAGATGAGTCCGTCGACCTCGGAGTTTTTTCCGGCTTCAATGTCGCGCTGCATCGAAGTGGATGCGGACTCGGCGAGATCGTCGAGAATTTTCAGATGGGACTGCATGAGCGGCGCGTCCGGCTTGTCATCCAGCTCGATGCCCATCGCGCGCGCAAGCTCGAGGATTTCACCGACGAGGCGGATGAAGCACTCGCGGATTTCGCCCGGATTCTGCATCGCGCTGGCCTTCACGTGATAATACTGACCGCAGGCCGCCATGGGGGAGACGTGCGAGAACTTGAGCAGGGTGTCCTTCTCGACAAAGGGGGAGTAAAGCGTGTCGATACCGGCGGCGGTGAGGTCGGCGGCGACCTGACAGAGCACCGGATTGTCCGTGCGGTGGTCGGGCGTGCCGAAGATCACGCGGAAGATCGAGCCGTGACGCTGGATCACGCCGGGAGCGGCGAGATTAGACGAGATGTAGATGCAGCCGTCGGTCACGAGCAGACCGGGGAGCTGCGCCTGCATCGTGCGTCCCGTGCCGTAGATGTTGAGAATGGGGATGACAACGGTTTTTTCGCCGGCCGCGCTGCGGATAAAGGGGATGGTATCGTCGAGCGAATAACCCTTGACGCAGACAAAGATCACATCGGGCGAGGGAGCGCCCTGCGCCTTCGCGGCGAGAAAGCCGTCCATGTCGAAGGCCTTCACCGGAACGGTCCAGGTTTCGCCGTCGCTCTGCTCGAAACGCAGACCTTTTTCCTGCATGGCGGCGAGATGCGCACCGCGCGCGATGAGCGTTACATCCGCACCGCTTTTTGCCAGAAAAGCACCGAGCGGAGCGCCTGTCCCGCCCGCGCCGATGATCATATAGCGAAGAGTCATATTCTTTCCTCCTTGAAGCTCTTTGTGCAATAATTATAGCATGAAATGCATGGAAATGCAACGACAGACCGCATATTCGTCGGAGAAAAGTTCGGAAATGATGCACGGAATGCACGGCGGGGAATTCCCGTTCCGCCCTTTTCTTTTTTGCAGCTGCGTGGTAAAATACTATCAGCCGAAAACGGCGGAGGAGGGCTTGCTTTTGAAATGGTTTCAGCACTTGCGCACGGTGCAGCATCACCGGTTTCTGGTCCTGCGGCACTGCTGGCGCGTCGGCCTGTACCGTCAGGGGCTCACGCATGACCTGAGCAAATTCAGTCCGGTCGAGTTTGCCGCGGGGGCACGGTATTATCAGGGAAACCGCAGTCCGAACGAGATCGAGCGGCGCGAAAAAGGATACAGCGCCGCATGGCTGCACCACAAGGGCCGCAACCGTCATCATCTGGAATACTGGATCGACTATGCGGCGGACGGCTCGGGTATGTGCGGCATGAAAATGCCGTTGAAATACGTGCTGGAAATGTTCTGCGACCGCGTGGCCGCGAGCAAGACCTATCGAGGCGCGGCCTACCGCGACAGCGACCCCTATGACTATTACGCGCGGTCGGTCGATCACTACATCATCCATCCTGAAACCGCGCAAACGCTCGAGTATCTGCTGCGCGTCCTGCGCGACGAGGGCGAGGACAGGGCGTTCGCGGAGGCGCGGAGAATGCTCCGGGAGCAAAAGAAAAACAGATGAAAAGAGCCGTTTTCATGAGGAAAACGGCTCGCAGCTTGCCGAAAACGCCAGCTTTTCGACAGCAAAGCCGCCCGGCAGAATCGAATGCCGGGCGGCTGTGTTTTTACTCGATCGGGATGGAAACGTCGCCGATGGTGACGGAAGCGATGTCATCCAGCGGGATAACGGTATCAAACGTGCCTTGACGGGTGCAGACGGTCTTGCCGTCATGCGGGTCCATGCTGCCGCCGAAGTCCGAGAAGTCGAGCACAGTACCGTCCGTCTTGGTGACGAGCAGCTTCGCGGAGTAGGACTTCCAGAAATCACGCATGCTGGACGGCTCCTGACCGCTCTCGTACGGGATTTCTTCGCCGTCCTCGTTGTAAACAGTATCGAATTTCGCCTCACCGTTCACAGTGTACACAACATGATAACCAATCGGCGAAATAACAACCTTGTCAACAGACGCGCTCAGACCGTTGACTTCAATCGTCTGACCCGCAGGCAGCTCGACCGCGCTGTTCCCGGCCTCCAGCTGAAACTTGAGGCGCCATGCGCCCTTGGCGATAGTTGTCGGCTCACCGTTTTCACTGTTCAGCACGCACAGGTCGCCGAGCGTGATCTTAACCGTGCCGCCAGTCTGCACCGCATCGTTGTACGACATGGTTTCGACATACTGGATGGCGTTGTCGCTCGGGTCTTCGTCATAGAAGTAGCTGCTGCCGGACGCACCGTCCACGCCGCGTCCGATGGTGTTGTCCGAACGCTTCCAACCCAGGTCGTACAGGCCGGTATCCGGATTTTTCGTGCAGTCGAACGCGCTGCCGTCGTCCTTTTCCAAGGTGTAGGAAATGAGGTAGTTATATCCGTCGAACAGGATCGCGTCCGCGGTGACGGTCACGCCGTTCGAGGTGTCGCTCGCGCCGATGGGACGGCCGATCTGGTCGATGATCTCGGTGTCCGCCGTCGGGCCGAACACACCGGCAAAGACCTCGCTCGCTGATTTCAGCACGCCGGACGCGCCTGCGCCGATGCTGAGCACGAGGGCCGCCGCGACGCCGACCGCCGCGATGCGCGGGAAGCGGCGGACACGGCGGGGCGCAGGCTGCTCTGCGCGCTCCATCAGCCGCTCGACCATGCGGTTTTTCGCTTCTTCCGAGAAATGCAGCTCGTCCAGTGCGTTTTTATACTCTCTGTTATCATTATACTCTCTGTTCATAAAACTCGCCTCCAAGTGTTTGCCGCAGGCTTTTCCGGCCGCGGCTGAGATGGGCGGAGACCGCGGCCTCGCTCCTGCCGAGCAGGGCGGCGACCTCGCGCACGGAATAGCCTTCGTAGTAGTACAGGTACACTGCTTCGCGGTATTTTTCGGGCAGCGCCATCACGGCGTCGAGCACGGCGGAGTCGGGCGGCTCGGGAGCGGCGGCCTCCGCGACCGCCTCCAGTCCCACGCACCGCCGGTGAGCGGCGCGGAGCGCATCCTTGCAGGCGTTCGCCGCCGTGCGGAGAATCCAGGCCTTTTCGTGCTCGGGCGAGTCAAAGACCATGCCGCCGGTCAGCAGCTTGAGGAAAACGGTCTGACAGATGTCCTCCGCGTCCTGCGTGGATTTCAGATAGGTGTAGGACAGACGCAGGATCATGTCGGAATAGGTCTGCACCAGACGTTCCGCCTCCGTCCTGTCGATTGGTTTCATTTTGGGGTTTCAGCTCCTTTCAGCAACGTTGCTTTCACCTGTAATACGAATGAGGGGTGCGATTTCTGACAGTTATTTTCGTTGACTTTTGATTTTTCGGACGATATAATAACAGTGTAAACGAGTAGCACAACTGCGTAAATCCAGTTTTCGTGCGGCTCGTTTTATTTTTTTGTTTTTTGAGCGTGCAGCATTCCGCGTAAGTCCAGCTTGACAAAAGCAGCTTATTCGGGGAGCAGCACGCTCTTTTTGCGCAAAAAAGAAGGAGGAATTCATAAAAATGACGGAAAACAACAGAATGAAGGAGATGCCGGTAAACCGGCTGATGATGCGGATGGGGCTGCCGATGATCCTGTCCATGGCGCTGCAGGCGGTATACAACATCGTGGACAGCGCATTTGTCGGAAATATGCGCGAGGGAGGCGAGGCGGCGCTCAACGCGATGACGCTGGCCTTTCCGGTGCAGATGCTCATGGTAGCGCTCGCCATCGGAACTGGCGTGGGCGTGAACGCGCTGCTCGCGCGCACGCTCGGGCAGGGAAACCGCGAAAAGGCGGCAAAGGTTGCCGGGAACGGTCTGTTCCTCGGCGCGGTCATTTATCTCATCTGTCTGCTGTTCGGTCTGGCGGGGGCAGGGGCGTATATCGCGTCGCAGACAGCGGACGCGCAGGTCATCGGCATGACACACGACTACCTGTTCATCTGCTGCACATTCTCGTTCGGCGTTGTCTTTTTCTCGCTGTTCGAGAAGCTGCTTCAGGCAACAGGGCGTTCGCTGTACTCGACCATCGGCCAGATCACGGGCGCGGTCATCAATATCGTGCTCGACCCGGTTATGATCTACGGTCTCGGTCCGGTGCCGGAGCTGGGCGTCAGGGGCGCGGCGTGGGCGACCGTTATCGGTCAGGTCGCGTCAGCGGTGCTGCTTTTCGTGTTCCATCTGCGCCTCAACCGCGAGTTTGACCGCAGCATCCGACAGCTGAAGCCGGAGACCGCAGTCATCCGGGATATTTACACCATCGGCCTGCCGGCGATCATCGCGCAGGCGCTCATGTCGGTCATGGTGTATGCGATGAATCTGATTTTGAAATTCGATGCCGCCGCCCAGACCGCCTACGGCCTGTTCTACAAGGTGCAGCAGTTCGTGCTGTTCCTCGCGTTCGGTCTGCGCGACGCGATCACGCCGATCGTTGCCTACGGCTGTGGTATGGGCAGTCGGAAGCGCGTCGAGGACGGCATCAGATACGGCCTGTTCTACACGGCTGTGCTCATGGCGGCCGGATTTGCGCTGACCGAGCTGTTCCCGGGCGCGTTCGCCTCGCTGTTCAATGCGGGTCAGTCGAGGGCGTATTTTATCGGCGCGATGCGCGTGATCTCGCTCAGCTTTGTGTTCGCCGGTATCAACATAGCGCTTCAAGGCGTTTATCAGGCGCTCGGCGGCGGCATGGAGTCGCTCGTGCTCTCGCTGCTGCGTCAGCTCGTCATCGTCCTGCCGCTCGCGTATGCGTTCTCTCTGGCGGTGCGCAGCGGCTTGGCAGGTGTTTCGCTCATCTGGTGGGCGATCCCGATCGCGGAGGCGCTGTCGTGCGCGGTAGGCTGCGTGCTCCTGCAGCGTATCCGGCGGAAAAATCTGGGGTAACACACATAATTAAAGCTGTGGCGCTTTGCGGAAATTTTATGCTCTGACTTCGTTGCGATTTCGCGGTAATACATCAGGTATTACCGCGAAATCGCGCCTTGTCAGTACGCAGAATTTGCTCGCAAATCGCTTTTGTTCAATTATGCGGTATTACCCCGGTTGACATTCACGGCAGACTGTGTACAATGATTATCGAAGATAATTATTTTAGATAATCATTGGAGGGACATACATGACCATTGCGATGATAAAATCGCTGCTCGATGCGTGCTATCAGGCCAAGCGCATCCGCGACCTGCTGCCGCCGCTGCCGAAGGGCGTCGCGCCGGCATATATTCACTATCTGGACGTTATCGACCAGCTCGAACGGCAGGGCGTGCGCGTCAGGGTCTCCGACATCGGAGACACGCTCGACATCCCGCGCCCGGGCGTGACGCGGACGGTCAAGGAGATGGAGGCGAAGGGCTATCTGCGCAAGACCGCATCCGAGGAGGACGGCCGCGTGACCTACATCACCGCGACCGAAGCGGGAAAGCTGCTCTCGCAGCGGTACAACGAGCACTATTTTTCCCTGCTCGCGCCGCAGCTCGCAGATATTTCGGACGAGGACGCGGCGTGCACCGTCCGCACCATCGAGAGGATGCACTGCGTGATGAGCGAGAGGAGGGGACGCATCGATGAGTAACACAGCAGACTTTACGCAGGGCAGCATTCTGAAAAAGCTGTGCCGGTTCATGCTGCCGGTGCTCGGCGCACTGATTCTACAGGCGGCCTACGGCGCGGTCGACCTGCTCGTTGTCGGACGCTTCGGTTCGACCTCGGGTCTGTCGGCGGTCTCGACCGGCAGTCAGGTGCTCAATCTCGTGACATTCGTCGTGACGCAGCTTGCGATGGGCGTTACCGTGCTGATCGCGCGGTATATCGGCGAAAAACGTGAAAAGGAGATCGGCGCGGTGCTCGGCGGCGCGGCCGTCGTGTTCACCATTCTCGCAGGCTGTCTGTTCGTGCTGCTCGTGCTGTTCGCACGGCCGATCTCGGTGCTCATGCAGGCACCGCAGGAGGCGCTCGCGCTCACGGCAAGCTATGTGCGCATCTGCGGCTGCGGCATCCTGTTCATCGTTGCATACAACGTGCTCTCGGCGGTGTTCCGCGGTCTGGGAGACAGCCGTTCGCCGCTGCTGTTCGTGCTCGTGGCCTGCCTGGTCAATGTCGCAGGCGATCTGGTGCTCGTGGCCGGTCTGCATCTGGATGCGGCCGGAGCGGCGCTCGCGACCGTGCTCGCGCAGGCGGTCAGCGTTGGGTGCGCGCTCGCCATCCTGCGCCGCAAAAAGCTGCCGTTTACGTTCCGAAAGAGCGATGTGCGGCTCAATGAGCAGTGCAGGCGCTTTCTCGCGATCGGTCTGCCGCTCGCCCTGCAGGAATTTCTGACGCAGCTCTCCTTCCTCGCGCTCTGCGCATTCGTCAACCGTCTGGGGCTTGCGGCCTCGTCCGGCTACGGCGTCGCGAGCAAGATCGTCAGCTTTGTCATGCTCGTGCCGAGTGCACTGATGCAGTCGATGGCGTCGTTCGTTGCGCAGAACATCGGCGCCGGCAACGTGAAGCGTGCGAAAAAGTCCATGTTTACCGGAATCGCGGTGGGCGTGGCGTTCGGCATCGTGATGTTCGCGCTTGTGCTGCGGAAGGGCGACGTTCTGGCCGGTCTGTTTTCGACCGATGCGGAGGTCGTGCGCAGGGGCTTTGAATATCTGCGCGGTTTCGCGCCCGAGACCATCGTGACCGCCGTTCTGTTCAGCATGGTCGGCTATTTCAACGGCAGCAATCAGACGCTGTGGGTCATGATACAGGGTCTCATCCAGACGCTGCTCGTCCGGCTTCCCCTTGCATATTACATGAGTATCCAGCCGAATGCAAGTCTGACGAAGATCGGCATGTCGGCACCGGTCGCAACCGTGGTCGGCATTGCGCTGAACATCGGATGCTTTCTCTATCTGAACCGGAGGAATGCAGCAAAACAAGGCGCGGAATAAACGGCTTTTATCGTTCTGCCGGTCTCTGCCCGCTCAAAAAACGCGAAACGCAAAAGCCACCCTCGCGGGTGGCTTGAGACTGTCGAAAAACTATCGTTTTTCCGACAATCTGTGTTTTGACTTCGCAAAACACGGACGTCCGAAAGTTCCCATGCGGAAACTTTCTCCCTCTTAAAGTATCCAAACCGAGGTGCACGCCCCCGGTTTCTCTCATTGAATATTTTTGAGGATAGAGGCCTACGGGCGCA
>ENA-UOJH01002973-UOJH01002973.1-human-gut-metagenome-genome-assembly--contig:-C148-NODE-2973-length-9975-cov-11.110383_pt1 | contig 9975 bp, 9 predicted proteins | sample MGYA00242345_ERZ723892 | MGnify/ENA metagenome assembly ERZ723892 | reverse complement strand
CTCCAAGCTGCGCTCGCAAGCGAGCTTGCATGGAGTTAACCACAATATGCCGTTTACAACGGCTCTAAAATCCCTCTTTTCGACTTTTTCAGTGCTTTCGCCTTTGGCATGTTTCCAATGCGTTGAAACATTGCCGATTGCAGCGAAACATGCCGAAGGCATGTCCCTACGTTATGATGCGATTTGGTATCTCTGATGCCTCCACAGGATGCAAGAAGAAGATTTTTTTGCGAAAGGATTGCTTTTGTTTCGGCTTTGTAAATCTTTCAAAACAAAAGCATTAAACTCGGTTTTCGCACCTTTCCGAAAGATGAAAAATTAAAAAGGAAAAATAAATAACATTTTTTAACACTGTAAATAGTTTGTACTTCTGCAACTTTTCATAAATTTGCGAGTGAGAAAACTAAGTATTCGTTAAAGACAGCCTTATGCTATCTTTTTGCTATTAAACCTCAATAGCTAATGACCAATATTCAGTGTTTTCTAATTGATATGAAAAAAACTTTACTTAACTATTATAAAACGGTTAATTAATTTTTTAAAACTAATATTTATTTACAACCCCTTAAAAAACTATTTATGGAACAGTACATTCTCGCACTTGACCAAGGTACAACCAGTTCAAGAGCTATCGTATTCGACCACGATGGCAAGATTTGTTCAGTAGCCCAAAAAGAATTCACCCAAATTTTTCCTCAACCAGGATGGGTAGAACACAACCCTCATGAAATTTGGAGTTCACAAGCAGCTGTAATCGCAGAAGCTATCACCAAAATCGACATCAACGGCAAGAACATCGCAGGTATTGGTATCACTAACCAACGTGAAACCACTATCGTGTGGAACATCGACACTGGTGAACCTATCTACAACGCAATCGTTTGGCAAGACCGCCGTACCGCAGAATACTGCGACACACTCAAGGCTAAAGGTCTCGTTGACAAGATTCGTGAAAAAACTGGTTTGATTATCGACGCTTACTTCAGCGGCACAAAAATCAAATGGATTCTCGACAACGTGGAAGGCGCTCGCGAACTCGCAGCTAAAGGCAAGCTCCGCTTCGGTAACGTTGACTCTTGGTTGGTATGGCAGCTCACAAAGGGCGATGTTCACGTAACCGACGTGACCAACGCTTCTCGCACCATGCTCTTCAACATCAACGACTTGAAGTGGGACGAAGAACTTCTCGATTTGCTCGACATTCCAGCAAGCATGCTTCCTGAAGTGAAGTCAAGTTCAGAGGTTTACGGTCACACCAAGACCACTATCTTCGCTCACGAAGTGCCCATCAGCGGTATCGCTGGCGACCAACAGGCAGCTCTCTTCGGTCAAATGTGTACCGAACCAGGTGCTATCAAGAACACTTACGGCACTGGCTGCTTCGTAATGCTCAACACTGGCGACAAGCCTGTAATGTCGAAGAACAACCTTCTCACCACTATTGCTTGGAAGATTGGCAACACTGTGAACTACGCTCTCGAAGGCTCTATCTATGTGGGTGGTTCAGTGGTTCAATGGCTCCGCGACGGTCTTGGCATCATCAAGAGCTCAAGCGAAGTTGAAGAATTGGCTTCTCAAGTTCCAAGCAGCGAAGGCGTTTACTTCGTGCCTGCACTCACTGGTTTGGCAGCTCCTTACTGGGACGCTTACGCTCGTGGCACCATCGTAGGCATCACTCGTGGCACTACCGCTGCTCACATCGCTCGCGCAGCTCTCGACGGTATCGCATTCCAGACTATGGACATCGCTAAGGCTATGTCAAAAGACCTTGGCGCTCCTCTCACCGAACTTAAAGTTGATGGTGGCGCATCTCGCAACAACTTGCTCATGCAATATCAAGCCGACCTGATTGGCGTAAACGTAGTTCGTCCTAAGATCACCGAAACCACCGCTCTCGGTGCTGCTTACCTCGCAGGTTTGGCAGTAGGTTTCTGGAAAGACCTCGACGAAGTGAAGAAGCAATGGCAAATGGAACGCACCTTCGAACCTAAGGCTTCAGAAGAAGTGGAAGAAGCAAAGAAGGGTTGGGCAGATGCTATGAGCCGTACACTCTCTAAAAAATAATAAATCAACTCTCTACTCCTTGTGGGCAAGCTTAACAGCCCACAAGGGTTTTTTCACCATTTATCTTAATAACTAATTACAATTCCCTAAACATTTTTATTATGGACGCATTATTAGAAAAAAGTATACTCGAATTTATTGGTACATTCGTTCTTGTTCTCTTCGGCGACGGCGTATGCTGCGCATGTTCTCTCAACAAATCTAAAGCACAGGGTGCTGGCTGGGTAGTAATCACTCTCGGTTGGGGTCTCGCTGTGATGATGGGTGCAATGGTTGCTGGTCCTTCAGGTGGCCACATCAACCCTGCTGTGACTATCGGTTTGGCTGTAGCTGGCAAGTTCCCATGGGCTGGTGTAGCTGGTTACGTTGTAGCTCAAATGCTCGGCGGTTTGCTCGGTGCTATCTGCGTTTACATTTTCTACAAAGACCACTTCGATGCTACTGACGACAAGGCCACTAAGCTTGGCGTGTTCTGTACAGCTCCTGCAATCAAGAACACCCCAATCAACTTCTTCGGTGAGTTCTTGGCTACCTTCATGTTGATGCTCGCTATCCTCGTTATCGCTTGCTTCGGCGGTGGTGCTGACGGTATGGGTCTTCTCCCAATCACTTGGGTTATCACAGCTCTCGGTATGTCACTCGGTGCAACCACTGGTTACGCTATGAATGCTGCTCGTGACCTCTCTCCACGTATCGCTCACGCTATTCTCCCTATCAAAGGTAAAGGTGGCAGCGACTGGGGTTACAGCTGGATTCCTGTAGTGGCTCCTATCGCAGGTGCTATCTGCGCTGCTCTCTTCTATGGTGCTATCGCATTCTGCTATGCAGTGTAATTTTTTAGTTATTCATTAATTTAATTAATCACATAACCTAACATTTATTTTATGAAAAAAATTCTTTTATCACTCATTTGCGGTATCGCAGCATTGGGTGCAAGCGCACAAATCCACTTCAACGCAGGTCTTGAGACCTCACACCTCTGGCGTGGTTTGGAAGTATCATCTGGCGTAGACGTAACAAGCCAATTCACCTTTAGCGATAAGGCTAACCACTTCAACATCGGTTTCTGGGGCGGTATGCAAATCAATAAGGACAAATACAAAGAATTCGACTATTTCGCTTCTTACAGCATCGGTGGCTTCACCGTAGCTTTGTGGGACATTTGGAACTTTACAGATGCTCAAGGCGATGCAGCAAAGATTTTCAACTACAACTGCCGCACCACAAGTCACTTCTTTGATTTGAGCTTCCAATACAACTTTGGTGAAAAAGTGCCTCTGACTCTCTACTGGTCAACCATCATCGGTGGTAAGGACCGTGGCAACGCTGATGGCCAAGCAATGGACACTCAACGCTACTCTACTTTCGTTCAGGCATCTTACAAGGTGTATGAAGACGACAAGTTCGTAGTTACTCCTTCTGTAGGTGGCAACTTCGCTTTCAAGCCAACAATGAACGACGAAGGCAAAAAGCGTGAAACTTTCTACGGCAACGAAGGTGGTATCAACGATGTTCGCCTAAACGTAACTTACAAGCTGAAAGTTGGCAACCACGAAATGCCTATCACTGGTACTGCAATGTGGAACCCACAAGCTAACAGAGGTTACTACGGCGTGGCTATCAACTTGCTCACCCTCTAATCTCTCTGACCAAAAGAAAGCTTAGTTAGTAAAATATATTTCTTCTGTGCCGCAATCACCCGCATTGCGGCACAGTTTATTTTATCCCCCACCCCCCACCCCCACAACGATAACGCCATAACGCCATAACGCCATAACGATAACGCCATATAAATTTGACACCACAGGCATCGGAGATGCCGTATCATGCGAAACTCCATGCAAGCGAAAATCGCAGAGCGATTGAGCGCAGCTTGGTGATAAGGAACATGGCTGGTTCGAGCCTCGGAGAGGGTCGGTTATGATTGTGGAGATGGAGAGATTCATTATGGGCATCGCTCGCTTTCCGCATAACCCACTCACTATGAACACATTCTCTAACAACGGCGGCAATAACGGAAAAATTTGAGAAAAATTGTGTGGAAAAATTGTTTTTTATGTTTTTTCTTTATAATTTTGTCTTTGATATGAAGAAGATACTCGCAATATTGCTTATTATGGTCGCTTGTGGCGCGGCTGGCACTTGGGCAGCCCCTGAGCCAGTGCCCGCTGTGGCTGAAAGTGTTGCAAATGTAGCTTCTGTCAAAGGCGGAGTAGGAGTTATCTATTTCGCAGCAGGCAGCAACGATGCCACTTTCAACATCTACGCTATTACGGGCCAACTGATCAAATCGGTGAAGGTAAACGCCGATAGCCATGTGACTATCGAAATGCCTAAGGGCTTCTACATCGTGCGCTACAAGAATCAGTGGTCGCGCAAGGTGGTGGTGAAGTAGAGCATATAACCGCCTCACCGCCCAAGAGCACCAAGCTATCATTACGCCTAAGCCCATAGCGGAAAGGTGGCGTGATAGCCTTTTATTTTTTAAGATAATCTTTAAGCAAGTCACCCTTATTTCACACAACCAATGCTTTTAGCCGAACTGTTTCCCTACGCAAATGCCGTGTTCTACGTGTTCACCGCGCTATACATCATCACCGCTATCGGGTGCATTATAGTGGTGGTGTCGGAGAACCGCAACCCTGTGCGCTCGCTGGCGTGGGTCACCGTGCTGCTGTTGCTACCAGTGGTGGGCATTCTTGTGTATCTGTTCTTCGGCAGGAGCTTGAAGAGTGTGATGATGATTTCGCGCAACAATCGTATGAAGCTGCGTGGGCAAGCATCGCTCAACACACCCGAATCCTCCAATTTCAACCTTTCGGAATCGAGCCTGCAAATCATCAACCTGGTCAATTCCATCGGTGAGCCACACTTCTTCAAAAGCAACCAAGTGGACATCTTCACCGAGGGCGAAGCAAAGTTCAGTCAACTGAAAGCCGACTTGCTCGCGGCAAAAAAATACATCAATTTCCAATACTACATCTTCTCTGCCGACACCATAGGCAAGGAATTGGCGGAAATCCTCATTCAAAAAGCCCACGAAGGCGTGAAAGTGAGGGTAATCTACGACCATGTGGGCTCGTGGAGCATCGCCTCGTCGTTTTTCAAGCATTTGCGCGAGGAGGGCGTGGAGGCTTATCCGTTCCTGAAGGTGACTTTTCCACAACTTGCCAACAGGCTCAACTGGCGCAACCACCGCAAAGTGGTGGTGATTGATGGCGAAGTGGGCTACATCGGGGGCATGAACATTGCCGACCGCTATGTGACTGGCGAAAAAGGCTACAAGGCATGGCGCGACACGCATTTGCGCATCGTGGGCGATGCCGTGAAGGGCTTGCAATTCTCGTTTGCCATCGACTGGAACTTCATGAAGCGAATGTTGCTCGACCAGCCTTGCACCTCCACTCTCGCGCCAAAAGCCGAGACGGTGGGTATGCAAATCGTGATTAGCGGCCCTACACAGCCTCTCAACGCCATGTCGATGGTGCTGTTGCGCGCCATTTCGCAAGCGCAAAAGTGCATTTATATCCAGACGCCCTATTTCCTGCCCGAAGAGAGTATGAAATCGGCGCTTCAGGCGGCTGCGCTTTCGGGCGTGGACGTGCGGATTATGATTCCGCTTTACCCCGACAGCAAGATATTGAAATATTCGTCGCTCTCCTATGTGAAAGAGTGCTTGGCTGCCGACATCAAGGTGCTGCTCTACACCAAGCGTATGCTTCACGCCAAGTGCGTGATTATCGACGATGAATTTGTGACCACAGGCTCCACCAACTTCGACTTCCGCAGCCTCGAACACAATTTCGAGTGCAACGCGCTCATCTACAGCAAATCGTTCTGCACCAAGATGAAGGCGATTTTCCTCGCTGACTCCGAACAGAGTTGCGAGGAAATGACGCTTGAGGAATGGGTGAAACGCCCATTGAGCCAGCGCGCGCTCGAATCCTCATCGCGCCTGCTCGGTCCGGTGCTTTAACAGAATAAATACACTACTATTATAATGATAACTTTCCCCAACGCTAAAATCAATCTCGGTCTCAACATCGTGAGCCGTAGGCCCGATGGCTATCATAATATCGAAACAGTGTTCTACCCCATTCCGCTCACCGATTCGCTGGAGATAGTGCCAGCCGAGGGCTCCGAATCCACGCTCACATGCTATGGCAGAGTGGTGGACTGCCCCACCGAAAAGAATTTGGTGATGAAGGCCTATAGAATGATGGAAAAGGAGTTCGGCCTGCCACCTGTGGATATTTATCTGGTGAAGCATATCCCCGATGGTGCCGGTCTGGGCGGCGGTTCAAGCGATGCTTCGTTCTGTATGAAGATGCTCAACGACATGTTCGAACTTGGCTGCGCCGATGAGCAGTTGGCAAAAATGGCATCAAAAATCGGTGCCGACTGCCCGTTTTTCATTTACAACAAGCCCATGATGGCTACTGGCATTGGCGATGAGTTCACGCCCACCGATGTGTGCCTGAAAGGGAAGCACATGCTGCTCGTGAAGCCCGATGTGTCGGTGCCCACCAAGGCGGCCTATGCGCAAGTCACCCCTGCCCCATCAGCCAAGCCGATTCCCGAAATTCTGTCAGATGGCATGGAGAATTGGCAGAAGGATCTGGTCAACGACTTTGAGAAAAGCGTGTTTGCCCAATACCCCTCACTGGCAGAAATCAAGCGCACGCTGCTCAATAGCGGTGCCACCTATGCGGCGATGTCGGGCTCTGGTTCGTCTATCTTCGGCATCTTCAGTTGTGCCGAAATGGCAGAAAAGGCTGCCGACAATTTCAAGGAATATAGTCATTTTGTCATACAGTTGTAATTCCTTCCCATCCATATTGTGCCAACGCAAGTTGGCATTATTTTTGCATATCGTTGATTAATAATTGCTGAAGGCGTGGTTTACATAGTGCGAGCCACGCAATCGCTATTGAATATGACTTGCAATAAAGTCACTACAAATACACATTTATGAAATTGAAATTCAAACGAAATATGAGCAAGAACGAACAAGAGCAGGTTAAAGAAGAAGAATTGCAGCAAGAGGAAACTCAAACCGAGGCACAAAATGCCGAAGTTGAGAGTCAAAATGCTGAAGAAGAACAATCTGCAAAGGAGGAAACCCCAAAAGACAAGATAGCGGCATTGCAAGCCGAACTCGAAAAGTCGCAAAAGGAATACCTTTTCCTGATGGCAGAGTTCGACAACTACCGCAAGCGCACAGTGAAGGAAAAAGCTGAACTCATCAAGAATGGTGGCGAAAAGGCTATGCTTGGATTGCTTCCTGTGATCGACGACTTTGAACGCGCTATCGACGCAATCGACAAAAGTTCAGATGTGGAAGGCCTGAAAGAGGGCGTCTACCTCATCTACAACAAATTTATGAAATACCTCGAATCACAGCAAGTAAAGCCTATGGAATCAACTGGCACCGACTTTGATGCAGATATTTATGAGGCTGTCACCACTTTCCCTGCTCCCGACGAGAGTATGAAGGGCAAGGTAATCGACACTGTACAAAAGGGTTACACTATTAATGAAAAAGTGCTTCGCCACGCTAAAGTGGTAGTGGGTCAGTAATATACTATTTATTAATTTTTCAGCAAAATGGCAGAAAAAAGAGACTATTATGAAGTGCTTGGCGTTCAGAAGAATGCCACAGATGATGAATTGAAGAAAGCCTACCGTAAGTTGGCTATCAAATATCACCCCGACCGTCAGCAAGGCAAGAGCGACGAGGAAAAGAAAGCCGCCGAGGAGAAATTCAAGGAAGCGGCTGAGGCATACGACGTGCTGTCGAACAAAGACAAGCGCGCTCGTTACGACCAATTCGGTTTCGCTGGAGCGCAAGGCGGATTCGGCGGCGGTGGTGCTGGCATGTCGATGGACGACATCTTCTCGCAGTTCGGCGACATTTTCGGCGGTTTTGGTTTCGGCGGTTTCGGCGGTGGCGCTGCGCGTGGCGGCCGTCGCGTGCAGCGTGGTAGCGACCTGCGTGTGCGTGTGCGCCTCAACCTGAAAGATGTGGCACACGGCGTGGAGAAGAAACTGAAAATTCCTCGCATGGTTTCGTGCAATGCCTGTAACGGCACTGGCGCGAAAAACGGCACCCAACTCGAAACTTGCCCTACATGTCACGGTAGCGGTGTGGAAACCCGTATTCAGCGCACCATTCTCGGCACAATGCAAACCCAGAGCGAGTGTCACACCTGTGGCGGTAAGGGTAAAATCATCAAGGAGCGTTGCCCCGAATGTGGCGGCCAAGGTTTGGTGAAAAAAGACGATGTGATTACCATCAATATTCCTGCCGGTGTGGGCGAAGGCATGACACTCAAAATGAGTGGCAAAGGCAATGAGGCTCCCGGTGGTGGCATTCCTGGCGATTTGCTCATCGTGATTGAGGAGGAGCGCGACGACAAACTCCACCGCGACGGCAACGACCTGGTTTACAACCTGATGCTCGACATTCCTACTGCCGTGTTTGGCGGTAAGGTGGAAGTGCCTACCGTTGATGGTCGTGTGCGTGTCACCATCGAACCTGGCACACAGCCTGGCAAGATTCTTCGCCTCCGTGGCAAGGGTCTGCCATCGCCCGACAGTTACGGCACTGGCGACTTGCTAATCAATGTCACTGTTTACATCCCTGAGCAACTCAGCGCCGACGAACGCAAGGCGTTTGAATCGCTCAAGAATTCTTCAAATATGAAGCCTTCGGAAACCACCAAGAATCGTATCTTCGACCGTTTCCGCCGCTTCTTCGAAAACTAAAATTAAGCAACATACATAAGCCCCTGTGCGAATTAGTCCGACAGGGGCTTGTTTGTTTACTACAAATATTATGCGTAAAAACAACCACCGCCCCACTCCTGCTGGCAATGTGCCACACGTTGATGCAAAATACACCCAGTTTCTCTCGCGAGAAGAAATGCCGCTGCTTGAGTTTGTGATGAAAAAGCTCGACGGCATCAGTCGCAGCAAGGCTAAAGCTATCCTTGCTGGTGGAGGCGTATTGGTTGACAAGGTGACGCAAACTCGACACGACTTTATCGTGCACCCCGACTCGCTGGTGGAAATCAGCAAGCACCCTGGCACCACTCGCACTCGCTTCGATTTCAGTCAATATTTCAGCGTGGTATATGAAGATGCCGATGTGATAGTGGTTGACAAGGCCGATGAGGTGCTTTCGATGGGTGTTGGGCGCAACAGTCTCAACATGAAAGACCTACTCGACCGCTATTTTGTGGAAACGCGCCAGCGTTGCCACGCACATGTGGTGCACCGCCTCGACACGCGCACCTCCGGACTGATGGTGTATGCCAAGAGCACCGAAGTGCAGCAAATGATGATTGCCGACTGGCACAGCACCGTTATCGACCGCCGCTATGTGGCAGTGGTTGAAGGCACTATGCCAAAAGAGGAAGGTCATGTGGAAAGTTGGTTGAAAGACACTCCAAGCATGAAAATCGTAAGCAGCCGCACCAATAATGGCGGAAAATGGGCATCAACCGACTGGCGACTGCTCCAGCAAAACGACCAGTTCGCCATGCTCGAACTCCATCTGCACACCGGCCGCAAAAACCAGATCCGCGTTCACATGCAAGTGCTGCACCACCCCATCGTGGGCGACTACAAATACGGCAGCCGCATCGACGGCGCGCGCCGCCTCTGCCTCCACGCCTTCCGCCTCGCCTTCTACCAGCCCCGCACCGGAGCCCCCCTCCACTTCGAAACCCCCACCCCCCCCTACTTCCTCACCTTCTTCAAAAAACAAAAATAACATCAAAAACCGTCTTGTCCTAAAAAAAAATAGGTTGACTCCTGAATTAAACCAAATTTAGAACAAGACACAGCCACAGAAAACAAAAACATAAAAAACAGCCTTGGAGCAATGTGGAATGCTTCGCATTTGGC
>ENA-UOJH01002939-UOJH01002939.1-human-gut-metagenome-genome-assembly--contig:-C148-NODE-2939-length-10061-cov-8.734959_pt1 | contig 10061 bp, 6 predicted proteins | sample MGYA00242345_ERZ723892 | MGnify/ENA metagenome assembly ERZ723892 | reverse complement strand
TCCGTTATGCTATTGAGAAAATGTGCAAGGAAAAGAAAAGTTTAAATCACTTCATCGTGATTGAACAGAATGAAAAAAAGAATTTATCGTAAAATTACCTTTGTTATATGACCAAGATTAAGGCAGTGATTATTGAAGATGAACTTCCGGCGGCGCGTCTGCTCGACAAGCAGCTCAGGGAACTGCGTCCGGAATGGGAGGTAACGGTTCTTCCGGGAACGATTGAGGATTCGGTGAAATGGTTTGCTGAACATCCTCATCCGGACATTCTGTTCCTGGACATCCAGCTGACCGACGGTAATTCGTTTATTTTTATCGAACAGGCACGGCCGCAGAGCATGATTGTGTTTACCACGGCCTACGATGAATATGCGGTGCGGGCTTTTACGGTGAACAGCATCGACTATCTTCTGAAGCCTGTCCATAAAGAACGGCTGGAGAGTGCCATTCAGAAGTTTGAACGTTTTTCGGGCATGGGGAAGGGCGAACTGAACAAGCTGCTGGGCATTGAACAGTTGCTGCATTCTTTTGCCGAAAGGCAGGAAAAACAGTATCGCACCCGTTTCCTGATATCGGGAGCCAAACGTTTCTATACGATTCAGGTGGGAGATATTGCTTACTTCTATTCGCTGGATAAGGTGACTTTTGCTGTGACAAAGGACGGGAAAGCACATGTGGTCGACCTGCCGTTGAGCAAGCTGGAAGAGCAGCTGGACGGGCGTGTCTTTTTCCGGGTGAACCGCCAGTTTATCCTCTCGGCCGATTCCATACGCAATATTCAGCACTATTTCAACGGAAAGGCTGTGGTGAGTGTATGGCCGGCGTATGAGGGTACGATACAAATTAGCCGCGAACGGATGACTCTTCTGAAGATGTGGCTGAACAGTTGATTTTGTGCGCTTTGTTATATATTCTTTGGGGTTGAAAAAAACGTCTTTGCGTTCGTGAGAAAATGCTTTGACGATTCAGAACGGCCTTGCGTTTGAAGTAAAACGTAAGGCCGTTTCAGATAAAATGTACTTGTGTTTGGTTTGAAACGCAAGTGCGTTTTCTTAGTGCTTGATTTAAGGCAAAAATATTGCTCGAATTACCTTATTTAACGGGATGATTTTCTTTCGTTTCGTGACTTTCGTGTACTTTTGCACGCTTATTAAGATTTTAAGGATAACGAGAGGAAATTATGGCACAGTCTAGAGAGATGACATCAGGGCCGAGTCTGCCGCTGATTCTGAATTTTACTTTTCCATTGTTACTGGGCAACCTGCTCCAGCAGACGTATTCGCTGGTAGATGCGGCTATTGTCGGAAAGTTCTTGGGTATCAATGCGCTGGCTTCTGTTGGTGCCAGTACGTCGGTCGTCTTTTTGATTTTAGGATTTTGCAACGGGTGTTGCGGAGGTTTCGGCATTCCGGTGGCACAGAAGTTCGGAGCCCGCGATTATGTGACGATGCGGCGCTATGTATCGGTCAGCCTGAAGCTGGCGGCGGTGATGTCGGTCGCGGTGGCCATTGTCACCAGTCTGCTTTGCGGATTTATCCTGCGTTCCATGCGCACACCGGAGAATATCTTTGAAGGGGCTTACCTCTATCTGCTGATTACCTTTATCGGTGTACCGTGTACGTTCTTCTATAATTTGTTGTCCAGCATCATCCGTGCGTTGGGCGACAGCAAGACCCCGTTCTGGTTCCTGCTTTTCTCTACCATACTGAATATTGTGCTCGATTTGTTCTGTATCCTTACGCTGGGGTGGGGAGTAGCCGGAGCAGCCATTGCTACGGTCTTCTCGCAGGGGTTGTCGGCCTTGCTGTGCTACATCTATATGTACCGCAAGTTTGACATCCTGAAAACTGAGCCTGCCGACCGTCGTTTCCGTAGCGACCTGGCTCGTCAGTTGCTGTATATCGGGGTACCGATGGGATTGCAGTTTTCTATTACGGCCATCGGCAGTATCATGTTGCAAAGTGCGAACAATGCGCTGGGTACGGCCTGTGTGGCAGCTTTCACGGCAGCCATGCGTATCAAGATGTTTGTGATGTGTCCGCTGGATAGCTTGGGAATGGCCATGGCGACCTATTCCGGACAGAATTACGGGGCCGGAAAGCCGGACCGCATCTGGATGGGTATCAAGTCGGCCACGCTGATGATGACCGTCTATGTCATAGCGATTGGTGCCCTTATGTGGGGACTGGCCGAAAAGTTTGCCCTGCTGTTCATCTCGCCGGATGAGACCGAGATTATCGACGATACGGCTTTGTTCCTGCACATCAACACTTCTTTCTTCTTCCTGCTGGGTATGCTCAGTATTCTTCGTTATTCCATTCAGGGAGCGGGCTATACACGGCTGGCTATGTTCTCCGGTGTGTCGGAAATGGTAGCCCGTGTGCTGGTCAGTCTGATTGCGGTTCCGTTGTGGGGATTCTGGGGCGTATGCTTCGGCGACCCGACAGCCTGGCTGTTTGCCAACCTGTTCCTGGTTCCGGCATTTATCTATGTGTACCGCCGTTTGCAACGGATTGTGGTGAAAGAAGGACGGGTGGTGGCTAATTCCTGACAGTCATCCGCTTCCAGAGGAATGGGGGTATCAGTCGCCATAGAGCCACCAGTATACGATAGCGCCAGTCAATCACGACAATGCGTTTCTTTTTCTCCAGGGCACGCACAATGTGGCGGGCCACTTTCTCCGTATGCATCAGCATGGGATAGTGTTTGCCGTCGTTCAGGAGTCCGGTGGCCACGAATCCCGGACGGATGTCTGTAAAACGGATGGGAAGTTTCTGGATGTGAGCCAGTTGCTCCAGCGCATCGATGTACGTGTTCTGGAAACGTTTGGTGGCAGAATAGGCCGGAGCAGCTCCTAGTCCTTTGGTTCCCGCGATGGAGCTGATGACCGCCAGGTGTCCTCCTTTCTGTTGGGCAAAGTAGCGGAAGGCGGCTGTCACCATGCGTACAAATCCGGTGCCGTTGGTCTCCAGTGTGCGGAGCTCGATTTCCGGTGTCAGCTGGTAATTCTGGTGGCCGATGCCCGAGCAGTGCAGGTAGAGGTCCATGCCTCCCATTTCTTCAATCAGTTCCAGCAGGCGGTCGGTCGCATCCTCCTGACAGATGTCAATGGCCTGGATGTGGATACGCTCCGGAGCCAGTTGCTGCAGTTCTTTCAGGTTCTCTTCACGCCGGCCTGCCAGTCCGAGTATCCATCCCTTCTGGAGCAGTAGCAAGGCCGTTTCTTTTCCGATGCCGGAAGTAGCCCCTACGATGAGGGCACGCTGTATAGGTTTCTTATTCATCAGTTGGTACGTATTTCATAAAGGAATTCCTGTGAAACAGGAACCCCTTCGGTGGGTTCACAATGGATTTTTCCGAAAAGAGGCATCTGCGGCTGGAGCGGTTTCAGCTCTGCTGACAGATGGTTACAAAATGCCGTGTAGGAATGGTTGTGCATACAAGGCCCCGCATCGTCACGGTACACCAGTACGTAATGATTCAGGGGGCGGGCATGCACCAATTGGTTGATTTGCAAAGCCAGGTCGCGTGCCTCCCGCGGAGCGATGCGGTCGAACAGACTGGAGAGGTTGAAAATCACCAGTTCGGTCAGTACTGCATGGGCTTGCCAGAAAGCAGCAGGCACGGCACTCAGGCGGGGATACCAGCTTGCCTGAATGTGCTTGTAGGCTGGTGAACGGAAAAAGGCTTCGGCTGTTTCTCCCATTTCCTGCATGGGATAGATGCCCGTGTAGGTCAGGTCCAGATGGGGAAGAGAACGGCATACATCGGCAAAAGCCAGTCCCGAGGCTCCGGCTTCACACGAAAGATCGCAGAATACCACGCGTCCTGATACTTTACGGATGAGGTCGTGCAGCCAGTTGCCGCTTCCGGTAAAGAGAGCCTGGGCGGCAGCATATTGTTTCCGCATGTACAAATAGTTGTATGCTTGGCAGAAGTCAGATGGAGACATCTCTTCGGGCAGGGTGCGGAAGTCGCTCCGACCGTAGGCAGTGGCTTCGCGGTAGTAAGTTTCGTTTTCTTCCAGCTGTGCCGGTGGGGCTATCAATTCCGGGAATACCTGTTTGAAATGTGTTGGCAGGGAATAGGTACCGTCTGCCACTTCCCAGTTCTTCCGGTACGAAGGCAGGGTGAAATCCCCCCGGCAGAACGAGAGGGCATCCGTCTCCAGGTATCCGTTGTGCAGGCGGATATACTCCATCAGCTTGTAGAAGGTGATGTTGGCCCCGAGGATGTGCGGGTTACCCGTCAGCAGCAGTTGCTTGCGGGCGCGGGTCAGTGCCACATTCAGCTTGCGGTCAATCAGGAAATTGCCTTCCTGAAACGTATTGGCCGTAAGGAAGTTGAGCTGGCTGAAATTCTGTATGGTGAACGAATAGATGATAATGTCGCGCTGGCTACCCTGGTAGCGTTCCACCGTGTCGATGGAGATGTCCTGCAAGGCAGGTAGCTGGAGGCGCGCAATCTCTTTTCGTATCATGGCAATCTGGTTGCGGTAGGGCACGATGACACCTACCGTCCGGTTCGGGTCGAAACGGGATTCCGTCAGGCGGTAAATATGGCCTAACAGAGTAGCTACAATCCGGGCTTCGTTCGGATTAGTCTTGTCCGAGCAGGTCAGGTGGTCCGGAGCTTCTGCGGGAATGAACACCATTCTGCGTTCCAGCAGCAACTGGTCGATGGCGTCCTGCGGAGTCAGTCCGGCTTCGTAAGGCGTTTCTTCCAGCTGATGAGGAAGAGGCACGCTCTCCAGTTGCTCCCGATAGTAGAACGTTTGGTTCGGAAATTCGGCAATGGCCGGATGCATGCGTCCTTGCTTGTGAAGAATGCTCCGGCAGGTGTCCGGACTCGATTTGTAAAGGCGTTCAAACAGCGAGTTGCGGCAATCTTCCAGCCCGATGTTCCGCAGCAGGAGGTCGGTCACGGTAGCTTCTTCCGCACTTTGCTGGGCAATGGCCGGCAACTGTTTGTAGTCGCCCACCAATACGAACTTGTCGATGGCGTTATGCTGCTGATGACGGGCAGACAGGATACCTATCAGGTCGGGCTCCAGAATCTGCGAGGCTTCGTCGATGATGGCCAGCTGGAAATGCTTCAGCGTGAACAGGTTGAGGCGGTTATTGATGGCGGTCGTGGTACCCACAAAGATACGTGTGCGTGCCATCTTCTGCTGGATGTCGGTCAGTTTGGGACAGTCATCCAGACTGTATTTCAGCAGGTAAGGCACGAAACGCTTGTCGCACGACAGTTCGTTACCGATACGGATGAACGGGGTGCGGTCGGCAATGCCGGAATCCGTGAGCATGGTACAGATTTCATCCACTGCCCGGTTGGTGTACGACAACAGCAGGATGGAGGTATCCGGTTCGCTCAGGGCTTCTTCCACCATGAAACGCAGGGCACACGAGGTCTTTCCGGTACCCGGAGGACCTACTAACAGGAAGTAGTCCCTGGCCTGTTTCTCTTTCAGGATGAGTTCGTTGAAACGTCCGTAATCGCCGTTCAGTTTGACGCCCTCCAGTTGTGCAGGCGGACGTACGCCGAGCAGCAGTTCTTTCCGGTCGGCTTGTGCAGACAGAAAAGCATACAGCCCGCGGAATCCGTTGTTGGCAGAAGTGTCCGAAAAATCGTGTTCCACGGCAAATACCTCTTCTTTACCGCCGATAATGTCTTTATTTTGTTGTCCGTTGCGCAGCACTAAGGTCATGCGGTCCGGCCGCAACTCCAGAATGTTTCCCTTCATGAGAATCTGCTTTCTCATGTCCGGTTCTTCCTTATACGCATAGAGAATCACCATGTCGCCCGTGCGGAAGTTGGGCAGGAAGTCCTCGTCCTGTGCCGGAATGTGCAGTTCGATAAGGTCGTATCCTTTGCCGGGGCCGCTGCTTTGCTTCTCCTGGATGGTCAGTCCGGTCAGGATATTGCCCGCCTCCAGTTTCTCGTGCAGCGGGATATGCCAGTTGCCGGCAAATCCGTGAGACGCATCGTTGCTTCCTCCGGTCTTGCTGAGAATCTGTTCCTTTGATACGAACGTAAAAAAACGGTTGAAGTAAGCCCGCTCCAGCGGTGTACAGCGTTTCAGGGTATTAATGGCCGTCTGCAGTTGCGGTTCCTGGTAGTCGTTCCACAGCTTTCCGCCAATCTGCAATTCGTTCAGCAAATCGGTGCTCAGTGAGTCTACAATTTCTCCGATGGATCCGTCGCCCAGCCGCATCTCGTTGTGTACGATATAATTGCGGAGCTTGATGCTCTCCCGGAACAAATTTTCGGCAAAGTGTTCTATCAGCAATCCGTCGGCATATTTGGAATAGAGCAGGAAGGTCTGCATATTGGCGGTTTCCTGTCCGAAATTGTACATCAGTACACCTTGGTAGAGCATCATCTGAATGAAATGGTCTTCCTTATGGCGGCGATGGTATTCGTCGCGCTTTCCGGCCTTCTGTTCGATGAGTACCTGGAAGTCTTTCTGCATCATGTCCACACGTCCCTGCAATCCCAGTTTCTCACAAATGAAAGAGGCTTCGAGCAGAGTATTCTTCTTGTTGAAGTTCCGTATGTTATGAGGCAGCACGTCGTGAACAAACGAGCGGATGTTCATCATCTGCGCCTGTGCCTGTGCGTGAAAATCGGCCGGAAGAGAGCAGGTACAGAAGTCGAGGGCCGAAGCGGCAAAGAATTTCTTGATGGTGCGGGGGTAGCTCACCGGCTCCTGCGGTTGCTCGTTGATATAGTCGTCGAGAAACTGGCTGGCCAGGTTACCCATCAGGATGGGGGCCGTATTGGCTCTCGGCTTGATTTTGTTCATGAAATAGTTGAGCGGGTGGTGACCGTACTCCCGAAAGCAGGCAGCCAGCGAACTGATGTCAATCAGGTAATCGGGGTGAATCACAATAAGGTTGGGAATGTAGTGATTCTCCTCGTCCACGCGCACGTCGAGCAAGTTCAGCGGCAGATTTTCTGAAAGCAGGTCTTTCAGGTAGAGCAGGTCGCCGTCATACCCACCTTTGGCATAGTTGATGATGATGAATGGGTCGGTTTCGCTGTCGGTCGCCGCAAAAATCTGTGTGTCGTTCCAGCTGGTCACCGAAGCCCGAACGTACGGGATGTGCGACAGGCGTGTCCCCTGATACGGACGGTTGGAGTGGGGGATTTCCGGAAGAATGGAAGCTGGAATGTCTTCTTCAAAGCCCAGTGAGACAAAGCGCACCAGTGCCCGCAGGTCGTAAAGGTATTCCTGCATGTCGGCCTGAAAACGGTCGCCCATGGCTGCGTTACAGTTACGACGCATCGTCTGGATGGCATAGCGGTCGGAGGGAGTCATTTTCTTCTCCTTGCAGATGTAATCCAGACGGGAAAACAGGTTAGCGAACGAGAGCGTGACACCGGTGGTCAGTTCATAACAAGCCTGCTCCAGCACTTTGTGGAGCAGGATATATTTAGCTTGTAAATTGTCGGGGGTAGCCGTCGGCTGGTGATGAATCCGTTCGATGCGGTTGAACAAATCGAAGGATTGAAGTTCGATACGAGACATGTGCAAAAAAGTGTCGGCAGAATGTTAGGGCAGCTTGGTCAGGTGATAAATCCGATACGCCTTGGTGAGTCCGCTGAACTCTCCCTTGTATTGTGCGGTTACCTCTTCTTTGATAAAACAGTTGGTGGTGGCAGCTCCTTCTTCGTTTGTAGAAGAGGTGTTGTCGGTGGTCTGGGTAGAAGAAGTTTCGTTTTCGAACAGCATGAAAGTGTAATTTGTTGTACTTCCCGCCATTTCTACTTGGAACTGTAGGTAAGGTTCGCCAGTATCTTCTGTGTATTTCAACGTACGTTTAAAAATACCGACTTGGTAATTCCCGGTATGATTAGGGAATATTTTTAAATCCCCAAGTGTAAGAGATGCATCAGAATAAGTGAATAGTAGGCGTCCGCCTGATTGAATTGGAGTGTCTTTTGCAATTTGTTCAACTAATTCGAAAGTAAGATTATCACCTTCCACTTCTGCGCTGATGCTTTCTACTCGGTAGTTGCTTTGCGGGTTATTGACAAGAATCGTCAGTGTGTAACTGTTGCCTGAGCGGTCGGCAATAAGGGTAGAGGTTTCTCCGATGCTGACCGGAATAAATGTCAGTGTGTCGCCGTCGTAGCGGTAGTCTACGATTTCCTTGTTTTCATTTTTGATGGTATAATTTCCTTCTCCTCCTCGGATTATGAATTTTTCTCCTTTACTGAACGGACTGATTTCCAATTGGCCGTCAGTTATTTGTTGATGGTCGGTAGCACTTACCAGGTAAATGGGGCCGTGGTCATCCTTGCATGCCATAAAGGAGAGGATGAGTACAATCAGAAGTATTCCATGAAAAAAATGTGTTCGTTTCATAAGCCGTATATTTGAATTGTTGCTTCAAATATACGACTTTTTTTGAATTTGTGAAGGGGATGGGGTAAAAACAAAGGGAAGATGACTTTATTATATCGTGATGAAAACATTTGCAGATTTTTTCTTTCTATAAATTATTGTTGAATTTTGAGTAATTATCTATTTTTGTGATAATTAACAATGACTTATGTAATAGGATGAAAATACTTTAGTATAAGTATGAACTACCCGTTAATATCAGAATACGTACAATCCATAAAGTTCTCAGAAGAAAACTTTGATAAGCTTAGTAATCTTTGTCCTGTTCTTGACGAGGATGGCAATCCGGTCATGTTCAGCGGTAACTTTGCCATTGTGTTTAAGATGCAGGATAAGCAAACGGGAAGGTTACATGCCGTGAAATGTTTTCTTCGTGAACAGGAAGGAAGAGAAGAAAGCTATAAACTTATAGCTTCGGAGTTGGAGTATGTATCATCAACCTTCCTCACTCCGATACAATATCTTGAAAAAGAAATATTTGTGGATACGACACAGGGAGAAGACACAGAGTTTCCTGTATTGCTGATGGATTGGGTGGAAGGTCTTACACTCGACAAGTATATCCGAAATAATATTCACGACCCATATAAACTTACTTTGATTACCTATCAGTTTTGCCGGATGGGGTCTTGGCTGCTCAGTCAGGAGTTTGCACATGGCGACTTGAAGCCGGATAATATCATTGTCCGTGAAGACGGTCATTTGGTGTTGGTGGATTATGACGGAATGTTTGTACCAGCCATGCGGGGCCAGAAGGCTCGTGAGTTGGGCAGTGTGGATTATAGGCATCCGTTGCGTAGGGAAGATGTGTTTAACGGTAGTATAGATGATTTCTCCATTGCTGCCATTGCTTTATCTTTGAAAGCTATTTCTTTGAAACCTGAGCTTTTTAATAATTTTGGTGCAGAGGACAGACTGCTTTTCAGTGCAAAAGATTATCAAAATATAGGTGAAAGTGAATGTGTGAAGGCAATACAATCTCTTTCCAATGATACGGAACTTTCTCAATTATTGGGCTTGTTTTATATAGCGTATGCAAGGACTGAACTTAGTGATGTTTCTTTCAGATTATTAAATATTACTAAGCCGGAGTTTGTTCCTGTAATTGTTCCGGAAATTGTGCTTTCCACTAAGGTTACAGATGAAGATAGGGCAAATGGTATTAGAGATGAGTATGGAGTTTTGTATAGTAAGGATGGATTCAGGTTGTTGGAAGCACCTAAAGATATTGAAATGTATAAAATAAAGAATGGAGTAAAAGTCATTTGTGATGCGGCTTTTATGTTTTGTCACTCATTGAAAGAACTTGTAATTCCTTCGTCCGTTGCCAGTATTGGTGGATTTACTTTTCATAATTGTGAAGCATTGCGAGAATTGGTAATCCCTTCGTCTGTTACTAGTATTGGTAACTGGGTTTTTGGGAATTGTGGATCATTGCGAGAATTAGTAATCCCTTCGTCCGTTACCAGCATTGGCAGGGCTGCTTTTAATTGTTGTTCCTTCTTACAATTGGACATAAAAAGTCCTAAGTTTGAATTGGTTGATAATTCTATTATTGTTGATATCCTTAAAAAAGAGATTATATCGTGTTTAAATAATACAATACTTCGGTAAATTTTTACCGATAAATTAAAATTAAACATAGAATCGG
>ENA-UOJH01002938-UOJH01002938.1-human-gut-metagenome-genome-assembly--contig:-C148-NODE-2938-length-10064-cov-3.981816_pt1 | contig 10064 bp, 9 predicted proteins | sample MGYA00242345_ERZ723892 | MGnify/ENA metagenome assembly ERZ723892 | reverse complement strand
CGGCCGTGGTACAATGGCCGCGATACAACCGGTCTTCCGGCCGGAGAGAGGTTCTGCGAAAAGAGGAGACTGCCATGAGGGAGATCAGAAAGAAGCGTGCGGTGGCTGTGGAAGTCCGCCGGGAGAGGAAGTGGTTGATGCAGTAAAAAGGAAACAGGAGGAGACATCGTGAATCAGACCATCCGCGGCATGGGGCTTCCGGACCCCGACGCGGTTTTTCCAAACGAATACGGCACATCCTGCTATATCAAAAATGTGGTGACGGCCCCGAACATCCAGATCGGGGATTACACCTACTACGACGATCCGGTGGACCCTGCGGGGTTTGAACAGAACAACGTCCTGTTCAACTATCCGGAGTTCGGGGACCGGCTCATTATCGGCAAGTTCTGCTCCATCGCCGCCGGGACCCAGTTCATCATGGGCCCGGCCAACCACCGGACCAGCAGCGTCAGCACCTACCCCTTCCAGGTGTTCGGCGGGGCATGGGCTGACCAAGCGCCGCCTCACCTGGGCCAGTTGCCCCGAAAGGGGGACATCATGGTGGGCAACGACGTGTGGATCGGCCGGGAGAGCGTGATCCTGCCGGGGGTCCACATCGGCGACGGCGCCATCATTGCGGCCCGCTCCGTAGTGGCGAAGGATGTGCCCGCCTATACCGTGGCGGGCGGCAATCCGGTCCGCGTGCTGAAGCAGCGGTTCCCAGAGGATCTGGTCCAGTTGCTCCTGGCATGGCGGTGGTGGGACCTGCCCCCGGCGGAGTTGGCGGAGGCCGTGCCGCTGCTGTGCGACCCGGATCTGGACGCGGTGCGGACGGACCTGCGCCGTCGCCTGGGAATGGCGGAGTGAGTGGCTGTATGCAAAAAAGTCCCGGCCCTTTTTAGGGCCGGGACTTCTGCTTTTTTATGAAGCGCCGTCTTTCTTGGGCTCGATCAGATAAGACGGCAGGCTCCGCTGGCAGCCGTTTTTCTCATAAAACGCTTCCGCCCCCGGCTGGGCGCCGAATTACAGCAGCGTGGGGGTATGGGCCGCAGCCAGCCGCAGCAGCCGGCTTCCGATGCCCTGCCGCTGATATGCCGGCAACACCAGCAGCTCCGTGATGGTGCCGAAAAAGCAGCCGTCTGTGAGGACTCGCAGGCAGCCCGCCAGCTGGCCGCCGTCCCAGGCAGTGAAGTTCATCGTTTTTGACAGCGCGGCGCGGGTCTGCTCCAGATTGTACGCTCCCGGCCAGACCTGCTGGACAAAGTCGAGGAAGGTCTCTCCGGAAAGGCTCCGGTCGTCCACACGATACTCCATGGCAGCATCCTCCAATCCCGTCACGCCTCCGCCATCTCCCGCATCAGGGCGATCTCCCGGGCATAGCCGGGCAGGTCGTTGGGGGTCTCCAGACAGAAGGGAAGATCCTTCAGCGCCGGGTGGCGGACGATCCGCCCCAGCGCCTCCAGACCGATGGTCCCCTCCCCCAGACAGGCGTGGCGGTCCTTGCGGCTGCCGGGGGGATTCTTGCTGTCGTTCAAATGAATCGCCTTCAGCCGCCGGAGGCCGATGATGCTGTCAAATTCTGTCAGCACGCCGTCCAGGTCGTGGACGATGTCGTATCCTCCGTCGGACACGTGGCAGGTGTCCAGGCAGACGCCCACCTTGCCGGAGAGCTCCACCCGGTCCAGAATGGCCCGCAGCTCCTCAAAACGGCCGCCTACTTCGCTGCCCTTGCCTGCCATGGTCTCCAGCAGAACGGTGGTGGCCTGATCGGGCCGCAGGATGGCGTTGAGTCCGTAGGGAATGAGAGCGATGCCGGGCTCGCGTGCCTGCCCCACCTGGCGGCCGGGATGGAAGTTGTAATACTGTCCTGGCACATGCTCCAGCCTAGCCAGGTCGTCCGCCATGGTCTCCCGGGCGAATATCCGGTTCTTCTCCTCCGCGCCGCAGAGGTTCAAAGTATAGGGAGCGTGGGCGACAATGGGGCCAAAGCCGTGCCGGGCCAGCAGGTCCCGCAGGGCTGCAGCGTCCGCCGGGTCCAGGTCCTTGGCCCGGCTGCCCCTGGGATTGCGGGTGAAAAATTGAAAGGTGTTGGCCCCCAGCTCCAGCGCCTGGCGGCCCATGGCCGCAAAGCCCTTGGAGGAGGACAGATGGCAGCCGATATACAGCATGGCCGCGCCTCCTTCTCTCGGTCTGTACTGCTCTGCATCCGCCGGAAGGCGGAAGGAGATTATATTTTATCATACCACATGGACACTGCCTATGCACGGGCAAAAGCAACAAAAAGCGGGGTCTGCCGGCCGAAACCGGTGACCCCGCTGAGACACTGCCGGACGCTGGTAAAGCGGCGGCCCCGTCCGGCGGGGGCCTTATATGTTTCGGGAGAGCGGATCGGCTTCATCGTCTGTGATGAAAAGTTCCTCCGCCTTCTGCTGCGCATCGATCAGCCGGGCCTGGAGCCGGCGCAGGGATTCCTCCGCATCGGTGATGGCGTTGAAGAGCAACAGATATTCCTTGGAGACCTTCTGCATTTGGTATTCATCCTTTCTAAACCGCCACAAGATCTGGGGACTGCCCTTATCATACACAAAGGCCGGGCGAAATTCTGTCTGAATCTGTCGAGATACCCAAGGTTTTGCAAAAAATTCAAAAACCAACACAAAATAGCAGGAATTTCCGAAAAAACGAAAAAAATCCAGGGCCTTTTGCCGGAAAAAATGGAAATGGCAAAAAAATGCGGTCCGCGTCAGGCGCGGACCGCTCCGGAATTCAAGTCAGGTTTCGGGCTGCTCCAGCTCCCGCAGGCCGGCGATGTCACCCACCGGCAGGGAGAACACCAGGGACTGAGCGGCGCTCTGGATGCCCGCCTTGGCCATGATGGCCTTCATAATGGGCTTCTTCGCCTCGCTCCGGGCCAGGATGAAGACCATCTCCTGCTCCGACGCGATGGACACGCCGAAAAACTTCCGCACCAGGTCTGTGCCGGTGCCCTTGGCGTGGATCACCGTGCCGCCGGTGGCGCCTGCCTCCCGGGCGGCGTCCATCACCAGGTCGGTGGACCCCTGGTTGGCAATGACCACGATCAGATCGTGGGCAATCTCCCGTTCCATAGCAGTTTCTCCCTCCTGTTCATGCAGCAGATATTCCTTGGCGGTGGATCCGCCGATGCTGTTCACCGGCACAGTCATCAAAACGCCCTGGCCGGGCACATCCAGCCACAGGTCACGGGCCGCCTGGCGCACCAGCCGGGGGGACCGGGGGGACACGCAGAACAGCACGGCCTTCTCCGTGGCCTCCAGGCCCAGAAAGTCCAGCACCTCCGTGGTGGCGGTGCCCTGACCCAGAGCTGTCAGCACCAGCGAGATCCCGTGGGTCCGGAACCAGGCGGCGAACTGCTCTGCCCGGCTGCGGTCAGTGATGGTGATGAACAAATCGACGCCCTGCATGGCGGTCTCTCCTCTCTTTACTATGTCGGACGGACTGCTCACAGCTCGATGATCTCCTCGTCCACCGGGGCGGGAGGCGTCTCCTGAGCGGCTCTCTTCATCTTGAGCTGATACAAAAGGCCCAGCATCTGGATGGTCAGCAGCGGCGTCATAGCCACCATAGCCACCACGCCGAAGGCGTCCGTCACCACATTGCCGCCCAAGGCCTCGCAGGCGCCCTGAGCAAAGGGCAGCAGGAAGGTGGCCGTCATGGGGCCGGAGGCCACGCCGCCGGAGTCAAAGGCAATGGCAGTAAAGATCTTGGGGACGAAAAAGGACATGACAATGGCGGCCAGATACCCCGGCACCACCAGCCAGAAAATGGAAATCCCGGTCATCACCCGCATCATGGCCAGACCGATGGAAACCGCCACGCCGATGGAGAGGCTGGTGCTCATGGCCTTGCCGGGAATGGCGCCGGAGGTGATCTCCTCCACCTGCTTGTTCAGCACATAGACGGCAGGCGCCGCCTGGACGATGAACCAGCCCATCAGCATTCCGATGGGATTCAGGATCCAGTTGAAGGACAGGCCGGCGATCTGGCGGCTGAGGTAGCTGGCCGCCGGCATGAAGCCCACGTTGGCGCCCGTAAGAAACAGGACCAAACCCACATAAGTATACAGGATGCCGATGACAATTTTCAATACTTTTTTCTTCTTTAATTTCAGGGAAACCGCCTGAAAAACGGCGAAGAACAGTGCGATGGGGGCCAGACACACCGCCACTTCGCTGAGATACGCCGGAAGTTCCACCTGAAACAGGTGCCACAGAGCCCGGCTGTCTGTCCCGGAGGGGATATCCACCGGGGTGTAGACGCCCGCGCCCGGGTAGATCAGGGCCAGCACCATCACCGCCAGGATGGGGCCGACAGAACAGAGAGCCACCAAGCCGAAGCTGTCCTGGGCGGCATTCTCGTCGCTGCGGATGGAGGCCACGCCCACGCCCAGGGCCATGATAAAGGGCACGGTCATGGGACCCGTGGTGACGCCGCCGGAGTCGAAGGCGATGGCCAGGAAGTCCTCCGGTACAAAGAGGGCCAGCGCAAACACGAGGATGTAGAACACGATCAGCATCCGGTTCAGGGGAATGCGGAACAGGATGCGCAGCATGGCGATCACCAGAAAAACGCCCACGCCCACGGCCACAGCGCCCACCAGCGTGGCGTTGGGCACACCGGGCACCTGCTGGGCCAGCACCTGGAGATCCGGCTCCGACACGGTGACGATGACGCCGATCAGAAAGCCGACAGCCGCCACAACCCAGAGCTTTCTGGAGCGGGTCATGGCGGCGCCCACCCGTTCTCCGATGGGGGTCATGGCGGTGTCAGCGCCCAGGGAAAACAGGCCGATGCCCAGAATCACCATCACCGCGCCGATCAGAAAGGCCAGCAGCGTCTCGGTGGGGATGGGCGCAACAGTAAAGCTGAGGATCAGCACGATCACCGTAATGGGGACCACGGAGGCCAAGGCTTCCCGGAGCTTTTCCCAGAGGATGGTTTTATTCCGCCCCAATCGTTCCTGCCATTGCTCTCGTCTCTTCCACGGCAATCTCATCACCTCTCCAAAATTCATACAATTTATATAGATATGATTATAATAACATAAATAGGCCGCCCACAGTGACGAAAAAGCAGAAATTTACAAAATCTTTATAAGCGGAGCGGTGATTCCCTTTTTTCCCGAACTGTGCTATGCTGTACCATATCACCTTCACAGGAGTGCGCAGGATGAAGAAGAGTCCTTACGACAGAGAGCGGTTTTTTGAAAAATACAGCCAGATGGACCGCTCCCGCCTGGGACTGGCGGGCGCCGGGGAGTGGGAGTCCTTGGAGCCCCTGCTGCCGGACTTCGCCGGGAAGCGGGTGCTGGATCTGGGCTGCGGCTACGGCTGGCACTGCATCTATGCGGCGGAACACGGCGCGGCGGCTGTCACCGGCGTGGACCTGTCGGAGAAAATGCTGGCCGTGGCCCGGGAAAAGACCACGGCTCCGCAGGTGACCTATATCCGGGGGGATATGGCGGAGACCCCATTCCCGCCGGAGAGCTTTGACGTGGTCCTCAGTTCCCTGGCCATCCACTATCTGCCTTCCTTTACAGACTTTTTGGAGCGGGTGCGGCAGTGCCTGTCACCCGGCGGCGACTTTGTCTTCTCTGTGGAGCACCCCATTTTCACTGCTGCCGGTCCCCAGGAGTGGTACTACGGCCCGGACGGCACCCCCCTCCACTTCCCTGTGGACCGGTATTTCGAGGAGGGACGGCGCACCGCCCGCTTTCTGGGGGAGGATGTGACCAAGTACCACCGCACCCTCACCACCTATCTGGACGGCCTGCTTACCGGCGGATTCCAGCTGCTGCGGGTGGTGGAGCCTCAGCCGCCGGCGCGGATGCTGGGCCAGCCGGGAATGCGGGACGAGCTCCGCCGCCCCATGATGCTGCTGGTCTCCGCCCGGAAGCGGACGGCGTGGCCGCACGGAAAACCGGGGCGGCGCGACGGCCCCGGATGAAAAACTGCTGGAAGATCATGAATACACAGAAAGGAAGGACTGCTCCATGAAAACAGGTCTGGTGCTGGAGGGCGGCGCGCTGCGGACGATCTTCTCCTCCGGCGTGTGCGACGCTTTTTTGAACGAGAAACTGCCCATGCCGGACTACACCATCGGCGTCTCGGCCGGGATTGCCTACGGCGTCAGCTACCTCTCCCGGCAGAAGCGGCGGAATCTCCAGCTGCTGATGCACTACGCCAATGACCGGCGGTACATGGGCTGGGGGAATTTCTTTGATCCCCGGAATCGCAGCTACTTCGGGCTGAAGTTCGCCTACGACACCATCCCCAACGAGCTGGTGCCCTTTGATTACGACACCTTCGAGGCGTATCCCGGTCAGGTGGAGGCGGTGGTCACCAACCTGCAGACCGGCCGGGCCGAGTACCGGGAGGTCCCCCGGCGGGACGCCAGCTTCCTCCTGCTCCAGGCCACATGCGCCATGCCCGTGCTGTTCCAGCCCATCCGGCTGGATGACGGCGCCCCCTATCTGGACGGGGGCTGCTCCGACGCCATTCCCTGGAAGCGGGCGCTGGCGGTGGGCTGCGACCGGGTGGTGGTTGTCCTGACCCGGGAGCGGAGCTATCGGAAGGAGCCGGAGCAGCTGATGCCCCTGTTCCGGCGGGTGTACCGCAAATACCCCGTCTTTCTGGAAGGACTGCGGACCCGGGCGGAGCGCTATAACCAATGCCGGGAGGAGCTGTTTGCTCTGGAGCAGGAGGGCCGGGTGTTGGTGATCGCGCCGGCGAACACCCGGGGCTTCTCCCGCACGGAGCGGGACCGGCAGAAGATCCTGGCCCTGTGGCAGGACGGCTTCTTCGCCGGCCGCCGGGCTGCGGAGGCGGTGCGGGACTTCTGGACGCGGGAGACACCTTCCGCTGGGACACCGGAATAGCAGCAGACCGCCGCCCATCTTTCAGTGGGCGGCGGTTTCCTCTTGGCGGAAGTGGTTTTGCACAAGAAATCCGTACTGCTTTTTGCGTTTTACCATATTTTTACGCAAATTTTACAAAATCTTAGAAATCCTCTTTCCAGCGTGCCGCTTTGCATATATAATGTTGGAGCGCAGTATACATGACAGAATCGGACCGGCCGTGCCAGACGGTCTGGAATACTGGGAAAGGAAAGCGCAGTTATGGACATTTTCTCCGTCTTTACCCTCTGCGGCGGCCTGGCGTTCTTCTTGTACGGCATGACCGTCATGTCCAAGAGCCTGGAAAAGATGGCCGGCGGCAAGCTGGAGCGGATGCTCAAGCGCATGACCTCCAGCCCCTTCAAGAGCTTGCTGCTGGGGGCGGGCATCACCATCGCCATCCAGTCCTCCTCCGCCATGACGGTGATGCTGGTGGGCCTGGTGAACTCCGGCGTCATGGAGTTGAGACAGACCATCGGCATCATCATGGGCTCCAACATCGGCACCACCCTGACGGCGTGGATTCTGTCTCTCACCGGCATCGAGAGTGAGAACGTCTTTGTGAACCTGCTGAAGCCGGAGAACTTCTCTCCCCTGATCGCTCTGGCGGGTATCCTGCTGATCATGGGCTCCAAGCGCCAGCGGCGCCGGGACGTGGGGCGCATCATGATGGGCTTTGCCATTTTGATGTACGGCATGGAGCTGATGAGCGGCGCCGTCAGCCCTCTGGCGGAGATGCCCCAGTTTGCCGGGCTGCTCACCGCCTTTGAAAATCCCCTGCTGGGTGTGTTGGTGGGCGCGGTGTTCACCGGGATTATCCAGTCATCCGCTGCCTCTGTCGCCATTCTGCAGGCCCTGGCCATGACCGGCTCCATCACCTACGGCATGGCCATCCCCATCATTATGGGGCAGAACATCGGCACCTGCGTCACCGCCCTCATCAGCTCCATCGGCGTCAACCGCAACGCCAAGCGAGTGGCGGTGGTCCACATCTCCTTCAACGTCATCGGCACCGCCGTGTGCCTGATCCTCTTCTACGGCGGCGACATGATCCTCCACTTCACCTTCCTGAATCAGGCCGTGGGGGCCGTGGGCATCGCCTTCTGCCACACCGCCTTTAACGTGTTCACCACGATCCTGCTCCTGCCCTTCTCCCGCCAGCTGGAAAAGCTGGCGCGGAGACTGGTGCGGACCGAGGACACCCGCGAGAGCTTCGCCTTCCTGGATCCCCTGCTGCTGCGGACCCCCGGCGCGGCAGTCAGCGAAAGCGTCGCCATGGCAGGCCGCATGGGACAAGCCGCCCGGGAGAACATCTGCCTGGCGACGGACCAGCTCTCCCAGTACAGCCGGGAGCGGGAGACCCAGATCCTGCAGAACGAGGACAAGCTGGACATTTACGAGGACCGGCTCAGCAGCTACCTGGTGGAGATCTCCCAGCACGGGCTGTCCATGCAGGATATGCGCACGGTTTCCCGCTTGCTCCACGCCATCGGGGACTTCGAGCGGATCGGCGACCATGCCGTGAACATCCAGGAGTCCGCCCAGGAGCTCCACGACAAGGAGCTCCGGTTCTCTGACAGCGCCCGGGAAGAGCTGCAGGTGCTGCTCTCCGCGCTGGATGACATCCTGGACCTGACCATCCGCAGCTTCCAGGCAGCGGACATGGAGACCGCCCGCCGGGTGGAACCCCTGGAGGAGACCATCGACCAGCTGATTGAGGAGATCCGAAGCCGCCATATCCAGCGGCTCCAGGCGGGCCAGTGCACCATCCAGCTGGGCTTTGTGCTCAGCGACCTGCTGACCAACATCGAGCGGGCGTCCGATCACTGCTCCAACATCGCCGTCAGCGTCATTGAGGAGTGCTCCGGCGGCCCCGGCCGCCACGCCTATCTGCAGGAGGTGAAGGCCGGCGGCGCCTTCGGCGAGGACCTGCGGCGCGACCGGAAGAAATACCATCTCCCCGAGGCATGACGGAAAGCGGACAGGCTCTGTGTCTACCAGACGCAGGGCCTGTTTTTTATCATTCAGGTATAGCCGTCCCCTGTCGGAGGGAAAATACCCCTATCTCACCGAAAACAGGAGGAATCCGTATGTCTGTGGATCTGAAGAACAGCGAGACCCTGAAAAACCTCATGCGGGCCTTTGCGGGCGAAAGCCAGGCCCGGAACCGCTACACCTTTGCCGCCTCCGTCTGCCGCCAGCAGAAGCTGCATGTGGTGGAGGCGGTGTTCCGCTTCACTGCGGACCAGGAGAAGGAGCACGCGGAGATTTTTTACAACCACATGAAAGAGCTGGCGGGCCAGACCGTGGCCATCGACGGCACCTATCCCGTGGACCTGACGAACGATGTGAAGGAGCTGCTCCGCAAGGCGCAGCACAACGAGTATGAGGAGCACGACCCGGTATACAAGACCTTCGGCGACGTGGCCCAGCAGGAGGGCTTTTCCGCTGTGGCGGCTTCCTTCCACAAGATCGCAGAGATCGAGCAGGCCCATGGCAACCGCTTCGGCAGGCTGGCGGATCTGCTGGAACAGGGAAAGCTGTTTGTCTCCGAAGTCCAGTGCGCCTGGATGTGCCTGAACTGCGGTTATATCTTTGAGGGGGCGGCAGCCCCCAAGGTCTGCCCTGTGTGCCAGCACGACCAGGGCTTTTTCGTGCGGCTGGAGATGGCACCCTTCGGGGACGCGGTGCTGAAAAAGTGAATCAGGCTCCCAAGGCGGGGAGGCCGGAAAAGCGGCCTCCCCGCCCTCTTGCAGTCGGATCTGAATATTCACTCTTTTATTCATCTGCAATATACATCGATGCTGGAAATATTCACAAATTTTCGGCTGTTTTTCCGGGATTGAACCGGATAAAATAGAGCACTCCACCAACAGGGGCAAATAAATATTCATTTTTGCACGAAAATCTATTGACAAGAGGGAGGGAACGTGATAAGGTAAGGCATGTTCCGGCGGGAGGTGCTTCCTCCCTTGGAAATTCAGAGAAAACCGCCCCGCGACCGCGGGAGCATGAAAAAGGGAGATTGCGATACCATGAAGAAGTTTCTTGCATTGATTCTGACGCTGGCCATGGCGCTGTCCGTCACGGCCTGCGGCGGCAGCGACGACACTGCGGATGACCCCGCCGACGGCGAGGGCGCCGGCAC
>ENA-UOJH01002933-UOJH01002933.1-human-gut-metagenome-genome-assembly--contig:-C148-NODE-2933-length-10069-cov-21.375474_pt1 | contig 10069 bp, 8 predicted proteins | sample MGYA00242345_ERZ723892 | MGnify/ENA metagenome assembly ERZ723892 | reverse complement strand
TCCAACGAGCAGAACGATCTTGATCGGTGCCGATGCCAGCAGTACATCTGCCTGAAAGAAGGCATGCCCGCCTGCATAGAGAAAATCAAAGCTGATCATTTTATACAGCAATGCATTGGAAAGCCCAATGCCCCCTGCCGGAATCAGGGTGGACAGCCATTCTCCAAAGGAGCCCGGCACGACCATATAAACAATCAGCGGTGCCACCACACTGATCAGCGCCACAGACAAAGCGGTCAGGTTGTTCTTGGCCCATACGGATGCCATCAGCACAAAGGCCACCTCCGCAAAGAAGATCAGGAAGTTTGCCACCAGCATGACCCACTCCATCTGGCCAACGGTATACGGCAGCAGGCTGGTCACAGAAAACAGCCATTGCACGGAAGTTTGGGTACTTTCCCAGCCAAATAGAGCATTCGTGACCATGATCCACACCACGCCGCAGAGCAGATACGCCGCCCCTGTGATACTAAACGCCGCCGCTAGCTTTGCCGCTGCTAGCCGCAGACCGCCGTTTTTTGTGCACAGTTGGATGTCCTGCGCCCCGGTCTGTGCATCCGATGCAAACACCGGGGCCGCAATCACCGCGCACAGCAGGGTGAGCAGCAAGCTCAACAGGGTCTGGTAATCCATTGCGTCTGGACTGACCCCAAATGAATAGGTGAACGGTTTTTGTACAGCATCGAACTTTTTCTGTGCAATGGCCTGCGCCTGCTCATAGCCGGGCTTTCCGCTTTGTTCCAGCCAGATCACCGATTCCAGCCGTTTGGGGAGCTGGCTGTAAAAGTTCTGCATATCCTCTGCGGTCAGCCCCATCACGCCCGGTGCCATGCCGGTTTTCGGGTCGGCAAAGGCTTCCTTTGCGTTGTTCACAAGAGGCTGATACCGGGCAAGTTCTTTATAAAATACCTCGACCGGGATATCGTTGATGGAGCTTGCATCATACTGCCGGTACACCCGCTGATAGGCTTCCAGTGCTTCCTGCATGACATCCGGCGTGATGGTACCGGATACCTGCTGCTCCTGCCGTTTCCGGATTGCTTTCAGACCCGTGTAACGCACTTCGTTTCCGCTGGCATCCAGTTCCGTCCAGCCGATAAAGGTCACCGGCAGATATGCCATGACCACAGCCAGCACCAGCGCAATGGCCAGCAGAATAGCTGTCATACGGGTTTTGCACACACGTTTCAATTCCAAACGATACAGGTTCATTTTGCTTCCTCCATTTCCTCCGGGAACAGCCACAGATACAGATCTTCCAGCCGGGGCTGTGCCGGGACGCTGTCCGGCAGCTGCGGTGCATCCGCCAGATACCGCAATGTTACCGTTCCGTCCGGCTCGTTGCGCAGGTTCACCACCCGCAGCCGGTGTTCCCACCGGGCAAGCTGTTCCATCGGGATGTTCCCCTGCCAGACCTTGGCTTCGATCTGCTTTACCAGCCCTTCGGTGGTGTCCTGTGCAATGATTTTGCCAGCCTTCATCACGGCATTTTCGGCCGCAATGTATTCCACATCCGAAACGATATGCGTTGAAATGAGAACGATCCGTTCCTGCGCAAACTCCGACAGCAGATTGCGGAAGCGCACCCGTTCTCCGGGGTCCAGCCCTGCCGTAGGTTCATCTAAAATCAAAATTTCCGGGTCGTTGAGCAGTGCCTGTGCGATACCAACCCGGCGCTTCATACCGCCGGAAAGCTTCACGATCTTTTTGCGGCGCACCTCAGTCAGGCTTACCCGCTCCAGCAGTGCGTCGATCTGCCGGGCAGCCTCTGTGCGCGGCAGACCCTTGAGTGCCGCCATATATTCCAGATAGTCCTGCACCGTGAATTCCGGGTAAAACCCGAATTCCTGCGGCAGATACCCCAGCTTTTCCCGGTAGGCCGCACCAAGCGTCCCAATCTCCACCCCATCGCACAAAATCCGGCCACTGCTGGGCCGCAGAATGCCCGCCAGCATCCGCATTAAGGTTGTTTTGCCTGCACCATTCGCCCCCAGCAGTCCCCACACACCTGGCGTGAGAGTGATGGACACATCATCCACCGCCGTTTTATCCCGGTATCGCTTTGTAATATTCTGAATTTTCAGTTCCATGACTTGTTCCTTTCAAGCTTCTGCAATATATTCTGACCGGGCGGCAAGCCGGATGCACTGCAACACCATACAGAGCACCAGCACGCCCGCCGCCAGTGGCAGACCTTTCGGCAGTTCCGATAATTGCACGAACCGCAGCAAACACAGCTGCCCTGCAAACAGCGGTACAGCCCCGGTCATCATCCATTCCGGGCGCACCCAGCGCAGCAGCAGAAGCAGCTCATTGTTTGCGGTTAGGAATGGCACGGTCAGCACCGCCAGCAGTTGCCCGATGCTCCATGGCACGGCTGCCCGCACATTGAGTACCAGCACTCCCAGCAGGATCGTTTCCCCCGCCAGCAGCAGCAAAAACCGCATCACCAGTGGACGACCGATTCCTGCATATGTGGCATGTTCCAGTTCAAGCATCTTATATTGACTTGCCCGGTATAAAAACGGCAGACCGAGCAGGGCTGTCAGCATGGCAAGTGTGCTCAGACCAAACAGTGCATTGCGTAATGTCCATGCCTTCTCCCACAGGGCAAGTTCCCGACCCACACTGTACAACGCCAGTGCCGCCATTGCTTCCAGCGCCCAGACCTTCCAGCCCAGCAATTTGAACTGGCAGTGCAGCAAATCACGCCAATCACTCCGTTGTTTTACGACATGTTCCGCCCGGCAGCGGCGCAGCAGCGTTTCCGGGACAGCTGTGTCCGGCTCTGCCGCCAGTGCTCTGGACAGTTCTTTTTCAAAGGCTCGATTCATCTCCAGTCCTCCTTTTCCAATTGCATTTTCAAGGTTTTCAATGCGGCACGCAGGCGGGACTGCACTGTGCGCAGGGGCAGACCTGTAATCTGCGCGATCTCCCGCAATTTAAGCTGTTGTGCGAACCGCAGCAATACCAGTTCCCGCTGTTCCGGCTCCAGCTGGGCCGTCAGCGCTCGCAGGTTTGCTTTTTCCTCTGCCGCAGCAAAGCCGCTTTCCTGATAGGCGGGTTCGTCCGGCAAGCTCTCCAGCGATACCTCCGTCCGCTCCATAGTACGGTTCAGATCGATGCAAATGTTTTTTGCGATTTTGTACAGAAAGGGACGGAATGCCCCCTGAAATCCACCACAGGAATCCAGCCAGCGCACCGCTTTCAAAAAGGTTTCCTGTGCTGCATCCTGCGCCTGCTGCTCGTCTGCTGTATGCCAACGGCAATAGTTCAGAATTTGTGGGTAGTACGCTGCAATCAAAGTGTCCAACGCACCTGTATCTCCGCTCTGCGCTTTCCGCAGCAATAATTCTGTCTGGATACGGTTCACCCCCTTCCTGTCTATTAAAACGTTCCACATCATCAAAATGATTTCTGTTTTTTCAAAAATTTCAAATAATTGCCTTTATTATGTTCTTATAGCTTTATTATAATAAAGAGCCTTGTGTTTTTTTCTTGTCAAGAGGGCTGGCACCGTCCAGCCCTCTCTCTTTTTGCCAAAGTTTTCATTGTTTTTTCTTGCACACTGCCGAAAGTGGCGTGTTCTCAAAAGTTCGCGTTTGCGCAGCGCAGCGGAGCAATGAAAGCCCCAGTGGGGCTTTTAAGCGACAGAACGGTCTTGCGCAGCAAGATGGAGGGGCCTCGCCCCGACAAGTTCACGTTGACACGGCTCGATTTTTGTGGTAACCTATCCCAACAATTGAATATAACATATTTTTACATATTCGTTCTGGCCCTGCGGGGCTGAACATTTTGGCTTTCAGCCGTTACATAACCGACTAGCATGACCTTCCAGAAAAAGCGAAGGCAGGGCTGGTCTATTTTGTGACGGCTTTTTTGTTGCTGTTTTGCCCGTTGGACCTTGAAAACCGCATGACCGTCTGCATGGGATACACGGCGATGACCCCGCAAGGGAGAGCCGGAAAACGCCGCCAGAAGGGGGCAGGAAATCCATGCAGGGAGAACGGCAGAACGTTGATTTCCCAGTTACGGTAAAAAGCGATGTGATCAAATTGACCACATCGCTTTTCCGTGACGCCAACGAAAGGATGGAATGCCTATGAGTAATTTTACCCCTGCATGGTTCAAGAAGGGCTTTTTCAACGAATCCCTGTTCTGTGACGATTTTCTGAGCATGCACCTGCTGAAGAACCTGCCCGGTGACAAGGCGTGGCGGCACGACAAATCGCTGTATCTCAGCAATCAACCACGGCTTCATCATAATACTCTCGTTCATTAGCAGATAATCTGTCGCGCCTTATACTGCCTCAGTAGGGGTCATTTCTTTCCTATACTGCGCCGGTGACTTCCCTATCTCCTTCTTAAACACCCTGCTGAAATACAGTGGGTTCTCATACCCTACGATTTCGGAAATTTCCTTGATGTTGTAGGTCGTCCGCTCCAACAGGCTTTGGGCGTTGACCATGCGCAAGGAGAGGATGTACTGGGCCGGGGACATACCTGCGTACTGTTTGAAATTGTGTATAAACCAGTTGGTGCTGATGTGCAGGGATTCCGCATAATCGTCTATGCTGATCTTTGTGTTATAGTTCTCGTTGAAGTAAGCCGCCGCGCGTTCAATTTGCTCTTGGACGTCGCCGGTGGCTTTTTTCTGTTCATGCTGTTGGCGGTCCACCAACAGCAGAATATCATTGAACAGCGATGCGATATAGTCCTCGTACCCATAGCGGCACAGCTGCAACTCCTGAATGATTTTGCGGAACAACGCCTTGTAATCCGGCAGCACACCGCAGTAGAACACATGCTCATCGAGCGAGATGCCGTGATACGCCAGTATGTTCTTTACATCGCTGCCTGTGAAGTGAATCCAGAAAACTTCCGGGTTATCTTCCAGATAATATACATATTTTTGGATTTCTTCCGGCTTGTAAAGCACCATATGGCCCGCGCTGACGATTTCTTCCTTGCCGTCAAACCAGAAATGCGTCTTGCCGTTTGCCACATATAAAATCTGGTAATCCCTGCGCCCTTTCTGCCAGTAAGTCGGTAGGTTGGGGCGCGTTTTCAGCCGGTAGGTGCCGCAGCTGCCCACCACCAACGGCGTGGAGTTGTCTTTGAAATCTGTACGGGAATTGTTCAGATATCCAGAGTTAATGTACACAAGAATTCCCTCCTGTTTTTGTGAATATTGCGAGGTGCTTCGTCCATTTTACCTTCACTTTACAAAAAGCCATTGATTTTGTGCATATTTAGTGCAATACCGTTTATGTTTTATTGTATATAGAAATTGTATAATAATTTCAGACGAAACGCAAGCCGAACTGTATAAATCACAGGCGGAGAATGGATGATTATTCCGCACTATTACGAGGACCCGCACACACTGCATGTGGGTACCATGCCGAATCGTGCATATTACATTCCGGCATCCCGGCGCAGCGATGCTTTAGTTGAGCACCGCGAGACCTCGGATCGCTTCCAGCTTTTGAACGGAAGCTGGAAATTTCGGTACTACGCCAGTATTTATGACTTGCAGGATGCTTTCTATGAGGTCGGCTATGATGCCTCCGCTTTTGACAGCATCCCGGTCCCCAGCGTGTGGCAGAACCACGGTTACGACCACCACCAGTACACCAACATCCGTTATCCATTTCCCGCTGATCCGCCGTATGTTCCCAAAGAGAATCCCTGCGGCGCTTACCTCTACGACTTCACCTACCAAAAGGATGCCGCTGCCCCGCGTGCATTTCTGAACTTCGAGGGCGTTGCCTCCTGCTTCTATGTCTGGCTCAACGGTCAGTTTGTCGGGTACAGTCAGGTCGCCCATTCCACAAGCGAGTTCGATGTAACGAAGTTTTTGCAGGACGGCACCAACCATCTGGCGGTCCTCGTGCTGAAATGGTGCGATGGCAGCTACATGGAAGATCAGGATATGTTCCGCATGAACGGCATTTTCCGTGATGTCTACCTGCTGCACCGACCGGAACAGTGCATTGAGGACTATTTCATTACCACCGACATCCACGGCAGCACCGCAGAGGTTGCTGTCCGCCTGCGTTACTACGATTCTGCCGTTGCCACCCGCATCACCCTCTACGATGCAGCCGGCACAATAGTCGGCAGCGTAACGCCCGTGGAAGCACCGGATGATGCGGCATTCCCCTATCATGCAGAAATCACCATTGTTGATCCGACACTCTGGAACGCAGAGCAGCCCTACTTATATACCCTTGTGTTGGACACGCCCAACGAGACTATTACGGACCGTGTGGGCATCCGTGAGGTTCATGTTGCCAACAACCAGATTTATGTCAACGGCCAGTCCATCAAGTTCCACGGTGTAAACCGCCACGAATCCGACCCCGTCACGGGATATGCCGTTGGCTTTGAGCAGACGAAAAAAGACCTGCTCATGATTAAAAAGCACAACTTTAATGCCATCCGCACCAGCCATTACCCGGATGTGCCTTACTTCTATCAGCTCTGCGACCAGTACGGCTTCTTTGTCATTGATGAAGCCGACAACGAGAGCCACGGTGCGTCCGAATACTATTGCGAGGGCAACGAAAGCTGGCCCAACCACGTTGAAAACTGGAACAAGCCCATCGCAGACAACCCGGAGTTCACCGAGGCCACCGTAGACCGCACCCGCCTCTGCGTGGAGCGCGACAAGAACCGTCCCTGCGTCATCATCTGGTCGATGGGCAACGAGAGCGCCTACGGCTGCACGTTTGAAGAAGCGCTGGCATGGACAAAGAGCTTTGACCCCCGCCGCCTGACCCACTACGAGAGTGCCCAGTACCGCAGCAAAAACCGTAAATACGATTTCTCGAACATTGATATGTTCAGCAATATGTACCCTTCTCTCGAAAGCATTCAGGAATATCTGGACAACGAGCCGGACAAACCCTATATCATGTGCGAGTACAGCCACTGCATGGGCAACGGCCCCGGCGATTTGGAGGATTACTTCCAGTTCATTCAGAGCCATGATGGCTTGGTCGGCGGTTTCCTGTGGGAGTGGTGCGACCACGGTATTTATAAAGGGAAGATGCCAGACGGCCGCGGCATCTATTATTACGGCGGCGACCACAATGAGTGGCCGCATGACGGCAACTTCTGCATGGACGGTCTGGTTTACCCCGACCGCCGCCCGCACACCGGGCTGTTGGAGTTTAAGAATGTCTATCGCCCGGCGCGTGTTGTGAAGTACGACCGGGAATCCGGCATGCTCACGCTGCATAACTACATGGACTTTGTTGATTTGACCGAGTATGCCGCACTAACCTATCAGGTAAGCTGCGACGGCGAGGTCATCGACAACGGCTTCATCCCTTACCCTGACGGTTTCACCCTGCCGCCGCACAGCGAAAACGTCTTGCCGTTGGCCGTCCATATTCCCGATAAAGGCAAGTGTTTCCTGAAAATCTTCTACCATTGCGATAAAGACCTGTCCTTGTGTTCGGAAGGTAATCTCCTGGGTTTTGATGAAATCCTGCTGGAAAACGAAGACAGCCGCAACCAGAAAACCTTGGCTATGTGGAGTGATGCCCCTTCCAACAGCACAATCACTGTTCAGGAGACGGACCGCCATTTGACGCTGCGCGGCAAGAACTTCACCTACAACTTTAATAAGCTGACGGGTCTGTTCGCCGCGATGCAGTACGAGGATGCAGTCCTGTTGGACAAGGAAATGGAGTTTAACATCTGGCGTGCTCCTACGGACAATGACCGCAAGCTGAAGCTGAATTGGCTGGCTGCCCGCTATGACCACTGTATGACCAACGCCTACCGCACCGAATATCAGGTGACGGACAGCGGTGTGACTCTGCGCGCCAAAGTCGGCATTGCACCGATCAGCTTGCAGAAATTCCTTGATTTGGATGTCTGCTGGACGGTTTCCAACAGCGGTGCAGTAACGCTGGCACTGCACGCTGAGCGCAACACGGTATTCCCCGAACTGCCGCGCTTTGGCCTGCGCCTGTTCCTGCCAAAAGAAATGGCCCGCGTCAGTTACTTCGGCATGGGTCCGATGGAAAGCTACTGCGACAAGCACCATGCTGCCAGCCACGGCTACTTCAGTTCCACCATCTGGCAGCAGCACGAGGACTACATTCGCCCGCAGGAGAACGGCAGTCACTATGATTGCGATTATGTCCAGCTGGATGGCGCTGGCATCAAACTTACCGCTGTCGGTGCAAAGCCGTTCTGCTTCAACGCCTCGCACTACACGCAGGAAGAGTTGACTGAAAAGGCGCACAACTATGAGCTGCATCCCTGTGACAGCACCGTTCTCTGCCTTGACTATGCACAGAACGGCATCGGCTCTGCCAGCTGCGGGCCGCGTCTGGCGGAGCAGTACCGCCTTGACGACGCTTCCTTCGATTTCAGCATCCGTCTGATTCCTGAAAAAGCATAACCTCTACACAAAAGAATGGAGAAATTCTCATGTCTGAAAACACTGAAAGACGTTATTTGAAGTGGTATAACAAGGTCGGATACGGCTCCGGCGATGTTGCGGGCAACGTGGTCTATGCGTTCCTCTCCTCGTTCGTTATGATCTACCTGACCGACACCGTCGGCCTGAATCCCGGCATCGTCGGCACGCTGATTGCTGTGTCCAAGCTGTTTGACGGCCTTACCGACATCTTCTTTGGCTCGATGATTGACAAGACGCACTCCAAGCTGGGCAAGGCTCGCCCGTGGATGCTCTACGGCTACATCGGCTGCGCCATCACACTGGTCGGCATCTTCGCCATCCCCATGGGCATGAGCGAGTTTGCCAAGTACGCATGGTTCTTTATCTGTTATTCCTTGCTGAACGCTGTGTTCTACACGGCCAACAACATCGCCTACTCTGCCTTGACTTCCCTTGTCACCAAGAACAGCGCCGAGCGAGTCGAGATGGGTTCCTACCGCTTCATGTTCGCATTCGCCACCAGCCTTGCCATTCAGTCTTTCACGCTGCTGGCTGTCTCTGCACTGGGCGACACTGCCGAAGCATGGCGCACCGTGGCTATCGTCTATGCCATTATCGGTCTGATCGTCAACACGCTCTCTGTTTTCTCCGTCAAGGAGTTGCCGGAGGAAGAGTTTGTCGACACCACGGATAAAGCCGAAATCGAGAAAGACGAGAAGTACGGTCTTGTCGAAGCTGCCAAGCTGCTGGTCTCCAACAAATACTACCTGATGATCTGCGTCACCTACATTTTGCAGCAGATCTATGGTGCCATGATCAGCATGGGTACCTACTACACTGCTCATATCCTTGGCGACAAGAACCTGTTCGGCGTGTTCTCCTGGGCCATCAACATTCCTTTAATTATTGCACTGGTCTTTACCCCGACCCTCGTTGCCAAGATGCACGGTATGTACAAGCTGAACGTCGGCAGCTATGCCCTTGCTACCGTGGCCCGCGCGCTGGTTGCCGTGGCCGGCTATACTGGCACCGGCGATGTCAAGATGATGCTGCTCTTCACGGCCATTGCTGCACTGGGTCAGGGCCCGTGGCAGGGCGACATGAACGCCGTTATCGCCTCCTGCTCCGAGTACACTTGGCTGACGAAGCACAAGCGCGTAGACGGCACGATGTACTCCTGCACCTCGCTCGGTGTCAAGCTGGGCGGCGGTCTCGGCACCGCCATCACCGGCTGGCTGCTGGCGTTCAGCAACTACGATAAGGCGCTGGCCGTACAGCCGGAATCCTGCATCAATATGCTGAAACTCATGTACCTCGTGATTCCCTTTGTGCTGGACGCCATCATTACCTTTATCCTCTCCCGCATGAAGGTCGAGGAGGCCAACGATAAGATCCGCGCCGAAATGAAAAACTGATATTCACTATTCTCCTTCTAAAAAAGGGCTTCCGCATCTGCTGGCGGAAGCCCTTTTTCTGTATAGTGCTTTACCCTCTAAAATCGGCCAAAGCACTGGCTATTAAATCTATTGGCGGCGAAGATATGGACGGTTCCTCTTTCTGCAAATCCGGGGTACGCCTCATGCTCTGCTTTTCTAAGGCAATACCGCATAATTCTAAGTGCCGATACGGCGAGCGAGGTGCGGCAGC
>ENA-UOJH01002923-UOJH01002923.1-human-gut-metagenome-genome-assembly--contig:-C148-NODE-2923-length-10098-cov-3.794285_pt1 | contig 10098 bp, 10 predicted proteins | sample MGYA00242345_ERZ723892 | MGnify/ENA metagenome assembly ERZ723892 | reverse complement strand
CTCCCCCTCTCCTCCCCCCCCCCCCCCCCCATTCCCCCTCCCCCCTCCCTCTCTCCCCCTGCCTGTGTTGGTGGTTCTCCATTCACCTTTTAAAATTATATTCTGTGGGGGGGTTCTTTGCGGCCGGCTGCTGCGAAAAACCACCGGCCGAAGCCGGTGGTTTTCTGTCTGTGTGGGGCGCTCAGGCACCCTCCGGTTCTCCCGGCGCCGGGGGGCCATCCGGAGTGGGGGCGTCCGCGTCCTTTTGATCCGCCTCTTCCAGCGCCTGCTGGAGATAGTCCTGCTCCGCGGTCTTTTTGCTGGGGACAAAGCCCTGGGCGGCGCTCTTCCGGCGGCCCTTGCTGCGGGCGAAGAAGAAGCCGGAGAGGGAGAACACAACGGCACCGATGAAATTCACAAATAGGTCCTTCATGGTGTCGATGATGCCAATATCCAGGTAGCCGCCCAGTCCCAGGCTCTCTCCGTTGATGACCACGTCCTGGATATCCGGAATCGTCACCACCTTGTTGGAGAGCGTGGGATCCAGGGAGACGGAGTGGATGGCGTGGATGACCGTGTCCTTCTGCATGTCCGTGCCCAGGAAGAAGTCCATGCCGAATTCAAAGAACTCCCACAGGACCCCGATAGTCATGGAGAAGCAGAAGGCCACCAGGGCCAGGAACGCCGGGGACAGATGGAAGGTGATCCGGTCATCGTCGTTCAGCAGCATCACCATGGAGAAGCCTACCGCCGCGGCCAGGAAGCCGTTGATGGTGTGGAGCATGGTGTCCCATCCGGGGATCACGACATAAAAGGCGTTGACCTCACCCAGAATTTCTGCCGCAAAGATGAAGCAGAAAATGGTGATCTCCAGGGGCGGCGGCAGCTCGATCCGCAGCTTCACCTGGATCCAGCTGGGCACGTAGAGCAGCAGAAGCGTGAGAATGCAGAAGAAGGCGCCCTCGTAGTTGGCCAGCATAATCTGCCGCACCAGCACCACCAGCACCAGAATTCGCAGGATGGAAAAGACGATGAAGGAGCTTTTGTGTTCCCGCAGCTCCCGCGCCATGGCCTCCTGAAATGCCTTTTTATACTGCTTCTTTTCTTTCTTTGTCGACTTCAATGGGTTACCTCCTTCGGTCGGTCCGGTTCTTCAAAAATCGGCAGGGCGCCCTCTTGCTCGGCAAGGGCCACATCGGCCCGGGAGCGGAGGGTCCAGTAGGCCATCCGCATCCCAAATTTGCGGCACAGCCGCACTGCCGGCTTTTCCCGGTCTCCGAACCGGTAGGCCACAAAATCCGGCCGGGTGAATGCATTGTAGAAGAGATTCGTCAGCGCCAAGCGGTTCCAGGGACCCTGGCCGGATGGATGGCGGTGGAAATCCTGGGACAGCTGGCCCCGCAGCACCGACGGCCGGTGGCGGCGCAGCCACCGCAGCGGCCGGGGGTCAAAGCTCTCCACACAGTAGTCTATGGAGAAGCGGTCCAGGCAATCCACCGTATCCCGGGCCAGCGCCGCGGCGCCGTGCCGGTCGGTCTTCAGCTCCACCACCAGCGGCGCCCGTCCGGCAAACAGGGGGAGCACCTCCTCCAGAAGAGGGATGTGTTCCTCTGAGCCTGCCAGCCGGAGAGCGGCAAGCTCCTCCGCGGTTTTTTCCGCCACCCGGCCGGGAACGCCGCACATCCGCTCCAAATCCCCGTCGTGGATCACCACCAGGCGGCCATCCCGGGTCAGATGGACATCCAGTTCGGCGCCGTATCCGGCCTCCGCCGCCCGGCGGAAGGCCGCCAGGGAGTTCTCCGGCACGCCGGGGCCGTGGAGGCCCCGGTGGGCGTACCGAAAGCCCTCCAGCTTTTCCCAGCCAGGACCATCCCGCCGGCCGTGGAGCAGGAACCAGCCCAGCAGGTATCCACGCCCGGCCAGGGCAGCTGCCGCAGCAGCGGCTGCCGCTAAAATCAGCAGCAATTCGACCATAAACACCTCCGCCAAATCCGGGCATCGGGGAGCGGACCGCCCCGGGATGGACCGCAGATTCCTTCAAACAAAATAAAGAATACCACAAAGCCGGCCCGCTGACAAGCGGGCCGGCTTTGTGAAAAGCCCGGCGGCATCAGATTTGCGCCTTCTTTTTCTCCAACAGGCAGAGCACGCAGGCTGCCAAAACGGCGCCCAGCAGCGCGATGTCCATTACGCGTCCCCCGTTCTCTTGCTGAGTCGGATGCACTCAAGGGCATAGACGGTTTGCATCGCGCCCCACACCGCCAGCACCGCCGCGATGGGCAGCAGACCGAAGTCAAACACAAAGTTCAGGATCAGCAGGGCCACCCACAGGAAGATGCAGACCTTGGTCCCCACCATATAGGCCCGGTAGCAGGCCTGGCCGATCTGGGCCCGCTCCGCCTCGTCGCAGCTGTCCATCCAGGTCTTCTGGAATTTCATGTCGTAAACGCTGCCCCGCTTCTCCGGATTGATCCGGCGCTCCAGGTCCACGATCTTCTGCTGGAGCACCCCCAGCACCGCCACAGCCGCCAGAAAGAGGATCAGGTCCGGCAGAAAGCGGTCGTAGATGATGGAGGCGGCGAAGAAGAAAAAGTCCAGGATTATCACCAGCCCCGTCAGCAGCAGAGCCCAGCTCAGCTGCTGCTCCGCCGCGTCCATGGCGTCCTCGTCCTCCCCATCCCAGGCGGCAAAGCGCCGTTTGGCGGCGGCATAGAGGTACCAGCCCGCCCCCAGCAGCACCACGGCGCTGCCGACGATGCCCCAGGGCGCACACACCGCCAGCACCCGGTCCAGGGCCTGCCGCACCGTCTCCGCCACGCCAGCGGCCCCAGCCACACCGGTGAAAAAGCCCAGCACGCCGCCCAGCAGCCCGAACAGCAGAATTGTCAGCAGGTATTTGGGCAGCGCCCTGCGGTTGTCCCGCCTCACGTTATCGCTCATGGCATTCATCCTCCTGATAGGTAAAAATGTCCTCCACGGTCACACCGCAGATCCTGGCAAGCTTCAGCGCCAGCGTCACCGAGGGGGAGTAGTCCCCCCGTTCGATCTGGCTGATGGTCTGGCGGGAAACACCCGCCAGGGCGCCCATCTCCTGCTGGTTGACCCCCAGCCGGGCCCGGTGCTCCTTCAGCCGGTTGTACAGCGGCATCCGCTCATCCCCTTTCCTGACAATGATCCAAGTCAAAATGACAATTATTCTTGTCAAATATAGCATAGCCCGGACAAGGATTCTTGACAATAAAAAATTGAATCTGCGCACAAAACCCGCCCGCCCAATTTGGACGGCCGGTTTTTGAACAGATGTAGGGCGGCGGAAAGAACGCTCACTGCCGGGAGGGTGGGGGAGGCGGGTCCCGCCATTTTTCCGGTGGGACTGCCTTGCTCACCAGCCGGTTTTTCACATAGCTGCGGAACAGGGCGTAGATCACGGAGCACAGCGGGATGAAGAACAGCATCCCTGTGATCCCCATGAGCTTGCCGCCCAGAGTGACGGCGGCCAGCACCCAGATGGAGGGCAGCCCCACGGAGGAACCCACCACATGGGGGTAGATCAGGTTTCCCTCGATCTGCTGGAGCACCAGGAACAGCACGATGAACCACAGCGCCTTCCAGGGATCGTCGATGGCGATGAGCAGTGCGCCCACAGCGCAGCCGATAAAAGCCCCCACAATGGGGATCAGGGCGGTCAGGGCGATCAGGACGCCCACCAGCAGGGCGTAGGGCATCCGGAAGATGGTCATGGCCGCGACGAACAGCGTGCCCAGAATGCAGGCCTCCAGGCACTGGCCGGAGAGGAAGCTGGAGAAGGTCCGCCCGGACAGCCGCAGGACGTCCAGCGTCCGGTCGGCCTGCCGCAGGGGCAGCAGGCCGTAAATCACCTGGCGGCCCTGGCGGCCCAGCTTCTCCTTCTGCAGCAGGACATAGAAGGAGAAGATCAGGCTGATGACAAAGGTGCTGACACCGCTGACCACACCGCCGATGAACCCACCGGAGGAGACAATCCCGGCCCCAATTGCCTTGGCGATCTCCAGAGCCTTGGCAGAAAGCTCCTGCCATTGGATCTCCTCCTGCAGCTTCATCAGCTGCTCCTCCAGTAGAGGCCACAGGTCCTGCAGGTTCTCCGCCAGGGCGGTGAGCTGGTGCTCCAGTCGCTGGAAGGCGGCAGGAATCTCCCGAATGATGGACATGACTGCATCTGCGATGCCCGGGCCGATCACCAGGCCAGCCAGGGCCAGCACACCGATCACCGCGACCAGGGTCAGCACCAGGGCCAGGGGGCGGCGGAGCTTTGCGCCCTTCCGGTTTCTGGGGAACAGGTGCCGCTCGATGGCCCGCATGGGCACATTCAGGATAAAGGCCAGGGCGCCGCCCAGCAGAAACGGCGCCAAAATCCCAAGCAGCCAGCCCAGCGCCGCCAGGACTGCATCCAGGCGCTGCAGTGCGCAGTAAAACGCCACACCGCCGCAGACCACCAGCAGAAGTCCTTTGATCTTCTGTTTGTTCCATTCCATGAACGGTAAACTCTCTTTCCGGCCCGGAGGGCCTGTCTCAACGGGCTTCCTGCTCCTTCCGATACTGGGCGGCAGCTTCCAGATACTCCTCCATGGCCGCCCGGTTGCCTTCGATCTCCTCCGGCTTCAGGGGCCGCACCACCTTGGCGGGGCTGCCCAGGATCATGGACCCGTCCGGGGCGTCCATTTTTCCGGTGACCAGGGCCCCGGCACCCACGATACAGTCGCTGCCGATCTTCGCGCCGTTGAGGACAATGGCCCCCATGCCGATCAGGGTGTTGTCCCCCACTGTGCAGCCGTGGACGATGGCCCCGTGGCCGATGGTGCAGCCCCTGCCCACCACCGTCTCCTCGTGGAGGATGGCCTCGTCCTGAATATTGGTGTCCGTTCCCACGGTGATGGGGCCCATGTCCCCCCGCAGGACCGCACCGTACCAGATGCTGACGCCCTTTGCCAGCCGCACGTCTCCGGTGACGGAGGCGCCCTCCGCAATCAGCACGTTCTCGTCAGTCTTTCTCAGCTCGTATGTCATGGTCTCTCCTCTTTCTCTCTGATTTCAGATCTCCGGGGCGAAGTTGCCGTCCACGAACACTGGGATTTCCTTTCCGTCGTGGGTAATACCCAGGATGTTCAGGTCCGGCGTGCCCACCATGAAGTCCACGTGGGTGATGGAGTCGTTGAGGCCCCGGGCCTTCAGCTCGTCCTTGCTCATGGCCTGGCCGTCCTTGAGGCAGGGATAGGCCTCGCCGAAGGCGATGTGGCAGGCCGCATTCTCGTCGAACAGGGTGTTGTAGAACAGGATCTTCTGGTTGGAGATAGGGCTGTCATAGGGCACCAGGGCCACCTCGCCGAAGTAGCTGGCCCCTTCATCCACAGTGACGGCGGCCTTGAGGGCCTCCTCCCCCTGTTCCGCGTGAACCTCCACGATCTTCCCGTCCTTCACCACAAAGTGGAACTTGTCAATGATGGTGCCGTTGTGGGACAGGGGCAGGGCGGAGTAGACCACGCCGTTGACGCCGGTCTTCAGGGGAGAGGTGAAGACCTCCTCCGTGGGGATATTGGCGATATAGGTGCGGCCAGACAGAGTCACGTCGTTACCCGCCTCCCAGATGTGGTCCTCCGGCAGTTCCACAGTCAGGTCCGTGCCCAGGGAGTTGGTGTAGTGGAGGGACTTGAAGTTCAGCTGGTTCAGCTTCTCCACCCGATGGGCCAGGGTCTCGATATGCCGGTGCCACTTGTCTACGCACCTGCCGTCGCCGGTAATGCGCACTGCCTGGAAGATGGCCTCCCACAGTTTGTCCATTGCCTCGCTCTCCGCAAGATCCGGGAACACCTTCTTCGCCCAGCTGGGGATGGGGATGGAGGCGATGCACCAGGGGAAGCCGCCGCACATCTGGAGACGGTCGAAGTCCTTCAAGGCCCTCCCGCTGGCCTGCTGGGCCCGGACGATCCGGCTGTGGTCCACGCCCTTGAGGTTCTCCGGATCGCTGGCGGAGATGGCCAGGTACGCCGCCCCCTCCAGGGCGTAGTCGTTGTAGAAGTGCCGCCGCCACAGGGGCACGGTGTCGAACACCTCGTCAGCCGCATGGAGGTACTTCATCCGGCCCAGTTCATCGTCGCCCCAGTTCATCACCACCTCCCGGCAACCGGCCTGATAGGCCTCCGCCGCACAGAGACGGGCGAAAAAGGCGCACTCCACAGGCGAGGAGATCACCAGCGGCTGCCCCCTCTGGATATTCAGGCCCACCCGCACCAGCAGCTGGGCGTATTCCGTCAGTTTTTCTTTCATGGATTCCATTTGATTCCATCCTTTCCAAGGGTTTCCTCACCCAGAGAATATTGTAGAGCATCTCTCCCGTAAAGTAAAGCGGGGGCCGCCGGGATTCAAAAATCGTTTACGATTCCCCCGCCCGGTCCTTTCGCAGGGAGATCAGCGTGGCGTTCAGCTCCGCCCCCATGATGAGGGTCACGGCGGTCATATACAGCCAGATCAAAAGGGCGATGGCCGTGCCGATGGAGCCGTACAGCAGGGAGTAGTCGGCAAAGTTCTCCACGTATGTGGAGTACAGCCAGTTCAGCGCCAGCCAGGCCCCCAGGGCCGCCATAGTGCCGGGCCAGATGTTCCGCCAGGGCTGGCGGCCGTCCTGAGACAGTGCGTACAGGAAGAACAGGGCGAAATACCCTGCCACCGCCGCCACCGGGAACCGCAGCTTCGCCCACAGCACCGCCCAGAACCGGGGCAGGCCGAAGCTGTCCACGGCGTAGAGCAGCAGCCGGTCTCCCACGGACATCAGCGTCAGGGTCAGGGCGATGGTGGCGATCAGCACCGCCGTGTACAGCAGCGTTTTCACCAGCTGGGGCAGCGCGCCCCGGGGCGGGCCCAGGTGATAGGCGATCCGCACGGAGCGCATCAGCGTGTTGGTGGCCCGCATGGGGAAGTACAGGGAGAAGAACAGGCCGAACAGCAGCAGCTTCACACTGGGGTTCCGGCCCACATAGGTGAGGTACACCCCGATGAAGGACACGATCTCCCGGGGCAGGAACTCCTGCACCGCGGCCAGAATGGCATCCACGTCCAGCTGCAGCAGGCCCAGCAGGGAGCTGACAAAGATCAGCAGGGGAAAGATCATGAACAGCAGGTAAAACGCCAGAGCCGCTCCCTGCATCCCCACATTGTGGCGCAGATACCGCTGCACCAGCAGATAGATGCCCCGCAGAAAGCGGTTTTGGGGCAGCTCCATCCAGGCTCGCCTTTGCACGCAGGCCACCTCCTCTCCGTGTGCATCCATAGTATGCACAGAATACCACCGATCTGTTCCGCAGCGGTGCAGAATTCTGTCGGGCGGCAGAGACTCACTCCCAAGTCTGCCAGATTTCCGGATGGTAGCCCACCGTGGCCTCCCTTCCATTGCGGACGATGGGGGTCACGAACAGCTCCGGGTGTTCCAGCAGCTTCTCCTCCCGGGCGTCCGGGGTGATATAGGCCATGTACAGGTCCTCATAGGCCCGGCATTTCGTGTTCACCAGGGCGTCAAAGCCCACTTTCTGCTTGACGGACTGGTACTCCCGGGGGGATAATCCCTTTGAGGGCAGGTCGATATACTGGTACTTAATGCGGCGCTCCTTGAACCAGCGCTCCGCCTTCTTGGAGTCGAAGGACTTAGAGGAACCGAAGATCTGAATGTTCATGCCTGTGCTCCTGTCTCAATAAAATTGGAAATTGGAATGGAGGGTCCGGTATGACGGACAGTATTAAACGGCTGAAGGAACTGGTGGGCAGCTCCGACAACATCGTGTTTTTCGGGGGGGCCGGCGTTTCCACAGAGTCCGGCATCCCGGACTTCCGCAGCACTGGCGGCCTATATCACCAAGAATGGAAATATCCGCCTGAAGTGATTTTAAGCCATACATTTTACGAAAGCAACCCCGAAGAATTTTTCCGCTTCTACCGGGCCAAGCTGCTGGCCCCGGACGCCAAGCCCAACGCCGCCCATAAAAAGCTGGCGGAGTGGGAGGCGGAGGGCCGGTTGAAAGCCGTCATCACCCAGAACATCGACGGGCTCCACCAGGCCGCCGGCAGCCGGAACGTGCTGGAGCTCCACGGCAGCGTCCACCGGAACCACTGCCAGCGGTGCGGGAAATTTTACGGTCTGGAGCATATCCTCCGCACGGAGGGCGTGCCCCGGTGCAGCTGCGGCGGCATCATCAAGCCGGATGTGGTGCTCTATGAGGAGGGGCTGGATCAGGGGACGCTGGAGGCAGCCGTCCGCGCCCTGGCGGAGGCGGATATGCTGATGATCGGCGGCACCTCCCTGAACGTCTATCCCGCCGCGGGGCTGATTCGATACTATCAGGGGCACAGGCTGGTGCTCCTCAACAAGTCGCCGGTGGCCCGGGATCTGGCCGCGGATCTGGTGATTACTGACCCCATCGGCGAGACCCTGGCCCAGCTGTGAGGCGCTTCGGCGCCGGAGTTCTTCAGGCAGCCCTCCGAGGGCTGCCTGTTGCTTTTTGAATTTGCAAGTTCGAAAAAAGAAAAATTCAAAAGTTTTCTTATTTTTTCAAAAATATTTTTTAAAACGGTTGAAAATGCAATTTTTTAATGATACTATTGCAAATAGTACAACGGCTGCATGCCGCCGAAAGGAGCGCGCACCCCTATGGTCTGGAAAGAGAACCGTGAGAACGCCTATTGTGAGATCACCCCCGCCATTCTCGCGCTGAAGGAGCAGTGGGAGAAGAAAAACTACATCGACCCCAAGCTCTATAAGGAGTATAACGTCAAGCGCGGCCTGCGGGACGAGGACGGCCGCGGCGTGCTCACCGGCCTGACCCGGGTGGGCGAGATCCAGTCTTACAGCGTCACGGAGGGGGAGCACATCATCCCCCAGGACGGTATGCTTTACTACCGGGGCATCGATTGCCGGGAGCTGGTGAAGGGCTCCGAGGGGCGCCGCTTCGCCTTTGAAGAGACGGCCTATCTGCTGCTCTTCGGCGAACTGCCCACCGCCGCCCAACTGGAGGCATTCTGCCAGCAGCTGGCCTCCTACCGGACGCTGCCCACCAATTTCTTACGGGACGTGATTATGAAGGCGCCGCCCCGGGATCTGATGAACCCCATGCATCGGGGCATCCTGCCGCGGTTCTGCTATGATGACAAGCCCAACGACATCGGGCTGGAGAATGTGCTGCGCCAGTGCCTGCAGCTGATGAGCAATATGCCCGTGCTGGCCATCTACGCCTATCAGGCCTGGCGGTTCAGTCAGGGGGAGAGCCTGTTTATCCACGTGCCCAAGCCGGAGCTGTCCACCGCGGAGAACTTCCTGCGGATGCTGCGGGAGGACTGCAGCTACACCGATCTGGAGGCCCGGACCCTGGACGTGGCCCTGATCCTCCACGCGGACAACGGCGGCGGCAACAACTCCACCTTCACCAACCATGTGGTCACCTCCTCCGGAACAGATACCTATTCTGCCATCGCCGCGTCCATGGCCTCGTTGAAGGGTCCCCGCCACGGCGGCGCCAACAGCAAGGTGATGGCCATGATGGACGACGTGAAGGAGCACGTGCGGGACTGGAATGACGAGGGCTGCGTGGCGGACTATCTCACCAGGATCCTGAACAAGGATGCCTTCGACCGCAGCGGCCTGATCTACGGCCTGGGCCACGCGGTCTATACCAAGACCGACCCCCGGTGCGAGGTGTTCCGGGCCTACGTGAATCACCTGGCGGCGGAAAAGGGCCGGGAGGACGAGCTGGCCCTGTACGCCAATGTGGAGAAGATCGGCAAGCAGCTGCTGATGGAGCGGCAGCACAAGTCTGTGCTCTCCACCAACATCGACTTTTACAGCGGATTTGTCTATGAGATGCTGGGCCTGCCCAAGGAGCTGTATACGCCCCTGTTCGCCGTGGCCCGTATCGCCGGCTGGAGTGCCCACCGGATGGAGGAGCTCTCCGTGGGAGGCAAGCTGATCCGCCCCCGGTATGAGTGTGTGGAGGAGCACCGTCCCTATACGTCCATGGACCGGCGCTGAACAGGTCAGGCGGGCGGGGCCCGGTTGGGGGGGGCCGGGCGCAGTGCGGGGGGCGGGTAAATTTTTTGTTGGGT
>ENA-UOJH01002920-UOJH01002920.1-human-gut-metagenome-genome-assembly--contig:-C148-NODE-2920-length-10102-cov-5.460336_pt1 | contig 10102 bp, 7 predicted proteins | sample MGYA00242345_ERZ723892 | MGnify/ENA metagenome assembly ERZ723892 | reverse complement strand
AGGCTCCCCCTCGTATCGAGGGGGAACCAAAACTATTAAGCTATCTGTCAGCTCAAACGCCTGCTTATCAGACCTTGATCTTCTCCAGCAGGGCTTCGACCTTCTCGGCAAGCTCCTTGAGCGCGCCGGGGGTGAAGGGGGAGCGGAATCCGGCTTCGGGCAGCAGATCGGTCCAGAGCTTTTCACCGCCCTGCTTCGACAGGCGGATGTAGCGCGCGAAGGCGTCGTCATAATCCTCCTGAGAGGCGAGCAGGAAGTCGAACGCTGCGGTCTGGGCGAGGCAGTAATCTATGTAGTAGAACGGGCTTTCGTAGATGTGCATCTGATACTGCCAGCGGGTGCCCTCCTCAAGGTAGGTCATGCCGTCCATGGAGATGTGCGGGCGGTACTGATGCTCAAGCTCCAGCCACGCGGCCTTGCGCTCGGCGGGGGTCATGTCGGGGTTCTCGTAGACGATGTGCTGGAACGCGTCGACTATCGTGCCGTAGGGGATGAAGGACAGCGCATCAAGCGCGTGGGCGAAGCGATACTTTGCCGCGTCCTCACCGAAGAACTTGTCCATGTACGGCCACGCGAAGAACTCCATGCTCATCGAGTGGGTCTCGGCAGTCTCCATGCCGCCGCAGCCGATCTCAAGCGCGAAGCGGTTGTCGGCGATGAGGTAGGCGTTGAGCGCGTGTCCGGCCTCGTGGGTCATGACGTCCACGTCGCCGGCGGTGCCGTTGAAGTTCGCAAGGATGAAAGGCTGCTTGTACTTCGGGAACTCCGTGCAGTAGCCGCCGCCCCACTTGTTCTTGCGGGAATCGACGTCGAAGGCGTCGTTATCAATCATCATGTCGATGAATTTGCCGGTCTCCTCGCCCATGGCGTGGTACATCTCGCGCGCAGCAGCGAATATCTCTGCCTTGCCGCCAGCGGGAACGGGGTCGCCGCCGGGGATGATGACGTCGTTATCGTAGAGCTTGTAGTCGTCGATGCCGAGGCGCTTGGCGTTCTCGGTGCGCAGGCGGGAGACGACGGGGACGATGTCATTCAGCACGTTCTCGCGGAAAGTCTTGACCTTGTCCTGATCGTAGTCGATGCGCCCCATGCGGTGGTAGCCCAGCTCGACGTAGTTCTTGTAGCCCATCTTCTTGGACATGCGGTCGCGGACGTGGACCATGCGGTCGTAGATGTCGTCCAGCTCAGCGCTGTGCTCCTTGAGCACCTTGCCGAGGACTTCGTATGCCTCGCGGCGGGTCTCGCGGTCGTCGCTCTTGGCGTACTTCATCAGCATCGCGCGCGGCAGAGTCTCGCCGCGGAACTCGAACTCAAGCGAAGCCATGAGCTTGGAGTACTCGCTGACAAGCTTGTTCTCCTCGACCAGATCGTCGATTATCTCGGGAGACATGCTCTTGCGGCTGACCTCGAGGTGCTTGAACAGCACGGGGGACAGGCGCTCCTCCAGCTCGGCGCGGAACGGGGAATCGAGCAGCGTAGAGGCGTACTGAACCATGTAGTTCTCGGCCTCGGGGCCGATCTCGTCGTAATAATCCTTCTCCGCGACGTAGAACTCGTCAACGGTATTTATCGAATAGCGCATATAGGAGAGAGATTCGGCGGTTCTGTAATCGCAGAGGAGCTTGAGATAATCCTCGCGGGCGGCGAGGATCTCGTCCACGCTCTTTGCATTGCGGGTGCGGGCGAGCACGTCGTCCATGACGGCCTTGATCTCTTCAATAGTTACGCGCTTATAGGGAAGCTCGGAAACCTTCATGTGAAAAACATCCTTTCGTGAGTGTTAAAGATATTTTACTACATGACAGCGCATTTTTCAAGAGCCTATGCAGGGGGGACGGGGCGTTGGTTTTCATGCCCTGCAATGCGCGGGATTATCTCTCCCTCAGTCGCTTGCGCGACAGCTCCCTCATCAGAGGGAGCCAAGGGGATGCCCGTTATTTTACGCCGCACCATCTTGGCGCCCCTTTTAGGGGTGCTGTCGGCGTAGCCGACTGTGGGGTTGCCGGTGGTTGTCTATTGCCATTAGGGAAAAGACAAGGCAATATACAGGCCTCCACTGTCATTCCGAGGAGCGAAGCGACGTGGGAATCCGTTCTCTTTGAGTCGGAAGTGCATTTTTGTGCGGTGCATAGGGGACGCGGATTGCGAAGCCCACCTGAGGTGTAAGTTCGCATTAGCCAAATCAAAGATTTGGATGCTCACTTAAGTTTGCGAACTGGTCTCGGAATGACAGGTTGTTTTAATCTGGTGCTCCGATTTGTTATGCGGAACAGGACATGAGACGACGGACAGCACAGAGGCCGTCCCCTACAGGGTGATTTTGTAGTGCGTTCTTTCCTCCCTGCTCCAGTCTCAACTCCGGCGACCCCTCAGTCGCTGCGCAACCACCGCCCATAACAGGGCGCGCCAAGGGTGTGACATCATCCCATGCCACGCCAAGATTTCATCTTACATTTAACAGATTTGTAACGCAATGTGCGGCGGTATAGACTATAATATCAATTTGTAAAAAAGAATGGTCGTAGATTTTTTCAAGGAGCTGCATTGCATGAAACTCAAAAAAATTACTGCTTTGGCGCTGATTCTGGCAGCTGTCGTTTCGCTGTGCGCCTGCGGTGCGACCGCGGCCGCGCCCGCCGCGGCAACTGAATGCACCTGCGGCGGAGACGCTTCCGTATGTACCTGCTGCGGCAACTGCTGCGCATCAAACTCCCAGCCCGCGCAGACCGCATCCACCCCAGCGGAGGACGCAGACTTCGACTCACGGCTCGCAGGCTCATGGACTCTTGTGGCCGAGGAGATACACGGCGCGCTGGGCGAGATAAAGAACAGCTCCGTCCCGGACGGCAGCAATATGTACATAAGCCTTAACGGCGGCGTGAGCGGCGAGATATTCGACGCGGTCACGCGGGCGCTGAAGGTCAGCTTCGGCACGAACACCGTCTTTGAACCCCTCGGCACGATCACGTCGGACAACGGCAGGCTGGACATCACCGGCCTTCTGCCCGATAACTCCGGCATCACCATAAGCAAGGCCACGTACGCCTTCTCCGACATCACGAAAGGCTCCTACAAGTCCTGCACGCACAACGCCGCCTTCGCGGAGGACACCGACAACCGCATGAAGCTCAACATCTCCTGCACAGTTGACGGCATGATCGTTCACGGCGACATCAACGTCGCGCTCACCTTTGAGCGCATCTACCCCGTCTGGTCGTACAGCAGCGACGGCAGCAAGGGCAAGTATCTGCTCATGGACGCGCTGGAGGGCAAGTGGCAGGACAATTATGAGAATGTCTGGGACTTCGCGCTGGACGTGAAAAGCTCCGAGGCGTCCACCGTGCTGAGCTTCAGCGTCACGGATAAGGACGGTGCGGTCAAGACCGGTGTCGATTTTCTCGCGGTTGAGAGCGATGACGGGCTGGGCGTTGACCTGACCTTCGCCTTTGACAGCTCGCGCATAAACGGGCGGCTGCAGTATTTTGACGGCAGCACCCTGACGCTCACGACCGACATGGGCGAGACTCTGACGCTCAAACGCGTAAGCTGAAAACAGAATAGAATGAGATGAGCCACCCATGAAATCGCTCGGCTAGAGTGATTTCATGGGTGGCTTTTTGCGCAGGACGCGTGGGTGCGACGGAACGGCACAGAGGCCGTCCCCTACGATTATATTTATAGTGCGTTCTTTCTTTTCTCCCCCGCTCCAGTCTCACCTCTGGCGACCCCTTCGGCGCTGACGCGCCACTGTCTCGCTGCGGCTCGGTCACGGCGCGGCTCTGACATGCCACCGGCATGTCATTCACTACCGCGCCGCCGCTTCGCTGCCCCTCTTAGGGCAGCGAAGCGGCAAAGGTTTAGAGCTGGCACGTCGCCCCGTCTCCGCGCCGCATCAGATATAATGCTTGCGTGGGATGCGGTCGTAATGCCGGAGCAGGATCGGCTCCACGCAGGAGGACAGGAACTTCATATCAAGATTAAAGAAATATATCAAAAAGGTCACGGCGAAAAATCCGCCCGCTCCGCCGAGGAGCTTCAGCGACAGCCTCTTCAGATTCATACTTTCTCCTCCTTCGTCACCATGCGTTCTCGTCCGGCAGAACCTCGATGGACGGATCCAGCGGCTCCTCGCGCATGACGGTACGCATATACTCGTTGAACTGGTCGCGGATGGCCTGACGCGAATACACGCGCGGATCGCACAGGTCGTGGCAGACCCAGACGAGGTGTATCCCGCGCTCGCGCGCCTGCTCCTCGAACTGCCCGTGCATACCGACCAGCGCCTTGCAGCTCATGTGCTCCCACATCATCACCATGTCCGCGTTCATCTTCTCGCAGAACTCCCACAGCTCGTCGACCAGCACCTTATAGCCGCCGTGTGTACGGTTGCGCATGATCATGTTCTCGGTCAGGTACGCCATGTCGTAATACGCCTGCTCGCGGTTCTCCGGCGTGTCCTCCTCGGCGATCTCCTTGCTGATGACCATGGACAGCATATCCGTCAGCGGCACGACGCCCCAGCAGTGCACCATCCAGTTGAGCATGTCGATGACATACTGCGGCTGCACGCCCCAGACTATGCAGCGGTGGCGGTACTCGGGCGCCATCATCGTCTTGCGCTCGTAGCCGCGCTGCACGTACTTCATTATCTTCCGGTCTATCGGCGGGAACAACGGCGAGCGGCCGCAGTTGCCCATGTAGTTTGTGTCGTTATACAGCGAGAAGGTCGCGCCGATGAACTGCGGGTAGGGCGTGCTGTTGACCTCGAGCCAGGTCAGGCGGTTGCGCGTCGTCTCGTTGACGCGCTTGGCGCACTCAAAATACGCCTTCCAGTCCCACTTCGCGCCGGTCTGCTCCTCGATAAACGCGATGGCCTTCCTGATATCCTGCGCGGCGTACTCCTGCACGTCCTCCTCCTTGTGCCGCATCGGCGCGACGAGCTGGAAGGTCGGGATGCCGTACTCGCGCTCAAGGCGCTTTGCAATTATGCCGTTACCCATGAGAGAGCCGTCACAGGTGGTATTGACCTGCACGGCGCACTTGCCGAGCACGGGGAAATCGTCCTCGATGGAGGCGCCGGCTTCGGCCTCGGGCATCGGGCACACGTCGCCCGGAATACCGAACTGCTGCGCGACGTCGAGATAATGGGTAGAGGAATACTGATTGAGCAGGTTTGCGGAGAACATCGTCGGCACCTCGCGCAGTATCGCGTGGAGCGTCGGGAAGCCCATCATGAACGCCGTCATGGCGTTCTCGTCGGTCAGGACGCAATCGTTTGAATACTTGACGTCGTTGCCGGTGCGGCGGTCGCCGCGGATGGAGTTATCAATACATGTCGCCACGTCCTTGACGACGAAGTCCATCGCCGTGTGCACGATGCGCAGCGGCTCGTCGCGCAGACCCATCGTGAATTTATCCAGCATGTGCGGCACGGCGAGGTAGTTCGCGAACCAGCGGTACCTGAACATGGCCTTGACGTTGCGGGGCTTGATGATGACTCCGGCGAGGATGGACAGCAGGTACAGCCATCTGCCGTAATCATAGAGGGTGTCCTTTATGCCGCGCCACTCGCGGCGGCGGCGCACCTTGCCGCCGTCAAAAAGCACGCCAAGCCGCTTTTCGCCGATACGTTCCCGACTGTTTTCCACCAGCGCCATTACCTTGCACCTCCCTGAAGCTTTTTTATCTCAATGCTTTCCACAAACGCCTGCACACGCGTGCGCATCTGGCCGATGGACGAGGCGATGTTGTACGGCCGGTCGACCGACATCACGGGGAAGCCGTAGTCCTCGCGCAGCATCGTCGAGCCGAGCAGCCGCTCGTATGCCCACGGGTCGCAGAATTTCACCTGCTGGTATATGATGCCGTCCGCGCCGTATTCGCGCGCGACGTCGTTGACGTACTGCTTACGGCCGTAGACCTTCTCCATGTTCATCATGCGCGGACATTGGCCGCGGTGGACGTACTGGCGGCAGAGCTGGGTCAGCGCGTCCTCGTCGTCGTTCATCTCGATGACGTCGCGCCCCGGCAGCGAGCCGAAGCAGAAGCGATCCGCGCAGACGTAAGCGCCCGTCTCCTCGATGAGCCGGATGAAGCCGCTGTCGTCGACCTCCGAGCCGACCACCATGAGCCGCGCCCGATACGGCTTCGGCTCCGGCTCGCGCGTGCGTATCTCTTCGAGCGTCTCGCGCAGCTTGTCGACTATCAGGTACTTCGGGGCGAGGTATGTAGCCAGCGTCAGCACGTGGAACTCGTAGCCCGTGATGCGCGGGCGCTCTTCCTTCCGGAAGTCGCCGATCGCGCGGATGAGCGAGCATATCTCGTTGTGCCCTGCGACGGCCGTCCTGATCGCGGTGTCGGAGGTGTCTATGCCGTAGGCCTCGCGGAGGGGCGTGAGAATGTGGTTTCTGCATTGGAGCTTCAGCAGCTCTGCGCCGTTTTCGTCCGCCTTGAGGGGGATCTCCATATACTGGTGGAAGAAGCGGTCGTTGCCCTGTCCCATGGTTTTCAGCAGTTCCATGTTCTCGACGCAGCGGTTGATCATCGTGCAGCCGTCGGGCGCGATGACGCAGTCGGCGAAGTTGAAGCCGCCCTCGATGGCGCGCTCGAGCAGCGCGCGGCTCGTCTCGCACAGGAAGCTCGTCATGTAGTAGGTCGCGATGTCCATCGAGCCGGTGTTCGGCGCGGACAGGCGGATGGAAAAGGTTCCGTCAAGGTTCATCAGTGGTTCGGGGGTGTTCTCGCACACGAACGCGACGCAGACCTTGCCGTCTTTTTTCGCCTGAACGATCAGCTCGTTGTTTGCCTCCTGCAGGAGGTTTTCAAAATAGCCAAGATACTTCAGATCTCTCATTGCTTTCCTCCCCTGAATAATTTTGCCGTTGACCTGAATGATATTATTTTAACATTGTTGGCAAATGAAGTCAATTTATTTATTCATTTTGTACATATATGTATAAACTGTGCAGGCGGTGCTGTGCAATATGCGCCGCGCGCCGGCGCGGTGCATGCCCGCACATTAATTATACAGCCCCCCGCCGGCGTTTTATACCGCAACGCGGCGGTGAGAATAAACGGGATGTGAAACGGCGGTGCACCCCCTTGGCGCCCCTTCTGGGGGAGCTGTCAGCCGTAGGCTGACTGAGGGATTGTCCGTTGCGGTACCGGCAGCGGATTCGCCTGTAAACGACGCTTGATGCAGATTCTGCGGCACAATCCCTCCGGCTCGGCTAACGCCGACCCACCTCCCTTTACACAAGGGAGGCAAAGGGCAAATCTTTACTCTGCCCTTTCTTTTCTCCTCTGCTTGTTTCTCCTCTCTGGTGACTGCCAATATGTAAAAGACACCGCCCCCAGACGCAAAGAACCCACCCGAATGATCGGGTGGGTTCTTAGCCTGTAGACAAAGCTGTCGGCGATGTATAGAATTGCATGGGGAGAGTGCAGAGAGGGGACGGGAGTCCCCTTTCTGTGTTCAATACATCCTTATTCAGGAGTGTTTTTGAATACTCCTGAATAAGTTTTCAAGGCGTCGAACTTTGTCGACGCCTTGAAAACCCACCCGAATGATCGGGTGGGTTCTTACAGCACTATCTATTCCTTATTTCTTCGCACGCAGGATGGAGAACGGGTCGGCGCCGTTGCCGGAAAGCGTCGTGAAGCTGAGGCTCGTGTCCACATGGTCGGCCATTGACTGGCGCGCCAACTCCGGCAGACGCATCCGTATCGCGGAAACGACCGCCGTGTGGTGGTACTTCATGCTGGGCATCCAAGGGTTCGCCTCATTGCCGCTGCGGCCGATAAACTCCAGCATCGAGGACTGATACATCGTCAGCTTCGGGAGCAGAATGTTGTAGCTCTGGATGATGTAGGGGTTGCCGCAGGCGTCGATTATCATCTTGTGGAACGGCATATCGGTGTCCTTCATGCCGCGGATGTCGCGCTGCAGGACGCTGTCCTTGAATGCATCCGCCAGCATGCTCAGCTCGCGCACGGTGGCATCGTCCGCCGAGTGGGCGCAGAGCGCCGCCGCCTCGCATTCGATCGCGCTGCGGACGCGGTAGAGGTTGATCATGTCGGGCAGGCTGAGATCGAGCACGAAATTGCCGCTCTGCCCGGGGCGGGATATTACAAAGCCGACCTCGGCCAGCTTGCCGATGGCTTCTGCCACGGGCGTGCGCGAAATGCCGAGGGATGCGGCGATCTGATTGACGTTCAGCTTGGAACCGGGGGTAATGCGCAGCTCAACAATATCGTCGTACAAAAGCTTCGTCACCAGGTCACGCAGCTTGGCGTCGGGGTTTTCGGAGATGTACTTTTTGAGTCGGTATTGATCCATAACGCAGCCTCCAAGATAAAAATCGCATCAATTATAACGCATGTCCCGAATATTTACAAGCGCTTAGCGGCAAGTAGTTCTTTTGTCAATCAAGGACGATGCGGGGAAACGAAAGAGCGAAGTACAGACCACGTGACGCCCCCCCCGTGCCGAACCTCCCCACACAAAAACAAAGAACCGCACGGGATTCCGTGCGGTCCTTCGTTTTGGGAGAAAAGAGAGGATTTATAGGAGTAGAAAAGTAGCAATTTAATATGCGCCGTCAGGGAACCTGACCGGGCATGATGGAGGTGGAGCCGGAGGTGTTCTCCGGAACCTCCTCGTCAAAGGTGATGCTCAGCGTCAGCGTCTCGCCTGCGCGGTAGATCACAAGCTCTGCCGTGTCGCCCGCGGAGTACTGCTTGACGGCGTGGGTCAGGTCGGTATAGCTTTTGACCTCGCTCTCGCCGAGCTTGGTGATGATGTCGCCGGCGCGGAGTCCCGCGGTCTCGGCGCAGCTGCCGCTCTCAACGGAGTAGACATACGCGCCTTCCGGCATATTGTAATACTGGCTGTAAGCGGAGGTGTATCTCTGGTCGATACGCACGCCCATGTGAGCCTTGCCGGTGACATAACCCTTGGTGATAAGATCGTTTGCGATGCTGGCCGCGTCATTGATAGGGATCGCGAAGCCCAGACCCTCCACCCCGGAGGAACTGTACTTGGCAGTCACTATGCCGATGACTTCGCCGCGGGTGTTGTACACGGGGCCGCCGGAGTTGCCGGAGTTGACCGCCGCGTCGATCTGGAACATGTTGATCGCGCTGCCGCCCTCTTCGGTGGTGATGAGACGGTCAAGGGCGCTTACGTGGCCGAAGGTGGAGGTGAACTCCAGCTCGCCGAGGGGGTTGCCGACGGCGCACACATCGTCGCCAACGGCGAGGCTGTCGCTGTTGCCCAGCGTTGCGGGGGTGAGGCCGGTGGCATCTATCTTCAGAACGGCGATGTCGTTGCTGGCTTCAATGCCGACTATCGTGGCGTCGTAGCGCGTGCCGTCGTGGGTAATGACATTGACGGCGTAGTTGTTCTGATATGCCGTTTCTATAACGTGGTAGTTTGTAAGTATATATCCGTCATCACTGATGACGAAGCCGGAGCCGGAGACTGCGGAGGAGCTGGTCTGGCCGAAGAAGTTCGTGTATGTGACCTCGGTGGTCACGCCGACGACCTGCTTGCTCGCTATCTCGTTTATCTCCGCCCAGCTGAGACTGTCGGAAGAGCTGCCGGAAGAACTGGCGGCGATCGGGGCGCTCGATGCGCTCACGACCGGAGTCTCGGAGGGTTCGGCGTTCACGCTGTCCTCCAGTGCCGTGATCCTGCTGTTCAGGCGGCTTTCGGCGATCACGCCGCCGCAGAGACCGCCGAGCAGCGCGCACACAAGTGCGATGCAGGCAAATCTGAGATAGCCGTGCTTCTTGCCGTGCCCGCCGTTGTCGGAGGGCTTAGGCTCTCTCTGGGGCTTCTCCTGTTTCTCAGGCGGGGTGTAGTATCTGGGGGGATCGTTGCTCTCGTCCGCAGGGACGTAGTGCGCGTCGGAGTATATTTTCTGAGTAAACCCGTTTTTGTAATGGTACTCGCCGTTCACGCGGTCGGTGTTATCCGGAGCGGAACCCTCTGCGTTGACATTGTTTGTCTGTTCGATCGGATCATTATCTTCGGGCTGGTACATTAAAAAGACCTCTTTTGCTATTTGAACTTGCTTGGTTTGTCTTATTCTTTGCTTGT
>ENA-UOJH01002910-UOJH01002910.1-human-gut-metagenome-genome-assembly--contig:-C148-NODE-2910-length-10112-cov-13.973054_pt1 | contig 10112 bp, 9 predicted proteins | sample MGYA00242345_ERZ723892 | MGnify/ENA metagenome assembly ERZ723892 | reverse complement strand
GAAATCATTTTATCATCAGGGGTTTTTCGCCGTGAAACGGCGAGCGGTTTTTATCTTTGGGGCAAAGTGGAAGACCCTCGTAAGAGGGTGGCGGAGTGATTGTGTGGTTGGCGGCATGGGAACTCGTTTCCAATGACGCAAAGCACACAGTCGCACCGCCAAATGCGAAGCATTCCACATTGCACCAAGGCTGTTTTTTATGTTTTTGTTTTTGATTCCATTCACGATTCGGCAACAGTGCAGAATCATTGCCCCAAGAAATATCCTCTGAACCGATTGATGGGGCGAAAAAATAGCACCTGTTGGATTTGGGGTCCAATAGGTGCTTGATTATTTTGTAGCGCACTCGCAAGCAGTTCTGTTAAGAGTGGGATTTAACGCCCACTAAAGCAATCCTGTGAGATCTGTGGGATCTGTGTGAGCCACAGTTCTCAAACGCATGCGAGGCGTGGGGGAATTAGCGGAGCACTTTTGCTGCGCTTTGGGTACCGTCGGTGTAGGTGGTCACCATGATGTTTACGCCATCGAATGGTTGAGCCGATTCCACACCCATCATGTTGAAGTAACTTACGCCCTTCACTTCCTTAGCGCTGTTCACATCGTTCACGCCAGTGCTGACGTTGCCTGCTTCCAAGTTGAGAGGATAATACCACATATTTGGCTTTTGGCTCTACGGTAGAGTCGTATCCGATTTTGCGGGGAGCCACCTTTGTAGGAGCCGTTTCTTTCACCAATGCGTCGAATTCATACATCCTTCCGTCGGCGAGCACTGGAGCAGCGTTGGTATTGAGAGAATAATTCACTCTGAATGCAGCCTTGAAACCTTGTCCGTTGATTCCACCCTCATGTGCAGGGATGCAGAATATGCCGTCGGTGGCGTCGTAAACTGCCCAAACCACCTTTGCGTATTCGTTAGCCTTTGGAGTAGCGAAGTAGTAGGTGCTGGTGCTGTTTTCACCTTTCACACTGCTTGCGCCCATGAAGTTGATTGGGCAGTAGGTGTTTGGAACGAAATCAGTTGCTTCGCCAGCCTCCACATTTGTAGCTTCCATAGCCAAGTTGAACTTCTCGGCGAGGCTACCAGTGATAGAGGTGATGATGCTCTTCTCGTTCACTTGGTTGTAGAGATCTGTAGGCAGGCTCACGATCATCCAGTTGTTTTGAGTGTAGTCTTGCTGCTTGTTGCCATTGATATTGAAGAACTTGTCGTCGGCGGTTGGAGCGCTGAGGTTTCTCACAGCCTGAGCAGCGTCCTTCACCACAATGTAGTTCTTGTCGCCAGCTTGGAACTTAGCAGCCACCACCATTTCATCGTTAACGGTGTATTCCTTGCCTTCTTCACCATTTTCTGCCAATTCAGCCAAAGTGGAAGCGTTCATCAAGATGATTGAGTCAAGGAAGAGGCGCTTACCTTTGAAAGTGAAAGTGGTGGTAGGAGTCAATCCTGTGATTTTTTCTGTAACAGTTGTCCATTTAGCGTTGGTGGCAGTGAATGATTTTGATGTAGTTCCATCTGCAAATGTACCACCATTATTGATTGTCACAGAGATTGTGTTGGTACCAGATTCCCAACCTGCAATATCGAATGAAATCATATTATAATTGGTACTTGCAACAACAGGTGATGTAAGAGAACCTTTTGTTTTAGAAGAACCAACCTTTACACAAGAGTTAGCTGCATAAACTGTGGCATCGTACACCCAACCTCCACAATCAAAGCTGTTGTCGCTAATCTCTCCTGAACCTATTTTGAAATTGCCATCTCTACCACCTTGGGTATTACAGCCGCTAAAGTTTTCTGCAGCGAAAATAGAAGCCTTGATCGTAATGACAGACTCAGCTGTTGCCTCTCTCGACTCGTCATCTATCGCGTATGCTTTAACAGTTGTGGTAGTAGCCACTTCAAATGGTGCAGTATATTCATTTGCGCCATCTGCTGGGTCAGAACCGTCTGTTGTGTAATAGATAGCAACATTACCTACAGCATTGTTTGCTTCAATTGTTACTGTTTGAGCAGAAGTATAGCTTCCTGTAGCAGGAGTGATTGTTAATGTTAAAGGTTTTGCCGACACTGTAACAGTGTATTCTGCAATGTCATCTTTTCCACCATATGCTGCCAGAGCAGTAACGGTTACAGAACCTGTAGTGTTGAAAACAGCAGGGTCGAATGTCCAAGTTGCATCAGCTGTAACATCAGCAGTTGACTCATCGTCGTAAGTAGCAGTTACGGTCAAGCCTTCAGGGTTGAATGACTCACCAGTTTCATAAGCCACCTTAGCAGGTTCGCCAGTGATTGCCAGTGATTTCACAGTTTTTTGTGGTTCAGGACTTCCTTCATTATAGGTGATTTCAACAGATAAGACTTGACCATTGTATGCGTTACCCAATGAGATGCAAAAATATGTAGCCCCATCTGTTGTGTTTGTGAAAGTGTGATTTTGTCCACCAGCGATTTTTACTGCAGTACATCCTTTGTTGTACGCTTTTAAGCACTCAGAAGATGTAAATGCACAATAATAAGTAGTTTTTCCTGATGCTCCTTTGTTAATGTAAACCTTAATAGATTTGATTTCCCCAGGAATAGGCGTTTTATTAGAAATGAAAGCGCCCGTGCTTTTGGGAAGAAGAATTGCACTCCCTTGTTTCCTTCCCTGTAAATAATTTAGAGTATAGGAATCTGAAGTTCCAGACGCCTTTACTGTCACTTGACTTACAGATGTCGTTGAAGTCTCGCTCGCACTCTCGCCAATGTTTTGCAACAGAATCGTCTTCTCTGCTGCCCAGGAGGTGGCGGTGGCTAATATAGCCACGATTAATAATGTAAAAATTTTCCTCATAACGAAGATTGTTTAAAGAGTTATTTATATATCCGAATTGTCCCTAAGTAGTAATGGTATAGCCAAAGCCACGCACAAAGTTAGGCATTATTTCCTTAAACACCAGTATATTTAACAAAAAAATGACTCAGATTCATAAAAAATCATAAAACAGCAAATTCTTCTGAGTTGGAACGAGTTAGCGTGAAGATTGTGCTGGAGCCTGGCATTTGAGCGCGCATCGACGTTGGAAGAGGTTTGAGGCACGCCAACGCGAGGTGGGTGAATGGGGAAAAATGGCGGTAAAGGTGGTCAAAAAAACATAATTAGGGGATAAGGCGTGCACTTTTAGCAAAATTTCTGTAACTTCGTAATTTAATAGCAGTTTTTTCGATGGAGAAATTAATGCAATATGTGTGGAAGCATCGCCTGTGGCGGTCGGAGGATATGGTCACCAACACCGGGAAAAAGGTGAGGGTGGTGGATCCCGGACTGCTCAACACCGACGCTGGCCCCGATTTCTTCAACGCGAAAATCGAGATTGACGGCCACATGTGGGTGGGCAACGTGGAAATGCACTACCGCGCCACCGACTGGAAGCGTCATCGCCACGACAGCGACAAGGCTTACGACAGCGTGATTCTGCATGTGGTGGCGAAGGACGATGCGCCTGTGCGCCGCACTAATGGCGAGTTGATTCCGCAGCTGGTGCTGGAGGTGTCGCCACAGTTCAATGCCGACTACGCTTCGCTCGTGGGTGCCACCATCGAGGTGCCTTGCGCCACAAAAATCAAACAGGTGCCACACCTCACCATCGTGGAATGGGTGGAGGGTTTGGCGTTTGAGCGACTGCACGGAAAAGTGGAACGCATTCACCAGTTGCTCGACAGCTTCAACGGCAGTTGGGAAGACGTGTGCTATGTGACGCTCGCCCGCAACTTCGGTTTCGGCATCAACAACGACGCGTTTGAGCGGCTGGCTCGTCGCACTCCACTTCGCCTGCTTGGCAAGCACAGCGATTCGGTGCTGCAAATCGAGGCGCTACTTTTCGGTCAGGCTGGTATGCTCGATGCCCAAAAGCCGGGAATGGACAGCTACTACAACCAACTCTGCACCGAATACGCCTTCCTCTCCAACAAATTCCAACTCACCCCCATGGAGAAGGAATCGTGGAAACTGTTCCGCATTCGTCCGCAGAATTTCCCCTATCGGCGCATCGCCATGCTGGCGCAGTTTATCGAGGGCGGATTCAGAATGATGAACCGCATTCTTGAGGCCGAGGGCGAAAAGGAGATGCGCGCCCTATTTGAGGTGGAGTTGAGCGGCTATTGGACCAAGCACTACACCTTTGGCAAGCCCAACGAGCGCGCCACCGCCACATTGAGCCGCAGCTCTATCGACATCATTCTTATCAACACGGTGGCTCCGCTGCTCTACGCCTACGGCGAACTCACGGGCAACTACGAGATGACCGACAAGGTCATCAAACTGCTGGAGGATTTGCGGGCTGAGAGCAATTCCATCGTGTCGCACTTCGTGGCTTACGGCATCAACTGCCCCGACGCGCTCACCTCGCAGGCACTGGTGCAGCTGAAGCGTGAATACTGCGACGCGCGCAAGTGCATCTACTGCAAAATCGGCCACCACCTGCTGAGCAAGGCGGCTCGTGGCGAATAGCGACAGAAACATAAGAAAAACAACAACATTATTATAACATTACAGACTAAACTTTACAAAGACAATGAAAAAGTTCACACTTATTATGGCACTGACAGCCTTTTTGGCTTTCGGTGTGAAAGCAGAAAAAGTGGAGCCAATCAAGTTTGGCAATTTTGAAAACTGGGTCACTCGCGTGATTAAGGAATCGGGCGTGATTGGCGGCGAAACTAAAAAGGTGTATGAAATTGCGCCCAACGCCACCATCAACGGTGCCAAGGCTTACCACAATATGGGCGGCTCGCAATGGGCCACCAGCAATGTAATGGCGAAAGTGATGGGCGTGGTGAAAACGAGCAACGCTGTTTTCCCCGACAAGCACGGCGCTGGCCGTTGCGCTAAACTCACCACCCTTCTTGAGCATGTGAAGGCAGTGGGCATCATCAACATGGACGTGCTGGTGTCGGGCACCATCTTCTTGGGCAAGATGGTGGAACCTGTGAGCAGCACCAAGAACCCTTACAGCAAAATGGAGATGGGCGTGCCTTACACCCACACCCCTAAATTCCTCCAATTCGACTACCGCCTTGTGGCACCTGCTGGCGCTCCTATCTATTCGAGCGGTTTCGGCAGTAAAAAGAAACTCAGCGGCCGCGACAATGCGGAAGTGTTTGTGCTGCTCCAGCGCCGTTGGGAAGATGCTAAGGGCAACATCCACGCCGAGCGTGTGGGCACTGGTCGTGAGCGTTTCGGCAAGACCACTATGGGCTGGGTGAACAAGCACCGCATTCCCATCTGGTATGGCGACATTCGTCATCACGCCGGCTACAAGTCGTTCATGGGCTTGATTCCAAAGGAAAAGAGCTACTACGCACGCAATTCCAAGGGCAAAATGAAACCCGTGATTGAAGAAAAATGGGCACCAGTAGGCACTAAGCCAACCCATGTGCTGGTGATGCTCTCAAGCGGCTGCGGCACCGCCTACACAGGCACCGTGGGCATGACCCTCTGGGTTGACAACGTGGCATTCGTGCATTAATCCAAACAATTATATAATATAGGGGCGTAAGTGTTTTGCGCCCCTTCATTTTCAAAATTATGAAACTGAAATTTATCGCTCCGCTGATGCTACTCGGCATAATGGCTGCGTGCCAAGGCGGAAAACAAGAAGCAAACTCCGAACAGTCCACCGAGACAGCCGACACCACTTTGCTGGAAGTGAACGTCGGTTCAAAGGTGCCCGACGATTTTTATTTCGTGGAATATGTGAACCCACGCTTCGCATTTCATTGTGAATACCCTTCGTTTCTCGACAAGGGCGAGGCTCCAGCCAATGGCGACGGCCGCGTTTTCTCCAACAATGAGTTGGTAATCACCGTCTATGGCGAATACGACGAATTGGGCAACACCGACATCAAGAAAGCCTTTGCTGCGGCAAAGAGCAAGACCGACACCCTGCAAACGCAAGCCGACAACTGGTATAAGATTTGCGGCAACGACAACCACGGCAACACCTACTGCCGCAAAGTGGTGGAAGTGGACGGCGCATTCGCCACCGTGCTCGCCACCTATCCAACCCATTTCGCCAACTCCTATGCTCCCATCGTCAACAAAGTGATGGACACCCTCTCTCCCCTCACCCCCTCGGAAGAATAAAAGTCTACGAGTCAACAAGTCAACGAGTCAACGAGACTACGAGACTACGGGTCAACTGGTCTACGAGTTTTTTAGTCAATGGGCGGCTCAGTGGAAAATTTCTGGGGATAGATTATGCAATGTTGCCGAATCGATAACGCCATAGCGTAGGGACATGCCTTTGGCGAGAGCACTGAAAAAGTAAAACCAACTTTCAGATTGAAAGTTAATAACGGAGAAATAGTCGTTTTACCCTTCTTTTTCTGCCTATCATAGCCTTATTGAGGCGATTTGTGGAAAGAAAAGTTATAAATCGTAAGCATTTTTCGTTTTGGTCTTAAAAAAATAGGACTTTTTCAGTGCTCTCGCCTTTGGCATGTTTCAAATGCACTGATACGTTTGCATCGAAACATGCCAAAGGCATGTCCCTACGTTATGATGCGCCCGCTGATGCTTTTTTATCTTATCTAACGCAAATTTAGATTTCAGAAGTTTTGTTTCAGCCCCCCCCAGTATTTATCCACTGAACCCAATGGGCTGTGGGGGCTTTGTGAAAAAAATGTGGGGAGGTGGAGGAAATTGTGGAGGAAATGTTTATCTTTGTGTGTAATAAAATTGATTGCGATATGAAAATAGCTATCATTAATGGACCAAACCTGAATTTGATTGGCGTGCGCGAACCTGAAATCTACGGCAACCGCTCGCTTGTGGAGTACCTCAACGAACTCGTGGGCGAATATCCAGATGTGGAATTCTCCCTCTTTCAAAGTAATCACGAAGGGGCTATTATCGACGAACTCCAGCGCATCGGCTTCAGCTACGACGGCATCGTGCTCAACGCTGGCGCATACACCCACTATTCCATCGCCATTGCCGACTGCATTCGTGCCATCACCGCTCCTGCGGTGGAAACGCACATCAGCGATGTGCAGGCGCGCGAAACGTTCCGCCACGTGTCGATGATTAAGGACGCTTGCGCCACTATGATTGCCGGCTTCGGGCTCGACAGTTATCGCCTCGCCGTGGATTGGTTGATTGAATACGCAAACGAACAATGACGGAACAACTCGAAGACTACATTTTACAACATATCGACACCGAGCCTGAGCATCTTTACCAGCTCGACCGCGACACGCACATCAAGTTGCTCTATTCGCGCATGTGTTCGGGGCATCTGCAAGGCCGCTTGCTGAAGATGCTCGTGCGCATGGCTAAGCCTCGTCGCATACTTGAGTTAGGCACATTCTCCGGCTATTCTGCGCAGTGCCTTGCCGAAGGTTTGCTCGACGACGATGCCCAGCTTCACACCATCGAGATAGAGGACGAATTGGAGGATTTCCTCCGTGAGCATTTTGCAAAGTCGCCTTTCGGCAGCCGTATTCACCTGCACATTGGCGACGCCAACGAAATTTTGCCACGATTGGGCGAGAGTTTTGATTTGGTGTTTATCGACGCCAACAAGCGCCAATATCCCGAATACTACGAAATGGTGCTGCCACACGTGGCGCCAGGTGGTTTCATCATTGCCGACAACACCCTTTGGGACGGCAAAGTGGCAGACCCCGACACCAAACACGACCCACAAACCGAAGGCATTCTCCGCTTCAACGACATGGTGGCATCCGACCCCCGCGTAGAAAAAGTGATAGTCCCCCTCCGCGATGGCCTCACCATCATCTACAAAAAACCATAATCCAGAAATCAGAGGTTAGAAATTAGAGGTTAGAAGTCAGATTTTTTAGAAGTTAAGGAGATTTTTTTAGAAGTTAAGGAGTTAAGAAGTCAAAGAAGTTAAGACGGCACCATCGCCTCTGGTAATGTGTCAGAATCAAAACACCGATTTAATCCATTAAAATCCTATTTACACCCGATTTGAAATTTAATTATAAAAAATCGGTGATAATGGATTTAAATGGATTTAATCGGCTTTCTTGCCAGTCTCGCCAGCCACAGTCAGACTTGTCCGACCAGTCCGACTCGTCAGACATCCCAAAAACTCGTTGTCTCGTTGACCTGTTGACTTGTTGACTTGTTTAGTGGGTGGTGAAGGTGAAGAAGCGGGTGCGGATGGTCCAGACGTGGATTGCCCAGAGGAGGAAGAATCCGTTGGAAACCACATCGTAAACGGTGCCCCATGGCGATGGGAGGGTGATGAAGATATTGAGCACCCAGAGCATTAAGTCGATATCGAAAAGCAGGTTCCAAAGGCGTTCGTGGCTGGTGAACTCCACCACCACGTGTTCGCCCTCGCCGACTACCACTTTGTGCTCGGCTTGCACTCCCGGTTGCCACTTTCCCAGCGGCACACAGAATCGCACGCCAAGGCTATACACGCCTTTCGGCAACTCTATCTTCACTTCTTTGCCTCGCATCAAGCCCACAGGCCTGCCTCCGATGAGCACCCACAGCGGAATGCGCATCGGAATCAAACCACTCTGCCGATGTCGAAGCGTAATGAATGACATGGGGATTTTGAAGTCAACGAGACAACGAGTCAACAGGTCAACAAGTTTTTTGTCTGACGAGTCGGACAGGTCGGACAAGTCCGACGGAACAAAAACGCCCCCATCGTGCCAAGCGACCTTATCCAAGCCGAAGCCATCGTCTTAACTTCTTTAACTTCTTAACTCCTTAACTTCTTGAAAAAATTTAACTTCTTGAAAAAATCTTCTGATGGAAACCTCTAATTTCTAATTTCTCAAGAAGGTTATTTTGCTTCTTTTACGAGGTAGATTTGTGTGGGGAAGTGGTCGCTGTAGCCGTTGAGGAACGCGCCACCTGAATAGGTGCGCAAGGGGTAGCCTTGGCGGTCGCCGTCGGTGGTGCGCAGAAATTCTTTGTTGAGCACATCGGCGCGCACGAATGTGAGTTGTGGCTTGTCTTTGCTGCCATAGTGCTTCAGGAAGTAGCCGTTCATCACAATCTGGTCGAAGAGGTTCCACGATCCACGGTAAGCGAGTGTGCCAATGCCCTTAGCCAACTTTTCCCAGAATGGGTTGTAGATGTCGTTCACGGTCTGCACGTCCTTCACGTTTGGCATTGCCTTCAGCACTTCGGCGCAACTCTTGTTCATTGGGTCGTCGTTCAAGTCGCCCATGAAGATGATGCCTTGGTTGGGGTCGTCGGTGAGCAGCGAGTCGATGGTGCGGCGTGCCATTGCAGCGGCAGCCTCACGCAGATAACTGCTTTGTTCTTCGCCACCAAGGCGTGATGGCCAGTGGTTGACCAGCACACTCACCTTTTCGCCAGCCAGCATACCAGTCACACACAGTTGGTCGCGGGTGCGGAACGATGGGTTGGTGGGGATAGTGAGGCGTTGGTTGGTCACATTCAGCACCTTGAAGTAGCGAGGGTTGTAGAGCAAGCCCACATCGATGCCACGACGGTCAGGGCTGTCGTGATGCACGATTTGCAAGCGCCAAGACTTGATTTCGGGTTGCTTCACCAAGTCTTTCAGCACAGAAATGTTCTCCACTTCCGACACGCCCACAATCACGGGGCCGTTTGGAGTGGATTTGGTAGCCATTTGGCTGATAGCGTAAGCCAAGTTATGCTGTTTCGACCAGTATTTTTGATGATTCCATTGGCGAGCGCCGTTTGGTGAAAATTCCAAATCATACTTGCCATTGTTGTTGATAGTGTCGAACAAGTTTTCAAGGTTGTAGAAAGCGATTCCGTACATGTTGAAACGCTTACCTTGCTTTGAATCCTGTGCATTGGTGCGTAAAACTGGTATCAAGCACACCAAAACCAATGCTAAGCACATTATTTTCCTCATTGCTGTTATGTTTTTTTGCTGTTATGTTTGCGTAATTAATTAGTTGGTTCGTTCGTTTTTGGTTGAATTTTCAAAAGTAATGCAAATTTCCCAATTCCCCAAAAAAATCCTCATTATCCTCAACAAAATCCACAGTATAGCACACAAGGCGTATGTGGTGGGGATGGCTGGTAGCCGTTGGAAACGGCATATTGTGGTTAACTCCATGCAAGCTCGCTTGCGAGCGC
>ENA-UOJH01002900-UOJH01002900.1-human-gut-metagenome-genome-assembly--contig:-C148-NODE-2900-length-10143-cov-8.063045_pt1 | contig 10143 bp, 9 predicted proteins | sample MGYA00242345_ERZ723892 | MGnify/ENA metagenome assembly ERZ723892 | reverse complement strand
CTGAATTTTTCCCGGCACCGAACAGCTTGCGGATGCAGCTGTAAGCAACCATAACTCCCAGTACCATAAGCAGTATGGCTACGATCAGCTGTAAGCCGTCTACCAGGAAGCTTGCCTGTCCGGCTGCCACATTTTTCACCAGGGCAACTGTCTTCTGGATCAATGCAGTAAAGGTTACGACCAGCATCATTCCCATAGGGAAGTACAGTGTCCAGCCGGTACGACCGGTAGTCTTTAAGAATACGGCCAGGGCGATCAATACCAGTGCTGCCAGCAGCTGGTTCGCAGAACCGAACAGCGGCCATACATTGTTGTATCCGCCAAGAGTCAGCAGATAACCGAAAAACAAAGTGATCACAGTTGCAAAATACTTATTGGTAAGAACTCTCTGCACGGGAGTCATCTTTGCGGTATCTGTGGTGTCTCCCAGGAACAGCTCCTGGAAGGACATACGCCCGATTCTTGCTACGGAATCCAGAGAAGTCAGTGCCAATGCAGATACACACATGGTCATGAATACAGTTGCTACGGTTACGGGAACCCCCATCTTCTCCAGGAATCCTGCGACACCGGAGGAGAAAATGGAGAACGGTGTACCATCGGGCTTCGTGCCATTGACTGCAACTGCACCGACAACTACCAGTGCAACCACACCCAGCAGGCTCTCTACAATCATGGCACCATAACCTACCATGGGCATATCTTTTTCATTACTGATGGTCTTGGATGAAGTACCGGAGGATACCAGGCTGTGGAAGCCGGATACCGCACCGCAGGCGATGGTGACGAACAGAGTCGGGAACAGGCCGCTGTTACCTACCTGAAAACCGTTAAATGCATTCAGCTCCATATCGGGATGAGCCACAACCACACCAAGTACGGCACCGATGATCATACCCAGCAGCATAAAGGTGGTCATGTAATCTCTGGGCTGCATCAGAAGCCACATGGGCATTACGGATGCAAGGAACAGGTATGCCATGATGATGTAGATCCATGCAGTCTTGGAAGCATAGATGGGAAGATGCATACCTACAGCGAACATTACTACCAACAGACCGATGGCTACGACTGCCTTGACCCACTCGTTCATCTTGCCGACCTTTTTCTGGATCAGACCGAAGATCACTGCTACAACGATGAACAACATGGAAATGGATGCCGCACTGCCGTTGGCATATGCCACACTGGCATCTTCCAGTCCGGTACCTACGAAGGTACCTGCCACCATATCGGTAAATGCCGCAATGACTAACAGAGTGAATAGCCAGCAGAACAGCATGAACAACTTTCTGCCGGTCTTACCAATGTATTTTTCAATGATCATTCCCATGGATTTTCCTTCGTTCTTCACGGAGGCATACAGCGCACCGAAATCCTGTACGGCACCGAAGAACAGACCGCCGATCAGAAGCCACAGGAGCACGGGAACCCATCCGAATACCGATGCGAGGATGGGACCCGTCACAGGACCTGCTCCGGCGATAGAGGAAAACTGATGAGAAAATACAGTGAATTTGGAGGAAGGCACGAAGTCCTCTCCGTCTTCATGGGTAAACGCAGGCGTCTTCGCCTTCTCATCGATTCCCCACTTTTTTGCAAGCCATCTTCCGTAGAAGACATAGCCTGCTACCAGCACTGCCATTGCGATCAGAATGATTACCAAACTGTTCATTTTTGTTTCCTTCTTTCTTATGTCTTGTTGTTTTGTCGTGACAGAAAGAAAAATTCTGATTGCCCGTAAAACAAAAAAGCTTTCCGTCTCCAGTGCTTTATAAGCACTCAAAGACGAAAAGCTCTAAGCTCTCCGCGTTACCACTTTGCTTGCCGTATATCTTATACGACCTCTTGTTCCCATCTCCATGAAACACATAAAAATCATGCTTCATTTCCAACAGGCTTCTAAATAACGGTAGAATACCGGTGACACCTACTTAACTGCTTCAGTGTACTTCTCACAGAGGATAGTCTGTCATGCTCACATGCCGTCTCACACCAGCCGGCGGCTCTCTGAAATGCTTCCGTATGCAGATCTTGTTCTGCTCATCGAATTTCACTTTCTGTTCGATAGCAAAGATACCACTCTGATTTTATAATGTCAATAGTTTTCTTTTAATTTTTTGTTGATCTATTTTATCATTTTCCCTTTTTATCCGCGATCAGAGGTTTGATAGCGGAATAAATCTCGCTGGTACGTTTACTGTCCTTGAACTCTTTGTTCAGGGCATTGTTGATTCCCTGTTTGGTCTTGTACTGGCGGATGAATTTTACCACCTGAGGAACGATGGTCTGGTCGGAAAGCACCTTTTCCACTGCCTGGGCCAGTTCATCCGGCTCTTCTGCTGATTTCTTCTCTGAAGCCTTCTTATCAACAGTTTTCTCCGTCGTTTTCTTTTCTGCCATATTTGCAGTATTCTTCTTCCGGGTATTTCCGCTCTTTTTCCTTACCGTTTTTTTCACGGGTTCCACAGGCACAGGTTCCAGTATCTCAGGCAGCGGTTCTTCCAGAATCTGCACGCTCACAAATGCTGGCTCTGCAATCCCCTCTGCATCCACTTCCGCCTTCGGTTCCTCCGTCATTACCGCTGTTGCGTTCTCTGTCTCCTGTTCTGTGCTTCCCGCTGCCACCGGCTCTGCCTCTTCCACCGACAGAGCCTGCACGCTCTCCTGTTCCGTACTTTCCGTTACTTCCATTGCGTTTTCTTCGGTCAGGAGATTTTGTTCCGCCATTGGATTCTTTCCCCACAAGAGATTACGGATAATGCGCACGGGAACTCCCTGTGCTTTCCAGTATACCATCAGGCTGGTGAAGCCGTTGTCCTTGGTCACAATAAAGTAATCCGGGTGTATCCCTTCCCTCTGCTGCTCACAGATCAGGTAACCGAGATACGTTGCCAGCTGGAAATCCAGTGCATTCTTGGTACCCACTGCTACCTTGTGGTAAATGATCTGTGCTTTCGTCTCATTCAGCTTCCGGTGCAGGTCAAAGGTCATGCTGTCCGCATTGTCACTGTAGAAAATGCAGACGGTATCCTCCTCCGCCAGCAGTTCCACTCCCTCCATGCCTCGGCTCTTTACATTTTCAAAATCAATCAGATAATAGGCCATTATTTCTCCTCCCCATTTGTTGTATCAATTTCTTCCGCTTTACCAGTCTCTTCCGGTGTCCCCTGCTCCGGTTCCGCCGGTGCATCCTTCTGTTCCACAGTCTCTACAGGCTCTGTGTTTTCTACCGGTCCGGTTGTCTCCGGCGTCCCGGACTCCTCTGCACCTGCCTGCGGCTTTTCCTCCGTCACGGCTTCCGGCTCTTTTGAGATGTCTGTCTTCGTTCTGCTCTCCTCTGTGGCTTTCTTCTTCGCCGGAAGCTTTTCGCGAATGCTTTCTTTCCAGCCGGTGAGCTTCTCATCCCTCCGGTTCTTCCGTTCCCTTCGCTTTGCTGCCCGTTCCTGTCTGGCCTCTTCCTTAAGTTCCAGTTTTTCCTGTTTTCTGGCCTGTTTTGCCAGTGCCTTTTCTTCCAGTTCCACTTCCTTGACAGCGGCTTTTTCTATATCCCGGATATAGCGGTCCGCCTTTTTGTGGTTCTTACGGTCCAGGCGGTATGGGTCATACACAAAGTACGATACCGCTCCCAGCACCAGAATCACCACACCGGCAATCGTCAGTACCGGTACGACGATCCCATACTCCGTAAATCCCAGTTCAAAACAGACAAATACGATCAGCATGGCCGGAAACAACAGCAGATACAGAATTCTTGTCACCATATCCAACAATGCATGCTGTCTTTTCCCATTGGTCAGAAGTGTTCCCTCAATAGCGGTATAAAATGCCATAAAAATACACAATTCCGAACCGAAGCCATGAAGATATCCGCAGATTCCGGTCAGAATCAGCGACAGAAAAAACATGCCGAACGCCGTTCCCTGATACCAGGCATTGCGGTACTCCGTCATTCCCTGCAGCTTGTCCTCACTGATGCCGTGCATCCGATAGACATCCTTGCGGATCAGCCGTTCAAATTCTTCGTTATACCGCTGTTCCTCTCTGGTATTGCGCAGGTGGTCTTCCACCGCCTTGCTCATCTGCTCGATATATTCCTGCTCCTTGCGGATCCGTTTGGTTCTGAGCTGCTCCAGCTCATTCTGGCGCCTGACTTCCTCTTCCAGTTTCCGTACCTTTCCGATCCGGGGATTCTTTACCATAATCTCCGGATTCTCCGGAAGCACAGTTGTTTCGTTCTTCTCCTGATTCTCCATTGGGTCCTCTTTCCGTTTATATTATCATCCAATAGCCTTATTATAGATTTTCCGGCCCAGAAAAACAACCTTTTGTTCCCTGTTTTCATTGCTTTGGCTCTTTATCCTGTCACTCGAGAAAAATGCCGCAAGTACCGGCAGCATTACCATAATGGGGAATAAATAACGTACCTGCACTACCGGTCCCAGCAACATAGTCCCAAAGTATAAAAACGGCAGTAAGCTCATCTGGAAGCACCAGTATTTTCTTCGATACAGGCACAACACCATCAAAAAGAACAGGCTCCAGCTGTATAGAGATCCATGAAAAATAACGGAAAGCACCGGCCATTCATTAAAGCAGTTACCACTGACGATCTTTTCCAGCACTTTTTCCAGTGCCGGGAATTTCGACCGATGTTCAATACTGCCATAGCCTTCGATTTCCGAGGAAGTATAGGTAAAGAGCACACCATACCTTGTGTCTGTGCCATAGCCCAGATTTTCCGCCCAGGAGAAATCATCCCAGAACCAGTATCCTCTGGTCAGTTCCAGAAAAGCATCTAGGAACTCGTTCGGATACCGTTTGCCCACTCGTAGCCAGTCTCTCAAAAACTGCCTGGAATTCTCCGTATATGCCGAAGCATTTACCGCGCCCTTGATGGTATCTGCCAGCGGCGCATAATAAGCATCCCAATGATCTCTCGGCACATATTTTTCCAGCAATGCCGCCAGCTCCGGATCCTGCACCTCCAGTTCCTCTCCATGATAATATGCCACTCTGGCAAACTGCTGGATGGGAACGCTGTAAGCCTCGATCTTCGGAGCCTCCAGCCGGGTCCCTATGGCTGTCTGGATCACATTTCGCATTCCGGTCTCTCCCAGTACCAGACAAATCCCCAGAATCAGAATACCCAGTTTTTCCTTTTTCGGCCGCAGGATCAATAACAGCAGCATAAATACCGCCACCGCATATACTGCATTATTACGAAACTGCATCATCAGACAGCCCTCAGCCACCAGAAGAATGTTCATGAGGATTTTCTTTTTTCCGTTGCTGAAATAATTTCTCTCCAGAAAAAGTAAAAAGAACAACGTAAACAATATGGTAAACAAGGTATCCTTTGTGGTACACACCACTAAAACCGTGTTGTATGGGAAAAGCGCCAGAAATAGTGTTGTTACCACCACCGGCCATTTTTTAGCAGTCATCCGCCAGATCATGGACGTTGCATAACCCATGACCAGAGCATACAGCACCATCTGGAATACCGCCATACAGGCCATTCCCGCCTCGTAGGATCCGATGGCCGTTCCAATCTGTAAAAACAGCCGGATCAGCCATGTATGTGCAATGGGCTGCAAGGGATAAAACCATTCCAGGCCCTTATACGCTTCGTTGACCTGTCTGTGAAAATCGTAAGACATGATGATCGGGTAATAAGCCAGCCATACCGGAATCAGGCACAGGAAAATAACGACTGCCGTTACTGCGAATACAATGCCGGACTTCCAATATCTCCCCGACATCGTTGCTTCTCCTCTCGCAGAGAGTCGGTCTATCCCGTCAAGCAACAGATTTGCAAAAGGAAATGCGGCAACACTTAAGCACAGCGCACGGATCAGGATCATCCCTTTGCCCCGGACTCCGCAATCCGTCATTCCCAGATTCTGCAACTGATATCCCATGACCATGGACAAGGCAAACAGGAAGCTGATCACTGCCACATAATAGATTCTGCGCTTCCTGTCCCTTTTCTCCTCTATTTTCCGGAGATTTTGCTCCGTCTGCTGCAACATAGAATAGATTCCCACAGCCAGCAGCACATTCAGAACACTGTAATAGATCCGGTTCACCGGCTGTAAGCTGAACAGATATGCCACCCCGTAGACACCGCACAGAGTCAGAACCGCTCTGCCCGAAGTTCCTTTGTATTTCATCCATTTATCCTTTGCAATATTCAATCGTAAGATGCCTCCATACATTTATTTCCATTTCTTCCACTATATTGAAATTTACACTTTCTGTCAATCATTGTAAGTTCTTTTCTAATTGATATATTGTATATATTCAACAAATATAGTAATGATTCCTATTATTATATTTATGCTTTTCGTGCATTTCTTTTTTTTATAAAAAGAGATATACTATATACAGAAACAAGGAAATGTTTCCACAAACTCATAAACCAACAGAAAGGATGATAGATTATGGCAAAATTATATACGATCACTTTAAATGGCGTTACAGAGGAAACTTACAATCAGGCTACCGATTATATTCAGAAAAACGCACTGCGTCTGAACTACCGGCCGGTTGCTTCCACCATTGATGTGGAATTTCCCGATGACATCGATCCCGACAAAGCTCCGGAACTTAGCGAAGCCGTGATCCGCGAGGTGCATCAGACTCTGTAATTTTTTTGATTTTTACTTTTGTAAAATAGCAACGCAAAAGTCCGTCGATGCTTTAACGCTCCGACGGACTTTTTTGTTGTGCCCGCTAACTTGCGGACACTTTTCGCATGAAGACCCTTAAGGTTCAAGTGGTTGCCGGTATTCCTCATATAAGATATCCATGTGCAGCCAGTCATAGTGGTTCCGCATATAGTAACAATGCCCCCGGTATCTGCCACTTATTCTGAATCCTGCCTTCTCGTAACACTTAATGGCAGGGGTGTTCGTTTCCAGTACATCCAGATGGACACTATACACTCCCCAACACCATAAAGCAGTACCGCAAGAGTATCTGCACGACTTCGGTTCCAATGCCTTTTCCACGCACCGACTTTTCTCCGATGTTAATGGATAACCAGGCTGACATATCCTCAGTTCGATGGTCAATATGACAATATCCAATCAATGTGTCTGTCTCTTTAAGGACAATTCCCATCCGCATGACAGAATGGTCTCTTACCCAACCGGGCATCCGGGTGATGTCCACCACAGAATGCGCATGCTCTATAAAGACACAGGTGGTTTCATCCGACATCCACTTCGCGTATAAGCCGACTGCCTCCTCATCATCCCTCAGTACGGATAAAAAAATTTGATTTCCATCTAATCTGCATATATTTTTACTCATCATGCCACCTTACATCTGCTCTGTGTGTTGCGAAGTCCTTGATGTTATTTGAATTATAACATAGAACTTCCTTTTTGGGCACTATATTCTTCGAACATCCGCCGCTTACGCAAAGACCAAAGTCTCCGCAGACAATCCTATAGTCCTGTTCACCTTCACAATCTCATTCAGGCGTACCGGTCTGTATCCATATAACATGCAGCCCACATTATAAGCGTTCTCCCTCTGATTCATATATTCCCATGTTTCATCCCTCTTATCGTGAATATGACCGTAAAAGTGCAAGTGACCTCTGTAAGAGCCATTCCATTTCGACATCGGATAATGGCACAGACATATCTCTTTCCCACTATCCGACACGTACATCATCCTATCGATGGAGTCACAATATCCCATTGCAATCTCATTATCCAGCAGCCTGGTATCATGGTTGCCAAGAACCAGATGCTTATGTCCCTTTAGTTGACTCAGATACCATTCCGCACTTTTTTCGTTTCTATAGCAGATATCCCCCAAAATATACACATTGTCATCATGATTTACTCTTTGATTCCATAAGGATATCATTGCCTCATCCATGACTTCCACATTTTTAAAGGGGCGATGGTCAAAGTAAATTACTCGCCCTGCATCTTGGGCATAAAGGGATACCCGCAGGGTGTTTTCTTAATTTTGCCCTGCTTTCTGGGCATAGAAGTATGCCGCAGGCAAGGGCGGAAAAAAGGAACTGCCGCATAGACAGCCCGAAAAACATGGATTCCGTGTAATTGCGGATTTCTTTATTTATCTTTACTTCCAATCCATAAACACCTCCTTTTTAGCACAAAAAATCGCCATCTTTGGAAAAATGACGATTCTTCAAGTTTTACTCCGTTTACTTCCAACTCATTCTTGCGTTATATACATTGTTTACAGCTTCAATATAGCATATGAAAGAGGGATGGTCGTGGTCGTTCTGCCGCAGGTATCTGTTTTTGATATTCAAATACTGCGTTCTGACAAGCTGCCATTTTCCCCTTTTCTTAATATACTTAGCCTTTTTCTGTATTCCTGCGGAATGAGGGGCTTTGTTCCAATAGTATTCATCCCGATAAGTGAACCCCTTTTTTTTGTGAATAAGTCTGTAAAAATCTTCTGTATCTCTGCATACAATGCAGACATCCATTGAAAACTCGGTAGGATTTCCTCTAACAAAATGAATTTTCCCCGTAGTCAGAGAAGATGTTGAATCCTCACAATCTCCTAAATCACGCTCGTTTAACGCCTTATTAAAGGATTTCCTCGCACATTCTTTTAGATTTATGCGATCCTCAAAATCTTCACATCTTACAATCTCAAGGTTGTAATCCAAATCTATCGACAACGAAGCATTTTGTACCCCGTCCTTAAATATATATACACGTTTCATCCGCTTTCTCCCTTACAAGCCCATCATTTCACGCACGACACGGTCTGCCATCTTGACCGCACCGACAAGGACGAGCATATTGAATACCAGTTCCTCGATATAGCTCCACACCATCGTGACCGCAGCCGCATCGGGATTGACCACGGGCGTGGAAGCCGCAAACACCGAAAAGATAATGCAGGCAAGCACGATGATTGCACCCTCAAGGCACACGGCACAATAACTCTTGATAAAGCTCCTGCCGACATTCTGGCTCGGCTCTCCCGCAAAGAAGAAAGAGGGACGGGAGCGATTGCGGTATAAAGGTACAGCTTGAAAAACCTGCCGTACACCGACATTATCATAATGAACGACAGCACTGTGATGAACAGCCCGCCGATGAGCGTCACCGCCCATAGGGGAATGCTTTCAAAAAAGCCGCAGTCCTCCACGGCTGTCACAATCTCTGTCGACAACACCGTCTTTTTGCGATTTGACATAGATGCGTCCTCCTTTCGCATAGTTTTAGCCACTTTGTCAAGGTGGCTATGTAAACAAGTACAAGAGAACGCAAAAAAACGCCTACTCTTAAAATCAATAAGAATAAGCGGCTTTGTAATTTGCCTTAGACATATTCAATTTTCATTCTCTTGGTCGGTGCATTTATGACCTTAAAAATAAGCTCGTCAACAAAATCCGTATCTTTTCCTGACTTAATATCCTTCATCATCTGATTAAATGAAACTCTTCCCTCCCATAATATGAATACCGAATTTTAATCCAAGTTCATGTACATAAGAAGCAGGTGTGTAAATCCGCTTCCGTCTGCTGATGACGGAAATCTGCCGGGACTGGGCTGAAAACATACCCAGTCAATCTTTCCACCTTCACACATCATAAAGAATCCGGTGTCATTATCCAATACTTCAATACCCTTTTGTACATAGTCAGATAATGCCCATTCTCCATCTGCACGATCCATATCATAATCCATAGCGTCGGAATCTGCCAGATGCTCATCCATCAGAATAACCCTTCCATCTTCATCCGTAACCGCTTCTGCATCAGCCTGTGTATAGGTAACCCTGTATCCTGCTTCCGGTCCGTCCAGTACTGCTCCTCCACGGTCTTCATAGCTATTGCTCGGAAGTGCCTTGACATAATCTTCATCTGCTATTGCTCCAAGATAGTCAGATGCTGCCTGAAACTGGGGATAGCTCATACCATCACCAATAAACAAAAAACATATTTCGGTGCTTTTGCTGTTTCTTCTTGCGTCTGCGTTTCTGCAGATACTTCTGTTACGATTGTTTCCTGCTCTGTTGCTGCTGTACTTTCTGTCTGTGCCGGTGACGGTGACTCAGAAGAAGTCTGGTCTGCTGCAGGTGCTCCGGAGCATGCTGCCATAGACATTGCCATTACAACAGCAAGCATAC
>ENA-UOJH01002899-UOJH01002899.1-human-gut-metagenome-genome-assembly--contig:-C148-NODE-2899-length-10147-cov-14.076199_pt1 | contig 10147 bp, 6 predicted proteins | sample MGYA00242345_ERZ723892 | MGnify/ENA metagenome assembly ERZ723892 | reverse complement strand
GGAAAACCTTTCAATTTTAATTTATGTAAAGAACATGAGGGTATACGTTAATTATATATGTATTCAAAGAAGTATATTCTACTGTTTATGATTTCTTACATTAAGGTTGTGATTTGCTCGAAATTTCCTACCTTTGTGGTAGAATCAACAACAATCCGCATAACCGGAAGTATTATCTATGAGTTGTGATTTGCTCGAAATTTCCTACCTTTGTGGTAGAATCAACAACCCTACACCGTTCTGTTTTAGTTAAGCTCTGTTGTGATTTGCTCGAAATTTCCTACCTTTGTGGTAGAATCAACAACTGAAACCGACAGCAGTCCAAACGAAGTGAAGTTGTGATTTGCTCGAAATTTCCTACCTTTGTGGTAGAATCAACAACCAAGATAAGAAAGCGGAGATATATGAAGCTGTTGTGATTTGCTCGAAATTTCCTACCTTTGTGGTAGAATCAACAACGGGCAGGAACGGACTGCATACCGACGGAGGTTGTGATTTGCTCGAAATTTCCTACCTTTGTGGTAGAATCAACAACTTACGTCATTAGGCTTATCGGTTTTGTCTGGTTGTGATTTGCTCGAAATTTCCTACCTTTGTGGTAGAATCAACAACGTATATCTTTCTTGTCCGCACAATTTTTTGTTGTGATTTGCTCGAAATTTCCTACCTTTGTGGTAGAATCAACAACATAGTCTGTGTAAAATGCTGTGTTACAGTAGGTTATATGGATTATTAGAAAAATAAAAAATGTTGTTGAGAAAGAAGAATTCTGTATGTGTTGACGGAATTCTTCTTTTCTGTTTTTAGAGGTTTCTGAACTTATTTGACCATAGAAAGTCATTTGCGTGAGTTAATTTGTGTGTAATGCGGATAAACTTTTGTAAAAGTTCAGAATAGTTCAAGCTGCTGTCCTGGAGCATTTGGAGGTAGAGGTTTCTTACCATAAAACAAGTCGATGTTTCCGAATTGTTTGTCAGTAATGCACATTATGCCCACCTTTCCATATTCGGGAAGAAATGACTTTACGCGTTTTATATGCACCTCAGCGTTTTCCATACTTGCGCAGTGGCGCACATATATGGAAAACTGAAACATGGTGAAACCGTCGCGCTGAAGCCGCTTGCGGAACAGCATATATTCCTTCTTGTCCTTCTTGGTTTCAGTGGGAAGGTCAAAAAATACAAGAATCCACATAATACGATATTCGCTAAAACGGTCCATAACTATTTTTCCTTCTTGTCAGACATCAAGACGTATAGGATATGCTATGCGTCTCAATTCGCCAGTGAAACATTTGTAGAGAGAAGCCGTGGTTTGCGTCACGGCAACCATCAGCGGGCTTCGTTTCCCGTTTATCACGACATCGATGGTGGGGATGCCGAGCAAACGGAACTTGACCTCCTTTGAAAGTTGCAGATCAGTGCGTCCAAATTCCTTGATTATGGAAACGACGAGTTCGTCAACATACGGGCGGTATGGCTCCATTATGTCGTCGGCAAGGCAATAGGCGTTATACCTGTTGTGATGGTGGATGCCGAGTGTCGGCAGCATGCCGCTCGACACTAATGCCCGAGCCACGACAGCTCTGAGAATGGCATAACCATAGTTTAGAAGATTGTTGGGAGGCATACCGTTTCTGTCGCGAGTGAAGTCGCTGAGATTTGGAATGTTGCTGAAAATATTCTTCCAATAATATGCAGCTGCCCTACCTTCGGCGTTTTCGGGGTCGCCGCTTCTGACATCTGCCGAGAGTCTTTCGAGAACCTTTGTGGAAACACCGGTGTATAGGGATAATACAGCTGCCTGATTGTCAATCTTGGCCTTTATGGTCTGTTGCCACAACTGTTTGCGCAGCGGCAGCGAGGAATCCAGTTGCTCACGGAAGCGTTCATTCTGCGTAGAATTGCCATAAAGTGGCAGCATCAATCCAACAGGCATGCTATGGCTGTCGCATGTTATCACGGCACAGTTGTTTTCGAGCAATGCTTCAAGCAGTCCCTGGGTGATGGTTATGCGCTTGTTGTCGAGAATCACAATGCCTATATCCTCAATAGGCTTGGTCACTTCCGACTCCTGCTTCATACGCTCAGGAAGGTCTGGATTGCTTTCCACTTCAGGCAATTTTATAACCATTTGTCCCATGCGAAGCGATAGATAGGCAGGATTTCCGAAATAAAGTGTTTTTTTGATCATGGGCTTAGTCTTTTAAGTTGTAAAACAAAAAGCCGAATGGTTTATCGTTTTTTGATAAACTATTCGGCTGTTATTATTAACGCAATGTTATTTCTCCTATACGGTTTATTGATATAGGTATGCAGATTTCTTTAATCATTTCGCCTGACAAAGCACGTCCCATTTTGTTGAGGGAAAAATATTCAACTTTGTCGTAGATTGGCTTCGCAGAAGAGTAGGGAACAAAATGGCATTCTTTACCTGTACAACTAACCATTTTATATATCCGCTCCTTGTCTAAAGGCTCACAGATTCTTCCTGTTTCCCTCTCTTCTTCATTTGGCACATACACCAAATCGTTTGGCGACAGCACATATTTAGGACTGGCTCCATTTTCATTTTCAGGTGCAGGCGATAACCCTCGTTTCTCTCTGTCGATGACGACATTCAGAGGTATGGAGTCGTAGGTTCTCGTGATAACGATATCTCCTGTCTTTTCGTTTATCTTTTCTTCTGCATAGATGGCGAAGAACAGGTTTGTTCCCTTGGCAGCCTCTACGTATTTCTTTTTCTTGTTGCCTTGTTGGCCAACAGCATACTTGTCCGCTTTCTCATATATGCGCACCTTGAGAATAGGTTGATGGAATTTACCATCATTTAGCACAATTATGTTGCGGTTCATCTCGTCGATGCCGTCTGGCGAAAATGCTGTTTCCGCCTTGTCGCCGTGTGCAGACAGATGGTTTAGCAGAATTTTCTGGATGGCAGTATCTGCCACTTGGGTCTTTATCTTCTTCTTGTCGAATGAAGTGTCCAATGGCTTTCTTGTGGCGAAGAAACGCTCATTGGTCTCCTTGGTGAAGTAATGGATTTTAATCTTCTTCGGGTTCACGTCGCTCCACTCATCCTTGTTGTCGCTGAAATATTGCTTTATCTTTTTCTCATTGTATTGCAATGCCATCAGTTCGACAATCTTTGATCTCAGTTCCTTGTCTGCAATGTCTTTGGTGCGCTTCATGGCTTCCTTCAGCGAGACTTCCTTGATGCGTCTGATATTGATTTCGCCAAATACGGTTTCTTTATGCATAGACTTGCGGATTGCCCATGAGTCACCCTTGGATTGAGGGGAGTATATCTTCTTGCCATCCTTAAAATGCTGGTAATAGTTGGTGGTCTTGTTGATGACACGCAGATTTTGCTTGAAGCTTACCACTATGTCTCTCAGGGTGCGTTCCACGTCTGCGGTAAATCCCTCCCAGGGCTTCTTGAATTCCTTTGCCACAGAAATCTGTTTGCGTATGCCGTCTTTTTCGATTTCTACGGACTCGTATCGACGGAGTTTCTTTGAAAGCTGGATTCTGTTGGCATTGTTCTTCGACATCGCAGCCTCGTTGTTCAGCAGGTTCACATGGTCGCGTGTGGTGCATGCTATGACGATGGCGTCCATCGCATGATGGCGGTGGTCGATGCGCTTCTTGTTGAATCCCTTCTGCAGTTCAAGAGGCATATCGGGGACTTCGTGACCCTCTTTGTTTGAAGTGGTAAACTTGTCAGTTCCCGTCAGTTCATTCAGTCTTCTGAAACGAGGCAGGATGATATGGTTCCACACGTCGTTTATGCCCCAGTCCTTTTTCAGCCTGTCTGTGATGCTGCCGTTGCAGCTGATTACGTTTTTAGAGGTAGCCTCTTCCTCTCCTTCCTCCCGCACGATGTTGGAGAGAAGAGAAATGATGAGCTTGCTTATATATCTGCTGTCGTTCAGCTGTCTGTTTATGAATTCATCAGGAATGTCGTCCATAAGAAGCTTGCGCATCTTCGCTTTATTGTTCTTGTATTGAGATTCCACATGGCGCACGTATTCCTCGGGGGAGAGGATTTCCACGGTGCCCCCCATGCTGAGCGATACCTTTTCGCCCTTGTGCTGCTTGATGAATTCATATCCGAGCATGCGGTCCTTCAGCTTGTTCACCTCAGCTTCGCAGATGACTTTATTGGAGAAAGAGTCGTCGAAATAGCGCGACTGCGGTATCACGTGCTCTATTTCGTATGCAGGAGTGAAGAGCTTTGCAAGTGGAATCATCTGTCCGGTATATGGTGAGCGGTAGTTCTGCTCAAGCCATAGGATATAGCGCTTTACTTCAGACGCCGTAGGCTGCTTCTTGACATCTACTTGAGACAGCCGGCTCATGATGTCGGAAATCTCGTTGTCTATTTCGCTGCCGGCATTGCTGATTGCGCCATCCTCGTATATTCTCAAGAGTTCCTGCTGACTTGGCGAATAAGAACGCACGTTCTCTATTCCGAATTCTGGATTCATGAATTCGGTGAGAAGAAGTTTGGCACGCATGTTTGCATTTTCGTTCTCAAGCATACGGCGGTTCATCTTGCTACGCTTGTCGGCAGGATTCTTCATCTCGCGTCCCAACTCCACATGGATTTCGCTTATCTCGCCATATCTTTTCCATATATCACGTACTGTTCGCAGAGTTTCAGTGACAACCTGCTCCACTATAGGGTTGCGGAGAGAGTGCTGCTTGAAGTCGCTTAGGTATTTGTCGATGTCTTCAGGAGAAGGCCATCTGCCAGAGTCTGCCCTTTCGCTGTGGCGATCGTAAACGATATAGCACGCAAGCCAAAGTGGAAGTCCTTGGAATTGAGATGCAGAAGTGAGAGACATCGCCTTTTCTCTAACGCGGTTTCGTATGTTCTCGTCATATTCTCCGTCAATTATTTTGCTGATACGTGCCTTGGTAGCCGGGGCAATGTTGTCATAGTTCCAGTATTTGCCCAACCGCATCAGTGGCAGCAGCTTCTTCAAAGCCTTGGCTGAGTATGCTCCATATTCTTTCTTGTATGGCTCTATGTCGGCAAGGGCTTCTGTAAAAGCGTCGTCAAGTCCGTTTTTCGCAGCGAAACGGGCTAGTGCTTTTCTTAATTCGCCTTTGTCTTCAACAGAATAAAGAATGTGCCATAATGATTCTTCATTGCCGTTGCTTGACAGGAAATCGGCAGAAATCCCAGCCTTGTTCAGTTTAGCCAGTATCTTTCCTCTTGTCACATTGCAGGGATAACTTTTGTCTTCTACATAGTTCCATCTGTATGGATATACGCTGTCTTTGCCCTTGGGCTTCTTCATGTTGAAGAATTCTTTGAGCAATACGTCCTGCTTTATTTCCGTTTTGTCGTTGAGATAATCAAAAAGTGCTTCTCGCCTGTCATCTGTAGGCAGAAACTCATCTGTGACATCAACGTCAAGTTTCACTTTGTCGCCGACCTGCTTCTGGCGTTGGTAGATACGGAGGTTTGAGATGAACTGCCATAGTCTGAATTCCTGATATAGCGGATGCGATTTTGCTATGCACTTCACAGGTGCTTTGTGTTCCTCGCCATCTTTTGTGTAAGTCAGACTCTCGTATGGACAATTGTCTATCAAGGATTTCTTGCTTTTCAGAGGTCTTTGATAGAATATGATGTTGTCTACGAAGAGATAGGTGAAATCATTTCTTGTGGATATGGAGTTGCGATAGGCTTCGTTGCTTTGGTATAACTCTTTTATGCATTTTTCGTATAGCGCAGAGTCGGAAAGTTGCGGGATGAAGCGCTTTTGTGACTCCAATATCTTTTGCAGCTCGTTTTTGTAGTATTTGCGTTCTACTACTCTCACGAGTTTTCCCTTGATTTTCTGTTTCGGATTGTGAAGCAGCGCATTATAGATGTATTCTCCGACAGTCATGCCGGATTCGTCGATATCCTTCTCCGCTTTCTTTTTCTGTAGATTCCAGTCGTTTTCGTTTGGCATTCTGAAAGACATCTTGACGTTTCCCTCCTTGTCTTTCTTCGGATTTCCGTCTTTGTCGAATTGGGTGGTGACGATGAATTCTTTTGTCTTGCCAATCCAGTCAGGCTTTATTTCAGCAGAGCGATGATATACCATGCCGTTTTCAAGCACGATGTCAAACCATGTGCTTTTGCCTTTCTTCTCACCTGTGTCTATTACGTCAACGACCTTCTGCGCAAGATATTCCTCACATTTGCTGTTGTCGGCTTCACCTTCTTCTTCGCCGCGAAGCTGATAATAGCCTCGTTTCTGATTGAAACTGAGTATTAGCCATGCCAGTTCGAATGGTGTGACGGCTTCTCTCATGGCTTTCTTCCTGAGGTAATACAAAGTCCAGTCGTATGGCACTTTCATTCCTCTTTTTAGAAGTTCCGGTTGGACAGAACGGAACTCTTCTATCATTTCATTGAATGAATCAGCAAAGAGAAAGTGCATTTTCCCTTCGTCATCTTTCCTCCATGCTATCTTGGGCTCCTCGTCTGCATCTTTGAACTTTCCATATCTTGTGAGTGCATTTGAGAAGTGCTGTGGTAGAAATCCCATAATGTCGAGTACCCTGAACAGTCGCTCACGGCGCAGCAGACAGCGTTCGCGTAGTCGGCGAACGCCCCTGTATTGCGTGCGGTCTTTAGTTTGTGATATGGTGTTTCCCTTTGCAAAATCACCAAGTACAGCTGCGTCCATAGGGATGATTCTGCTTCCTGCTCCGAGAATAAGTTTCTGGCATTCATTGTTATCATTATGTTTTTCTTGGATTACAGACCATCCGATACTGTTGGTTCCAAGATCCAGTCCTAAGATGTTCTTCATATATAAATATGTTTGATGTCATTGGTAATGTGTCTTTACGCATACAAATGTATGATTTATTATGCAGAATGCCAATTTTTATCAGGAATATTTTGGCTTTTCGTTTCTTATATCTATATTTGCATCATTATTTCGAGCAAATCACAATAAGGATTATTCCGTTGTGAAAACATTAGGTTGGCCCATCGTCCTTCAACGGTGGGCATTTTTAACTCAAATCGGTCGTTAGGGCTTGCTTGGATTTTGATTTTTAGAAGAGTGGATTTTGTTTGTCTTTTAATGAGTAATAGCGAGCTATTGCGAATTAAAAACAGGCAAAAGACGTCTTATAAAAGACAAAAGACTGCAAGCAGTAAATATAAAAATACAATAAACGGCCTAATGACCGTTTGGGGTTTAATGTGATTACCGAAGACTGGAATATTGTTTTGGAGGTGTTTGCTACAGGAAGTGAACTTGAAGGCTATTAAGATTTATAGCAACAAATTTATCTATTGCCAATCGAAAATTATGTATAAAACAAGCCCCATACTTTTGCCTTGATAACAAAAGTATGGGGCTTGTCCTTATTTTAACCCAAATGACAGATTAGGGTTTAAGGGGTATTACTTAACCTCTATATTCCTCATCACCTTGGCCTCCTGTTCTGGAGTAGTCTTTGGAATGGTGATTGTGAGGATGCCGTTGGCAACGCCGGCACTGATCTTGTCGCGGTCTACATCATCCGGCAGAGTGTAGCTCTGCTCGTAGTTGCCATAGGCAAACTCGCGGCGCAGGTAGTGTATGTGGCGAGACCTGTGGTTGTCCCTGTTCTCCTCCTTGTGTTCCATCTTGTTCTCGATGGCAACATGAAGAAGTCCCTCGTTGGTGACGTTAATGCGCACCCATTCCTTTTCCAGTCCAGGAACTGCCATTTCCATAATATAATCTTCGGCAGTCTCCTTCACGTTGAGTGCCGGAGCCGTAGTGTTGCGTTGCGGCATCAGCTCGGTGTCGGAAAGTGAGTCGTCAAAGAATTTGTCTAACCAATTAGAATAGTTGTTTCTGCGAACCATCAACATAGTGAATACCTCCAAATTTTATTTTTCTCGTCCTCCCTTCACCATGCGGATCCGTCGGGACTTCTGATTGTTGTTTTATTTTTTTTCTTGCCTCAAGCTTCAAGGCTTTCGGCTTTCATTAAGGCATATCGCAACATGTGTGCCAATGGCTTTGCAAGGGTTGGTGACTGACAATTTGTATGTTTTCAGACTCGTAAATATGAAAAAATGTCAGAATAGTGTCATGGTGGAGCAAGGGTTTCTCTATTTTATACATATTTAATATGTCTTTTTGTTTCGTGTTATTCTGTTTTTTCATACTTTTGCATCTATAGAACCATATATTAAAATAAACAGGGACTATGGAGAAAGAAAAGATTTCAGGAAAACTTCCTTCTGAATGTACTACGATTATCGTGGGGGAGGAACAGAGTGTGGACGGTGCGAGATATCTGTGCCGCTCAAGTGATTTCGACGCTTTGATGGCTATCAACGTGGAGGTGCACAGGGATACCGACGACGGACAGGAGGAGTTCGTGGCGCAGGACAGCAAGTTCCGCTGCAAGCTGCCGAAGAAAGCACTCGGCTATACCGGTCTGCCGGACTATACATATCCGGGAGAGTGGGGTAGCGCCGGATATAACACGGCTGGAGTGGGAATGAGCTCCACAGAGACTATCTTCAGCAGCGAGAAGGCTCTTGAGGCTGACCCGTATGTGGAGGACGGACTGGCGGAGAACTGTACCTACAACATCGTTTTGCCTTATGTGCATACAGCACGTGAGGGCGTGGAGAGACTGGGAGCGCTGATTGAGAAATACGGATCGGCGGAAGGTTTCGGCATCGGTTTTATCGATGCCAAGGAGACCTGGTATCTGGAGAATGCCGGCGGACACAGATGGCTGGCGTGCAGGATGCCAAAGGACAAGTATTTCGTGACCGGAAACCAGAGCCGCTACCGCAAGTATGACCCGGAAGACAAGGAGAATTTCCTGGCATCGGCAGATCTGATAGAGTTTGCAGAGAAGAACGGGCTGTACAACCCTGCCGACGGTGATTTTGATTTTCACGAGGCTTATTCGAGAGACGAGAAACTCGATACTACATACAACTATCCGCGCGTGTGGGGACTGCAACGGATGTTCTCGCCGGCTATAAAGAATGATGTGGCGAAAAACACTTTCCCCGTGTTTGCCGAGGCTGAAAGGAAAATATCCCTTGCAGACCTGCGCAAGGCTTTCCGCTTCCACTACGACAATACCGACCACGACCCTTACCTCCATTCCAACGGCAAGGAGCCATACCGCCCGGTAAGTATCTTCCGTACTACGCAGACGCATATCATGCAGGTGCGTCCGGAGCTGCCGACGGCTATTGGCGAAGTGACATACGTGGCGTTTGGTATGGCAGACCTCAGCGTGTTCATCCCCTTCTATCAGGGAGCTACAGAGGTGGACGAGAGGTATACATATCGTGCCAATAGCGAAAGCGACGACTATTCCGCCTATTGGACCTTCCGCAAGATTGCCGCCCTGGGTATGACAGACTACAACTATTTTGCCCCGATAATCAAGAAGGCATATCTTGAACTTGAGACTGAGTTTGATGAGACGCAGCGGAAGATAGAGAAGGAATATCTCGCCACATGCAAGGAAGCTCCCGACAATGCCGTTGAGGCTCTCACGGCTGCCGGCATCGCCATGCAGAAGCGTGCATACGACTTCAGCAAGCAGCTGCTCAACACTCTATTCACCCATCTTACGAAGAAGGTGCAGGAGGAATACTTGTTTCATGGAGCGTAAAGATTGAATTGATATTTGTGATAACCCCAAAACGGTCATTAGGACGTTTTACTTTATTTTTTTATGACTGCTTGCAGTCTTTTGCTTTTTATAAGGTGTCTTTTGTCCGTTTTTAATTCGCAATAGCTTGCTATTACTCATTAAAAGCCAAACAAAATCCACTCTTCTAAAAAATCAAAATCCAAGCAAGCCCTAATGGCCGATTTGGGATAAAAGGGAGTGCCCATGGGCACTCCCTTTTGTCTTTCCGATCATGCGTAGACTTTTTCTGACGGGAAAGTTTGCCCAAACAAAACCATAAACAATAACAAGGATAACCGGCATTTCATGGATAAAGCATAGACTTGTTATTCATAAAGCATGGACTTGTTATTCATGAAACATAGACTTGCTATTCGTAAAGCACAAATTTGAAATCTCTAAAATACAGACTTGACTCCACTTTAAAAAGTGGATTAACTTTAAATTAAACATATGCCTTGGAA
>ENA-UOJH01002895-UOJH01002895.1-human-gut-metagenome-genome-assembly--contig:-C148-NODE-2895-length-10155-cov-5.173960_pt1 | contig 10155 bp, 6 predicted proteins | sample MGYA00242345_ERZ723892 | MGnify/ENA metagenome assembly ERZ723892 | reverse complement strand
CGAGAGCGACCGCCTTGTCACGGTGCTGACGCGTGACGCGGGCGTGGTGCGTGCGTTTGCCCGCCGCGCCAAAAACTTAAAGGACAGCAAAAGCGCCGCAACGCAGCTTTTGTGCTATTCCCGCCTTTCTATTTTTAAGGGGCGGGATAAATACATGATTGACGATGCCGAGCCGATCGAGGTCTTTTTCGGACTTCGGCGGGACATCGCCGCGCTTTCGCTGGCGCAGTATTTCTGTGAGCTGGCGTACTTAATGGTGCCGGAGGATACGGATTCCGAGGAATACCTGCGGCTCATCTTAAATTCCCTGCATTTTTTATCAAAGGGCACGCGGCCGATACGGCTGTTGCAGTCCGTGACAGAGCTGCGTATGCTCTCGTCGGCGGGCTATATGCCAAATTTAGTCGCGTGCGAAAACTGCGCCGCGTATGAGGCGGAAACGATGTTCTTTCTGCCGCAAAGGGGCATTATTCTGTGCGACAAGTGCTTTCACGGCGCGAATGAACCGTATGTCGCGCTGCCGCCGGGCGTGCTGACCGCCATGCGACACATTGCGTATGTGGATTTTGAGAAGCTCTATAACTTCTCGCTGCCGGAGGATGCGCTGAAAATTCTGAACGCCGCAACGGAAAGCTACGTTGTCCATACATTACATACCGTACCGAAGACCTTGGAGTTTTATAAAACGTTTTTGGATTAACAGAGGAGATTGACCCGGCAAAACCGGGTACGAAAAGAAAGCAGGAACAAAATGCTGAAAGATCATAAAGCGCTGGAGCTGGATAAAATTCTGCTTCAGCTTGCAAATGAAACCACTTGCCCGGATGCGGCGGAGCTGGCGCAGAAAATTGAGCCGGATACCGACATTCGCCACGTGGAGTGCCTTTTGCAGGAAACGGATGACGCGTTTGTTTTAATGGCAAAGTACGGCGCACCGTCGTTTTACGGCATGACGAATGTCACGAATGCGCTGCGTCGCGCAGAAGCGGGCGGCGTGCTGAATCTGGCGGAATTATTGTCTGTTGCCGCGACATTGCGTGCCATCCGCAGTGTTTCGAATTGGCGTAAAAAAAGCGAAAGCGTCAAAACGGCGCTTGATTACCGCTTCGAGACCTTGCAGCCGAATAAGTTTATCGAAGACCGCATCTCGATGACCGTCGTCAGCGAGGAAGAAGTTGCCGATACCGCAAGCGTCGCCTTGGCGGCTATCCGCCGCAAGATCCGCGCGGCATCGCTGCGCGTGCGCGAGCAGCTTGATAAAATGATCCGCTCGCAGACCTACCAAAAGTATTTGCAGGAGGCCATTGTCACCCAACGCGGCGGCCGCTACGTTGTGCCGGTTAAGGCGGAGTTCCGCAATGAAGTCAAGGGCCTCATTCACGATTCCTCCGGCAGCGGTGCCACCGTGTTTATTGAGCCGATCGGCGTTGTGGAGGCGAACAACGAAATCCGCGTGTTGCGCTCGGACGAAAAGGACGAGATCGACCGCATCTTGACGGAGCTTTCCCGTGAGATCGGCGAGTTTGCGGACGGCATCATCCAGAGCTACCGCGCGGCGGTGGAGCTGAATCTCATTTTCGCAAAAGGGCAGCTTGCCTACAAAATGAAGGCGACCGTGCCGAAGCTCAATCAGGAGGGGCGCATCGCCATCAAATCGGCGCGCCACCCGCTCATCGATAAAAATAAGGTCGTGCCGACCGATCTGTACCTCGGCAGTGATTTTGATGCGCTCATCGTCACCGGCCCGAACACCGGCGGCAAGACCGTCTCGCTGAAAACGGCGGGCCTTTTGACGCTGATGACTATGTGCGGCCTGATGATCCCCGCGGCGGATGGCAGCGAAGTTTCGATTTTCGACCACGTTTTGGCGGACATCGGCGATGAGCAGAGCATTGAGCAGTCTCTCTCCACGTTCTCGGCGCACATGACGAATATCATCCGCATTCTCAACATTGCGGACGACAAGAGTCTTATCCTAATCGATGAACTCGGTGCGGGCACCGACCCGGTCGAGGGCGCCGCGCTTGCTATTTCCATCATCGAAGCCATGCGCACCAAAGGCACGCGCGTGATGGCGACAACGCATTACGCAGAGCTGAAGGCATATGCCATTCAGACCGTTGGCGTTGAAAACGCCTGCTGCGAATTTGACGTGGCGACGCTGCGCCCGACGTATCGCCTGCTCATCGGCGTACCGGGTCGTTCCAACGCATTTGCCATTTCCGCACGTCTCGGTATGCCGGCGAACATCGTAGAGCACGCAAAGGAACTCGTTTCCGATGAAAGCACTATGTTTGAGGAGGTCGTCTCCCGCTTGGAGGAGAGCCGCCGCAAAATGGAAGATGAGCGTGAAAGTGCCGAGCAGCTGCGTTTGAAAGCGCAGAACATGGAAAAAGAGGCTGAAGCGCTGCGCGACCGCGCCGAAAAGGACGCGAAGCACGAAATTGAGCGCGCCAGAATGGAAGCGGCGGAGCTTGTGCAGAAAACGCGCCGCGAAGCCCAGAGTCTGTTAGACGAGCTCGAAGACCTGCGCCGCAATAAGCAGAAACTATTGACCGCAGAGCAGAAAGCGCGCCTGAAGGCAGGCATCCGCGATATGGAAAAGGCCAGTGACCCGGTGCACGAGCGCCGCATAGACGAAGATTATGTGTTGCCGCGTCCCTTACAGGTCGGCGATACGGTACTGATTTACGACATCGATAAGATTGCGACCGTTTTGGATGTGCCGAAAAACGGCGACCAGATTTTGGTGCAGGCAGGCATCATCAAAACGCGTGTGCCGCTGAAAAACCTGCGCCTGACCGACCAGAAGCCGAAGGAAAAGAAGAAAGCCGCAGGCGGTCACCGCACCGTGACGAAGAAGATGGATTCCGCTCCGGCGCGCAATGAAGTGGATGTGCGCGGCATGAATTTGGAAGAAGCGCTCATGGAAGTGGATGCGTTTATCGATCACGCTTTGATGCACAATCTCAACATGCTGACGATTATTCACGGCAAAGGTACAGGTATACTGAGAAACGGCATTCAGCAGCATTTGCGCCGCCACAAGGCCGTGAAATCCTTTCGCCTCGGCGTATATGGTGAGGGCGAAAGTGGCGTGACGATTGTAGAGCTGAAATAACCTTAAGAGGATCGTAAGATGCAAAGTCTTGGCTTTACTTGACAGCAGCGAAAAATTCTCTTAAAATAGGTACAACAGAACCGATACCGCATAAAACTACGAAACAGGTTTTGTGCGGTATTATTTTACGCGGCCGGGCACAGCCGGGCTGCCGAAAGGCAGGGATTGAATGAAAAATCTATATAAAGCGGGTATGGGACGCTTTGCGGCGATATGCCTTGTGGTTTTGATGGTGTTTTCCACCGGCAACCTGTATGCGTTTGCGGATGAAGCCGGAAACGGCGACACGAGCACCTCGTCTTCCGAAGACGGAGGCGACACGGGCAGCACCGTAAGCGCGACGGCAGCGGACGCCGAAGTGCCGGAGCAGCCCGCGGATCTTTATGTCTATGACGAAGCGAGTGTGATTTCCGCCAGTACGAAAACGGTAATCAACGATAAAAACGCTGACCTCAATGCGACGTATGGTGTGCAGATTGCGGTGTTCACCATGAACACTTTGCCCGGCGAAAAATCCGATTATGATGGCCGCGTGGCCTACCTTAAAAAGGTCATGGACACGTGGAAGCTTGGCGGCGACAGCAAAAACGGGCTTATCATAGGCCTTTCCGTTTCGGACGGCGACTATATGGCGGTGGCCGGTGACGGCCTGCACGGCGCGTTCTCCGGCACGGAGCTGAGCGCTTTGCTGCACGATAATCTGGAAGCGGATTTTCAGACCGGCGCATATGATGCCGGTGTTTTAAAGCTCTTTAACGCCGTGGCGGCGGCAGCGGAAACGTATAAATCCGGCAACCCCGCAGACTCGGCGACTGTGGGCACTGCAAGCAACGCAGAGTCCACCGCCGGCAGTACGGAATCTTCCGCGGCCGAAAGCAGTGCATCTTCCGAAGCGAGCGGCCCTAAGGGCGGCTCGGTGATTTTCGGCATTTTGAAATTTGTTTTGGTGCTTGTCATTGTCTTTGCGGTGTTGCTGTTTATCGTGTACATCCATGGGCAGCGCGTGCGCAAAAAGCGCCGCGAAGCGCGCCGCAGACGTGCGGAACAGCGCCGCCGTGCCGCCGAGCAGGAAACGGCTGACCCGTACACCGCTCCGCGTAAGGAAGAACCGAAGCGCACGCTGGAGGACGATTACCTCGACTTCATGAACCGTTATAAATAACCGTAAATATAAAAATGCCGCAGGCACGGGAAAACCCGGTTGTCTGCGGCATTTTCTTTTGCGGTAAGATCAGCCCTTTGCGCGTGCTGCGATGATGGAAGCCATTTCGCCGACGTTCTTCATGGAGGAGATTTCGCCCATCTTGAACTTCATGCGGAACTCGCGCTCTACAGCGGAGATCAGCGTGATGTGCTCCAGGCTGTCCCAATCCTCAATGTCGTCTGCGGTCGTTTTCGGCGTGACGTGAATGGTATCATCGTCGAAAACATCCTGAAATACGCGGTCCAGTCTTTCAAAAATTTCTCTTGTGTCCATGGTAAAATTCCTTTCTGTGATTTGATTTAATACTTAATTTAGCGGGGATCACGCTTCTGCGTGGTCGTTGTCGAACACTTCGATCACGTGGTTCTGCGGCTTGTAGTCCGCGACGCGCAACTGCCACACGGTGCTGCCGTCCTCGTGCTCCTCCGTCTTCGTGAAGCCGAAGCGACCGAAAAGGTCGCTGACCATCTTGTTTTTTGCGGTGGGGTAGTAGTAGCCGTTAATCGTCTCTACGCCCACTTCGCGGCAGCGCTCCACAAGGCGGTCCAACATGGCAAATTCCATATCGCGCTTTAACACGCGGCAGCTCATCAGCCATAGGTCAATGTCGAGTGCCGTGCCGTTTTTTCTGCCGATGACGACGGAAACGACGCCGTTGTCGCCGAATTTATCGATGAGCTTGCCGTACAGACGGATATAGCCGTCGTCCTCAAATACGCCTTCCATTTCGGCGGGCGTATAGCGGCGGGTGGTCACGTTGAACTGGTTGCTCTTGTTTGTAAGCTGTGTGATGCGCGCAAGGTACACCGGGATGAAATCATCGATGACGGCGTGCATCTCAAGGCTCTTTAAATAGTCGTTATAATCGCCGAAGGACGCCATTTCTGCAGCGCGCAGGGCGTTTTTCTTGTACATTTCGTTGCGCTTCAAGTCATCTTCGCTGAAGGTTGTCACTTCAAAGAAGCCGCTGCGGTCAATCGTCGTGATGTAGTTTTCCACGCCGTCCATGTCCGGAACGGCCGCGCCCTTGATCTGTGTGCGCACGATCTCGCGCTCGGCGGGGTTATCGTCCGCAAAAACGATGGAATCCGGCAGAATGTTCAGCTCTGCGGCGGTCTCGGCAATGTTGCGGTCTTTGTTTTCCCAGTTTGCCTTAATGATGACGAAATCGTCCGGGCGCAGTGCACTTTCGGGGTGGTTTAACCCCGCAATGGCGTTTTCATGGTCATTTTTAGAGCAGACCGTCAACACGATGCCGAGACTTTTAAGCTGCTTTACGTATGTTTGAAACTCGTAGTAGGATTGCGAAACGCCGGTCTCTTGGCCGATCTCGATGCCGTCTACGCCGTCGTCGCCCACAACGCCGCCCCACAGGGTGTTATCGAGGTCAAGGGCAAGCGCCTTTTTATTCTTGCCGAAAATCGACTTGATAATGTGCGAAACACTGAACGCAAAGGACGGGATCGCCTCAAAGCACATGGCGTATTTGTACATGTTCCAGAACAGCGGGTTCGACCATTCTTTCAGGCCGTAATCGGCAGAAACAAAGTTGAGGTCGTGAATATAAAAGCTCTCATTTTCGCGTGCGTAGGCGTAAAAAGCTTCGTTTAAGCGCGTGAGGAAATTCGTGTGGCCGTGGATGTCCCACGCGTCGCGGCTGCCGAGCAGGCGGTAAAGCGGCATTTCAAAGTTATTTTGAATGATGGGGCAGTGGAACTTTTCCGCAATGCTTTTCCACATCGCCGTGAAACGGTTAATTTCCGTGTGCAGCTTTTCGTCTATTTGCTCCGTGGTGTCGGTCATCTCGGGCCAGTCCGTCACGTTGCGATTCGTGGTGTGGATGAACACAATGTCCGGCTTGAAGCTTAAAAGCGTTTCATCCGGGAACATGGCGTCCTGAAAATACTGCGCGTATTCGGATTCGTAAAATTCCGGCTCAATACCGGCGTCTAAGAGGAAAAGCTCCAGCGTTTTTACAATGTCGCTTGTGGTGGAGCCGCCGAACACGGCAATCTTCTTTCTGATGCGCGAGGTGCCGTCTGCGAGCAGTGCTTTCTTTAAAGATTTGCGCTTTTTGATGATGTAAGCGGCGTCAAAGGGATATTCCAGTTCTTTCATAGGCTCTCCTTTGTTATTCTTTTGCGGAAGAGGTATCATCTGTACCGGTCGAGGTGGTGTTAGCGGCCGTATCCGTGCCGGAAGTCGTTGTTGGTGCACTTGTCGCGGTCGGCATGACCGTTTTCGGCGTAACAGACGGGACAATGTGCGAATCGGTGATGGTCTCACCGGCGTTCTGCGCGATGAGGTTCTGAATGTTGTCGGCGTTATCGCCCACAACGGAGTATGCGGACATCGTAAAGAGCACATCCGTGATGCCCATATCTTTGATGAAGCTGACGAGGTTGCACTCCAAATAGCGCACGTCGGCAACGTAGATCTGCTCAAAGGAATTCGTGTAGAACGGAATCTCCGCGTTACCAAAGCTGTCCTTAATGACGAGCAGCTTGCGGCCGTTCTTCATCTGCGTATCGACTTTTACGATGCAGGAGTCGCCGCCGAGGAACTTGAGGTACGCGTTTGCGGTGTCCACATCGGCAAAGAGGTCGTCTTCGTACTGGTTCTTATTAGAAGTATCGTATTAGGAAGCAAGGTAGTTCGAGTCCGGCACGAAGTAGTGGAAATCGTCCGGGTCGTTCAAAATACGCGTATCCTGCGAGAAACCGTACATAGTACCTACATAGCCCGGAATGGATTCTTCCGTGTAGGTGGAAAGGTCTGCGAACGGCACACCTGCGGCTTCGGCAAACGTGCGGGCGGCATAGTAGGCGCCGCGTGCCTGCCAGTGGTGGTCAGTGCGCAGGTAAATATCTTCCTCCGCATGCTTTTTCATTACGTCCACAACGTTTACGGACTGAATGCCGGCATTCAGCTTTTCGGCAACGCCGTTAAAGCATTCCTTCTGGTTGCCAACATAATCAATGCCGTTTTTCGGGGTGTAGATGGCGGAAGCGGTGGGTGCGGGCATAGACCAAATGGTCACACCGCTGCCGACCTTGCTTTGCAGGTCGTTGAGCGCATTGGCGTAAGCGGTGCCGCCACCGCCGCCGAAGGCCTCCATGCAGCGCCAGTGATTATCCCAGTTTACAACAAGCAGGTTGTTCACCCATTCCAGTGTGCTGTTATCCTCGGTGCTGAAGTCGCGGCCCATTTTTTCATCCGCAGCGCTCACGGCCGGGAACACACGCCCTGCGGCGTATTGCAGCAGGTTTGTGTTGTTTGGCACGGTGCCGTTTGCGGGTGTGGTCGTCTGGGTGTCACCGTTTGCGGCAGAAGTATCGGTGTTATCTGTGCTGTCCGTCTCGGGCTTTGCGGTGCTGACCGTTGAAGCGAACATCTTCATACCAAACAGGTTCTTAATGGAGTTGCTCATGTTCTTAAAGCCGTCGTGGTTCGGCACGGTATCGTCAAACCATGTGGCGACGTCCGCCGTAAACGAGCCGGAAAAATACGATGCAAAAGAGAATTTCGGGAATTCCGCAAGGTTTCGGTTTTCAATCTGTGAGACGGTGGAGCGCGGGAAAAGGAGCAGATACAGCGTCATCAGGGCGAAAAGAATGACCATAACGCCGACGGATAAAACGGAAAGCCGCATGTTCAAAAGCTCGCGGCGGCTCGGCTTTGGTTTGCGGCGGCGCTCTGCGGGTTCGGCGCTTTCATCCGCAGTCGGCGCATCTACGGCTTCGGTTTTCTCCGGCTTCGCTTCCGGTTCGGCGGGCTTGCGGGGAGCAAAATAATCAAGGTCAAGGTCTTTAAAATCGTTCATGTCAATGAGCACCTCCCCTTAGAATCTGAAATACAGGAACACGTTGTTCGTGGTATCGACGAGCAGGACACTCACGACGGCGAGCAACACCATACAGACCGCAACGGAGCCGACGCGGCCGATGGCATAAACGGTATCGTTTTTGCTCTCGAGAAAATAACTCTTGATCTTCGGCAATACCGGCAGGCTGACGAGAATCGCGAACAAAATGAGAAAGATGTTGTTGCGCAGGGAGGAGAACGTCATGGGGTCCGTCAACGGCGCGCTGTTCGCAAGCATGCTGATGCCCGTGATATTGAGGAAAAACTGACCAAGCTGGCCGAGATCTTCAAAATAGAAGATGCCGAAGCCGAGGATGATGACAAGCTTCGTATACACGTGCTTCCACACGATCGGCCACTTTTTCATGCGCTTTTTGCCCATTTTCTGCTCGAACAGCATGAAGCAACCATAGTAAAGGCCCCATAAAATGAAGTTCCATGCGGCACCGTGCCAAAGACCGGTGCAGAACCAAACAAGAAACAGGCCGAAATACTTGCGCGGCTTGCCGAAGAACGGCACGTACAAAAGGTAGTCGCGGAAGAAGGAGCCGAGAGAGATGTGCCAGCGCTGCCAGAACTCCGCAATGGTGGTGCAGGCAAACGGATGACGGAAGTTTTCGTCAAAGTGGAAGCCAAACATGCGACCGAGGCCGATGGCAATATCGGAATAACCGCTGAAGTCAAAGTAAACATACAGCGAATACACGATGATGGTGTACCATGTGCCGAGCACGGAAAGTCCCGTGATGTCCTTGCCGAAGAACGTGTTGACGATGGACCACAAATTGTTCGCGATGATGACCTTTTTCGCAAGGCCGAGGATCACGCGCAGCGCACCTTCGCATAGGTCGGTCGCGTTGACGGAGCGGTTGTCGATCTCCTGCTCCACAACGCTGTACCGCACGATTGGGCCGGCGATGAGCTGCGGGAAGAGGGACAGGTACAAAAGGAATTTGTGGTATTTCGGCTGCACGTCCACCGTTTCCCAGTAGCAGTCCAAAATGTAGGAGATAGCCTGAAACGTGTAGAAGCTGATACCGATGGGCAACGTGATCTGCGGCACGGGTATGGCCGCGCCCGAAACAGCGTTCAGGTTTTCTACAATGAACGCGCTGTACTTAAAGATGAGCAAAAGCAGAATATCTACAAAAATACCGCCGCCAACGGCTAACTTTGCGCGCGGGGTATCCCGAAATTTACCGATCAATATGCCGATGAACCAGTTAAAGAATGAACTGAACAGCAAAAGCGAAATCCAACGCGGCTCGCCCCAAGCGTAAAAGATGAGTGAAAAGACAATCAGCACGATGTTTTTGGTGCTGAGCTTTTTGGCGAGGCCGTAACAGATGAGGCACAGCGGCAAAAAGACATAGATAAAGAACAAATCGGCAAAAACCATGTATCGGGCTCCTTAATCCTTTGTTTTTTCCGTGCAGGCACATTTCCCGATGCCCGCGGTGTTTGGTTTCCATAAGTTTTCATACATATGTTAGTATAGACGAAAAAGCGAAAAGCGTCAAGGCAAAAGCCACCCAGAGCCTTGCCTTTTGCGGAAAATTTGCATGGGGCTTCAAAGCTTTTTCTGTGTATATTTCAGCGCGCGAAAATCCAATATGATTGACAAATGCGCCGCCGTGCGGTACAATAACACAGTACACTTTATGACCCCGATTTAACAAGTCTCAGCAACTCAGTTGGATAGAGGTCACGCTCCTAAGAGAACCTAAAAGTGTTCCCCAATGGATGGGTAGTAGCCTCATAAATTAAATATGCGCCAGTAGCTCAGTTGGATAGAGCATCCGCCTCCTAAGGTTGCGTTTGGGCGGCCACCTCAAAAAAACTAAATAAGGGATTGCAGTTCGATTTTGATCGGGCTATAATCATATATCAGACACGTCCATATAGCTCAGCTGGATAGAGCACACGCCTCCTAAGCGTGGGGTCGGAGGTTCAAATCCTCTCTGGG
>ENA-UOJH01002887-UOJH01002887.1-human-gut-metagenome-genome-assembly--contig:-C148-NODE-2887-length-10196-cov-88.364264_pt1 | contig 10196 bp, 4 predicted proteins | sample MGYA00242345_ERZ723892 | MGnify/ENA metagenome assembly ERZ723892 | reverse complement strand
AGGTGGCTGGTCTGCAGGTCATGGCTTCTACGGGTGACCCAAGTACTGCCAAGGAAGCTGCCCTTCATATCCGTGGTATTAACTCAGCACCATTGCTCGTCATCGATGGTGTGCCAAGATTCGGTACGACTACTTCTGATGGTGAGACTCGTCTTTCTGACCTCAACCCCGATGATATCGAGAGCATCACCGTATTGAAAGACGCTGCAGCTGCTGCCGTTTATGGTTCGCGTGCCGCTAATGGTGTTATCCTCGTACAGACCAAGCGCGCTGAGGGCAACCAGAAGTTGCGCATCAACTACCGTGGCCAATACAACCTCCAGGAAGCTACCAAACTGCCTGAGTTCCTCGATGCCTACGAGTTTGCCAAGCTTCGCAACCAGGCTATTGCCAACACTCCTTCCAGTACCCTGACTCCTTATACCGAGGAGCAGTTGGAAGAGATCCGCACTCACTCCAACCCCAACGTCTATGGTGACAGCAACCTCTTAGACTATCTCGACAAGACGGGCTACTCTACCACTCATGCTGTTTCTGCAAGTGGCGGCAACTCTTACGTAAGATATTATCTCTCTTTGGGCTATGCCAACTCCAAGGGTCTCTATAGTGGTGTAGGCCGCGACCGCATCAACTACTCTATGAAGTTGGATGCCACCCTCACCAAGGGTCTCGTTTTGTCTGTCGACTATACGGGCGCCAACTCTAACGCCAAGAACAGCAGCTACACAACCCTGGATGCAGCCTATAGCTATTCTCCCCTCCAGGTATATGAGTTTACCAATGGCGAGTTGGCAAGTATCGATGGTAGCAACCCACTCATCAACCTTCGTGGCTTGGGCGGATACATCAAAGATCTGTCAAGAATGGGTACTGTGAATGTCAACCTGAGATGGGACATTCCTTGGGTAAAGGGTCTGAATGCCTATGTACGTGGAACCTTCGATGACAACCATCGTATAGAAAAGAGATACAGCACTCCTGTAACTCTCTACACCTACGATGCCACTACAGAAGAATTTGCCATCGACCAGAATACGGTTTATCCTAAGGCTAAGACAACCTTAGAGCAGACCGACCGCTTCTATAAGAGTCAGCTCTATGAGGCTGGTATCAACTACAACAACACCTTTGCTGCAAAGCATACCGTAGGTGCCACACTGGTCATGAACTATCAGCGACTCAACAATCAGTATATGATAGGCAAGAACCTCGACAAGACTTCTGTGCCCGAGACCATGGGTGTGGCCAAGAGTTCAACTCTCTCTGGTAATGAGACGATCAACGAGCGTGCCTCTACCATCGGCCGTCTCAACTACAGCTACGCCAACAAGTACTTTGCCGAGTTCAGTTTCCGTGTCGACGGGTCTACCAACTTCTCACCCTCCAACCGATGGGGTTTCTTCCCATCATTCTCTGGTTCATGGGTTGTCTCTAATGAGGAATTCTTCAAAGCCTGGAAGCAGGGCGTTATCTCCAACCTCAAGCTGAGAGCCTCTACTGGATGGTTGGGTAATGACGGTTTGGTGGGTGCATACTCATATCTGAAGAACTACACCGAGTCTGCCAACTATGGTTACAGCTTCGGCAGCAAGGGTTCTGCCTCAGGTGTTTACCGTCCTGGATTCACACTCATGACCTATCCTAACACCGACCTGTCATGGGGAAAGACCCACGACTATAACTTCGGTTTGGACATGGGCTTCTGGAATGGCCGCATCGGTGTGTCTTTCGATTACTTCGTACGTTACGAGACCAACAAGATCACATCAGCACCCGACTATTTCTTCCCTCCTTCTACAGGTACCGATGGCGCCTATCCTTCTATGAACTTCAGCAAACTGAAGGCATGGGGCTGGGACTTCACCATCAGCCACAAGAACACCATCGGCAAGTTCAAGTACAACATGTCGCTCAACCTGTCAAAGAGCAACGACAAATACCTCGACTTCGGCGACGAGAGCAGCCAGTTGCCCAACCTTCGCCGTAAGGGAACCAGCAGCATGGTATGGCAGATGTATCAGGCAGCAGGTCTGTTCCAGAGTCAGGAAGAAATCGACAACTGGCCACTCGACCAGGACGGACAGGGTAATGCAACCATCGCTCCTGGTGACATCAAATACATCGACCAGAACGAGGATGGTGTTCTCGACTCTCATGACTATATTTACGTCAAGAACTCTTCACAACCCGACATGGACTTCAGCTTCCGTTTCGGAATGCAATACAAGGGTTTCTTCCTCAATGCCATCTTCCAGGGCGAGTCTGGATACAAGCAGAACATTACCGACTACTATACATTGGAGAACGGTACCCTGCCTAAGTATCAGAAGTATCACCTTACCGACAGTTGGTCAGAGAGCAATCCTTCTGGCAAATATCCACGCGTGAAGATTGCCACATCCAACGACAACAACCGCAAGAAGTCTACATTCTGGATTGAGGACTGTAATTTCGTGCGCCTCAAGTTGCTGAACCTCGGTTACAACTTCCCAGGCAGCATCGTCAAGAAGATGAGCCTCTCTTCGCTCAGCATCGCTTTGCAGGCAAGCAACCTCTTCACCATCAGCAGTCTGAAGAGCATGGACCCAGAGTCACTCCGTGGCTACCCTATCCAGCGCTCTTATGGTGTAACTCTCAACTTAGGTTTCTAACGAGACCACATTATATTATATATAGAACACAGAAAGTATGAAAATACAATTCAATAGAATCATAACCATCATTACACTCGCAGCCACCACCGGTGTGCTGACGAGTTGCGACAGCCTGTTCAGGGATGCTCCTCTCGACAAGATTTCCGAGAAGTCGGTATGGAGTAATCCTCAGCTTCTCGACGAATACGAGAACTCTTGGTACAGATGCATGAGCAATGGCTTCAGCACTTATGTACCCAGCATTTCATTGGTGAAGAGTAAGTCAAGATATTATATGCCTTGGTTTGGTGACCAGATCAGCGTAGGTAAGAGTTCTTACTACAACGCCGGCTATGGCGACTTACTGAAAGGCAACAGCCAGGAGATTACCAAATGGGCTGCCAATGTATGGAGCAACTACTTCACTCAGATTCAGTCTATCAACACCTTGCTGGAAAATTTAGGTAATATCAGCAATGGCGACCAGAAGAACCGCATCATCGGTGAGGCGCACTTCATGCGAGGCTATTACTATTATATGCTGTGGAGAATGTTTGGCGGTGTAACTCTCATCGACCACACTTATAATCCGCTTATTAAAGAAGAGAAGTTCCCACGTGCAAGCTATCAACAGATGGTAGACTTCATCGTGGCTGAGGCCGATGAGGCTGCCAAGTATCTTCCCCAGGCTCATGCCACTACCGAGACAGGTCGCGCCACCAAGGGTGCAGCTATCATGCTCAAGGCGAAAACTTACCTCTGGGCTGCCAGTAAGGTATTCCAGAACAAGGGTGAGGAACTAACCTACTTAGGTTTTGCCGACGACCAGTCACACATCATGCTGGAGAAGGCCAAGAAGGCTTACGAAGACCTCTTCGCTCTGAACCAGTATAGCCTCATCCCTATCTCTGCCACCACACAGGACGAGATCAAGGAAGCTTATCGCAACATCTTCCTCACCAAGAACTCACAGGAGTCTATTCTTGAGGTGCAGCACTCTGACGATGGCGACTTTGCCAATAAGTTTGGTCATAAGCTCGATAGAGACGCGGCCTCTCCTTTCTTTACAGGTACGACAGCAGCCTACACTCCTACCCAGAACCATGTGGACGAGTATGGCATGCAGCCTGGCAAGACCTACGATGCACAGCACCCCTACGACAACAGAGACTATCGTTTCTATGCCAACATCCTGTATGATGGATGTATCTACCGCAACCACGTGATGGACATTCATTATACAAACCGTACTGCCGGTGTCGACCTTACACCTTATGGTACTTCTACGTCGGCTGCCGTAACCTTGACTGGTTATTACATGGGCAAGTTTGTTGATCCAAGCCAGACTATCGACAACAACGACACCTATGCCAGCAAGCAGAACTACATCATCTGGCGATTTGCAGAGGCACTGCTCGACTATGCTGAGGTTTGCTACGACTTAGGAAACACAGACTTGGCTAAAGAGTATGTCAACAAGACCCGTCAGCGTGTTCACATGCCAGACATTGAGAATCCTACACTCGACGACATCAAGAACGAGCGTCGTGTGGAAATGGCTTTCGAGGAAACCACCTACTGGGATCTCTTCAGATGGGGTGTGGCAGAGCAGAAGATGAACGGCGAGACCAATCCTCTGAAGGGTATGCGTGTCGATGTAACTGTGGTAAACAACGAGGTGGTAAACACCAAGTACACCATCAGCAACGTAAACCGTTTCCCTAAACGTGTGAGAGTCTTCGACAAGAAACAATACTATCTGCCCATTCCTTGGAGCGAGATCAAGTATCACGGCATTGCCCAAAACCCAGACTGGACAGAACAATAAAGAACTCAACTTTCGAAAATGGGGAAGTTAAAGAATTTAAAGAAGTTAGAGAAGTTAAAGCCATATGCTTTACAGATAGATATTCAAACAAAAAGGCTGTTGGCTATAACTTCTAACGACCGAAGGGAGTGATAACTTCTTTAACTTCTATAACTTCCGTACATACGAAAATTCAGAAGTAGCAATAAAACACTCAATACAAACAACGGATAAAAGTTCTTTCGTCAGCAAGACGCTGACGAAAGAACATTCCTTAACAAAAAACATCATCTTTATGAGAAAAATTTACTTAGCATGGGCGCTGTTACTCAGCGCTATCGGAGTTCAAGCACAGGAGTACAATCTTTTCCCTGCTTCAGTAGTCGACGAAAATGGCTGGTTGTGGTTCAATAGCCAGAATATAGTTGACCAGTACGTTGGTGTCTGCAATGAAGAAGACTACAAAGTAGACCCCGATGGCAAAATCATCCAGATGGTTTATGCAGACCAAGTGCCTACATATCCCGCAACTACAGTAGCCCCAGATGCAATTGGCTACGGAAAAGGCGGCGAGTTGGGTGCAGATGGTTACAAGAAAGGAGCTATCATCTTACCTTCTGCAAGTGCTGCGGGTCAAACTAATGGTGGTGGCATAGCACTTTGCCTGCCTTCTTGCTCTACATTTAGCATAAATGTTTCATGCGATAATCAAGTAGCATGCCGTCTTTTAAGTACCGATAATCCAGAGACTACATTTATTAATTATGGCGTACGACAAGTTTACGTAATTGGATTTAAAAAATTTGCAGGAGCAGGCAATACAACAGTAAAAGGACTGGAATCAAAAACAGCTAATGGCGACAACATTACCATCAAGTCAGATAAGCCTGTTTATGTTTATTTCCAAAATACAACCAAACATGAGGTTTACATCCACGGCATCAAGGTGACCACTCCAAAGCAGGAGACTGCAGGCATTGCCAACATACAGACACAGGGTACAGCCACACAGGAGGTATATACTATTGATGGCGTCAAGGTAGGTAACACCTTGAAGGGTCAGAAGCAGGGCTTGTACATTGTCAAGCAAGGCAACAGCATCAAGAAGGTCATTAAATAAATGACCGCAAACTTTTATATTTATCAACATAAAACACTACAAGTATGAAGAAAATCTTTACTCTTTTGTTGGCTGTCATCAGTACAATGACAGCCTTCGCACAGACAGAACCTGCCATTGAATTGCAAGCAGAGGTAGATGGTAATACCAGAACTCTTACTATCGGACTGGGGGTAGAAGGAACAGTACAGATAGACTGGGGTAATGGAGAGAAAGTCACATCAGAAAACATTCCAGCATACGATGGTTATAATGAAGTAAAAGTCGATGGTACCGTATCAGGTGAAGGAAAAGTAAAAATCTATGGCGATAACATCGTTTATTTCGATTGTTCATCAAGAGTAGATGGTGCCCAAGTATTGTCATTGGATGTTACGAAGGCAACAACATTGAAAGACTTGACTGCCAATACCAACAAGTTGACATCGATCGACCTAACCAAGAACACAGAGTTGACTAAGCTGACCATCTACAACAATCAGTTGACAAATATTGATATCAGCAAGTGTACTCAATTGACTACTTTGGATATTACCAATAATCTCTTGACTGCAATAGATATTACCAAAAATCAGGCTTTACAGACTCTCAAAATCGGCCAAAACAAACTTACTGGCGAATTGGATTTATCCACCAATCCAACCATCAAGTCTGTATATGCACTGAAAAATGAATTCACCTCGGTTAAGATAGGTAATAACACCGCAAAAAGACCATACTTCAGCTTCAACGAGAATAAGCTCACCTCCTTTGATGCTACTGGTATTCAAGATGCTGCTAATGCAACTCTGTTCTTGATAAGCAACAAGCTAACAGAAATCACACTGCCAAACACGAAGATGAAGACTATAAACATCTCTAAGAACAACTTCACCATAGCTACACTTCCTGCTACAACCGTAGCTAAAACACTCACCTATGCGCCACAGGTAGATTATGCCATTGCCGAAACTTACAAGGTAGGGGATGTTCTTGACCTTTCATCACTAACAAATGCTACGCTGAATACGAAGTTCCAAGTAATGACGTCAGCAGCCACTCCTTTGACCGAAGGAACAGACTACACGATTGCTGATGGCAAGATTACATTCCTCACTGCACAGGATGCCGTATATATCACCATGACTTCGGATGCGTATCCTAAGTTTGCAGGCTCTAACATCTACAAGACTACCGTCACAAAGGTAGAAGGTTCTACAGGCATCAACGCTGTAACTGCTCAGGGTGTGAAGGTAAGCACAGCAGGTAACGAGATTTCTATCTCTGGCTTGGCTCAGGGTGACGCTGTAACAGTAGCCAACTTGGGTGGCGCTGTGGTAGCTAACTTCCACGCCAGCTCTGCCAATGCTCATGTTCAGGCAGCAAAGGGTCTGTATATCGTCAGCATCAACGGCAAGGCTATCAAAGTAGCCCTCTAATGATTTTATTTCATAAAGTGCCACATCGCATGGGCAAAACGTTTCATGGGATATGGCACTTTTTTCAATCCAACAAGTATGACTCTATGAAGAAATCTTTAGCATTAACCATTCTTTGTCTCCTCTTTGCTGTGCAGGTTGGAGCTTTCAACAAAAACACAGGAACCGTAGGCAACACCGTATGCTTTGTACGCTTTGCCGATGAAGATGCCAATATTTTTGAGCATACGATAGATACGTATCAAACACTATTCAACGGCAACAAGGCTACCGATAACTCGGTATACAATTATTTCCGTCAGGCTTCCTACAACCAGTTGGAATGGAAGAGCACCTTCTACCCTTCTACAACAGACACTAAGATTGTGTCTTACAAAACCCAATACGAAAGAGCATACTATCAGAAATATGATGCCTCTTTGCGTCCTTCTGGCTACAAATCCGATACCGAGGGCGAAGCACGTATGCAGGCATTGGTAAGAGAAATAGCTAACTATATTGATAACGATGTGACAGACGCAACCGATATAGACAAGAATGAGGATGGATATATAGACAACCTGTGCATCATCTTCAGCGGGCAATCGGAACTGAGCAACAAGCGAGGCATCCTCTGGCCACAACGTAAGGACTTGGCTTTGCCTGATGAAAAGGCTATCTATATAAAAGGCAAGAAGTTGGTAGGCTACATCATGGTTTTCGACGAGGCTAATGGTTATGAGAACTTCGAAGGCATCGCCCTCAATACCGGAGTTCTTTGCCATGAGATGTCTCACTCATTGGGTACCTACGACCTGTATCATGCTTCAGGAAGCCTCAACCCTGTAGGAATATGGGACTTGATGTCCGACAATCAGCTCGTAGCTCAAAACATGACAGCCTACACCAAGTATCGCTACTGTAAATGGATTGACGAGATACCTGAGATTTCTGCAGCTGGTACCTACACCCTGAACCCCGTTGGTGGCAGCAGCAAAGAGAACATTGCCTACAAAATCAAGCCAGTAGGAAGCGACGAATACTTCGTTGTGGAATATCGTAAGCAAGAGGGTTTCGATAAAAGTCTTCCAGGTTCTGGTCTTCTCGTTTACAGAATCAATCCTTCCTACACAGGTGGCAACGTAAACTACAATGGCACGACCCGACTCGACGAACAGTACATCTTCCGTCCTAACGGAACCACCACATCGGATGGCGATATCACTAAGGCTTTCTTCAGTGCTGAGAGTGGAAGAACTGCTTTTGGTGGCGAGGCAACAGCTAAGCCTTTTTATAGCAATGGCAAGGAAGCACCTTTTGCCATCAGCAACATTTCTACTTGCGGAAGCACCATCTCGTTCTATCTCCACGAATCAACCAACCATCTTTCTCTGAGCAAGAAAGAGATAAGTCTGGCAGGAGGCGCCAATAGTTCAGCTACCATAACGATAACTTCTGACGAAACATGGACATTAGAGAACATTCCTGCATGGATCACGGTAAACCCAACTGAAGGTACTGGAAATACAGAGGTGACCTTCACCGCAAACAGCGACAACGATAAGCCACAAAATAGAAGGGCTACGATTACTGTGAAGACAAGTAGCACAGAGGCAACACTGACCATCACACAGTTGTCTAACATCGTAACAGCTCCGTCACAACTGATAGGAAACATACAGGACGATGGTATTCATTTGTCATGGACTGCAGCTTCTGCTGGTGAGACACTCCTCTACGATGACTTTGAGAATACAGCAAACCCCAACGAATGGGTCATCACCACATCGGGCGATCGTGGATGGAGATGGGAGAAAGGCGACCCCAACAAGGGCTTTTACCGTCCATACGAGGGAAGCTATGCTGCTACCGTTTATTCCGCATGGGAAGATATTCATCAGGATGAATATTTCACTTCAAAGACCTTCGCTTACGGCAAGACGCTGAGTTTCTACTCTCGTACTCCAGCAGCAGGGAAAAACCCCAGAAACCCACAGTATTATCTTGTGGAGGTAAGCAAAGACAACGGAAAATCGTGGACACCCATCTTTAATGCTTGTACAGATTTAGCCTCATCGGTGGCAGGCAAGTACACCAAGGTGACCCTCGACCTGTCAGAGTATCAGTCTTCAGAAATGCAGATTCGCTTCCACTGCTATGATACCGACAACACAGGTTTGAGCTACTACTGGCAGATTGATAACCTCGAAATCTTAGGCAGTAGTTCCAACAATATCACCGGATACAACGTGTATCGAAACGGCATCAAGATTGCCACAAGTACAACGACCGACTATGTAGACCCTGCTCCATTGGATGGTACCAACACCTATGCAGTAAGTGCCACAGGAAGCTTTGGCGAGAGTAGCCCATCCAATAGTGTTGAGTTGCAGTTTACATCAACAGGTATCTCTACTCCTACTACACAAGGTCTTCAGATAACTGGAGTTTACGACTGTCTGGGCCGTCGCATCAACAGCAAGGAGATGCAACGCGGACAAATCTACATTGTCAAGTATGCCGATGGAAAGACTAAAAAGATAAGTAAATAAACAAGACTTCCTCCTCTAACATGGGGACGACAGCCTCTACGACATTCACAGACGCAGCACCATGCTCGTCTGTGAATGTTTTTTATGGTTCCTGTTGATTCTCCATAAGGAAGATTAATAAATATAACGCGCACAGCTAATAACAAACTCCGCTTTAGCAACTGCGAAAGCGCAGTTTACCATATTATTTCCCTATGCCGTAGAATTGCTATTCGCTGGGCACAAAAATGCCATAAGTAGGGCACAATTGTGCCATAAGTAGGCATTTTTGTAGTTTCCGTATTAAAAAAAATAGAACACGCATTAACCCTTCACCCCCTGCCCCCCGATAAACACAGGGGATTCCATGGAATAGATGAAGGGTGAAGGGTATTTTGCATAATCGATTTCATCAGCAACTTTTTGTGTAAATGGAGGCAGTTTATCGACAAAGGCTGCTGCAATGTGGGCTAAACCACAAAATCATGCGGCTTCGATGGCAGATAAAAGCGGCTTCGATGAGCAACGAAAGCAATTGCGTTGGGCATCGAAGCCGCTTGCATTTTTTTTAGAATATTCTTCTGCTGAAATATAATAAAGTGGCAAAGAAGTCGTTATATTAACAAAAGCAAGAACTTAACATATAATAAAACGCCTATGAAGCAATATTCTACTTCTGATGAAATGAGACCGTCGAGAAAGACTATC
>ENA-UOJH01002872-UOJH01002872.1-human-gut-metagenome-genome-assembly--contig:-C148-NODE-2872-length-10250-cov-4.364590_pt1 | contig 10250 bp, 9 predicted proteins | sample MGYA00242345_ERZ723892 | MGnify/ENA metagenome assembly ERZ723892 | reverse complement strand
AGAAGTTAAAGCTCGGAAACGCAGACTGCCGAAAGGCGGCGGAATAGGCTGCGCATCCTGGCAGATAATAGAAATACAGGAGGAAAATTATGCCAAAGCTGATCTATGTGGCGGATGATGAAAAAAACATCTGTTTTCTGATAGAAAATTTCCTGGAAAAAGAGGGATACGAGGTGGAGTGCTTCGGGGATGGCGAGTCCCTTCTTGACGCGTTCCAGAAAAAGGCGCCGGACCTCTGCATCCTCGATATCATGATGCCGGGGATGGACGGCCTTACGGTCTGCACCCAGATCCGGAAGACGAGCCATGTTCCGATCATCATTGTCTCCGCGAAGGATTCCCCATTAGACCGGATCACCGGAATCACTCTCGGAAGTGACGATTACATGGTAAAACCGTTCCTGCCGCTGGAACTTGTGACGAGAGTCAAGGCGTTATTCCGCCGCGTGGACACATTCTCCGGACAGGAGGAAGAGGCGAAGGAGTCCTATGAGATCGGGGATATCAAGCTCTACCCGAAGCGCCGTGCCGCGAAGTTAAAGGACGAAGATTTTGCCCTGACACCGCTGGAATTCGACTTCCTGTGCCATATGCTGGAGCGCCAGGAACATGCGGCGAGCCGTAATGACCTGTTAAAATCTCTCTGGAAGGTGGACAGCAGGGAAGTTGACACCCGAGCTGTGGATGACATGGTGAAGCGTCTCAGGAAGAAGCTGAAGGACCAGAAGAGCACCGTGAAGATCGAGACTGTATGGGGCTACGGATTCCGCCTGACGAGTGGAGGAGAGGCATGAAATTAAGTATCCGGATGAAGATATTCCTTCCGGTGATGTTTCTTCTGATCGCGTTCCCGGTTGCGGCGTGGTTCGTGTTCAGCTATGCGCTGGACGGACATATGAACTACAACGCGAAGCGTGACCTGGGGCAGATGGTGAAGACCGTGGAGGAACTGGCGGACGAATACAGCAACCTGGACGTGCCGGACGAAACTAATGCGCCGGATGCCGGGAAGAGTCTCTTGAGTGCCCTGCGGAACGCGGCGCAGACAGAGTCCGGGGAGTCGAAAATGCTGGTCATTGGAAATAATTACCGGGTGCTGTACCCGAAAAACTATGATGACCAGCCGGAGATGACCCAGATGTACTCGGAATTTCTGACGAGAATGACCGGAAATGATTCGGCGTTCGAGAGCGGGGAGATCACGGAGGAGACCATCGGTGACACAAAATATATGCTCTATTTTCTGGATGTGGGTCAGAACCGGCCCGGTCATGTCCAGAATGTGCTCTTATACTGTCCGATCCACGATACCAGCGTGATCTTAAATGAGGTGTCGAGACTGGTGCTCATGATTATGGGAGCGATGGCGGGCGTGTCCATTGTGCTGTTCTGGTTCGTCGCGGGAAGTATTTCGACTCCGGTGAGCCGTCTCTGCGAAGCAGCCCGGGGAATCGGTGAGAAGAAGTTTAAGAAAGTCGAGACTGGGACCAACGTAAAGGAGCTCTACGAGCTGGAGAATGAGATCAACCAGATGCAGGACAATCTCTTAAAGGCAGACGAGGCGGAGCGTGTGTTTTTCCAGAACGCGTCCCATGAGCTCAGAACGCCGCTTATGTCCATCAGCGGTTATGCCCAGGGAATCCAGAGAGGCGTCTTTGAGGATGTCTCCCAGGCAGCAGGCGTGATCCTGGACGAGAGCAGCCGCCTGACGGAAGTTGTTGACGGGATCCTGACGTTGACGAGAATGGACCAGATGCGGTACCAGGTCGTGCCGGTGGAGTTGGGGATCCGGGAGTACATCGAGGACCAGATCGAGCGCCTTGAGGGACTTGCGTATCAGAAAAAAATAAAATTGGAATTTTTGCCGGGGGATGAGCATAAAATTATCTCGGATGTGATGCTTTTAGGCCGGGCGTTCTCGAATGTGACATCAAACTGTATCCGATACGCAAAGGAGATGGTCTGGATCTCCGTGGAGGAGAACGGGGAACAGCTAAAGATCACGATCCGGGACGACGGGCCGGGAATCCTGGAAGACGATCTTCCTCATCTGTTCGATCGCTTTTATAAAGGGAAGAACGGAAATCACGGGCTGGGGCTTTCCATCGCAAAACGCTCCATGGAGTACATGGGAGGCGATATTGCGGCAAAAGCCTCGCCGGAAGGTGCCATATTTACGATCATACTGCCGCAGGATTGCCGCAGCTTTGCCGTAGAAGAATGGACAGAAGTGTGATAAGATGATAACAGTTCAGAGAGTGGACTTGTAAGTGTGATAAGCAGACATTTGCAGATATTCTTTGAATGAACGGAACATGGAAAATATCCACCGATTGAATAAAAAGTAAAATCGGGTGGGTTTCAGATGTTTTAGTATCTCGGGAGCACGAAAGTGTCAAGAGATTGATTATCAGCTTGCAATGAGGAGGACACGAAGATGAAGAGGATTTTATTTTTATTCGGTCTTCTGGTATGTCTTGCGGGAATGCCGTTGACAGCTTTTGCGGATAATAAGACTGCGAAGCAGACGTATGAGACGGCGATCTCGGACAACTGGAAAACGATGTTAAAGAACAGTATTGCACTGGATACGATCAACGCGGAGAACAACACCCACCTTTTAAACTGGCAGGATGTAAAGAACCCGTCGGACGAGGCGGTAAAGCTTGTGGAGAAGATCCGGAAGCTCCAGGCAGAGCAGGAAGAGGATCAGGAGAGCATGGACCCGTACACAAAGGCGAAGAAGACCTGTGACGAGAAGTTAAATGCGGACGGCGCGAATGCGGCGCTGGAGAATATTATCCGGATCCAGAAAGACCGTCTGAGCAATCAGAAGGAACTGCAGGCACTGTGGGCGAAGGTCGACAAACTGCTGAAGTAATTCTGGAATGATTTTTACGAAAGAGGAAACGGCTGTGAAGTGAAATAAAACTTCGCAGCCGTTTTTTGTGCTGTCAGACAGCTGAAATATGCTGCCAGCAGTAAAGGCAAGCCCCCTTTTATCAGATGTTTCAACCCTGGAAGTCAGCTAAATCCGGAATATATTCCTTCAGGATCTCCGGATGATAGTTCGCGATCAGTTCCTCCGGAAAGTTTAACTCCTTTAAGAGGGCCTCCGCCCGTCCATGTTCCCCGACAGCCGTCGTAAAGTGGGCATCGCTGTTCATGATAACCGGAACCTTGTATTTCGCACAGAGCGGAAGAATGATCCGGTCATTTTCGTATGCGTGGATGCGGGATCCGCCCGGGGTCAGGGATGTGTTGTTGAGCTCGATCATCCGGTGGTGCTCCTTTGCGGTCTTCACTACCGCCTCGTAGTCCAGCGGGAATTTTCCGTCATCCGGGTGTCCGAGGATCGTGACATATGGATTTTTTAATGCTGTGACGACAGCGAAGGTGTTTTCTTCCCTTGTTCCCGGCTTTAAGCAGAGGTCATGGAGACTGGCAACGGTGTAGGATAACCGCTTTAACATCTTTTCCGACAGGTCGATGGTTCCTTTATAATCTACGATATTTAACTCACAGCCGAATAAAAGGCGGATGCCCTCCAAGACCGGCGGGATCACTTTGAAGTTACAAAACTGCATCTCCCCACAGCTTCCAGGCATGGACGGGGCGTGCTCGGTGATGCCGAGGATCGGCAGGTCCTTTAAAGCGGCGGCATGGACCATCTCCGTGATGGTTCCATAGGCATGTCCGCTGGCGATGGTATGGGTATGCAGGTCAGCATAATCTTTCATGGTGAGTGCCTCCAAAATATATACTATGCGTTACTGCTCACGCTTTGCGCAAACAGTAACTGATTTTGCCGATGCTTCGCATTCCAGATCGGCAAAATCCACTACCGCCACTGTATTGTACGGAATTTTCAGCTCAGAAAACTCCTACCCGTGTACAGTAATTACTATGCACATTTTATCATGATTTTTTTGTGAAAACTATGGCAAATATTCACAGAATATGGTTAAATAGAGAAAGGAATTACTATTCATAATTACGCCGTCCAACGGCGTAAGGGCAGATGGTGAGAAAAGGAGAGATGACATATGGAATCCATGGACGATTACAAAGAGGAGCTGGAAGCCTCCCTTAAAAAAATTAGAGTTGGCGATGTTGTGACAGGTACCGTGATCGATGTGACAGATGACGCGGTGATCGTGGACTTGAAGGCTTACGCGGACGGCGTGATCCGCAAGGACGACCTGAGCGAAGATCCTGATTTCAACATGGCAGAGATGATCCATCCGGGCGACGAGATCACAGCCACCGTGATGGAGACAAACGACGGCGAGGGAAATATGGTCCTCTCAAAGAAGGAAGCAAATCAGGTCCTCGCGTGGGATAAGCTGAAAAATATGATGGAAGAGCGCACCGTTGTCCCGGTAAAGATCGCTGAGATCGTAAACGCCGGCGCTGTTGCGTATCTGGAAGGGATCCGCGGATTTATTCCGGTTTCCCGTCTGAGCGACGAGTATGTGGAAGACTTAAAGGAATTCGACGGAAAGACCATCGAGGTAACCGTTATCACCGCCGACGAGGAGACACACCGCCTCGTATTATCCGGCCGCGAGGCAGCGAGAGAGAAGAAACAGGAAGAGACAAACAAAAAAATAGCAAAATGCGAAGTCGGCGCTGTCATGAAGGGTACCGTCGAGACCTTAAAGGACTACGGCGCATTTGTAGAGCTTGAGAACGGACTTACCGGTCTCCTCCATATCTCCCAGATCAGCACAAAGAGGATCAAACATCCGGGCGCTGTTCTGAAAGAGGGACAGGAAGTACGTGTAAAAATTATCTCCACCGCAAACAACAAGATCAGTCTGTCTATGAAGGAGCTGATCGAGGAGGAAGAGGAGAGAGAAGCTGAGGACACCTACGGATATAAGGAAGAAGGTCAGGCAAGCACAGGCCTTGCGGATCTCTTAAAGGGTCTGAAGCTGTAGCAGAGAACGCGTGAAGACATGGTCGCATGGACGGAACGTTCCCGGCTGCAAAGAAAGGGGGCGTCAGCATGACGAAAGAGTCTGGAGGCTTTGATCAGATCGATCAGTGGAAATCAACGATGTTTTTATACAGCTCCGCGTTAAAATCCATCAACACGAAGATCGAGATCTTAAACAATGAATTTATCCAGTTGTACAATTACAATCCGATCGAGCATATCACTTCCCGCTTGAAGACACCGGAGAGTATTGTGAAAAAGCTGAAGAATGATGGATGTGAAGTCTCGATCGACAATATGGTGGAGCACTTAAATGATATCGCGGGAATCAGGATCATCTGTTCCTTTATGTCCGACATTTATCCGATCGCGGATATGATCGCAAGACAGGCGGATATCACGGTCCTGCATGTCAAGGACTACATTAAATACCCGAAGACGAACGGATACAAGAGCTACCATATGGTAGTGACGATCCCGGTCTATCTGTCGGAAGGAAAGCGGGACACGAAGGTCGAGATCCAGATCCGGACTATCGCCATGGACTTCTGGGCATCCTTAGAGCACAAGATCGCTTATAAATTTGAAGGAAAAGCGCCGGATTATCTGGAGCGGGAGTTGAAGTCCTGTGCCGATATGGTGGATATGCTGGACATGAAGATGTTCTCCTTAAACCAGGCGATCATGGCGGTCGAGGAGGAAGAGCGGCGTGTTGAGGAAGAAAAGCGCCGCGAGCGGGAAAAGGCAGAAAAAAGACAGGAAGAACTTGCAGGAAACGGTCCAACGTAGGCCGTTTCCGCTCTTGTTAAGACAGGGAATTCCAGCAGCGAAAATATAAAATTTGTGGGCGGATCTGCCGGTACGGAAAATGGAGTGCAGGCAGAGCGCCGGAGGAAACATGAGAGTCGTATTACAGAGAGTAAAACACGCGTCGGTCCATGTGGACGGACAGGAGACGGGATCCATCGGACAGGGATTCCTGATCCTTCTCGGCGTCTCCGACACGGATGACGAGAGCATTGCGGACAAGATGGCGGACAAGATCTGCAAGCTCCGCATTTTTGAGGATGAGAACGGAAAGACGAACCGCTCGCTCCAGGATGTGGACGGCGAGATCCTTGTTGTGAGCCAGTTTACGCTGTACGCGGACTGCAGAAAGGGCAACCGCCCAAGCTTTACTGACGCTGGAGCGCCGGATCATGCGAACCGCCTCTATGAATATTTTATGGAGCGGTGCAGGATGCATGTGGAGAAGGTGGCACATGGGGAGTTCGGGGCAGATATGAAGGTGGACCTGCTAAATGATGGTCCATTTACACTGATGCTCGACAGTAAAGATCTGCTTACAAAGTAAGAGATAAGACACGACAGCTGCATGCAGGAATTGGAACATGTGTCCAGGTCGAAAATGTTTTCCATAAAACAGACTGATTCGGACCAGGCAGCGTGAGTGAGTTGTTATAATTCATAAAATACACATACGGAGGTTTTTAGCATGAACGGCAAAGATCTGGAAAAAGCACTTCTTTGGGAAGCTCCGCATATCGGAGAAAAAGCGCCGGAACAGATTCCGGAGGCGCAGAACTTCTGCGAGGGCTACAAGACATTCTTAAATGAGGGAAAGACCGAGAGAGAATGTGTGAAAAAAGCGGTATCGCTCTTAACGAACGCCGGATACAAGGAATTTGACCCGAAGGCGTCCTACAAGCCGGGCGACAAGATCTACTGGTAAACCGAAAGAAAGCGATCATCGCTTCCACCATCGGCACAAAGGATCTGAACGAGGGATTGCGCATGAACGGCGCCCATATCGATTCCCCGCGCCTGGACTTAAAGCCGAATCCATTATTTGAAAAGGACGAGATCGCCTACTTAAAGCCGCACTACTACGGCGGAATCCGCAAATATCAGTGGGGCACCGTGCCGTTATCCATGCACGGCGTTGTTATGAAGGCGGACGGGGAGACTGTTGAGGTCTCCATCGGCGAGAAAGAGGGCGATCCGCAGTTCTGCGTGACAGACCTTCTCCCGCACCTTGCGGCAGAGCAGAACGGAAGAAAGCTCGGCGAGGGCTTAAAGGGCGAGGAGCTGAACATCATCATCGGCTCCATCCCGTACCATGACGAGGAGAACGAGAAGATCAAGAATCCGGCGAAGCTCCTTGCGATGAAGTTATTGAATGACCGCTACGGAATCACGGAGAAGGATTTCACCCGTGCGGAGATCGAGATGGTTCCGGCATACAAGGCCGTTGATATCGGACTGGACCGCGGCCTCATCGGTTCCTATGGACAGGATGACCGTGTGTGCGCGTATACAGCGCTGATGGCGGAGATTGCTGCGGAGAACCCGGAACACACCACATTCACGATCCTTACAGATAAGGAAGAGATCGGCTCCGTCGGAAATACGGGACTTCACTCCGACTACGTCCACCATGCGGTTGAGGACCTTGCGGAGAGCTTTGGGGCGGACACAAAGACGGTTCTGCGCCATTCCATCTGCCTCTCCTCCGATGTAAACGCGGCATATGATCCGACATTCGCAAGCGTTTACGAGAACAGAAACTCCAGCTATGTAAACAAAGGCTGTGTGCTCACAAAGTACACAGGCGCGAGAGGAAAATCCGGCAGCAGTGATGCCAGCGCGGAGACCATGGCAAAGGTCATCGGTATCATGGAAGAGAATGGCGTTTACTGGCAGACTGGCGAACTCGGAGCCGTTGACGCGGGCGGCGGCGGAACCATCGCCCAGTTTGTGGCGATGATGGATGTGGATGTCGTGGATCTCGGTGTTCCGATCCTTTCCATGCATGCGCCGTTTGAGCTGGCTTCGAAGCTTGATGTGTACAATACATATAAGGCGTTTTGTGCGTTCTACAAATAAGAGATAGTAAAAAAGCATCCTGGCGGGATCATGATCCTTACAGGATGTTTTTTTGTTTTTCTCTTAAAATGATGTTGAGGTCAAAAAGTCTTTTGACCTCTCTGATACCAAGATCCAAAATCCTCCTGCAAGCAAGCTTGCGGCGGACTTCAGACCTTTTGACCCTAATATCTTAAAATTCTGTGAATACACTTTTTTTTCGCGTGGCGGTATGTTAGAATGGATATTACGCGCGGGTGACCCAGAAAATGGGCAGTGCGCGGGGAAATAGAGACAGAATGGAAGGAAACGAGAACATGAAAAAAATTATAAAAGCAGGTATCTGTGTTGCTGCAGCTGCAATGATCATGACAGGATGCGGAAATAAGAATCAGAATGCTGAGAGCAGCTCCGCGGCTGTAGAGGAGACGGTATCCGCGACAACTGAGACAGAGACAAAATCCGAGGAAGAACTTCACGACGAGGAGAGCGTAACTCTTGGAGACTACAAAAACCTGACTTTCTCCGCAAAGGAAGAGGAAGTAACTGACGCCCAGGTCGAGACAAGATTAAAAGAACTCTGCGCAGAGTACCCGGTAACCATCGAGGGACGCCCGGCCCAGGAAGGTGACACCGCGAATATCGACTATTCCGGCACAAAGGATGGCGAGGCATTTGCAGGCGGAACCGCAGAGGGCTATGACCTGAAGCTTGGCAGCGGCACATTTATCGACGGCTTTGAGGACGGCGTCATCGGCATGAATGTCGGCGATGAGAAAGACTTAAACTTAAAATTCCCGGACAACTACAGCAGCGCTGACCTCGCAGGCCAGGAAGTCGTCTTCCATGTAAAATTAAACCAGTTAAAATCTGAGTCCGAGAGCAAGGTGGACGATGATCTCGCAAAACGTTACTACAACGACGATACAGCGACTCTTGACCAGTTAAAAGAGGAAGTACGTGCGGAGCTTCAGGCAGAGGCTGACAGCCAGTTCTTCAACGCGGCAGGAAGCGAGCTCTTAAACGAGGTCATCAACAACTCCGAGGTTACAGCAGACCCGGATGCCGTTGATGATATGTTCAACCAGTTAAAGAGCACATATTCCAGCTATGCAAGCAGCTATGGACTTGAGTTCGATCAGTTCCTCAGCATGTTCCTGGGAACGGACGAGGACGGACTCCGCGACACAGCAGAGAACCTTGTAAAACAGCAGATCATTTTAAATGCGATCCAGGCAGAGGAGAACCTTTCTGCGACAGATGAACAGAAAGATAAGCTCGCTGTTATGAACTACTTCAAGAACGCGGCGCAGATGATCACAACCTACGGCGAGGATTCCGCAAAGCAGATTTTCGACATGGGCGCTGTTTACTACTATCTGATCGACAACTCCACATATGTAGAGGCACCGGAGACAGAAGCCGAGACAACAGAGGCTGAGAATATTCTTGAAGAGAAAGAGACTGCTGCGGAGGAGAGCGAGAGCAGTTCCGCAGCAAACTAATACGGAGATCATGAAGAGAAAAGCATTATTTTTTGATATCGATGGGACGCTCCTGGTGGATGCGTCGAAGGAGCTCCCGAAGAGCGCGGCGCTTGCTTTAACAGAGGCGCGCCGCGCCGGACACCTGGTTTTCATCAACTCCGGGAGGACGAGATGTCTGATGAAGGATGTTGAGGGGAAAGTACCGGTGGACGGCTACCTCTGCGGCTGTGGAACCTACATAGAGGCGGAGGGAAAAGCCCTGCTCCACAGAAAAATCTCCGCAAAACGCCGTTGGGAGCTCCAAAAGGCGATCCTCGAGTGTAAACTTGACGGAATCTTAGAGGGACCGAAGGCATGTACGGTGCAGACCGGTGTCTCCCACATGGACGAGATCGAGCATGTGAAAAATGTGGTCTACAAGAACCAGGGCTTGGCCAGCGCGGACTGGAATACGGAGCTGGTGGATTTTGATAAGTTCTGTGTTCTTGCGGACGAGAACAGTGACGAGGAAGGTTTTTTAAAGATCCTGGCACCGGACGTGACCGCCATCGACCGGGGACACGGACTCTACGAGTGCGTGCCGACGGGGTACGATAAGGCGACGGCGATGGAAGTGATCTTAAAGAGATATGGGATCGCGAGGGAAGATTCCTACGCCTTTGGGGACAGCATGAACGATCTGGCGATGATCCGGTATGCCGGAAACAGCATTATTATGGAGAAACATGCGAAGGGGCTTGAACCCTACGCAACTTTCATCACCAAAGATGTCGAAGACGACGGGATCGCCTGGGCGTTTGAGCAGCTTCATATCATATAAGAGAAAATCTGGCGGCAGTCTTGCTTTTTTTGGCGGGACTGCCGCTTTTTATATTGATTTCGCTGTTGCACGAGGTCTGTTGCTTGGGGCAGCAGGAGTCTTGCGGCATGGGCTCTTGTCCATGCATACCGTGTGT
>ENA-UOJH01002866-UOJH01002866.1-human-gut-metagenome-genome-assembly--contig:-C148-NODE-2866-length-10258-cov-136.435460_pt1 | contig 10258 bp, 8 predicted proteins | sample MGYA00242345_ERZ723892 | MGnify/ENA metagenome assembly ERZ723892 | reverse complement strand
AGCCTTATTTGAGGCTTGATACCCCGCCATGCCCTTTCGCTGAATAGTTACAATATTAACAAACTGCGTTAATAAATATTAATCACATAGTTTTTAATAGATAACGATGCAAATAGTAGGAGGCTACGGCATTAGCTTTTTACTTTTTTACTTTTAAAACACGTAAATATCAGATAAGCAGGTGCACTATTTCTTACGAATCAGCGTCAGTCCGTCGCGCATTGGCAGTATGAGCTGCTCCACGCGTTCGTCGGCAGCCACATAGTCGTTGAAGCGACGTATGCCAAGCGTCTGCTGGTCGTGGTCGTAGGCTGGGTCGGTGACGTGTCCGTCCCAGAGCGTGTTGTCGGCGAGTATGAATCCGCCAGGTCGAAGCAGCGCGAGCACCATCTCGTATGTCTCCACATACGTGCGCTTGTCGCCGTCGACGAACGCCATGTCGAACGTCACGCCCAGCTCGGGCGCCTTCTCGTTGGCGTCGCCGATGATGAAGTTTATCTTGTCGGCGTAGGGCGAGCCTTCTATCCACGGGCGGGTGAAGTCTTCCATCTCGTCGTTTATCTCGAACGTGTAGAGATGCGCACCTTCGGGCAGACCCTCGGCGAGGCAGAGGGCGCTGTAGCCCGAGAACGTACCCACTTCGAGCACGTTCTGCGGCTGCACCATCTCGACGAGCATCTTCAGCAGTCGGCCCTGGAGGTGTCCCGACGCCATGCGTCCGTGTATGGTGTGGATGTTTGTGGCACGATAGAGGCGATAGAGATAGTCGCCCTCGGTAGAGGTGTGTTCGCGTACGTATTTGTCGAGTTCTTCTGTCATTTTTTCGTTGTTGTCTGCTATGTTGGTGTGTCAGAACTAAATATTTAACTGTAGGAATGCCGTAGCCTCCTACTCTTCCTTCATCGGGTCGCGCTCTGCGGTCCAGTCGAGCAGTGCTTCGAGAGCCAGTCGGTACGAGTTCATGCCGAAGCCGCTTATCACGCCGAGGCACGCCGCTGCCATCATCGACTTGTGGCGGAACTCCTCACGCTTGTGCACGTTGCTGATGTGCACCTCGATGACCGGCGCGCTGATGGAGCGGATGCAGTCGAGCAGCGCCACTGAGGTGTGTGTGTATGCGCCGGCGTTGAGGATGATGCCGTCCGACTCGAAGCCTGCTTCCTGCAGCTTGTCGATGAGCACGCCCTCGATGTTGCTCTGATAGTAGTCGATATCCACGTCGGGATACTGACGGCAGAGCTGGTTGAGATACTGTTCGAAAGAGGTGTTGCCGTAGATGCTCGGCTCGCGTGTGCCAAGCATGTTGAGGTTCGGTCCGTTGATGATTGTTATTTTCATATAGGAGTTTTGAATTTTGAGTTTTGAGTTGTTGCCTGCGGCAATTTTGAGTTTTGAATTTTGAGTTTTGAATTGTTGTGTTGAGAGTCGCGAATTCATAATTCAAAATTGAATAATTCTTAATCGGCACAGCCGACAATTCAAAATTCAAAACTCAAAATTCAAAACTCATTACCATCCCGACGTTGCGCCGCCGCCTCCCGTCGAGCCGCCACCGAAGTTTCCGCCGAAGCTGCCTCCACCGTAGCCACCGCCGCGTCGTCCCATGCCGCCGAGCATTGCGCCGGTTATGAAGGCGGCAGCGTTGCCCGAGTCGTCGATGTTCTCGTCGCGTGTGAAGGTATGTCCGCAGTGGGGACAGAGGAATGTAGAGCGGCGCACGCGGCGTCCGTTAGTGAGTCGGAGCGTCTGGCGAGCCACGCACTTCACGCCCTTGTGGCGGCACTTCGGGCAGCGCTGCTTCTCGCCGAGCAGTGCGATGAAGAAGATTGCCAAGCCCACCATCACCGCCACTGCGATAAGCGCCCCAATCATGCCGTCGTCGTCGTCAGCAGGTTCGGGCTTCATCGTGCCGTCGAGCACCTTCGCCGCAGCCCTCACGCCGTCAACCATGCCGCCGTCCCAGTCGCCCGCCTTGAAGCGCGGCACCATACGCTGCATCTGTATGCGCTTCGACATGGCGTCGGTCATGGTGCCCTCCAAGCCGTAGCCCACGGTGAAGCGCACCTTGCGCTGGTCGGCGACGAAGAGGATGAGCAGTCCGTTGTCGCTCTTCTTCTTGCCTATGCCCCACTGGCGGAACAGCTCGTGACCGAAGTTGAAGATGTCTGCCTCGCCAATGCTGGGCAGCATCACCACAGCCGTCTCGATGCCCGTGCTGGCTTCGAGCCGTCCGAGCACGGCGTTGATAGAGTCGCGCGCCGGGGCAGAGAGAATGTGCGACGGGTCGGAAACGTACTGGCGCACGTCGCTCAGACGCACGTTGGGCACGTCCTGCAGCGTGTATTGCTTCGCCTCGCCCGCCGCAAACGTCAGCGTTGCGACGAGAGAGAGAATCAGTAGGCTTATGACTCGTGTTATTTTCATATTATTATTAACCCGTTTACATGTTGACTTGTCAACTCGTCAACTTAAAAAGATGTAATCTCCTTGTCAACTCGTCAACTATTAAAACCTAAAACTCCACCTTCGGAGCCTTCTCTGCACCAGCCTCAGCCTCGAAGTAGTTGCGCTTCTCGAAGCCGAACATCGAAGCGATGATGTTGCGCGGGAAGCGGCGGAGCGATGTGTTATACTCCTTTGCAGAGTCGTTGAAATCCTTACGAGCCACGTTGATGCGGTTCTCCGTGCCTTCGAGCTGCGACTGCAGTTCGAGGAAGTTCTGGTTAGCCTTCAAGTCTGGATAGTTCTCGGTGATGGCGAGCAACTTGCCGAGCGCTGTCGTCACGTCGCCCTGCGCCTTCTGATAAGCCGCGAGCTGCTGCGGAGTGCAGTTAGACGGGTCTATCTTCACCTGCGTAGCCTGCGAGCGTGCCGCCATAACCGCCTCAAGAGTCTGACTCTCGTGCTTAGCGTATCCCTTCACGGTGTTCACGAGGTTAGGGATAAGGTCGCTGCGACGCTGATACTGCGTCTCTACGTTAGCCCACTGGTTGCTTACGTTCTCGTCCATTCCGACAAGTCCGTTATACGATAATATGCCCCAAAGAGCTACTAACACTATCACCACGATGGTGATGATCAATCCTTTGTTCTTCTTCATAAATTATAATGTTGTTAATGGTGTGTGTGGTGTGGTGGTGAGGTGGTGAGATGGTGAGGTGGTGAGATTTGTAATTCAACATTCAACATTCAAAACTCAACATTCAAGACCCCCACCAATTAATAATTAAAAATTAAAAATTAATAATTAATAATTACTCAGATTTGTCCTGCTTCCACTTGTCTTACTATTCGCTCCGTGTATCGGTCTACGCCGTTCGGGTCGTACTTCTTCATGAGCGAAGCGCCGAAGAGCGCCGCGAACGCCTGGTAGAAACCCGCACGTATCGGACCGAGGAACGCCTGCACCAGCTGATACGACGACGAGTCGCACTCGCGGTAGACCAGTTTGATGAGCAGTTTGCCCTGCGAGTATGTGAGTTTCTTCATTCGCGGCGTGTACTCGGCTCTGATGCCTCGTTCCACGCGCTTCAGATGCTCGTCCTTCGCCTTCTTGTTGGGCAGCGTCTGCAGGAAGTCGTACGTCTCGATGATGATGTGGTTCACCTCCTTCGCTATCGGCAGCACCTTCTTCACGTTAGCCACAAGGCGGTTGTAAGCCTGGCGCTGCTTGTCGTTCTTGAAAACCAGTTGCGGGTAGACCGCGAGCGGATTCAGCTCTACATACTGTATGCTGTCGCCCTCGTACAGAGCCTTGCCCACCTTCACGAGCGGCACGAAGGCAGGCAGATCGGTGCCATCGCCGCCGTCGGTCTCGCCGGAAACATCCAAACCTGCCTGCGCCATCAGCGCAAGATGGCAGAAGATGAATATAATAAGTAGTGATATTCTCTGTTTCATATACGACAAAAGTACACAGAAAAATCCAAATAAATAAAATTATGACTCACTTTTAAGCTATTTTTCAGTACCTTTGCATCTTATAGGCATATAAATTAATGTGTAAATTTTAATCTCTTATGATACACAACACAACTCTTTCGAGATTTTTCTACCTCTTATTGGTCTGCTTCGCTATACTCACTCCGTCTGCTGCGCAGGCGCAAGACGTGGTTATAGAATGCGATTCTGCCGCTATTCTGCCGCCCGACACAGAGGCTGTGGCATCGGGTTGCGACTCCGACACTATGTTCAGCGTGGGCACTGCCCCCACAACGGCTGAGATAATGCCGCGCCGCGAGTATGTCACCGTTACCGAATACAACGACCCTACCCACCGTGTGCGCCCTGCCGAATGGATTGTGCCCGGCATGGCTGCCGTTGGCGGCGCCCTCTGCGTGAAGACAGCGTGGGGCAAGCAGTTTCGCAAGTGGTCGCAGGAGAAGCTCTCTGACGAGAAAAGCAAGAAGGTGAGCGTAGACGACTATCTGCGGTTTGCGCCCGCAGCAGCGGTCTACGCCTTGGATGTCTGCGGCGTGAAGGCGCAGCACAGCTTTCTCGACCGCACCATAATGCTCGGCATGTCGGCTGTTACGATGGTTGCCGTCACGAAGGCGGCGAAGCTGGCGTTCAAGGAGCATCGTCCCGACGGCACCGACGACGACGCCTTCCCGTCTGGTCACAGCGCCATCTCGTTCATGTGCGCCGAGTTTCTCTGGCAGGAGTATCGCGCTTCGAAGCCGTGGATAGGCTATACGGGTTATGCGCTCGCTGCCGGCGTGGCTTATCTGCGCATCCACAACAACCGCCACTGGGTGAACGACGTAGTGGCTGGTGCGGCTGTGGGCATGCTCTCCACGAAGTTCGCCTACTGGCTCTATCCGAAGCTCTTCAAGGAGCACAAGCGCGGCGTGAAGAAAGCCGTGGCTTTCGGCGCTCCGTTCTATAGCGGCAAAGAGGCGGGCGTGAACTTCGCACTCGTTTTTTAGTTGAGGTTTTCTTGCTAAATGTTTGGATATAACAGAAAATAATGGTAGCTTTGCGTTAGATACTTTAATAAAAACGGATTATGAGTAATACAATTAAACTTGACGAACCGCAATTGTTTAATAGTTTAAAAATGGCTCGCAAGGATGCTAAGCAAGGCAAAGTTACACATTGGAACTCTGTTGATGAATTATTCGATACTGTATTATCACAATCTAATCAATAATAAAAAAACTCAGAACACATGGCTCAGAAAAAGAACGACGACGGACTTACGCCGATGATGCGACAGTTCTATACGTTTAAGAAAGAACACCCAGACGCATTGTTGCTGTTCCGCTGCGGCGACTTCTACGAGACATACGCCGACGACGCTGTAGAGGCGTCGAAGATACTCGGCATAACGCTGACGCGACGCTCCAACGGCAAGAACCAGAGCGCTGCGGCGTGCGAGATGGCGGGGTTTCCGTACCACGCGCTCGACACTTATCTGCCCAAGCTGATACGTGCCGGAAAGCGTGTGGCGATATGCGACCAGCTCGAAGACCCGAAGCTCACGAAGACGCTCGTGAAGCGTGGCATAACGGAGCTGGTTACGCCGGGCGTGGCTATGGACGACACCGTGCTCAACTACAAGGAGAACAACTTCCTGGCGGCGGTGTGCATGGCTAAGACGGCGTGCGGCGTGGCGTTCCTCGACATCTCTACTGGCGAGTTCCTCACGGGTGAGGGCACGTTCGACTACGTTGAGAAACTTCTGAGCAGCATTCAGCCTAAAGAGGTGCTCTACGACCGACAGCTGAAGCGCGAGTTTGAGGAGCGCTTCGGCTCGAAGTGGTGCGTGTTCGAACTCGACGACTGGATGCTTACCGAGCAGAGTTCAAGACAGAAACTGCTCTCCCATTTCGGCACCACAACGCTGAAGGGCTTCGGCGTAGACCATCTGCACCTGGGCGTGACGGCGGCTGGAGCCATTCTGCAGTATCTTGAGATGACGCAGCACACACAGATCGGGCACATCACGTCGCTCGCTCGCATCGACGCCGACCGCTATGTGCGCCTCGACCGTTTCACCATCCACTCGCTGGAGCTGCTGCAGTCGATGCAGGACGACGGCGTGTCGTTGCTCTCCGTCATCGACCGCACCTGCACGCCGATGGGCGGACGTCTGCTGCGCCGATGGACGATATTCCCGCTGCGCGACGTGGCTTCTATCAACAAGCGCCTCGACGTGGTGGACACGTTCTTCCGCAAACCCGACTTTCGACAGACTGTAGACGAGCATCTGCACCGCATTGGCGACATAGAGCGCATCATATCGAAGGTGGCTGTGGGCAGAGTGTCGCCCAGAGAGGTGGTGCAACTGAAGTACGCGCTCGGTGCGCTGAAGCCTATAAAGGCGGCGTGCCTCACCAACGACAACGCCGAGATACATTCCATCGGCGACCAGATTAACCTCTGCGAGGCGCTGTACGAGCGCATCGACCGCGAACTGCAGCAGGATCCGCCGCAGCTTGTGGCTAAGGGCGGCGTGATAGCTGCGGGCTTCTCGCCTGAGCTTGACGAGCTGCGCTCCATCTCGCGCGGCGGTCGCGACTATCTGCTGAAGATTCAGGAGGAGGAGGCGCAGAAGACCGGCATACAGTCGCTGAAGGTGGGCTACAACAACGTGTTCGGCTACTATCTTGAGGTGCGCAACACGTATAAGGACCAGGTGCCGCAGGAGTGGATACGCAAGCAGACGCTTGCCAATGCCGAGCGCTACATCACCGAGGAACTGAAGCAGTACGAGCAGAAGATTATGGGTGCCGACGAGCAGATTCTGGTGCTCGAGACCCGTCTCTTCACCGAGCTTGTCACCGATATGCAGGCGTACATACCGCAGATTCAGGCCGACGCCAACATCGTGGCGCGTCTCGACTGTCTGCTCTCGTTCGCAAAGACTGCCGAGGAGCACCGCTACGTGCGCCCGGTGGTTGAGGACGACAACGTGCTCGAGATAAGAGCCGGACGCCACCCCGTCATCGAGACGCAGCTGCCGCTTGGCGAGGAGTACGTGCCCAACGACATCGAACTCGATACCGAGCAGCAGCAGATAATGATAATCACCGGTCCGAACATGGCTGGTAAGTCGGCGCTGCTGCGCCAGACGGCGCTCATCACGCTCATGGCGCAGATGGGCTGCTTCGTGCCTGCCGACTCGGCTCATGTGGGTGTCGTCGACAAGATATTCACCCGCGTCGGAGCGTCCGACAACATATCGCTCGGCGAGTCGACCTTCATGGTCGAGATGACCGAAGCGTCTAACATCCTGAACAACGTGACGCCGCGTTCGCTCGTGCTCTTCGACGAGTTGGGCCGCGGCACGTCTACCTACGACGGCATCTCCATCGCCTGGGCTATCGTGGAGTATCTTCACCAGAACCCGAAGGCGCAGGCGCGCACGCTCTTCGCCACTCACTATCACGAGCTGAACGAGATGGAGAAGAACTTCGAGCGTATAAAGAACTACAACGTGTCGGTGAAGGAGCTTGACGGCAAGGTTATCTTCCTGCGCAAGCTGATGCGCGGTGGATCGGAGCACTCGTTCGGTATTCATGTGGCTGAAATAGCGGGTATGCCGCGCTCGGTCGTGAAGCGTGCCGAGCACATACTGAAGCAGCTCGAAACCGACAACGCCAGCGTAGGCGTGGAGTCTCACAAGATTGTCGGTCAGCAGAACAGCAACGGCATGCAGCTCTCGCTCTTCCAGCTCGACGACCCCGTGCTCTGCCAGATTCGCGACGAGATTATCGGTCTCGACATCAACAACCTCACGCCGGTAGAAGCGCTCAACAAACTGTTCGAGATAAAGAAAATAGTGACGGGGCGCAGCTGAGCATAGCTTTGTTTTCTTTAGGGTGCACTTGTTAGGGGGTGCACTTGTCTCAAGTGCACCAACCGAGATAAAACAGAATAGCTACGACGGAAACTGAAAGTCAGCAGTGCATAGCAGAAAGATAAGACCAGTAGCTTGGTCGGTGCACTTGAGACAAGTGCACCCCCTAAATAAAGCCTTTCTACATAAACCTCACGAAAAGTCATCGTCACCCGAACGCAATCCGATCAGACGGCGAACGGAATCCAATCAGACGGCGGACGGAATCCGATCGGATTGCGTTCGGGTAACGGTGAGAAAAGCTTAGGTATTAGGTAGTGAGAGCCGTGACACAGAGTTCTGTTTACACTGCTGCGGAGGCCGGAGACCTCCGCTACTAATATACTGCGCACAACCGCTGCAGATTTTCCTCAAAACTATCCTTGTCTATGGCGCCATTCTTCAGCGCCGAACGATAGTTGTATATGGTCTGCGGCGAGTAGGACAGTATGCCGGCTATCACCGAACTCTCCGTGATGCCGAGCCTTATCAGGGCTGCCACACGCAGGCTGGGTGTCAGCTCGTTGTTCTCCTTCAGCTCTACCTGCGCCTCGGGCGTGAGCAGCGTGTTCAGCTCCTCGACGAACGAGGGATAGAGCGAGAGAAAGATGCTGTCGAACTGCGAGAAGAAGGTCTGGTTCTCCTCGGCGGTGCGCTTCGACGAGGAGAGAATGCTCAGCAACTCCTTCTGCTGGTTGGCCTTTATCTTGCGTATCACCATCTTGCGCTGACTCTCCAGCTTCTCTATATACAGATAGCACAAACTGATGTAGGCTTTCGCCATATACTCGCGCTTGGTGTTGGTCTGCTCAAGCTCGTCGTTCAATTTCTCAAGTTCTTCGTTAGCCTCCTTCTGCTTGCTGTTGGTGGCGCTTAGCTGTTCGGTCTGAGCCGTCAATATTTTCTCGTTCTGCTGCATCAAGTTGTTTTTACGTTTGATGCGCATAGTCTCTACAACTATCACCACCAACAGCACTATAACGGATAACATAAGTACGATGTGCCACTTGCCTGCGTTTTCCAGCGCATGGTTGTAGGCAGAGAGTATGGTGTGCAGGTTGGAGTAAAGATCTATGCGTCGTGGTCGGCTGCTGAACACGTTAGCGTCGTTCAGTGAGACGTTGATATACCGCTGTGCTTTGCGCACATCGTGCTTGTATAGCCTCAGAGCCACCTCCTGCAACGCCATACCCTCATTGGTTGCCGACATCACGTCGCTGATGGCTGCAAGCAGCAGGTAGCGCTCCTGCAGCTCCGGCTGATGGTGTCTGCCGTAGACCTTCGCCAGAATGAATGCCGACTTGCCGTACAGCCAACTGTCGGGCTTCAACTGCGACATGGCTTTGCTCAGGCACGCCTCTATATCCTTGACGCCGCCGTTGGAATGGGCGAGCTGCACACCCTTCATATAGTAATACTGCGCGTCTTTCTGCGGACTATACAGCAGAGCGTTGTCCATATACTTATGGAAGAGCCGGTCGTAGCGCGGACCGTACTCGGTGTCGTGGGTCGAGAGTTTCAGATTGAAGTAGAGCGCACATTGTGCACAGTTGTAAAGGTAGTTGAGTCGGCGGTCGGTTGGCGGCACCTCGATATTGTCGAGTATCTCCTTAGCCTCTATGTAGAAGCTGCGTGAGACGAGCAGACGCGCCTTTATAATCTGAAACTTCTTGTAACAATTCGAATCATTGGCGTGTCTTGCCAGGTAGATACCCTTCTGCGTGTACACCATAGCCGAGTCGTAGATGTACGGAGAGTATTCGTTCACCAGTCGCTCGTACATCTGCAACTTGTCTTCCTTGTCGGTGACGTATGCAGAGCCAAGTTTTATCTGCTCTATCTTCTTATCCTTCTGGACATAATAATCCGTACGATGAGCTATTACAGAATCCAAACGTTCGTACAGCTCATCGTTGTCAGCGTGCAAACAGAGAGTTTGTTTTAGTACGGGGGGGGGGGAAAAATTTTAACTACTCCAAAGGCTTGCGCGCAAAAAGTTATCACTAAAAATAATAGTTTCATAGCGTTTGTTTCAGTATTGGGGGAATTAACTGCTACAAAGTTATGTAATTTCTTCTTATTTTAAATAAGAATATAGAGAAAAGTTTTTAGTACTATTGTATTTAATGTCTACTATTGGTCTTTTTACGAACAGCACAAACAGCTGATTGTTAGACAGATACGCTTCTTGCCATTATAAAAATCTACCTAAAGACTACCATACGGCTACCAAGCGCGCAGTTGCTCGGAAAAGCTTGATAATTTTGCACCCAGAAAAAGATTTTACCCAGATAAAAAGATTTTAGGACAACGATTTTCAGTAAAAAGATTTTTCAGAATAAATGCAATTTTTAGTAATTCTAACCCGTTGGCGGAATTAATTTAAGTTGATAAATATGAGTAAAAAGTTGCACA
>ENA-UOJH01002849-UOJH01002849.1-human-gut-metagenome-genome-assembly--contig:-C148-NODE-2849-length-10306-cov-7.961857_pt1 | contig 10306 bp, 8 predicted proteins | sample MGYA00242345_ERZ723892 | MGnify/ENA metagenome assembly ERZ723892 | reverse complement strand
TGCCCATCAGCGAGCCCACCGGCAGCATGATCGTGGACATCGGCGGCGGCACGGCCGAGATCGCCGTCATCTCTCTGGGCGGCATCGTGGCCTCCCGCAGCGTCCGCATGGCCGGCGATATGTTCGACCAGGCCATCATCGCCTTCATCAAGCGCAAGTATAACCTCCTCATCGGTGAGCGCACCGCCGAGCAGATCAAGATCGAGATCGGCTCTGCCTACCCGATGGACCCCGAGATGACCCTCGAGATCAAGGGCCGCAACCTCGTGGACGGCCTGCCCAAGAACGTCGTCGTCCACTCGGAGGATGTCCGTGAGGCTCTGCTGGAGTGCCTGGTCAAGATCACCAGCGCCATCAAGGAGACTCTGGAGCGCACCCCGCCCGAGCTGAGCGCCGACATCATCGACCACGGCATCACCCTGACCGGCGGCGGCGCACTGCTGCGCGGCCTCGACAAGCTCATTGAGAGCGAGACCGGCATCGATGTCCATGTGGCTGAGGACCCGCTGGACTGCGTGGCCAAGGGTGCCGGTGCTGTGCTGGACCATGTGGATGTCCTGCACGACGTTCTGGATACCGATGGCGGTCATATGTAAGCCTCGGCTGTGCCATTTGCGGCGGTACGCTGAGGGAGGACCTTTGCGCTGCTGCGCCGCAGAAGATGAGTTTTGAGCGCGGATGGCACGGCTGTCCGCGCTTTTTTGCAGATTCGGGAGGAACCCGCCTTGAAGGATTTTTTTGACACATGGAAATTTAAGATACTCATTGCCATCGCGGTCTTCCTCGTGGGCATCATGGCCTATGCAGGCGCGAACGGACGCCTGACCGCCGCCCCGCAGGAGCTGCTGAGCGTGGCCGTAGCCCCGTTCCAGCGGGCAGCAGCGGCGGTGAGCAGCGGCGTGGCCTCCCTGTGGGAGAACTACACCAACATCGACGCCATTCTGGAAGAAAACCAGCAGCTCAGCGAGGAAAACGCCTCTCTGCGCTCCCAGATGGTGGACTACGACAAGCTCAAGGCCGAGAACGAGGCCTACAAGGCGCTGGCCAACATCCAGGAGCAGCACCCGGAGATGAGCTACACGTCCTCTTTCGTCATTGGCCGCGACCCATTGGACTCCTTCTGGGGCTTCACGCTGGACAGAGGCACACTGGACGGTGTGGCCGTCAACGACGCCGTCATCAGCGACGAGGGCTATCTGCTGGGCGTGGTGCGGGAAACCGACCTCACCAGCTGCAAGATCATGACCATCCTGCACCCCAGCTTCAATGCGGCAGGCGTCGTGTCCCGCACCCGGGACAACGGCATCATCACCGGCAGCGCCGACTACGCCGCCGACGGCCTGTGCATCCTCTCGAACCTCGCCCGCAGCACCCTGAGTAGAGAGGGGGACCAGGTCATCACCACGGGTCTGGGCGGGGTGTTCCCGCCGGACGTGCTGGTGGGCGTCATCAAGGAGCTGACCCCCGAGGCCAGCGGCAAATCGACGCTGGCCGTCATCCAGCCGGGCGCAGACCCCCGCACGGTGCGCCATGTGTTCATCATCACCAACTACTGAGGAGGGCCGGAGATGGAATCTCGCCGCAAGCGCAGCCGCAGCCAGAGGCTGAAATGGGGCTGCTATATCCTTCTGCTGGTGGTGTGTACGGTGTTGCAGACCATGCCGGGGCTGTTCCAGTTCGGAGCCGCGAAGCCGCTCTGGCTGCTGCCGCTCTGTCTGGCGGTGTCTGCCGCAGAGGGCGAGTTCGCCGGGGCCATCTTTGGCGCGGTGTGCGGCCTGATGTGGGACTACACTGCCGGCCGCACCGTGGGGATGCTGGCGCTGGAGCTGATGATCCTCTGCTTCGGCGTGTCGGTGGTCGTGCAGCTTTATCTGAAGGATACCCCCTCCAACTTCGTGCTGCTGGCCGTGGTCTGCGCCCTGCTGGTGCTGTCGGCGGACTGGCTGTTTTTCTACTATATGCCGGGCTATGCGGGCGCAGGGGAGCGTTTTCTCTGGGTCGTGCTGCCGTCGGCCCTGATGACGGCCCCGGGGAGCTGGCTGCTCCACCGTGCAGTGCAGCGCATCAGCACGGAATTCAAGATAGACAACGGCGTGGTGTGATGCCAGACCCTGCCGGGAGGAAAACGGATGAATCAAGACGAACACAAGATCGTGGTGCGCCGGATGGCTGGGCTCATCGCTGCCGCCTCGGTGCTCATCGCCGTGTATGTGCTGCGGCTGATATTTTTGCAGCTCGTCAACAGCGACAGCTTCAAGGCGCAGGCGACCAACACCACCGATTATAACTTTACAGTCACCGCTGCCCGCGGCGACATCGTGGACAGCGCCGGACGCCGCATCGCGGCCAGCACCACCAGCTACAATGTGGTGCTCAGCAAGCTGCTGATGGGGGACGAAGACCTTGACGCCATGCTGCAGCGCATCGTGGAGCTGCTGGAAGCCCACGGCGAAAAATGGAACGACTCGCTGCTCATCGGCGAGCCGGACGCGGCGGGCCACTACAGCTTTACTGCGCAGGCCGACAGCACCAGCGACCAGAAGGCTCTCGCGGCCATGAAGGACTCGCTGGGCTTACAGCAGTACGCCACCGCCGATGACGTGATGGAAAAGCTGGTGGAGGACTACAAGCTGGAAAGCTATCCCCTCCACTGGCAGAGAGTGCTGGGCGGCATCCACTACGAGATGCAGCAGCAGGCGTTCTCCAACGTCAACAACTTCGTCATGGCCGAGAACGTCAGCGAAGTGACCGTGGCGACCATCAAGGAGAACAGCCTGACCATGCCCGGTGTGGAGATCGTGGAGACCAGCACCCGCAGCTACGATGAGGGCAGCATCATCCCCCATGTGCTGGGCCGTGTGGGCAAGATCACCGCCGAAAAGTGGAAGGTGACCGACGAGAACGGCCAGACCACTTACCCTCTGCGGGAAAAGGGCTATAACATGAACGACATGATCGGCGTGTCGGGCCTCGAAGCCGTCTACGAAGACGAGCTGCGGGGCAAGGACGGCGTTGAGACCATCACCCGCAGCTCGGACGGCGTCATCGTGGGGACTGCGATGACCACCGTGCCGGAGCCGGGCCATACCGTCCAGCTCACCATCGACAGCGCCTTCCAGCAGGCGGTGGACAGGGCGCTGGCCAGGAACATCGAGATGATAAACAGCACCTACAACAGCGGCAGTTCCGCCAAGGCTGCCGCCGGTGCGGTGGTGGTCATCAGCACGAAGGACGGCAGTGTGCTGGCCGCCTCCAACTACCCCAGCTACGACCAGAACCTCTTCGCCACCCAGTACAGCCAGTACAGCTCAGACCCGGGCCTGCCCCTGCTCAACCGTGCTTTGCAGGGCCTGTACACCCCTGGCTCCACCTTCAAGCCTGCGGTGGCGGTGGCGGCGCTGGACTCCGGCGTCATCAACCGCTCTTCCACCGTCTACTGCAACGGTGTCTATACCTATTATGACGACTACCGCCCCAAGTGTACCCGCCACGGCCACAGCGGCAACATCGACGTCATCACAGCCATCAAGTGGAGCTGCAACATCTTCTTCTACGATGTGGGCCGCCGCACCACCAGCGATGTCTACGATGCCTACGCCTACAAGATGGGCCTTGGTACCCGCACCGGCGTGGAGGTCAATGAGGCCACCGGCCGCCTGACCACAAAGAACGACTCCAACTACACCGCTTCTCTGGACATCCAGGCCGCTATCGGTCAGGGCAACACCGTCGTCACCCCCGTCCAGCTGGCGACTTACGCCGGCACGCTGGCCAACCGGGGCGTGCGCTACCGCACCCACTTCGTCAAGGCCATCCTCGACACCAACACCGGCAAAGTCCTGCAGGAGACCCAGCCCGAGGTGATGGACGTCATCGAGGACCGGGGCGACACCTTCGACCTCGTGCGGCAGGGTATGATCGGCGTGTCGGAGACGGTGTCGGGCCTGAAAAACTACCCCGTCACCATCGCCTGCAAGACCGGCACCCCTCAGCGCAGCGAGACGTACTACGTCGGCAGCACCCGCAAGCACTACACCAACACCATGATGGTGGCCTACGGCCCGGCGGAGGACGCTGAGATCGCCCTCGGCATCGTCATTGAGTACGGCGGCGGCGGCGCCCGCGCGGGCAACCTCGTGGCCGACATCTTCGACGCCTACTACGCCATGAAGGACGGCAGCCTGACGCTGGACGAGACGGGAGCAGGCGAGACGGCTGACACGACAGCCGACGGGCAGGATGCTGTGCCGGAGACTGTGGAAAACAACGACGCCCTCGCAGACGACACCGCTCCCGCAGAGCAGCCCGCCGTCTGAGCGATGGTGCGTGGATTTGGCAGAAATCTATGAAAAATTGGAACTTTTGCCCGAAAAACGGTTGTAAAAGAACGGAAACTGTGATACTATGATATATGCAAGAAAAATGCCCACTGGCGAAACAAAGGAGAGGTTGACCGATGACGATTGCACTGATTGCGCATGACTCCAAAAAAGAGCTGATGGTACAGTTCTGTACGGCGTACTGCCGGATTTTGAGCCAGCATAAATTGGTGGCAACCGGTACGACCGGCAAGATGATCGCCGAAGCCACCGGTCTGCAGGTGCAACGCTTTCTGGCGGGCGTACAGGGCGGCGACCAGCAGATCGCGTCCCGCATCGCCTGCAACGAAGTGGATCTGCTGCTGTTCTTCCGCGACCCCATCAACGCAAAACCCAGCGAGCCGAATGAGATGACTCTGCTGCGCCTGTGCGATGTCCACAACATCCCGCTGGCCACCAACATCGCCACCGCTGAGGTCCTGATCCACGGCCTCGAGCGCGGCGACCTCGACTGGCGCGACATCGTGCATCCCCAGAACTGATTCATAAAACGAATCCCCCGTGCAGCTGAACTGCACGGGGGATTTTTGCTTCAACGGGCTTGCCCTCTCCGTCACCTTCGGTGACACCTCTCCCAAAGGGAGAGGCTTTGACTTTCCCGCTAGGTTATGGGCTCTCCCTTTGGGAGAGCTGGCGCGTCAGCGCCTGAGAGGGCAAGGACGCTGACCGGGAACAGAAAAATTTCAGAGCTTAAAATCCTCCGCCATCTCCGCCACGTCCTCCGGGGCGAAATCGCCCAGCGGCAGGATGAGGCGGCTCAGGACCTCGGGTGGGAGGGCGGCAAGCTTTCCGCTCTCGTCCGGTGCGCCGCTCTCGGGGGCGAACAGGTGGCTCATGCCCTGTGCGTCTGTCTCGATGCGGGCGTAGCGGCCGGAGGCAATATACTGGATGCCCAGCTTGTCGGCGGCAGTGAGCAGGGCCGCGAAGCGGGAGGCTTCGGCATCCTGTCCGGCCAGAGCCTCGGCGTTGAGGGTGACGCACTCCACGTCCAGCTTCTTTGCCAGCGCTTTGGCTGCGTCCACGGCGGCGTGTTCTTCGGGGGTGTCAGCCAGCCGGACGACCGCTGCCGCCACGGCAAAGCCCTGCTGCTGCAGGATGCGGACGGCCACGCCGCTGCGCACACTGCCGCTCAGACCCATCAGGACCCGGTCCTGTTCTTCGTAGGTGTCAAACCCGTTCCCGGGCAGAAAAGCATCGTTCATCGTCCCTGTCTCCCGCCATGTGCCTGGCTCTGGGCGACCGCAAGCTGGTCGCAGCGTTCATTCTCCGGGTGGCCTGCGTGGCCTTTGACCCAGACGTAGGTGAGCTTGTGGCGGGCTTCCTGCTCCAGCGCCTGCTCCCAGAGGTCGGGGTTCAGGGCAGGGGAGCCGTCGGACTTTTTCCAGCCCCGGCGCTTCCAGCCCCTGGCCCAGCCTTTTTCCAGCCCGTTGATGACGTACTGGCTGTCGGAGCACAGCCGCACCTCGCAGGGCTCCTTGAGCTGGCGCAGCGCCTCGATGAAGGCCGTCAGCTCCATCCGGTTGTTGGTGGTGGAGGCGTCGCCGCCGCTGAGCTCCTTTTCGTAGACCTTGCCGTTAAAGCGGTAGCGCAGCACCGCGCCCCAGCCGCCGGGACCGGGGTTGCCGCTGCACGCGCCGTCGGTGTAAACTTCGACCTGTTTCATGCGTCTCTCCTGCATCATGTTTGTAGTACCTATTATTTAGAGCCATTTTGGCCCGTCTGTCAAGGGGCAGGGCATAATTTACCACCGCCCGGCCCAAGCTTGGAATTGACAAAAGAGGCGAGAAATACTATACTTGTTGCAACGAAATGCGTATAGGGGCGCGCCGTGGGTGCGCTCACAGCGTTCCTGCCGAAGCGCCGCGGTCGCATCGAACAGATGGACTGGACGGGCAAAAGGCTTCCTGCGGAACCAACAGCGTGGTATAAAAACAACGCTGATAAAATGATTTCTATACGATGCATCCGACGGAAGCAGATGCGTTTTTATGCTTCCCTTAATGCAGGGCAGGCTGTCTTCCGGGGCAGACCTGTGCTTTGCTGATTGAATTTTTGGAGGTTTTCGATGGCACAGACAAAAGAACAGAACCACGCTCCCGCTGCGGCCAATGCGTCCGGCGAAAAGCGCCCCCGCACTTCCCGCCGCCCCCACTACACCCGCCGGCCCCGCCGCCCCCCGCAGCCCAAAGAGGCTGCAACGCCCATCCATATCTATCCGCTGGGCGGCCTCGGCGAAGTGGGCAAGAACATGACGGTCTATGAGTGCTGCGGCGATATGATCATCGTGGACTGCGGCCTCGTCTTCCCGGATAACGATATGTTCGGCGTCGATATGGTCATCCCGGACTTCACCTTTGTGGTGCAGAATAAGGATAAGATCAAGGGCCTGCTCATCACCCACGGCCATGAGGACCACATCGGCAGCATCCCCTACCTGCTGCAGAAGTTCGATCTGCCCATCTACGGCACCCGCCTGACCTGCGGCCTCATCCGCAATAAGCTGGAAGAGTTCGGCCTTGCAGGCAAGACCAAGTTCGTGGAGATCACTCCCCGCCAGAAGCTCAAGCTGGGCTGCTTCACCGTGGAGCCCATCCATGTGAACCACTCCATCCCGGATGCCGTGGCCTTTGCCATCGACAGCCCCGCCGGCACCATCATCCAGACCGGCGACTTCAAGATCGACTACACCCCGCTGGCCTGCGGCCCCACCGACCTTGCCACTCTGTCTGAGTACGGCCAGAAGGGGGTGCTGGCTCTGCTGAGCGACTCCACCAACGCGGAGCGTCCCGGCTTCACCGCCACCGAGCAGAAGGTGGCCGCCGGTGTCCGCAGCCTGTTTGCCCGGGCGCAGAACAAGCGCATCATCATTGCGACCTTCGCGTCCAACATCTACCGTGTCCAGCAGATCATCGACCTCGCCGTGGAGGATGGCCGCAAGGTGGCCTTCAGCGGCCGCAGCATGGTCAACAATACCGCCATGGCCCAGGAGCTGGGCTATATGCACATCCCGGAAGGCACCCTCATCAGCATCGATGAGATCAACCAGTATCCGCCGGAACAGGTGGTGCTGGTGACCACCGGCAGTCAGGGCGAGCCTCTGAGCGCCCTGAGCCGGATGGCTTCCTGCAGCCACCGTCAGGTGCGCGTCGGCCCCGGCGACTTCATCATCATCTCGGCCAAGCCCATCCCCGGCAACGAGAAGAGCGTGACCAAGATCGTCAACGGTCTGCTCCTGTTGGGCGCAGAGGTCATCTATGAGGGCATGTACGACGTCCACGTCTCCGGCCACGCCTGTCAGGAAGAGCAGAAGCTGATGCTCACCCTGACCAGACCCAAGTATTTCCTGCCCGTCCACGGCGAATATAAGCAGCTGAAAAAGCACGCCATCACGGCGGCAAGCCTCGGCATCCCCACCAGCAACATCCTCATTGCCGAGAACGGCTCCAACATCATCCTCAGTCAGGACGAGATGAAGCTGGGCGAGCCGGTGACGGCGGGCGCTGTCATGGTGGACGGCCTCGGCGTGGGCGATGTGGGCAACGTCGTCCTGCGGGACCGCAAGCATCTGTCTGAGGACGGCCTCGTCATCATCGTGGCCACCGTGGACAGCAAGACCGGCAAAGTTCTGGCCGGCCCCGACCTCGTGAGCCGCGGCTTCGTCTATGTGCGGGAGAACGAGAGCCTGATGGACGGCGCCCAGAGCATCGTGGAGACGGCTCTTGACCGCTGCGTGGACGAGCACGTCCGCGACTGGAACAGCGTCAAGACCCGGGTGCGCGAGGCCCTGAGCAGCTATATCTACCGCCGCACCAAGCGCAGCCCCATGATCCTCCCCATCCTGATGGAGGTCTGAGTCTGCCCGCAGGAGGCATAACACTTCATGAAACAAAAACCAAGATGGACTCTTGAAATGCTGACCGCTGCGCTGGCGGTGCTCTGCGCCCTGCTGGTGCTGGTGCTTCTGGTGCAGCGCCCGGCCATCTGGCCTGTGCTGGTGGTGCTGGCGGTGCTGTGGTTCGCCCTGTTCGGAGTGTTCCGCTACCGGGTGCGCAGCTGGGTGGCCCGCTGGGTCTGCGGCGGCAGCTTCGAAAAATCGAAGACGCAGTTCAGCCTCGAGCCGCTGAGCCAGCCCGCCGCCCTCCTTTCGGGGGAGACGGTGCTGTGGTACAACACCGAGTTCCGCACCCGTCTGATGAAGGGCGAAGCCCTTCTGGTCCCCCGGGTGCAGAAAGTGCTGCCCGGCCTCGACCTGCAGGAGGCACGCAAGGTCAGCGGCCAGCTGCTCAATCTGGCCGACGGCGTGTGGAGCGCTCACAGCTCCACCGTCCCCGGCGAGGCCGAGAGTATGACCCTTCTTGTCCTGAATGAGGAAACGGCCCTCCGCAAAGTGGAGGCCGAATATAAGGCCAGCCGCCCGGGCTATCTGGTCTTCCTCGTGGACGGCTACGACGACGTGTTCAGCGATATGCTGGACAGCGAGCGCGCCCGCCTGCTGGAAGGCATCAACCGGGTGCTGGAAGATATGATAGGCCGCGGCACGGGCTTTCTGCGCCGGGTGGCCAGCGGCCGCTACATCGCGGTGGTGGAGGAGCGCCAGCTGGAGCAGTTTGCCAAGCGGGGCTACGACGTGCTGGATAAAATCCGCGCCCTTGACCCCAGTGTGAACCTGTCCCTCTCCATCGGCATTGGCCGCGGGGCCAAGACCGTGCGGGAGGCCCAGGACATGGCGGTGCAGGCACTGGATATGGCCCAGGGCCGCGGCGGCGACCAGGCCGCCGAGATGACGCCGGACGGCTTTACGTTCTACGGCGGCGTCAGCCATGGCGTGGAAAAGCGCAGCAAGGTGCGCAGCCGCATTGTGGCCGACCAGCTGGTCAAGCTCATCAAGGAGGCGGACCATGTGGTCATCATGGGCCACCGCATGAGCGATCTGGATGCCATCGGCGCAGCCGAGGGTGTGCTGCGCATTTGTAAGATCTGCGATGTGCCGGCGGTCATCGCCGTCCGGCGAGACGCTACGCTGGCTGCCAGCCTGATCGATGCGCTGTGCAAGGCGGGGCAGAAGGATGACTTCATCGACCCCAAGGACGCCCTGCCCATCATCTCCAAGCGTACCCTGTGCATTGTGGTGGATACATATCAGGCTGGCCTTGTGGAAAGCAAGGACATTCTGGAAAAATGCGGCAAGGTGGCCGTCATCGACCACCACCGCAAGGGCGTGGGCTACATCGAAAACCCGGCGCTGGTCTGTCACGAGCCCTATTCCTCCTCGGCCAGCGAGCTGGTCACCGAGCTGCTGCAGTATGTGGGCGAGCGGGACGACAAGCCCAACCGCGTGGAGGCTGAAGGTCTGCTTGCCGGCATTTTGCTGGATACGCAGGACTTTACCCTGCACACCGGTGTGCGTACTTTTGAAGCCGCTGCTGCCCTGCGCCGCTACGGCGCAGAGACCGAGCGGGTGCGCCGGCTGTTCGATGTGACCATGGTGGAGTACAACGCCAAGGCCGATCTGGTGGAAAAGGCACAGATGTACAAAAACTGTGCCATCTCCATTGGCGGCGAGGTCGCCCCGGAGGCCCGGGTCGCCATTGCGCAGGCCGCCAACGACCTGCTGCGCATTCAGGGCGTGGACGCCAGCTTTGTGGCAGTGCAGGTGGGCAACGGCGTAAACGTCTCTGCCCGCAGCATGGGTGCCGTGAATGTGCAGGTGATCATGGAGTCGCTGGGCGGCGGCGGCCATCAGACCATGGCAGCAGCGCAGCTGAAGCATATCACCCCGCAGGCGGCACGCAGCCGCATTCAGGATGCCATCGACCAATATTATCTCTCCCAGAAAAAGACTACGCCGGAAGCACGACCGGCAAAAGGGGAATAAAAGCATGAAACAGTACGATTATCTTATCGTTTGTGCCGGTCTGTTAGGTGCC
>ENA-UOJH01002843-UOJH01002843.1-human-gut-metagenome-genome-assembly--contig:-C148-NODE-2843-length-10319-cov-3.933944_pt1 | contig 10319 bp, 7 predicted proteins | sample MGYA00242345_ERZ723892 | MGnify/ENA metagenome assembly ERZ723892 | reverse complement strand
ATATAGAACAATGTGCATATAGCAGGATATCCCACTCCAATTCTGTATATCTACTTGATACTGAAGTTTGAGTCGGACACTCCCCGCAATGCGTTGATGTTGTGGGCATTCTTTTTAGGGCTGGCTGTCGACGTCTTTTCCGACACACCGGGGATGAACGCTGCCGCTACGGTGTTGCTGGCTTTCTTGCGCCCCACTTTCCTGCGGCTGTTCGTGCCTCGTGACACGCTGGATACACTGGTTCCGGCCATCCGTACAATGGGGATTCTTCCTTTCCTGAAATATCTGGTTGTGAGTGTGCTGATACATCACGGCTTGTTGCTTACCCTCGAATTCTTCTCTTTTGCCCATATTGGTACGCTGTTGTTGAGAATTGCGGCAAGTACCCTGCTTACTGTGACCTGCATTATGGCTGTTGAGGGAATAAGAAAGAAAGGATAAAGGGTTTAAGGATTAGGAATTGATGAAAGACTATACACTGGAAAAGCGGAAATATGTAATTGGAGCGGCGGCTATTGTCATCGTTCTTATTTACGTGTTCCGGCTGTTCGACCTGCAAATCATGACTGATGACTACAAGAAGAACGCGGACAGCAACGCTTTTCTGAACAAGATACAATATCCATCACGGGGGGCTATCTACGACCGTAACGGTAAGTTGCTCGTGTTTAATCAGCCTGCCTATGATATTACGTTTGTGCCTCGGGAGGTGACGCAGCTGGATACACTCGACCTTTGCAGTGCCTTGAACATTACCCGTGAGCAGTTTGACAAACGGATGAAGGACGTCAAGAACCGCTGGATGAACCCCGGTTATTCCAAATACACCCATCAGGTGTTCATGACGCAGCTTTCTGCCGAAGAGTGCGGTGTGTTTCAGGAGAAGCTGTTCAAATTTCCAGGTTTCTATATTCAGCGGCGTACTATCCGCCAATATACCTATAACTCTGCCGGCCATTTGCTGGGAGACATCGGCGAAGTGTCCAAGAAAGACATTGAGAACGATGACTATTATATTCGCGGAGACTATATAGGCAAGCAAGGCATCGAGAAATCCTATGAAAAGTATCTGCGTGGAGAGAAGGGGGTGGAGATTCTGCTTCGTGACGCTCACGGGCGCATCCAGGGACACTACATGGACGGACAGTTGGACCGTTCCTCCGTACCCGGCAAGAACCTGACGTTGGGCATCGACATTGACCTTCAGATGTTGGGAGAACGACTGCTTCAACACAAAATCGGTGCCATTGTGGCCATCGAACCGGCTACGGGTGAGATTCTATGTATGGTTTCCTCGCCTACCTTTGACCCTCATCTGATGATAGGGCGCCAGCGGGGAAAGAACCACCGCCTGCTGCAGATGGACAAGCGGAAGCCTTTGTTGAACCGTGCCATCATGGGAGCTTATCCGCCGGGCTCCACCTTCAAGACGGCGCAGGCGCTGACCTTCCTTCAGGAAGGGATTATCCACGAAGATTATCCGACTTTCCCTTGTGCGCATGGTTTCAATCATAAAGGCCTTCATGTGGGATGTCACGGACATGGTTCGCCTCTGTCGCTGATTCCTGCCATCGCTACCTCTTGTAATTCCTATTTCTGTTGGGGATTGTATCGCATGTTCGGTGATAAAAAATACGGTTCGCCGCAGAATGCCATTACCGTATGGAAAGACCACATGGTATCGCAGGGCTTCGGCTATCGGCTCGGTACCGACCTCCCCGGCGAACAGCGTGGACTGATACCGAATGCCAAGTTCTACGACAAGCCCTATCGGGGTTCGTGGAACGGTCTGACGGTGATTAGTATCTCCATCGGGCAGGGAGAGATTCTTGCCACCCCGTTGCAGATAGCCAATCTGGGTGCCACCATTGCCAACCGGGGGCATTTCATTACTCCGCACATCGTGAAGGAGATAGAAGACAATGAACTGGACAGCATCTATCGCAATCCCCGTTATCCCACCATCGACCGCGAATATTATGAAATGGTGGTGAAAGGTATGCGTGCCGCCGTAGACGGAAGTACGGGTAGCGCCACTTGCCGCATGGCGGGAGCCATCCTGCCGGGTGTGGAGGTCTGCGGAAAGACGGGCACGGCACAGAACCGTGGCAAGGACCATTCTGTCTTTATGGGCTTTGCCCCGATGGACAACCCTAAGATAGCCATTGCCGTCTATGTGGAGAACGGTGGTTTCGGTGCCACGTATGGCGTACCTATCGGTGCCATGATGATGGACCAGTATCTGCATGGAAAGCTGTCGCCCGAGAATGAGATACGGGCGGAAGAATTCAGTAACCGGGTGATACTTTACGGAGATGAGGAGAGATGATGATTAGGGGTTAGGGATGAACGGTGAGTGACTTCAATAGTAAATAGTAAAATTGTAAATAAATTGGTGACGAGGAGAGATAGCATATGGAAATCATTGGACTGGGTGACGATTGTCGTTTACCTGCTGCTGATTGTATTCGGCTGGTTCAGTGTTTGTGGAGCAAGTTATGATTATGGTGACCGTGACTTTCTGGACTTCTCTACGCGTGCCGGCAAGCAGTTTGTCTGGATTATATGTTCCTTCGGGTTGGGGTTTGTGCTGCTGATGCTGGACGATTCCCTCTATGACATGTTCTCCTACCTTATATATATAGGGCTGATGCTGTTGCTGATTGTCACGATATTCATTGCGCCCGACACGAAAGGGTCGCGGTCGTGGCTCATCCTGGGGCCGGTCAGTTTGCAGCCGGCGGAGTTTGCCAAGTTTGCCACGGCGCTGGCGCTTGCCAAGTATATGAGCGCCTACTCGTTTACGATGAAGAATTGGAAAAGCTCCCTTATGTTGGCTTTCCTGATTCTCTTCCCCATGTTGCTGATTATCCTACAGCGGGAGACGGGTTCGGCATTGGTGTACTCTGCATTTTTCCTGATGCTTTATCGGGAGGGAATGCCGGGCGTGGTACTGTTCTCGGGTATATGTGCAGTGGCCTACTTTGTGGTGGGCATCCGTTTTGATGCGGTGATGATTGCCGATACACCGACGCCTATCGGAGAATTTGCCGTGCTGCTGATGGTACTGCTCTTTGCCGGAGGCATGGTGTGGGTCTATAAAAAGCGCTGGGAGCCCACGCGGAATATTATCGGCGGTTCGCTGGGAGTGCTGCTCGTGGCTTATCTGATTTCGGAATACGTGGTACCCTTCAACTTGGTGTGGGTGCAGTGGGGGCTTTGTGCACTTGTTGTCGGGTATCTTGTCTTTCTTTCTTTATGCGAGCGCCATTTATCTTATTTTCTGATTGGGCTGTTTGCTTTGGGTTCGATAGGTTTCCTCTACTCCAGCGACTACTTCTTCAATAAAGTGCTGGAGCCCCATCAACAGATACGTATCAAGGTGGTGCTCGGTATGGAAGAGGACCTTGCTGGTGCCGGCTATAACGTGAACCAGTCGAAGATAGCCATCGGTTCCGGGGGGCTGACCGGCAAAGGTTTCTTGAACGGTACGCAGACAAAGCTGAAGTATGTGCCGGAGCAAGATACGGACTTCATTTTTTGCACCGTGGGTGAGGAGGAAGGATTCGTAGGGTCTACGGCTGTACTGTTACTGTTCCTTATTCTTATTTTACGGCTGATTGTCGTGGCCGAGCGGCAGCAATCTCCCTTTGGCCGGGTGTATGGTTATTCTGTGCTTAGTATATTCTTGTTCCATCTATTCATCAATATAGGCATGGTGCTGGGGCTGACCCCCGTCATCGGTATCCCGTTGCCTTTCTTCAGTTACGGAGGTTCTTCTCTCTGGGGATTCACAATCCTGCTGTTTATCTTTCTGCGGATTGATGCGGGACGTAATCGCCGAATTTAGTTATGACCGTTTCCTTGTGGGACATACGAATGGACTTGATTATCATTACATTGCATTTACACATTGTTGACATCGTAATGTAAAGGCCGTTACACCGCATTGTAACGTCCTTTACGCTGTATTGTAACGACCTTTACACTATATTGTAACGCCCTTTACATGCTGGTGTAACGGCCGATACATTCTGGCGTAAAAGACGTAACGCTATGAGGTAAGAGGGCAAGTTATGATACCCCGCCCGTTTCCGCTTCAAGGAGACGTGAGTGGGAGACTGAGATGGTTGTTAGAAGAAGGTGATAAAGAACAATAGGGAGTTCCTATCTCTTCAGTTTGATGCCGATGTCATTGATTCCTTGCAGCCTTTCGTCCGGTAGCGTATAGGCCACTTTAAAGAGGTAGGTGCCGGGTTTGCCGATTTGAACGCTTCCTGCGGAGACGGCAGTCTGATAGAGACCTCCCCAGCCGTCACCTTTCCAGATCCCTTCTTTGTCCGCCAGGATTAGCTGTATGGTGTCTGCGGGTGAAGGGATGGAATCTGCGGTGGTGTAGCAGATGGATAGAGGTAGATTCTGATAGGGGTAGTTGCTTCGGTTACGAACTTCCAAAGACAGTTTGTAGTAGGTCAGTGAGTCGGTGACCTTCACGTCGAAAGAGAGCGTGTCTTCGCGCAGCCAGCCTTCGGTGGGAAGGGATTGGAAGGAATGGTATACAGTCTGTTTGTCGCAAGCGCTCAGCAGGCTTGCGACAAACAGTAGTATGATACCTTTCAGGCAGAGATTCCTATTCTTGAGCCGGTTTGTCATTTTGGGCAGGTCTTTCACCTTGAGGTTTGGGCTTATTGTTACGGGGCGGACGACGGTTGTTATTGTTCCGTTGTTGACGTTCGCCTTGTTGCTGTTCACCTTGTTTGGGTGCTTGCCGGTCTTGTTTCTGTCTCGGTTGCCGGTCTTGCCTGGATTGTTCTCTCTGGTTGTTGGTTTGCGGAGCACCGTGCTGCTCACGTCCTTGCGGACGACCGTTTCCAGTCTTTTTCTTTCTCTTGTTACGGCTGTTGTTGCTGTTCTCGCCACCGTTGCCGTCACTGCCACTCTTGCCTTTCCGGTTGCGGTCAAAGCGAGTGAGACTCTCTTGTTCCAGCAAGTCCACCGGCTTTTTGGGTTCGGAACGATGGGTTTCTTCTATCAGGCTGTCGGGCTTGATGCCACGTCTGTTCAAACCGATAATCTCGAAGGCGCGTCTGCCGCTGATGGTCACCAGGTTGGCGGGGATGTTCTTGTCGCTCGAGTAGGTTATCTGGTTGCTCAGAATGTCGGCTTTGAAGAAGAAGAACTCACCGTCTTTGGTCTCTAAGGTAATCTCGCGTGAGGGCAGGCGTTTCTGTGCTTCCACGTAGCAGTCTACTTCGTAGTTGAGGCAGCACTTCAGTTTGGCGCATTGTCCGGCAAGCTTCTGCGGATTCAGTGAAATGTCCTGGAAGCGCGCCGCGCTGGTGGATACCGATACGAAGGAGGTCATCCAGGTGGCGCAGCACAGCTCGCGTCCGCAGGGACCGATACCGCCGATGCGTCCGGCTTCCTGGCGGGCACCAATCTGTTTCATCTCGATACGCACGCGAAAAGCGTCGGCAAGTACCTTGATGAGCTGGCGGAAGTCCACCCGTTCGTCGGCTATGTAGTAGAAGATGGCCTTGTTGCCGTCTCCCTGATATTCCACGTCTCCAATCTTCATGTTGAGGTTGAGGTCCAGGGCTATCTGACGCGAGCGTATCATGGTGGAGTGTTCACGGGCTTTTGCCTCGTTGTACTTCTCCATATCCACAGGCTTCGCCTTGCGGTAAATGCGTTTGATGTCTGCCTCAGACTTGATATTGGCTTTCTTCATTTGCAGCGGCACGAGACGTCCGGTCAGGGTCACCACACCGATATCATGTCCGGGGGTGGCTTCTACGGCTACGATGTCGCCTTTCTCCAGAGGTATCTTGTTGCTGTTGCGGAAATATCCCTTGCGGGTATTCTTGAACTGAACCTCTACCAGCTCGCTCTCATCGGCATTGCCCGGAATGTCTGCCAGCCAGTCGTAGGTGTTCAGTTGCTTGTCCTGCCTGCCGCAACTCTTGCAGCAGAGACCTCCGCTTCCGTTATGTAGTTTAAATTCCATCATCTATTTATTTACTATTTACGATTTGATACTTTGCATTTCATTATTTTGCCACTTTTCATTGTTTCAATAAAACAATCATTTTGAGAGAGAAGTCGAAAAACACCATGCGGGCGTTTACGTTCTGCTCGATGTGGCGTTGCGCTTCACTTAGTTCGTCCATGATACCCATGACGTTCCGTTCGTTGACAAAGGGGGCGAAACGGGTGGCGAAGTTCTGTTCGGGCAGCGTCATGTAGTTCATCTCCTTGCGGTGCAGGTTGTAGATGAAGTTCTCGCGGGTCATGCGCTGGCAGTAGTCCAGGAAGTTCTTCTGCCGTTCGCGTCCCATGGCAGCAAGCTGCTCGCTCCATTGTTTCATTTCCCGTATCTTGCGCTGGTAGGAGAGTCGCATCAGGCTGACAAAGAGGTTGAAGAACAGTTCGTTCTCTTCGTTCAGATGGATGGTCTCCAATGCTTTGATGAAGTCTCCGTTTGCCAGATGGGCTATCGTCTCGCTGTCGCGGGGCTGCACTCCGTACTTCTGCTGCAGAGCTTCGGCTATGTCGGCTTCTTCAATCTTGGGAATGTTGAAGCGCTGCGTGCGGCTGAGGATGGTGGGTAGTATCATTTCCGGAGCTTCGGAGATGAGGAGGAATATCGTTTTCTCGGGTGGCTCTTCCAGCAGTTTCAGCAGCTTGTTGGCGCATACTTCATGCAGCTTTTCGGGTAGCCATACGATGGTGACTTTGTAACCTCCTTCACTGGATTTCAGACTCAGCTTGCGGGTTATCTCGTCGCTTTCTTTGGCATAGATAATAGCTTGTCCGTTTTCGGCATCCATCTCGTTCAGCCAGTGGGTCAGCCCGAAGTAGGGGCTGTTCAGCAACAGGTGCCGCCAGTTGGCGATATAGTCGTCGCAGACTTCCTTTTTCCCTTTGGCGCTCTTGACGATAGGGTATACGAAGTGTACGTCCGGGTGCACCAGCTTATTCCATTTTACGCAGGAGGGACAAGTACCGCAGGCATCGGTTTCCGTCCGGTTGGGACAGCAGATGTAGCGGGCATAGGCAAGTGCCAATGGGAGTTTTCCTACTCCGGCAGGGCCACAGAAGAGTTGTGCGTGGGGGATACGTCCTTCCTGCACTTCTTGTATCAGCCTTTGCTTGGCTGCCTCTTGGCCTATTATGTCCTTGAAACTGAACACGGGTTAATTAGTTATAAGTTATTACTTGTGACACTGCCTATTGTCAATTGTCAACTGTTGATTGTCCATTGTTTAGTAGATTTGTTTGGCTACTTCCTTGATGCTGTCTGTAGCTCCTACCGAGTAGAAGTGGAGGCTTGGGACGCCATGGGCTATCAGCTCTTTGCACTGCTGCACGCACCATTCGATACCCACTTGCTGAGCTTCCGCATCGGTGTTGCACTTCAGAACCTCTTGGGTCAGTTCCTCGGGCAAATCTACTTTGAACGTCTTGGGTATCATGCTGAGTTGTGACAACTTCTTGAAGGGCTTGATGCCCGGGATAATCGGGATGGTGACACCGGCTTGACGGGCACGTTCCACGAAGTCGAAATATTTCCGGTTGTCGTAGAAGAGCTGGGTCACGGCATACTCTGCACCCATTTCCATTTTCTTCTTTAGCCAGTAGATGTCTGTATCCATGTTGGGGGCTTCTTCATGCTTTTCCGGATAGCACGCCACACCGTATGAAAACGGGGTATTGGTAACTTTCATCTCGGAGCCGTCCACAAAAATACCTTTATTGAAGTTGTTGATTTGCTCTTGTAGTTCGACGGCGTGGTGGTAACCGTTGCCCACGGGGATAAAAGAGGATTCGTGCTTTGCCTTGTCGCCACGAAGCACCAGCAGGTCGGTGATGCCGAGGAATTGCAGGTCGAGCAGCACGTACTCCGTCTCCTCGCGGGTGAAGCCGCTGCAAAGGATGTGCGGCACCATGGTGATGTTGTACTTGTTCTGGATGGCAGCAGCTACGGCTACGGTGCCGGGGCGGCGGCGCAGGCGGTTTCGCTGGAACAATCCGTTGCCGAGGTCTTTGTACACGTACTCGCTGCGGTGCGTGGTGATGTTGATGTATTTGGGGTCGAATTCCCGTAACGTATCTATGGTTTGATACAGCTTTTCGATGCCCGTACCTTTCAGTGGTGGCAATATTTCAAAGGAAAAAGCTGTTTTTTCGTTACTGTTTATCAGGTCGATTACTCTCATTTCTCTTTCGTTATCTTTGTCCGATTGGCAAAAATCTTGCACATTGGGAACAAAAATACAAAAAAGAAATGAGAAATGCCGAAATTGCCGGCTATTCTTTTATACAGCGGATGGAAAGAGCTTTATAGTAGGGCTTACCGGTGACATGGGCAGCGCTTGATACAAACTCGTCGCTTTCGCCGAGAAAATAAATGGTGCTTTCCGAAAGGGTATGCTTTGTATGATCCCAACTCCAAAAGGCGGTCATTTTATTGGGGCTGTTGTGTCCTTTGTTGTACCACATTCCTACCGGGAAAGCATTGAACCGGGTATGGTTGTTGACGGGGGCAACTTCACCGGATACCATTGCCTGCCATTCTCCTGCTTTTAGTATGGAGGCATCGTTGCCGGTGTAGTTTTTCAGCTGTTCCCAGTCTGCATCCGATGGAATTTTCCAGCCCTCGGGAGCCAGCTCTCCTGCCAGTATGGATTCTCCATTGTAAAAATAAATGTCATATTTGTCCGGCTTGTAATATCCGGCTTTGTCTGTTCCCAAGTCACTCTGTTTTTTCAAGGGAGCTCCGTCACGGTAGGTGGTGGCATGGAGCTCTTTACCCATCCAGTATTGGGCTCCAATCTTGACAATGGGGTATTCGGTAGACACTCCTTTTCTGATGTCTCGAAGGGTGTAGCATGCCACATTCACTTTGATGGCGTTTTCCGGTTTATCCAGAAGTAGCTTATGGTTATTGTCTATATAGAGCTTGTCTATGCCGGTATATTCCCCTTTAGTGTAGGTAAATCCATAGTCGTCTGTATTCCAGCTTATTCTTCCTCCGCAGATGGTGTCTTTACGGTCTGCAAGCTGTAGGATGACTCCATTGCTCAGGTCGGTCTTTTCATTTTCGCCTATGGGATAGGCTATAACGGCTCTGGAAGTCAATGACGCTGATTTGAGATATTCCTTGCAGACTTCTGCAATGGGTATCCCTTCGTGATAAATTCTGTACACATTTGAAAGAGAAAAGGAGAGAGCGGAGATATGTATGGCTGTGTAATCTTCCATATTGTCGGTGTCGATGGGAGGGAGGCTGCTCCATTCCTTGATTTTTCCGGCAAAACTGCTCAGTACGTTGCTGTTGCTCTGCATGGCTGATATGTTAATGATACATTGCGTGCTGCTACTCATTTCCACTTCGGGTATTGCACAACTGTATATACGTCCGCTCCACTCCATAATGAAGGATTGCTTGCCATCATTTATCGTTTGGGGTATGATGATGAATTCCTTGCCGGTAAGTTTGTTGTCTTTGACGCTCCATTCGCCGGAGGCTATGATGTCTTGTGTCCCCGTAAGATTACTGAAAGTCCCGTCTTCCAGATTATAATCGGCCGAGGTCTTGAGCCCGGTTGCGATGATACGCGGATTGGCTTTCAGCAAATCATTGGCAGAGTTGCTTGCGTCGGGTGTCAGAGAGATTGCCAGTTTGGACAGCTTGTGTTGGAACTCCAGGGTTACAGATTTGGTTTTACTGGTGATTCCTTGCGCTTTAGCTACCAAGAAGTCACTTTGTGCGCGGTTTTTCTCATTGCTCTGGTCTATCTGCACAGATACGGGAAGAACGGGTGTACCGGCAGCTACCCCTTCGGTTTGGTAAGGGTGGTAACTGATAAAGTCCAGTGACACATCTCCTTCCGGATAGAATACTGTCTTTTTGGGAACCAGTGTGGAGCCTTCCGTATATTCCAGGGCCAGATTGTCAATATACCGTTTTCCCTTGATGGAGCCGGAGGAAGTGGTTGCAAACAAGCCCATTCTGTCTCCTTTTTCAAAGGCGGTGTTTGTGACCTTGGTACTGGCTTTTTCCATTTTGATAGAGAACGTGATAGGTGTCGTCCCTTCCTCGATTTCCGCTTCTGATTCTTCGTCAATCCGGTTCACACAAGCTGTATTCCCTAAGGACATGCAGCAGAATAAAGAGGCAGCCAAGACTCCTCTTGCAAGAATAAGTTTCTTCATTGTATTATTATTGTGGGGCAACGGTTTTTCCGCTTTCCCAATTATACTCAATGAACCTTGTCTTAAAAATATGGATTTAGCAGAGCTATAACCGGTATGGA
>ENA-UOJH01002841-UOJH01002841.1-human-gut-metagenome-genome-assembly--contig:-C148-NODE-2841-length-10323-cov-11.807168_pt1 | contig 10323 bp, 11 predicted proteins | sample MGYA00242345_ERZ723892 | MGnify/ENA metagenome assembly ERZ723892 | reverse complement strand
AATTTCTCTCGAAAATTTTGTTTTGGGGCTTGACTTTTAATAGTTAGTCTTTCGTATGAAGCTGATTCTAGTATAATCCACTAAAAGTAGAATGTCAAGAACTTAAAGTAGAAAATTTTCAAAAAGGTGTTGACATTGTTCTACTTTTGGATTAGTCTACATATTAAGGAGTGATCTACAATGAGTATTGCAGATAATATTAAACGTTTGCGTCTTGCAGCAGATCTTTCGCAAGTCGAGCTTGGCAAAATTGCAGGTGTAACGGATAAAGCAGTGTCCACATGGGAATCAGGCCAGAAAATTCCACGGATGGGTGCGGTAGAAAAAATGGCGGCTTATTTTGGAGTGCCGAAAAGTGTCATTCTTGATGACGCACCTGCCGCCCCCGCCATCCCCGCCGGCTTTGAACCCCGCCCCAAAACCGTCAAGCGGCCGCTGGTGGGGGATATTGCCTGCGGTGAGCCCATCACCGCAGAGCAGAACGTGCAGGAGTATGTGGATGTGCCGGAGGGCATCGTCTGCGATTTCTGCCTGCGCTGCCATGGCGACAGCATGATCGATGCAGGCATCCGGGATAATGATGTGGTCTACATCAAAACCCAGCCGCAGGTGGAAGATGGCGAAATAGCCGCCGTCCGCATTGGGGACGAAGCCACCCTCAAGCGCGTGTATTATGACGGCAGCACCATCACCCTTGTGCCCGCCAACAGCGCCTACCGCCCCAAATCCTACTCCGGCCCGGAGCTGGATGACATCCAGATAGAAGGCAAGGCAACGGGGTATACACACTGGTTTTAACGGCTGGTTTTACAGCAATAGAAAATTTGAAAACAAAAATATATGATTAAAAACGGCTTGATTTTACGCATGAAACCTATATAATTAAATTAACACATCCAAAAAAGTGGCTTTTTTGGATGTGTTCTCTCAAAATGGCACGTTTCGAATGCAAATAAAGTGTATTTTAATTATGAAAGGAGGCACTTGAATATGTCCTATGAATCGTTGTATAAATTGAAATATTCGCAGCCAAGGCAATATGAATCGATTTACCAAAACCGGTTCCAGGATGCCGATACAATACATTTGGATTTTAATATACATGGTAATCCGGCATTTATTTGCCCTACATTAGAAATAATGCAGTTGATTGTTAAAATCCATAAAACGGATAAAGAAGTCCGTGCGTTGAGGAATGCACTTCCAGGAGTAGCAATTCAGCAGTTTACCAACAGATGTTTGGTAGATGAAATTGTACTGACAAATGATATTGAAGGTGTAAATAGTACGCGGCATGAGATAAGAGAAGTTTTTGAAAAGCTGGAAAGTAAGAAGTCTGATAAGCGTTTTTACGGGTTGGTAATGAAATACGCCATGCTATCTAAGAGAGAAAGCATAAAGTTAGATACTTGTGAAGATGTACGCAGTATTTATAATGATCTCGTCTTAAGAGAAGTAGTGGAAGAAAATCCAAATGATATGCCGGATGGTAAATTGTTTCGGAAAGAATCGGTAGCAGTTACCAATGCAGCACAAAAGGAAATACATCACGGTATTGTACCGGAAAGTGCTATTTATGATGCTGTCGAGAAAGTTCTGGCTTTTTTGAAAGATGAATCAGTTGACTTGCTGATACGAATTGCGGGCGCACATTATTTAATTGGCTATATACACCCATTTTATAACGGAAATGGTCGCCTTTCTCGGTTTATCAGTAGCTTTTTGCTTGCGCAGGAACTGGATCCACTAGTCGGGTACAGATTGTCTTATACAATAAAAGAAAATTTGAAACAATATGGTGACAGTTTCAAACTATGCAATGATCCAAGAAATCTTGCGGATGTAACTCCATTTGTACTATGGTTCTTGGAAATTATTTTGGAGGCTATTAACAAACTTCGTCAGGCGCTTGCGCAACGTGCAGATGATTTGCGCGTTTATGGGCAACGTGTTGACAAGGATAGAGTACTTAACACAAAGAAAAACAAAGATCTGGCATTTTATCTTGTTCAGGCAAGTTTATTTTCGGAACCAGGAATAGCAAAGAAAGAATTGGTCGAAATAGCAGGCGTTTCCAACTCAACACTAAGCGCTCGGCTACATGAACTTGAAGAAAATGGTTACTTGATAATTCAAAGAATCGGAAAAGAGAAGTATTATAAGCTTAATTTGGATCGGCTAAAATAAAAAACGCCCCCGGTGCTACCAACACCGAGAGCGTTTCCGAATCAGATTGCCCCATAAGGTGATATGGTAACAACCGACCAACAGCCATATTGTACCACCTTGCGGGCAGGATTGCAAACCCAAAAGGTGATACCATGAAAAAGAAGCAACCAAATACCCGCCATGGCCGGGCGGCGATTTACGCCCGGTATTCGTCCCATAACCAGCGGGAAGCATCCATTGAACAGCAGGTCAAAGCCTGCCGGGAACTGGCCGTGCGGCTGGGGCTGGATGTGGTGGAAACTTACGAGGATAAAGCCATCAGCGGCAAATCCGACCGCCGCCCCAGCTTTCAGCGCCTGCTGCGGGATGCGGAAAAAGGTTATTTTGACTGCGTGCTGGCGTGGAAGTCCAACCGTATGGGCCGCAATATGCTGCAGGCCATGACCAATGAAGCCCGCCTGAAAGACTGGGGCGTAAGGACCTTTTACGCGGAGGAAGATTTTGACGATACCGCTGCCGGCCGCTTTGCGTTGCGCAATATGATGAACGTCAACCAGTTCTACAGCGAGAATATGGCAGAGGACATCACCCGCGGCATGATGGATAATGCCAGCAAGTGCCTGAGCAACGGCGCGCTGCCATTGGGGTACAAGGCAGGGGAGAACGGCCGCATTGTGCTGGATAAGGCGCAGGCTGCCGTGGTTCAGGAAATTTACACGCGGGTGGCCTGCCGGGAGCCTTTTGTGGATATTGCGGCGGATCTGAACCGGCGCGGCATCAAAACCAAGCGCGGCGGCCCGTGGACCAAAAGCAGCTTTTATACGATCTGCCGCAATGAGCGCTACCGCGGCATCTATATTTACGATGACGTCCGGGTGGAAGGCGGCGTTCCGCGTATTGTTTCGGACGGCCTGTTTTATCGTGTGCAGGAGGTGCTGAAAGTGAAAAAGACCCCACAATCCGCCCGGCATCATACCGGGGCAGAGGATTACCTGTTGACAGGCAAGCTGTTCTGCGGCAAATGCGGCAGACCCATGACGGGCGTTTCCGGCACCAGCCGCTCCGGCGAAATGCACTACTATTACACCTGCCAAAAGCGCCGCCGGGAACACGCCTGTGATAAAAAGAGCGTGATCCGCGAGCAGATCGAGAAGAGTGTGGCACAGGCCATCAAGCAGTATATGCTGACGGACGAGATGATCCAGCACATGGCCGATGCAACCATGGCCTACAATGCCCGCCAGGAAAAAGACCTGCACCTGCAGGACCTGCAAGGCCAGCTGGCCGCGGTCAAAACCTCCGCAGCCAACCTGCTCAAAGCCATTGAGATGGGGGTCATCACCGAAACCACCAAGGCCCGCATGGTGGAGCTGGAACAGGAACAGGGGCGGTTGAACGCCCAGATTGAAAACGCCCGCGCCGAACTGGTACCCATTACACGGGATAATTTTGTTTCACTGCTGCACATCTACCGGGATGGTGACATCAATGACAGCAAGTACCTGGCAAGCCTGTTTGAAACGTTCCTGGTGCGGGTAGATCTGTACGATGATCACTTCCTGATTTGGTTCAATCCCCTCGGCCAAAAGACCCCGGCTGATATCCCGATCACAAGCATAGAAAACGGGGATGTAGATGAATTTTTTGACGAATGTAGGAGTAAAAATGTGTTCGATTGGGGTGGGGAATGGTCCACCAAAATAAAAGCACCCGCCGTACCCCGGCGGGTGTTTTTGTTTTGGTGCTCCGTGAGCTGCTAAGGAGTCGAACAGGGCGGCAGTACCGCAGTACCAGCCCGATGGCCGATGCGGAACGCGGATGCCGTGCGTTCGTCATCCTCGGCGGAATCACTCTCATTATACCAGTGGTTTGCCCGGTGTTTGAATGCCCTGCGAATAGCCGCCTGCCCCTCATACAGGGCAGGCATAAAAAAATACGGTGTGCGTGCATCGTGGTTTCAACAAATGTTGGCGCGGCCATTACGGCACAATTTCCACGCCGGGCAAAACGTCCATGTAAAAACACAGCCGGTACTGGCGCGGGCAGATAGAATTCATTTTGAACTGTTCCAGGCTGGTCACTGCGGTCAGCATGGCCAGCATCAAAACAAGCAGCTTCTTCATTGCGTTCTCCTAAAAATGGGCATGAAAGAACCACGGTGCAGAATTTGCATGCGCTGAATACTCTGGGCGGTGATCTCCCTGTATCTCAGGCTGTTTCTTTCGGTGTAGCATTGTTTTTCTCGGATTGCAAGGCACTTGCCACCGCAGCCGTCCGTTTCCCGTTCCGCCGTTTACAAAAATATTTTTGAAATAGGGCTTGCTTTTTCCATCTTATCCTGCTATAATGATCAAGCGCTGTTAAGGCAGAGGCACAAATGAATATGGGAGCTTTCCCGAGTGGCCAATGGGGACAGACTGTAAATCTGCTGCTTAATGCTTCGGTGGTTCGAATCCACCAGCTCCCACCAAAAAGCTGTGGCAAAAATGTGTCACAGCTTTTTTTGTTGTATCGCTAAAAAATGACGAGCTCATCAGCCCCTTTTTTCAAACGTTTTTTACAGTGTTGTCCAACACATAAAGAGGAAAACCACAAATGTGCACTCAAGAATTAAAAATTGGCACAATTCCGGCTGTACTGTACGGCGAACCGGCCCCCAACATCTGGTTGTTCGTGCATGGCCAGGGCGGTAATAAAACGGAAGCCGCAGCATTTGCGGCGCTTGCCGCCCCAACCGGCTGGCAGGTGCTGGGCATTGACCTGCCGGAACATGGAGACCGCACGGGGGAAACTGACTTTACTCCCTGGCAGGTGGTGCCAGAGCTGCAAACGGTGCTGGCCTATCTGCAGCAGCACTGGCAGGGGGTTCGGCTGCGGGCCAACAGCATCGGGGCCTATTTTTCCATGTTGGCTTTTGCCGGGGCAACGATTGAAAAAGCGCTGTTTGTTTCGCCGATTGTGGATATGGAGCGGCTGATCTGTGATATGATGCAGTGGGCAAAAGTAACGCCGGAGCAGCTTTGCGAAAAAGGTGAGATCACCACAGAATTTGGGCAGACCCTTTCGTGGCGGTACCTGTGTTGGGTGCGCCAACACCCGCTGGATGGCTGGCAGATCCCCACAGCAATCCTGTACGCCGGGCAGGACACCATGACAAGCCGGGATACGGTGACGGCGTTCGCCCAAAAACACCATGCGGAACTGACGGTATACGAACCGGGCGAGCATTGGTTCCACACCCCGGCTCAGCTAAATGCCATGCAAACCTGGGAGCAGGCACACCGGTAAGAGCCGCTCAAGGCTTGAACCATGAGAAAGAGAGAGGAAAGACCATGGCCATTACAATGTTGGCGGGGTACCTGGTTATTATCAACGCGGCGGCGCTGCTGATGATGGCGGATGACAAACGCCGAGCCAAGCGGCACCAGTGGCGCGTGCCGGAAGCCGCACTGTTTGGCGCAGCCCTGCTGGGCGGCAGCGCCGGGGCATGGGCGGGCATGTATCTGTTCCACCACAAAACCAAGCACTGGTATTTTGTGGTGGGTATGCCGCTGATTCTGGCCGCACAGCTGGCCGCTGGGGTGTGGCTGGCAGGGAACAGCGGCCTGGTTTGAACAATCGGAATGCTCTGCCGGAGCAATAACGGTGCCGCAGCACCGGGACCCCGACAGAGCATTTGACTTTTTGGGTTAGCCATGATAAACTAATGGCGCCTGATCAAAACAAACAAGGCGTTCCCCAGAAAAAAATTGCGACGGTTCGGCAACGCACCGCCGTTTTTATGAATCAAATGTTAGTCAAATCTAACATTTGCTGACCAAGGAAGTGAAAAAAAGCTCAATGTCAAAACAAACTGATAACAAGCAATTCTGGCAGCAGTGGGCCAGCTGCTATGGCCCGCTGATGCAAAGCAGCGAGCCGCTGTATGCTGCCATTGCGCAGCAGATGCAGCCGCACCTGACGCCGGAAATGAACGTGCTGGAACTGGCCTGCGGGTCCGGCCAGCTCAGCTTCCGGCTTTCCCGCCTGGTGCGGGACTGGGAGGCTACGGATTTTTCGCCCAAAATGATCGCCCAGGCAAAGCTGAAACCCCGCGGGGTGGGGCTGCACTTTTCGGTGCAGGATGCCACCAGCCTGCCCTATGCGGACGAAACCTTTGATGCGGTGCTGATCGCCAACGCCCTGCACATTATGCCCCGGCCGGAAAAGGCTCTGGCAGAAATTTACCGGGTGCTCAAGCCCGGCGGCCAGCTGTTTGCCCCAACCTTTGTGCATGGCGAGGTACCCCGCACCCGGCTGCGCATGCTTGCCATGCGGTGCGCGGGGCTGCAAATCTATAACAGCTGGATGGTGCCGCAATACCTGGCATTTTTGCAGGCGGGCGGCTTTGCCGTGCAGGAACATGCCCTGCTGGGGGATACCCTGGCCCCGCTGTGCTATGCCCGCGCTGTGCCGGACAAAATGCGTGTAACACAGCGCTGAAGCAATCCACCCCAGAACAGAACGATATAATTAAAGGCTGATACCATGATCAACAAAAAACTGCTTTCATTTGACCCCGCCGCCATGCGGTATGTGTGGCGGTGCGTGCTCTGCCAATGGCTCAGCCTGCTGTGCAATGTGGCCTTTGTGTGGGCGCTGGCCGGGATTGTGGGCGACGCGCTGGGGGCCGGGCTGGCTGCTGGCGCATGGCCCGCGGCGTTTGCTGTCTGCATGATCAGCATTCCGCTGCGCATCGTCTGCACCACGCGGGCTTCCGCGATGAGCGATAAAGCTTCCGCGGGCGTCAAGCGCACACTGCGGGCTAAAATCTACCAGAAAATGCTGGCCCTTGGCACCAACTACAGCGAGACGGTGGCAACCTCCGAAGCCGTTATGCTGGCGTCCGAGGGGGTGGAACAGATCGATTATGAATTTGTAGAGTGTGGTAAGGTGCAGGTCCGGCGTGGTCGGGTGACCACGCCCTACAGAATGGGGGAGACTAAGGTGAATACCAAAATCCCAAGCCCATCCCCCCGGCGGCCAGGGGGCTGGCCGCCCTACAGCTTGCCTTCACACGAATATCTCCCCAAAACCAAAAGCCCGGTACAAGCCAAAAAACTTGTACCGGACTTTTATCTTATATTATTGGTATTATATGATTAAAGTTTCTTCGGTTCCTTCTTTTCAAAGAAGGAATAAAACAACCCCCGTAAAACCAATCAGATGCGCTCCAAAATGGCGTCACCCATGGCGGTGCAGCCAACCTTGGTGCAGCCGTCTGCCATCATGTCAGCGGTGCGCAGGCCGGCATCCAGCACGGCGTTCACGGCGCTTTCAATGGCGTCAGCCTCAGCGGCCATGCCAAAGCTGTAGCGCAGCATCATGGCGGCGGAAAGGATGCAGGCAATCGGGTTGACCACATCCTGCCCGACAATGTCCGGGGCAGAACCATGGATGGGCTCGTACAGACCGCAGGTGGTGGCACCCAGGGAAGAGGACGGCACCATGCCAATGCTGCCGGTGATCTCGCTGGCTTCGTCGCTCAGAATATCGCCAAACATGTTCTCGGTCACAATCACGTCAAACTGGCTGGGGTTCTTGCAGATCTGCATGGCGCAGTTGTCCACAAACATCTCGCTGTACTCCACTTCGGGGTACTCGGCCTGCAGGCGATGCATCACGGCACGCCACAGGCGGCTGGTATCCAGCACGTTGGCTTTATCCACACAGGTCAGCTTTTTGCGGCGCTTCATGGCAGTTTCAAAGCCAATGCGGCCAATGCGCTCGATCTCGTGCTCCGAGTAGGGCATGCTGTCAATCGCAACTTTTTCGCCGTTCTGCTCAATGGTTTTGTGCTCGCCAAAATACACGCCGCCAATCAGCTCACGCACCACAATAAAGTCGATGCCTTTGTCCACGATCTCTTTCTTCAGCGGGGAAGCATCCGCCAGCTGGGGCCAGATCCTGGCCGGACGGTTGTTGGCGTACAGGCCCATACCGGCGCGCAGGCGCAGCAGGCCTTTTTCCGGGCGCTTGTCACCGGCCATGCCCTCCCACTTGGGGCCGCCGACGGCGCCAAGCAGTACGGAATCCGAGGCCAGGCACTTGTCCAGCTCGCTCTGGGGCAGGGGATCGCCAAACTTGTCAATGGCTTCGCCGCCCATGTAAGCGCGGGTGTAGGTAAAGGTGTGGCCAAACTTTTCAGCAACTTTGTCCAGCACGCGCACTGCCTGGGTCACGATCTCCGGGCTGGAGCAGTCGCCATAAATTAGGGCAATGTTTTTCTGCATCTTACTTTCCCTCCTGGATGCTCTTCATCAGGCCGCCGGCCTTGATGATCTTCTGGATAAACGGCGGGAACGGCGCAGCCTGGAAGGTCTGGCCGGTGGTTTCATCAGTGATCACGCCGGTGTCAAAGTTGATGGCAACCACATCGCCCTCGTTGATGGCCTCGCTGGCGGCAGGGCATTCCAGAATGGGCAGGCCGATGTTGATGGCGTTGCGGTAGAAGATACGGGCAAAGCTCTTGGCAATCACGCAGTCAATGCCGGCGGCCTTGATGGCAACGGGGGCATGCTCGCGGGAAGAACCGCAGCCGAAGTTTTCGCCGCCAACCATAATGTCACCGGCCTTTACGCGGGTCACAAAGGTCTTGTCAATGTCCTCCATGCAGTGGGCGGCCAGCTCGGCGGGGCTCTGCGTGTTCAGGTAACGGGCGGGAATGATCACATCGGTGTCAATGTTGTCACCGTACTTAAAAACAGGTCCTTTTGCGTTCATGCTTCTACCTCCCTGGGGTCAGTGATGTGGCCGGTCAGTGCGCTGGCGGCGGCGGTGGCGGGGCTTGCCAGATAAATTTCAGAGGTAACGTGCCCCATGCGGCCGACAAAGTTGCGGTTGGTGGTGGAAACGCAACGCTCGTACTCGGCCAGAATACCCATGTAGCCGCCCAGGCAGGGGCCGCAGGTGGGGGTGGAAACAATGCAGCCGGCATCAATAAACGCTTCGGTGTAGCCGCGCAGGATGCACTCTTTGTAAACAGCCATCGTGGCGGGAATGATGATGCCGCGCACACCCTTGGCAATGTGCTTGCCTTTCAGCACGTTGTAAGCGGCTTCCATATCCTCAATGCGGCCGTTGGTGCAGGAACCGATCACTACCTGGTCAATCTTGATGTCGGCACCCTCCTTGGCAAGGTGGGTGTTCTCCGGCAGGTGGGGGTAGCTGACGGTAGGCTCCAGGGTATCCAAATCGATCACCACGGTGCGCTCATATTCGGCATCGGGGTCGGCTTCGTATTTGGTCCAGGGACGCTGGCTGCGGCCCTTCAGGTATGCTTCGCAGGCTTCGTCCACCGGGAAGATGCCGTTTTTGGCACCGGCTTCAATGGCCATGTTGCAGATGCACAGGCGGTCCTCCATGGTCAGGCTCTTAACGCCCTCGCCCACAAATTCCAGGCTCTTGTACAGCGCACCGGAAACGCCGATCTCGCCGATCAGGTGCAGGATCACGTCCTTGCCGCACACAGGGGCGTGGATGGCACCTTTCAGCTCAACCTTGATGGCGGCAGGCACCTTGAACCATGCCATGCCGGTTGCCATACCGGCGGCCATATCGGTGGAGCCAACGCCGGTGGAAAACGCGCCCACCGCACCGTACGTGCAGGTGTGGCTGTCGGCACCAATGATGCAGTCACCGGCGGTCACAATGCCCTTTTCGGGCAGCAGGGCATGTTCAACACCCATCTGGCCGACATCATAAAAGTTGAGGATATCGTATTTGTTGGCAAACTCACGGCACTGCTTGGACTGCTGGGCACTCTTGATATCCTTGTTGGGCACAAAGTGGTCCAGCACAATGTTCACGCGGGTTTTATCAAACACCGAGTTGAACCCGGCTTTTTCGAACTCATTGATGGCAACCGGGGTGGTAATATCGTTGCCAAGCACAATATCCAACTTGGCATTGATGAGCTGCCCGGCTGTTACCGAAGCTTCGCCGCAATGCGCAGCGAGGATCTTCTGTGTCATGGTCATTCCCATAGATTTCTGCTCCTTTTGCTCTGACGTATATCTTACGAATTAAAGAATAAGGGCAATACCGCATAATTCTAAGTACCGATACGGCGAGCGAGGTGCGGCAGCTGCTAGGCCAAAAGCGCAGATAATACTG
>ENA-UOJH01002837-UOJH01002837.1-human-gut-metagenome-genome-assembly--contig:-C148-NODE-2837-length-10327-cov-3.425428_pt1 | contig 10327 bp, 11 predicted proteins | sample MGYA00242345_ERZ723892 | MGnify/ENA metagenome assembly ERZ723892 | reverse complement strand
ACTTCAATAAAAAAATCCTTCTTCAAATCTCTGAACCACAGATACAGTTTGCTGGGTAAAAATATTGAATATATGGACTTTCAGATTTCCGGTTGTCTCTATATGCCGGGGTACATGGCAGTCGGTCAACGGATACTGGTATTATTTTGATGTCAATGGCACGATGCTCACCGGCTGGCAGAAGATGGAAAATGACTGGTATTACCTGTATGGTACCGGGGAAATGGCAACCGGATGGGCAAAGATCAATGGACAGTGGTATTACTTCTGGCCATTAACGGAAAATGGGCATACACAGGGAACCATGGCTTATGGAGGCTGGAAGATCATAGGGGCGGATTATTACTTTTTCAGGGAAGACGGCTCCTTATATACCGGCTGGCTGGAACAGAATGGTTCCTGGTATTACTTAAACACACTTGACAACAGCCTTCAGGGAGTCATGTTTACCGGCTGGCTGATCCGGGAAGGGAAAACTTATTTCCTGGATGCTGACGGAGTTATGGCTGCCGGCTGGTATCAGGTTGACGGGAATTGGTATTATTTTTGGCCGGATTCAGGTGAAATGGCAAAAAACCAGTATATCAATGGATTTTATGTTAATGGGGACGGGATCTGGTACAGGTAAAGATATGTGAGGAATGGAAATGAAAATGATCAGAAAAATACTCCTTTGTGCCGGAACAGGACTGCTGCTTAGCACAGGAAGCTTACAGTCTGTGCCAGGGGGAATCTTTCATATGGATACAGCTTATGGGGCAGAGAGCAGCATCATCGAGACCATGAGTATTAAATTTAACACCACTTTTGGAGATCCGGAGGAAATACCACAGCCCCAGATCACCATCAGCGGATCAGGGGTATCCATTGGGGATATTTATTACAAAACAGAATATGAAAACTGGAAACCTGGTAAAAAGGTACGGATGGAGATCACTGTGGATGCTGCACAGGGAAAGTATTTCCCTGTGTCCCTTGGACGATCCAAATGCCGTGTGACCGGGGCTGATTTTGTATCGGCGAAAGCCCTGGATAATACCACCATGCAGGTAAAAGTGAACTATACGCCGGTCACTGTTCTGGGTGACACAGCTTTAGCAGGCTGGAGCTCACATGACTCAGAAAAGGCAGTGTGGAAGAAGGTAGACTATGCTCCGGGCTATACCCTGACTTTATATGGAAATGATAAAGTGGTGAAACGGATGACAGTTACAAGTAACTCTGTCAGCTTAAAGGAGTACATGACAGATCCGGACAAGATCTACTATTATCAGGTAAAAGCGGTCCCGGTTACGGCAGAACAGAAAAAATACTTAAAAGAAGGGGAATTTGTTACATCACAGGAACAGGATATAGATGACAGTGCGGAAGAGGAGAAAGAACATGCAGCAACTTCCCAGAGCTGCAGTACTGGTCCAGGCGTAGCAGGTTCTCTAAAGGGAGACAACTTTGTTATGCCGGATGGGACTCTGGCAGTCAATACCTGGAAGCTGGTGGGAGGTATATGGTATTACTTTAATGCTGAAGGAAACCGTACCAGGGGCTGGTTCCAGTATGGTGGAAAATGGTATTATTTCGACGGAAATGGATATATGAAGACCGGCTGGGTGAACACAGGAAACGGAAAATGGTATTACTTAAACCCGGATGGGGATATGAAGATCGGCTGGCTGTATGATAAAAATATCTGGTATTATCTAAATAACGATGGATCTATGGCAGTAAACCGTTCTCAGGACGGCTGGTACCTTGGAGCAGACGGCGCAGGCCGAAAGGAGTAAGAAATATGAGTTTAGCACCGATAACAGGAGATGGGGGAAAGTTAGCTGCACAGGCAGCGGATCAGACACAGAAGACAACACCGGTCCAGGAATTTCAGGGGATACTGAAAAATGGGCTGAATGCCATAAAAGAAGATATGGATTCTATTTTCGAAGAAGCTTCTGCTTTATATCAGATCCCTTCTAAACTTCTCAGGGCGGTGGCAAAGGCGGAGTCAGGGTTTAATCCAAAGGCTGTATCCAAAGCAGGGGCTATGGGCGTGATGCAGCTGATGCCGGGAACAGCTCGTTCTCTTGGAGTAAGCGATCCTTACAATGCCAGACAAAATATCCTTGGAGGGGCAAAATACTTAAAACAAAATCTGGACCGGTTCGGAGGAGACGTAAGCCTTGCACTGGCAGCTTATAACGCAGGTCCGAACAGTGTGACCAAATACGGAGGCATCCCACCATATAAAGAAACCCAGAATTATGTAAAAAAGATCATGGCAGATTATACGGGAAACAATACGATCCTGGCAGGACGTACGGTGAGTACCGGAACATATGGGAAAACATCCGGCAGTACAGCAGTGAGCAGCCTTATAGGAAGTGGCCTTACAGGAAGCAGTCTGACAGCAGGCAGTCTTTTAGGCAGCTTTGCGGGAAATACAGGTCTGTCCGGCGCCGGCAGCCTTGGTACACTTCTGGCAGCAGGAAAGGGAGAGAACCTTTCCGGGGAAGACTGGTCTAATATGGTGCAGATCCTCCGTCTTCAGATGATGATGAATATGGGTAAGGATACGGGTACGCTGATCTGACAGACAGATACCGGATTGCTGCGTGCTTTGCACTCCCGCAATTCCGGCCTTTTGACCCTGGTATCAATAAAATAAGGCATTTTGCCGATAATAAAAACAAATGGTTATTTGATGATATTCTCATAGAAGATACAAAGGAAGGTGAAACATCATGCAGGTGCAGAATAACATAGCATCCATAAATGCTGCCAGAAATCAGGGGATCGAAACAGGAAAGCTGAAAAAGTCCCTTGAAAAGCTGTCTTCCGGCTTTCGAATCGTCCGTGCAGGAGATGATGCAGCTGGACTGGCGATCTCGGAAGGTATGCGCAGCAGGATCAACAGCCTGAACCAGGCGATGAGAAACATTGATGACGGCATCGGACTTACCAATGTAGGAGATGGCGCTTTGACAGAGGTCCATTCCATGCTCCAGAGACTGAAGACTCTGGCTTTAAAATCTGCAAATGGAACTTACGATCAATCCAACAGGGAAACCTTGAACATGGAAAGAGACCATATCCTTGAGGAGATTGACAGGATTGGTTCTACCACTAAATTTGGAGAAATCTCCCTGTTTTCCAGGGCAGATGCCAATGCATTTACACCGGGCTGGCAGCCGCCAGTGCTGGACGATAAGAACCCGATCCCGCTCCAGATCGGCGGTTCTACTCAGGATGGAGAAGTTCTGGATGTAGAACGCTATTATATAGGAAGCAAGGAACTACAGCTGGATAAGACAGATTTTTCCGATGTAAAAAAGGGACAAGAATCTGTGGGATACATTGAAAACGCGATAGAGGCTGTTTCTAAAGTCAGGGCATCCTTTGGAGCTGCTTATATGCATCTGGATCACACCCACAATAATTTAAGCGTTACAAGTGAAAACATGCAGGCGGCAGAAAGCCAGATCCGTGATACCAATATGGCAGAGGAGATCACAAAATATACCAGCAGTAACATCGTCCTACAGTCCTCTAATATGATGCTTACAAATGCAAATAATCTCCCTCAGACCATACTTGAACTTTTAAAATAAAAATGAAAGAAATAATGAAAAACAGGCTTATGTTTTTTTAACATAAGACGATATATATATATGAAAAGAAAATTCTGCTGTTCCAGAAAGGGCCCTTGGGACAGTAGAAGACAGAGGAAAGGAGTCCACTGCCATATTTTCTTTTATAAAAGGAGGAATTCATTATGGTAATTCAGCATAATATTGCAGCGATCAATTCTTACAGAAACTTAAGTATCAACCAGAACGCACTGAGCAAAAACTTAGAGAAGCTGTCTTCCGGTTACAAGATCAACCGTGCAGGCGATGACGCAGCAGGTCTGGCTATTTCCGAGACCATGCGTTCCCAGATCAATGGTTTAAACCAGGCTGTAAACAACGCAAACGATGCAGTTGGTCTGATCCAGACAGCAGAAGGTGCTATGACAGAGACCCATTCCATGCTTCAGCGTATGAAGACTCTGACTACCCAGGCAGCAAACGGTACTTATACAGATACTGCAAGAAAAAACATCAAGGCCGAGATTGATGCACTGAACGCAGAGATTACTCGTATCGCTACTACTACAACGTTTAACGGTGAGACACCATTAAAGCCTGCGAACAAGGGTGCGAACCTGACATTCTTCATCGGCGCTTCTGCAGATAAAACTAACCAGATGACAGTTGCTCAGCAGGAGATGACAGCAGCAGCATTAACTCTTACCAATATTGCGGTTGATAATACAGCTAATGCATTCACGGCAATGGCATCTGTAGATTCTGCAATTGAGGCAGTTTCTTCTTACCGTGCGACCCTCGGTGCTGCCCAGAACCGTCTGGAGCATACGGTAAACAACCTGAAGGTTACTTCTGAGAACATTACCTCTGCGGAAAGCCGTATCCGTGATACTGATATGGCAGATGAGATCACAGCTTATACAAAGAACAACATTCTTTTACAGGCTGCTCAGTCTATGCTTTCCCAGTCCAACGCTATGCCTCAGGGTGTATTAAGCATGCTGCAGTAATCTTGAAATTGATTCTGCATCTTTTAGGGGATCTGCTTTGCGCAGATCCTCTTTTTTTAAATATGTCCTTTAGAACTTAAAAAGAAGGTAACAGATGATGAAAAAAACCATATCACAGTGTATGATCGTGAAAAATGAAGAAAAAAATATCCGCCGCGCCCTTTCCTGGGGGAAGGATATCATGTGTGAACAGATCGTAGTAGATACAGGAAGCAGTGATCGTACCGTGGAGATAGCCAGGGAAATGGGGGCAAAGATATTTTTCTTTCCATGGATCAATGATTTTGCTGCTGCAAAAAATTTTGCCATTGACCAGGCAAAAGGAGACTGGATCGCCTTTCTTGATGCAGATGAAAGCTTTACTCCGGAGGATACAAAGAAGATACCGGAGATATTGGAATATGTGGGAGACGATGTAGATGCTCTTCTTATAGGGATCGCAGATCTGGATGAAAATAATAATATCACAAGCGGCGGCACTATGATCCGATTCTTTGTAAACCGGCCGGACCTGCGCTATGTAGGAAAAATACATGAACATCTGGTCAGAAAAGGAAGATCCGAACTGCATCTGACAGATGCTACAAAGCAGCTGGCTTTCCTCCATACCGGTTACCAGGAACAGGAGAAGAGGGATAAGTCCAAATTTGAAAGGAATCTGAACATCATCCTGGAGATCCTGAAGCAGGAGCCTGAAAATTGTGATTATCTTGGATATCTGGGAGATACCTATTTTTTAGACGGAAAAAATGAAGAAGCATGGGATGCATACAAAAAGGCGGTGGCAGCCATGCCGGAAAAACTGGGGGTATATGATCAGCGAAGTTCTTATACCTATACAAACCTGTTAAGGGTCTCCCAGTGCCTGAACGCACCGGAAGCCGAGGTGGAAGCTATTTACAAAGAAGCAGTGGAAAAGCTTCCGAAAGAGCCTGATTTTGACTGTGTTATGGGGGACTGGTACTGGAGAAAGGGGCAACATGAAAAAGCGGTACAGATGTATGAACTGGCTATAGCAAAGCTGGAAACCTATGGAACAGTGAACAGGGGGATCATTACCACTTCCATGCTGATCCAGATGTATGAGTGTCTGGGAGAAGGCTGCAGAAGGCTGGGAGATTACCAGAAAGCGGTCCGCTATTGTGTGATTGTACTGAATACTGACCATAAAGATATGGATGCACTGCTGACCCTGATCAACTGTTTTACAGAGAAAAATGTCAGCGCAGAAGAGATAGTTCAGTTTTTAGGGAAGATTTATGATTATTCTGATATAAAAGACAAGGTGATCCTTCTGCGGGTGGCTATGGCAATGGGCAGGAAGGATCTGGAGCGGATGTTCAGGGGAATCCTCCTTCCTCAGGAGAGGGAAGAGTTTGATGCAGCCATGGAAACGGCCCAGAGCGGGGCGCCGCTGTCATAGACTTTTTTCAACTCTTCCATGAGAAGAGGAAGCTCCCATTCGCAGGTGCTGTTATCAAAGCTGTTAGGATCTGCGATAGAAACATTTCCGTCAGGAAGGAGTTTTGTGATCAGGACAAAGTGACCGTTTTGCGTCAGGCTTCCCTTACCCATAAGGGCGACCAGGATATGACCGGAAGAAAGAAGGGAAGCTGCATTCTGGGGAGAATGGTCTGTTACAGATTCTACCTGAAAGCCATATGCAGTAAGGACAGATGGGATCAGACTGTGATAGGAGCCGCTCTGGGGGGCATAATAGCCATTGGCAGAAGCCCAGTCTGCGATCGTTACCGGGGGAATGGCTTCTCCGCCATTTGTGAAGCTGGAGATGAGCATGGCTGCAGCAGTAGGACCACATCCATACTGCTGCATGGGATCTGAACCGCCGTAGAGATAACTGCTCCAGCGGGTATCTCCCTGATTATAGTAGTACATCGGTCCCATACTGGTATCCAGGATGGCAGCATCATAAGAATTGCCATCTGATCCCGTCTGAGCCTCCATATGCAGGTTTTCTGCTTTTCCAAGGATCACAGAAGATGTATCTGCAGTCACAGAAGATGTATCTGGGATCCCCTGTGTCCTGGAAGTATCCTCTGAAAGTTCTGTTTGTTTTTGGATTTTTGGTTCTGGCTGGGTCTGCTTTTTAAGAAAGTCTTCCAGTTCATGAAATTTCTGGCTACTGGCAGTCTGTACAAAGGAAATACCGGATCGTGCGTCTTTTATGATCTGGGAAGAAAAGCCTGGGCAAAAATAAAAGCTCAGGCTGGCAGTGATCACCGAAACTGTACCGGTAATGGAAAGTTGGATCATCGTTTTCGCAAGTTGGAACTGTTTCAAGGTTTTATTTATCTGTTTTTTTTGATTCTTTAAAGTTCTATCTTTCATTTTTATCCATTTATTTCTTATCCGTTAACGAAGGGATACACGGGCCAGGACAGTCTGACCAATGGTATTTAAAGGACACTGCTGGCATACGGCGCCGATCTTATGTGCCTCCATAGGCATGCCGTATACAACACAGCTGTTTTTGTCCTGACCAATCGTATAGGCGCCGTTTTTGCGCATGCGCAAAAGACCAGCAGCTCCATCTGCTCCCATTCCTGTGAGAAGAACGCCGATGGCGTGTTCCCGCACATGTAATGCAACTGAGTCAAAAAGCACATCCACGGAAGGTCTGTGTCCGTTTACCTTTTCTCCTTCCTGTACACTGACTGCATAGGAGTTTCCAAGAGGTACCACACGCATCTGCAGACCTCCGGGAGCTAAAAGCATGAGACCTTTGCGGATCCGGTCCCCGTTTTTCGCCTCCCGTACTTCCATTTTGCAGATCCTGTTTAAGCGCTCTGCATACATGGCTGTAAAACCTGCAGGCATATGCTGGGTGATAACAACTCCGGGAGTATCTGCAGGAAAATTCTTTACTACCTCGAGAATGGCTTCTGTACCTCCGGTAGATGCCCCGATAGCGATCACGGTTTCAGGGGAAGCACCCAGAGGAATCTTTGGTTTCTGCAGGAAAGTATTTCTGGCTGGAGGTAAAGAAGAAACCTTGCGGATACCACCTGCCTGAGGGTCTGCAGGAGCAGAAGGAAGGTGTACGTGGGAAGCAGCCGCTACCATGAGTTTGGAACGGAGCATAGAAAGAAAGATCTCTTTAGACAGTCCATTGGCTTCATCCGGTTTCCGTACAAAATCCACAGCTCCGGCTTCCAGGGCATCAAAAACCCTCAGGTTCAGGGAAGATACCAGGATCACCGGGATAGGGTGGACGGGAAGCAGCTGCTTTAAAAAATCAATGCCGGACATTCCCGGCATTTCAATATCCAGGGTAAGCATATCCGGCTGCAGCAGCGGGATCTTTTCCTGGGCGTCAAGGGCATTTACTGCATATCCTACAACCTGGAAGCGGTCATCCTCAGAGAGAGAACGGATCAGCCAGGTGCGGAACAAGGGTGAATCATCCACTACCATTAATTTTAATTTATGATCCATGATCATAACGCCTCCTTAATAAGATAAGTGTAACAACGTATGAGATAACCTACGGGATCAGATCTTTCGGTAAATAGCCGGTTCAATATAGGAAAACGGGCAGCTTTCCTTATCCAGGCTTTCAGAATGTCCGATAAATAAGTAGCCCCCCGGAGCGGTAGCATCATAAAAGCGCCTTACCAGTGCCGCCTTCGTAGGACGATCAAAATAGATCATCACGTTTCTGCAGAAGATCAGGTCAAACTTTTTGCGGAAATGGATGGGATCCATCAGGTTAAAGGAACGAAAGATCACATTTTTCCTTAAAGCATCTGAAACAGTATAGGTTTTATCTCCCATGGGAACAAAATAGCGTTCCTGCCAGGAAGGCGGAAGCTCTTTTAAGCTTTCAAGGGAATATCTTGGATCCATGGCAGAATCCAGAACACGCTGGGAAATGTCCGTAGCAAGGATACGGGTATCCCAGCTTCCGGGAAGGGCAGAAAAATATTCTTTCAGATACATAGAAATGTTATAAGGTTCTTCACCGGAGGAGCAGCCGGCACTCCAGATCGCAATAGAACGGTCCCGGGAATGCTTGTTTGCAAGCTCAGGAAGAATCTGCTTCTGGAGAAAGTCAAAATGTTCTTTTTCCCGCATAAAATAGGTATAGTTGGTAGTCAGCTTGTTTAACATAACAGAAACCATCTCAGGATCTTTACCTGAGATGATCTCATCTATGTATTCTGTAAAACTATGAAACCCTTTCTGCTGCAGCATATTAGTAAGACGGCTGGTGATCAGCTGTTTTTTGTGGCTCAGATTGATACCATAGTGCTGTTGGATATAAGTGTAAAGACGGTTAAAATCCCCGTCACTTAATGTAAGCATTGTATGACCTCCTTAGGAATCGGATGTACTCTCGGAGTCTTTCCTGCACCTGCCTTTGCGGCTGACAAAAAATCTTCTCGCAAAATCAAGTACAAAAAGATTCCGGGAGTACATTAAGAGCTGACCAGGGACTTGCAGTCAAAAGACATAAGCACAGTCCCATTTTCAAGTGTGATCATACCATCTAACAGCTTCTGTCTGCGTTTGATAGGGATCGGACGTACATCCTGAAGATCAATATCGATCACCTGCTGCACAGAATCCACAACGATGCATACAGGAAGATCGTCTACATTTAAAACGATAAAGCAGGTCTTACTGTTATATTCCAAAGCAGGCTTGCCCATATAGAGCCGTATATCTACTACCGGAAGGATCTGACCACGCAGATTGATGATTCCCTTAATATAATTAGGTACCAGTGGAAGATGAGTGATCGCACAGTCATTGATGATCTCCGTTACGTTATTGATACTTAAAAACAGAGTCATGTCTCCCGACTCAAAGGTAAGACAGCGTTCAACGGACTGGTTTTCAGCCGGTACGTCTGTCCGGATATTTGTTTCTGTTACTTCAGCCATTTTAAAACCTCCTGTTTACGCATTCTCTACAGCTATGGAATATAAGCTGAGGATATCCAGAATGATGCTGATATTGCCATCACCCATAATGGTACAGCCGGTGATGCCGTGGTCTTTCAGGTTAAATTCACTGAGAAAAGCAGGAAGCGGCTTTACTACCACCTGCTGCTCGCCGATCAGATCATCTACAAACAGGCAGTAAGAACGGTCATTTGCTTCCACCCATAAAAGGATACCGTCTTCCATCTGGGTAACCTCAGTTGGAAGGTGATAGAAGGAATGGAGGCGGACGATAGGATAAAAATGGTCAACACGTTCTACCATTTCATTGCCATATTCATCTTTGATCACCTGATCTGCTTTTACCTTAAAGGACTGACGGATATTGGCGATAGGTATAGTAAAAATAGAATCACCTACCGTTACTTTCATTCCATCTACAATAGCCAGAGTCAGCGGGATCTTCATGGAAATCGTAGTTCCTTCACCGTAGGTACTGGATACAGAAACGATACCGCCTAAGGATTCTACATTTTTCTTTACAACATCCATTCCAACACCACGACCGGAATATTCAGTTACCTCTGTATTGGTGGAAAATCCGGGAAGCATGATCAGCCCCAGGATCTCCTTCTGGCTGTATTCAGAATCAGGCTTGGTCAGCATGTTCTTTGACCGGGCTTTTTCAAGAATCTTCTGGGGATCCATGCCATATCCGTCATCTTTAACGGAGATAACAACCTCACTGCTGGTATGGGAAGAGGAAAGAACGATCTCGCCCTGGGGATCATTACCTTCAGAAATACGATCCTGGGAAGTTTATTCAATACCA
>ENA-UOJH01002835-UOJH01002835.1-human-gut-metagenome-genome-assembly--contig:-C148-NODE-2835-length-10334-cov-4.631579_pt1 | contig 10334 bp, 10 predicted proteins | sample MGYA00242345_ERZ723892 | MGnify/ENA metagenome assembly ERZ723892 | reverse complement strand
ATAATAATGCTTTTGTGCTTCACGAAAGGTCGGGATTGATTATTTCTGTGTGCAAAATTAAAAATTTATTTTGAATTACGCTTGCTGTGCAAAATCTAAATGACGTAAATATGTGATATCGTTGCAACGGTGAGCGCAAAAGAATACGGTTCGGAATGAAAAGATTATTCCGAACCGTATAATCAATGTGTGGTTTTGCCTTTACGCGCCTTTTCTGTAGGCTGACGGTGTCTGTCCGTTCTTTTTCTTGAAAAACCTCATGAAGTGTTGGGGATATTCAAAGCCGAGTCGTTCGCTCACTTGGGCAATGCTCAACTCGTCATCGTCGAGCAGTCGCTTCGCGGCAGCCATTAGGTGGTCTGAAATATAATCTTTGGCGGTTCGTCCTGTTTCCACTTTCACCAATTCGCCGAAATAACCTTTCGACAAGCAACATTTGTCGGCAAAGTAAGCCACTGTTGGCAAACCTTCGCGTATGGCTTGTTTTTCTATATACTCGGTGAGGAGGGTGTTGAACTTTTGTATTACGGTGTGATTGATTTCTTCGCGGGTAACAAACTGACGGTCGTAAAAACGAAGGCAATAATTGAGCAGCAGTTCTATGTTCGACACAATAAGTTCGCGTGTGTGTTTGTCGATTGCGTGATGAAGTTCACGGCTAATCATGTCGAGCACACTGCGGAAGATACTTATTTCCTCAACCGAGAGATGTAAAGCTTCGCTTGAGCTGTATGAAAAGAATTCATAGCGCAGGATGTTTCTTCCGAGGGGTGTGCGGGCAAGAAAGTCGGGATGAAACACGAGTGCGGTCCATATCGGGGTTGTAACACCCGGCATGGGCTTCACGTTAATCGTTTGTCCCGGTGCAAAACTCGTTACGGTCATCTCGTCAAAGTCGTATTTTGTGCGCCCGTAAGATAGTTCGCATCCTTTGTTCTCTTTCAAAAACAGCGCGTATATTCCGTAGTGAACCGTTCTTGCGGTGAAGTTAGCCGGTTTCGTGTTGTGCACCACACTCACAAGCGGATGTTGCGTCTCAAATCCGTAGTAGTCGTTAAAGTCTTGGACCGAATTGAAAGTTACTGTCTCCATTATATGATGTTTTTTGCAAATTTACCATTTTATAGAAATGTGCGAAATTTTATCAGGCTTTTGCGGTGTTGAAAATATAGAATTCCCGGGACGAAAACAGGTTTTGTTTCGAAAGTTTCATGACATGCGAAAAAACATAAGGCATGTGTTGAAAAATACAAGGCACTTATTTTAAATTACGAGCCATATATTTTAAAATACATGGCTCGTATTTTCGGACTTGTAAAGTCTTTGAAACACAATAACTTATAAAGTAACTATAAAATGCGCTTAAAGTTTTGAATTTCAGCGGTTTCCCGGAAAATGCATGCTTCCGCCGTTCTGAATGCCGGCACCGCCTGTTTGCCCCGAACCGTTGCCTTATAGATTTGTCTTGAAAAATTCTGTCAGTTTGCCCCAGGGTATATAGTTTTTGTCTCCTCCGTCGTAAAGGTCGCAATGTGTTGCGCCGGGAACGATAAACAGTTCTTTGTTCGAGGCGTATTTGCCGGAAGTTAACTTTTTATAGGCTTCTTCGCCGAAGTATCGGCTGTGGGCTTTCTCTCCGTGTACAATTATCACGGGAGTGCGCACTTCCGAGGCGAAGTCCCAAAGCGAAACATTCAGACGCATGAGCTGCGTGGTTATGTTCCAACCCGTATTTGAATTGAGCGAACGCGGATGATAGCCTCGTTTCGGATTCTTGTAATAAGCCACGTATTGTTTTACAAAGTCGGGTGCATTGTCGGGTGCTTTCTCGGGCAGACCACCCTGCGGAAGAATCTTGCCGCTGCGGAATTCTTCGGTGCGTTTGGCCGCTAATTGCATTTTGAGAGCATGGCGTGCCTCCTCGTCCATGGAGTCGAAATAACCTTTCTGGGTTACGCGCGTGAGATTGTAGAGTGTTACACTTGCCGTGGCTTTTATGCGCGGGTCGAGAGCCGCAGCGTTTATGGCAATGCCGCCCCAGCCGCAAATGCCGAGTATTCCGATGTGTTCGGCATCCACATCCTCCCGGCACGAAAGGTAGTCTACGGCAGTGCAGAAATCTTCCGTGTTAATGTCCATCGAAGAAGAGTAACGCGGTTCGCCGCCGCTTTCGCCTGTAAACGAGGGATCGAAAGCTATTGTCAGAAATCCTTGCTCGGCAAGGGTTTGGGCATAAAGTCCGCTGGCTTGTTCTTTTACGGCTCCGAAAGGTCCGCTAACGGCAATGGCTCGCAGTTTGCCTTCCGAGGCAACAGGTTTGTACATATCGGCAACGAGTGTTATGCCGAACCGGTTTTTGAAAGAAACTTTCTCATGACTCACTTTTTCACTCTTGGGGAAAGTCTTGTCCCATTCTTTTGTTATGTTCATGTTTGTATTATTGTTTTGTGCGAAAGCAATCTGCGAAATCGCGATTACGGCTATCGTTGTTATTATTCGTTTCATGATTCTCTGCATTTGGGTTATGTATGAGTTAACGATTCACGAATGCAAAATTACTTGGGACGCGGCAAAGAAAAAGTACCGTAAGTTCGGGTTGAATTACCGTTAATGCGGAAGCATACGGATTTTTCGCACTTGTATTCTAGTAAAACAACCGGCGTGAGTCATTACATGGGCGAAAAAAACAAAGCCCCGGCAAACGGTGTGGTACACCGTGCCGGGGGCTATATTATGTAAGGAATATCTAAGCCTTATTTTTCGGGAATGTTTTCGAGAACTTTTATTATAAAGTTGTAGAATTCCTCAACAGACGGAACATAGCAACGTTCGCTCGTAGTGTGGGGCGAACGCAATGTGGGACCTAACGAAACAACGTCAAGTCCGGGATATTTGCCAAGGATTACCGAGCATTCCAAACCTGCGTGGTCAACCTGCACAAGGGCTTCCTTGCCGAACATATCCTTATATTCCTTTTTCAAAAGGGCAAGAATCTCGCTGTCATTGTTCGGATCCCAACCACCATAGCTTCCGCTGAACGTAACTTTCATTCCTGCCATTCCGAAACAGCTTTCAAGACTGCGGGCTATGTATTCCTTCATGCTTTCTTTACTGCTGCGGGCAAGGATATTGAATTCCGCTTTGCCGTTTCCTATCTTTATAATTGCAAGGTTCGAAGAAGTTTCAACAACATCGGGGAAATGCGGAATCATTCTTACAACTCCGTCGTGGCAGGCGTAGATTGCATCGATGAGATTGTCTTGTATTTCGCGCGGAGTGATAGTTGCTGGCACTTCTGCCTCTTCTGCAAACATCTCAATGCCGCTTTCTATTCCTGCATACTCGTCAGTGAATTCCTTTTTCCATTTCTCCACGAGCGCATTGAGGTTTTCGGCTTTGTCTTGCGGTATAACGAGATTCACAGTAGCCTTGAAAGGAATGGCATTTCTCATGTTGCCGCCGTCCCATGCGGAAAGACGTGCGCCGCATTCCGTTATGGCTTCGCGCACAAAGCGCACCATAAGTTTGTTAGCGTTTCCGCGACCTTCGTTAATCTCTAAGCCGCTGTGTCCGCCGCGTAATCCTTTAAGTGTAACCTTTACAGCTTTTACGCCTTGCATTGTGGGCTCTTCCTGATACTGCAACTCGGCTGTTACGTCAATTCCTCCTGCACTGCCGACAACAAATTTTCCCCACGTCTCCGAGTCAAGATTCAGAAGAATGTCTCCGTTAAGTTCTCCTTCGGGCAATTCGTTTGCGCCAAACATTCCGGTTTCTTCGTCGCGGGTTATAAGTCCTTCTATAGGTCCGTGTTTCAGGTTTTTGTTTGTCATAACAGCCATGACAGTCGCTACGCCGATTCCGTCATCGCTTCCGAGCGTCGTTCCCTTGGCTTTTACCCAATTGTCTTCAATGTATGTTTCTATCGGGTCTGTTTCAAAATTGTGTTTACTGTCCGGAGTTTTTTGCGGAACCATGTCCATGTGTCCCTGAAGTATTACGCCCTTGCGGTTTTCCATACCCGGTGTTGCGGGCACGCGTATCACGATGTTTCCGGCAGGGTCTTTGAAAGCCTCTATACCGTTTTCTTTCGAAAAATCAAGGAGAAATTGCTGTATTTTCTCGAGGTGTCCCGATGGACGCGGTATCTGTGTGAGAGAATAAAAGTGTCCCCACAAATCTTTTGGCTGCAGATTTCTTATATCTTCCATAATATTTTTGTTTTTAATTAGTGAATATTCTCTGTTATCCTGTATGCTGCTGTACGTTTGGGTAAAAATTGCAATGAAATCAGTCCTCCCACGCCGAGCACTATTATTAATGCGGTTTGCATGGCGTGTACGACGAGCGCAAAGAGAATAGCGTTTGCCGCTCCCACTCCATATAATATCAGCATGGTTTTTACAGCAAAGTGCCACGGACCTGCGCCGTTTGGCGTAGGAATCAGTACTGCGTATGACCCTGCGCAAAATATCACGAGTGCGTCCAATTGGGTGAGATTCGCAGTGAAATCGAAGCAATATAGGGTGAGCGAAAAATGCAGATAGTAGCACAACCATATTGCAAAGCTATAGAACATGTACAGTCCGAGTGATTTCATTTTGCCAAGCGAAACAATTCCCTCCCATAAGTCGTGCAGAACGCTGTGAAGCTTGCCGAAAACTTTCAGTCTCCTCATGAAAAAAACAATCATCAGTATCAGCGCAACAATACATATGGCTGTAACCACGTAGCCTGTGGTTGTGAAACGTTCCAAAAGGTTTCCGAAATTAGTGCCGGTGCGTGTAAAGAATGTGGTGAATGTTTTTCTTTGCGCAAAAAGGGCGAAAGCCGTAACGCCAAGCATGAAAAGCGCATCGACAATGCGTTCGGTAACCACTGTTCCTATTCCTTTTGCGAATGAAGTGCCGTCGTGGTGTTTCAGAGTGCCGCAACGGGTTATTTCTCCAATTCTCGGAACCACGAGACTTGCCGCGTAGGAAATGAAAATGGCAAACGTGCATGTTCTCCGCCTTGGCTTTTCGCCTGTAGGCTCAAGTGCGAGCCGCCATCTCAAGCCTCGCAATATTTGCGGCACAATGCCGAAAAACAACGACAGAAACATCCATCCCCATTTCATGCGATGAAAAATCATGTCTCTGATGTCGCTCCACGAACTTCCGCGATACATCCAATAAAGAATGCCCGCTCCGAGGAGGAATGGCAGTATAATGCGTAGCGATGTCGTTATAGTTTTTTTCAAATCCGTTTATTACGCATTTATTCGTAATTTTGTAAACGCAAAGATAAACAAATCCCTTTACAGATGCCTAAAGTACGCCCGAAAAAATCGTTAGGACAACATTTTCTCACAGACATTCCCACGGTGGAGCGCATTGCCGCCACCGTGGATGCTTTACCCGATTTGCCGATTCTTGAAGTGGGACCGGGAATGGGGGTTCTCACATCTCCGCTTCTGGCACGCAAAAGGGAGCTGAAGGTTGTGGAGCTGGACAAAGAGAGTGTGGCGTATCTTCAGGAGAATATTCCCGAACTCGGAAGCAATCTAATCGAAGGCGATTTCCTGAAAATCCCGCTCAACACCCTTTTCAACGGACGCGGTTTCGTGCTTACGGGAAATTATCCCTATAACATCAGTTCGCAGATATTCTTTCACATGCTCGAATATAAGGATTATGTTCCGTTGTGTACAGGAATGATTCAGCGCGAAGTGGCTTTGCGTCTCGCTTCTCCACCGGGAAAGAAAGACTACGGCATATTGAGCGTGCTGCTTCAGGCTTGGTATGATGTGGAATACCTTTTCACCGTAGAACCGGGCGTTTTCAATCCCCCCCCCAAGGTTCGCTCGGCTGTTATAAGCATGAAGCGCAACGACGTGTCCGATCTCGGCGGCAATGAAAAGCTTTTCAAGAGAGTGGTGAAGGGCCCGTTCATTCACCGTCGCAAGATGTTGCGCGTTACATTAAAGCAACTTTTGCGCGAGATAGATATGAAAAACGGCAAGACCGCCGACCATGCGGAATTTCTTGCAAATCCGCAGCTTACACGCCGTCCTGAGCAGCTGTCGGTCAAAGAGTTTGTTGCTCTTACCAATTCTGTGGCGGAAGAGTGTGGATATGTTGCGGAAGAGTGAAAAAACGTGCATTTGCAAGAGTAAAAAAAGTGCCATTGCAAGTTGTTGTGCATGAGACATTTGGAAAAGTAAAAAATACAAGCCATATATTTTGAAATATATGGCTTGTATTTTAAAATATATGCCTTATATTTTAAAATATATGCCTTATGTTTTTTACGATAAGCCATGTGTTTTTTCGGATGTGCCGAAATTTCTTCATAAAACTACATGTTTTTCGAGCCGGTACAGATGCCTCTTCAAAGAAACGGGTTGGGGTGTAAGAAATAAAGAAGTCTGTCTTGCCGTAAGGCTGAACCTTGGCAAAACAGACTCCGTGTATTCTTCTTCCAAACAGGTACTTAGTGTCTTTTGTGCTTTTTGAGATATTTTATAAGCTCTTGCGGACGGTCTGTTTGTATAAGCGATGCTCCCTGTTGCAATATCCAGCCCCATGTTTCGTCTCTTTGTCCCAATTCCACGGCACGGTCATCGTCATGTCCTGCATTGAGTGAAGGCCACATTGAGTTTATCCAAATTTTCGAGCCGTTGTCCTTTACTTTTTTAAGCAGACGCAACACTTCGGGAGTAACCTTGGAGAAACAACATTCTATTGCTACCGGTTTCATGGCTTTGTATCCGTCGATAAACTCCTCGGCTCCCGGTTTGTCAAGGCTTACGATAGGCATATATATGACCTTGTTTAGCACATCACCGTTTTCGGCTTTTACTTTCTCATATGGAAAGCCCGACTTTATGACTACCTGATCTACGGTTCCCGTTTTCACGAGAAGCGCATATACGTCCTGAAAAAAATCGTAGCCTTGGTCTATGTTTATCAATATCTTGCCTTTGGTTTCGTTCAGCACTTCCTCGAGCGTGGGAATCCTATGTGCCGTTTCAACCTGCACACCGCTTCTGAGATGTAGCTTTTTCAGCTCGTCAAGAGTGTAATCGGACGGTTTCCCGCTGCCGCTGGTTGTACGATTAATGGTGTTGTCGTGCATTATTACGAGTTGTCCGTCCTTAGACTTCTTCAGGTCAAGTTCAATCATGTCCACGTTCATGGCAATGCAGTTCTTGAAAGCCTGCAAAGAGTTTTCGGGCGCGTTACGCCAGTCGCCGCGATGCGAAACCACGAGAACTTTTTTGGATTTCGGGTTGTTCAGCTCCTCTATAAGGGCTTTTGCCTGCTTTTGTGCGTATAGCATAACTGCCGAAAGTAATACGGCTATCAGGCAAATGGTTTTTCTCATCATTATAAATAGAATTTTATTGTTAGTATAGTTGTTTTTTCAGAGTCTCTCGTGTACAATATATGTTTTGCGGTAAGGTGTTGCGGCGGTATCGGTTCTTATTATTTCCGAAACCTCCGGCATGGTACTTACACCGCCGTTGCGCAGAAGAATTCTTATTTGGTCCGCCTGCATGTTGTACATGTCTTTTTCTATGACCTTCTGACACACGAAAAAGTCGGTTTCTTCGTTGCTCAGAGCCAGTTTTGCGGCTATTTGTTTGCGTATTCCGTCCACACAGCCTGCGGGAACATCGCCATCGTATATGTCGGTTTTGAACACACGTCGGTTTATGAAATTATTGCTAAGGACGGAAAGAATCTTATCCCCGTTCTTCATCCAAACTTTCAGGGCGGAAATAATATCTGTGTCGTCAAGTTCCATATAGTTCTCGAGGCATTCGGGATTGTCTGCGAACTGCTGCGCCGTAATGTCGTTTCTAAGGAAAAAGTCGAGTGCCGGCGAAGCAAACAGGTCCGTTCCCGCGTGAATCATCTGCCTTGCCCGCCGCAATGCTCCCGTAAGCATTGCTTCGGCTGCCACGGCTGTTTTGTGAAAATATACCTGCCAATACATCATACGTCGCGTCATGAGATAATTCTCTATGGAATAAATTCCCTTTTCGTCCACAGCAATATGATCATCTTTGACATTGAGCATTTGAATTATCCTTGCCGCGCCCACGTTTCCCTCTCTCACACCGGTGAAAAAGGAATCGCGGCACAAATAGTCAAGTCTGTCAATGTCGAGCTGGCTCGAAATGAGTTCGTGAAGGAAGTGTTTGGGATATTTGTCCGTAAAAATCTCTATGGCAACGGTTATTGCGCCTCCGAGTTCCCTGTTCATGCGTTCCATGACCATTTGCGAAATTTGCTCGTGGCTCACGTCGGGAATTATGACGTTTTCCAATACGTGCGAAAACGGTCCGTGTCCCACATCGTGCAGCAGAATGGCGGCAAGAAGTCCTTCGCGTTCCTGCTTTTCAAGGTTCACGCCTTTCACTTCAAGGGCGGAAACTGCCTGACGGGTGAGATGGTATGCACCAAGCGAGTGTTGAAAGCGCGTATGTTGCGCTCCGGGATAAACAATTCCCTCAACGCCCAACTGACGTATGCGTGTGAGGCGTTGAAAGAGGGGATGTTTTATGAGCGTGGTTATTAAACCGTCGTCTATAGGCGTAAAACCGTGTACCGGGTCAATGATGTATTTCATCAAAAGCCGTTGGGAGAGGGTTATTTCTTGAAGTTGTCCAGGGCTTTAGCCATTTGGTCGGCAAGAGCTTTGGCTTTTTCGCCCGCCACTTTGGCGTAGTTCTCGCCGGAATCTGCAAAAATTATTCCGCGTGAGGAATTGACGAGCAGACCGCAGTCCTTGGTCATGCCGTATTTGCAAACTTCTTCAAGCGAACCGCCCTGTGCTCCGACACCCGGTACAAGCAGGAAATTGTCGGGCACAATTTTTCTGACGTCTCCGATGAGTGTGCCACGGGTTGCGCCCACAACATACATCATGTTGTCTGCATTTCCCCACGCCTGACTTGTGCGTAGCACTTTTTCAAACAATCGTTCTCCGTTGGTGTCTTCTGTCATTTGGAAGTCAAGACTTCCTGCGTTGCTTGTGAGAGCAAGGAGCACAACAAACTTGTCTTTGTACTCGAGAAAGGGAGTTACGCTGTCGCTTCCCATATACGGAGCCACGGTAACGGCATCTGCGCCGAGCGAATCGAATGCTGCTGTGGCATACATGCGTGCAGTGTTGCCTATATCCCCGCGTTTTGCATCGAGCAGTACGAAATGGTCGGGATAGTATTCTTTCAAATACTCCACGGTGCGTTGCAGTGTGCTTTCTCCCACTATCCCGGCAGCTTCGTAAAAGGCTGCGTTGGGTTTGTAAGCCACACAATAGGGCGCGGTTGCGTCTATTATGTTTTTATTGAAGGTGAACATTGCATCGTGGTCGGATGCAAGGCATTCGGGGAGCTTCTTGACATCGCTGTCAAGCCCTACGCAAAGAAACGATTTGCGTTTGAATATGTTTTCAATCAGTTGTTTGCGGTTCATATAGATATGTTTGTTTTATAATTCTTACAAAGTTACGCATAAACTGCGAATAAAACCGAAAGTATGCGCTAAAACATTCTTTCCGTGTCTGTTTTGCGAATAACGATATGTCTGCGGCGAGAGAAAAAGAGCCTGATTTTTGCGCCGATGCAGGCAGTTGTTTTTCAGGAGATTAGAAATGACGAAAAATACAAGCCATTTGTTTTGAAATATAAGGCACATATTTTAAAATATATGCCTTGTATTTTTTCATACAAGCCATGTGGTTTTTCCGGAGTGGGGAAACACCACGGGAATGTCGGTTTCTGCTTGTGAATATATTCATAAAATAACCGCGCAACGCGAAGGGCGTTGCACGGTTATCAGTTGCAAACATTAATCGCACGGATGTTATGGTCATCCCAACTTATTTCCTTCGTAAAATTCTATGATTTTCATTCGCAGGATATATTCGTATTTGGCTTGCAGGGTGGAGGTGATGGCGTTTGCGCGTTTTGTTTTTGCCTCTTCGAGTTCTGTGGCGTTGGCACGTCCGTTTTCGAATTTTCCTGTCATCATGTTGAAATTCGATTCTGCGGCTTTGCGTGCGGCTAATGCCGATTCGTATTTCGCCTGTGCGTTGACAGCGTTGTAGTATGCCTGCTGTATTTCCTTATACAGAGTCTTTTTTGTCTCGTCAAGCTGCAGTGCCTGCTCGGATTGCTGCAGTTTTGCCTGTCTTATGGAATTGCGGGTGGCAAGACGGTTGAAAATAGGAATATTGAGCGAAAGACCTATGGACTTGTTGAAATTGTCGCTTAACTGTTTGGAAAATGACGCTGCCTGATAGCCCGAAGTTTTGTAATACTCCGATGATAGTCCAGCGCC
>ENA-UOJH01002833-UOJH01002833.1-human-gut-metagenome-genome-assembly--contig:-C148-NODE-2833-length-10336-cov-4.606361_pt1 | contig 10336 bp, 9 predicted proteins | sample MGYA00242345_ERZ723892 | MGnify/ENA metagenome assembly ERZ723892 | reverse complement strand
GCCCCGCGGGTGACTACCACCGATCCCGCCCCCCGCAGCCGCAGCACCCGGACAGGCTAGCTGACATCCTCAAAGGACCAGCCCTCATAGGTGTGGAGGCGGCCCTGCATCACCGCCACGTCCTGACCCGCCAGGCGGCCGAACACGAACCGGCCCGCGTGGTCCGGGGCGGTGGATCGCTTCATGTGGGGCACATCCTCATAGGGGACGGCAATGGGGGACTCCACTTCGTTGCCCAAAGAGCCCAGGCCGGAGCCCAAGATCAGCAGGCACCGGGGGCGGAACGCCCCCAGGCGGTCTCTCAGCGCCTGGGCGCTCTCCTGATATTGTGCGAATGTATATTCCATCTTACGCTTCCTCCTTACAGCTTTTGGCCGCATTCCCGGCAGAATACGTCGCCGCTCCGGGCGGCCGCCCCGCAGAAGGGGCACACCGCGCCGCCCTGCAGCCGAGCGATCTCCCGCTCCAGCCGGTCGATCTGCTGGCGGAGCCCGTCGATCTCCTGAAGCTTTGCCAGCAGTACCTCGGACTCCGTGAGGGTGCCGGTGTGGGTGGCGTAGATCATCTCCCCCACCTCCCGCAGGGCGGTGCTCACCGCTCCCTTCAGGTCCATAATCCGGATATTCAGCTTGGCCACGGACAGGAGCTCCCCCGCCCGCTTTCCCATGCCGTAGGCGGCATCCGCCGCACTGCCGCCCACCTGGGAGGCAGTGCGCTGCACCGCGTCCAGCAGTTCCTGCAACCGCTCATTCATGGCTTGTATGACCTCCAAAGAAAGATTGGGGCAGAGGGGCAGCCCCGCTCAGCTGGGATAGATGCTGCCGCCGATGAACTCCCGCACCAGGGAGCTGGGGGCGATGTTGGACTCCTCCATGATCTCGATCCGCTCAAATCCCCGGAGGATGTCGTCCGCGATCTCGTACTTGCCCTGGGGCAGCGCCTCCAGCAGGGGGACCACGAAGGGCTTCAGCACCGCCACCTCATCCGGCAGGGAGGAGTCGAACATCAAGTCCGCATTCTCCTTATAAGGGGAGATATACAGCTTTTCCCCCCGGCGGACATTGGGCCACATCTTCAGGGTGAAGTTGGCGTCGCTGCCCCGGAACTTGTAGTCCCGGACGATCCGGCGGCACAGGCGCAGCCAGGGGTGCTGGAACACCACGGCGCCGTCCTCGTCCACCACATTGGACCGGGCCGCGATATACAGCTTGAAGGCCTTGGGATTCTTTCCCACGATCACATCGTTCAGGGCGTGGATGCCCTCAAAGATAGCCAGCTCGTCGGGCCCCAGCTTCAGCGGCTGAGACAGGATGTCGGAGCGCATCTGTCGGGCGAACTCGTACTTGGGCACGTGGATGGTCTCCCCCCGGTCCAGCATGGAGAAGTGTCGGTTCAGCAGCTCGATGTCGAGGCAGAAGGGAGACTCGTAGTCGATGGCGCCCTCCCGGTTCCGGGGCGCCGTCTCCGGGTCGATGGTGTTGAAGTAGTTGTCCATGGAGATGGTGTGGGTCTGGATGCCCATTTTCTCCAGCTGCTCTTCGATCTTCAATGCCGTGGTGGTCTTGCCGGAGCCGGAGGGGCCGGACAACAGGATGATGCGGGACTCCTTCCGGTGATCGGCAATCTTCTGGGCCGCCGTCTCCACTTTTTTGGCAAAGGCGGCGTCGCACGCCTCCGCAAAGCCCTTGGGGTCAGAGCGGACAGCGTCGTTGATCTCTTTCAGGGAATAGGCCATGGCGATGCTCCTTTCACAGTGCTTCATAAAAGGCGGCGAAGGCGGTCTGGTTGGCCTGCCACTTCTCCGGCCGCTGGATATACTCGGTGGGATATTTCACGTTGAACGCCCGCTGGATCTGGTTGGTGCCCGGCACCACCATCTTGGTGGACCCGGCGGCGCCGAAGGACAGGATGGAGCACAGCTCCGACATGATGTCCACGTTGTACCAGCACTCGCCGCCGCTGCGGCACCAGCCGATGTTCTCAAAGCTGCCGGACATGTACTTCTGCCGGTATAGGTAGTAGGGACGGTATCCGGCGGTCCGGAGGGTGGGAGAGGCGTAATCCAGCATCTCGGCCACCGTCTCCGCGCCGGGGATCCGCAGTCCCTCCGTCAGGATGCGGCTGCCCTTTTTCAGCGCCAGGGTGTGGACGGTGATATCGTCGGGGCCGTAGGTCAGGCACCGGTCCAGGGACCGGCGGAAGCCCTCCGCCGTATCCTCCGGGAGTCCGGCGATCAGGTCCATGTTCACGTGGGGGAAGCCGCACCGGGCCACCAGCTCCATGGCGCGGTCGATGTCCGCAGCCGTGTGGCACCGGCCGATGGCCCGCAGCACGTTCTCTTCAAAGGTCTGGGGGTTCACCGAGACCCGGGTGACCCCGTGGGTGCGGAGCACCACCAGCTTTTCCGCCGTGATGGTGTCCGGCCGGCCCGCCTCCACAGTGATCTCCTCACAGGCGGTACGGTCGAAGGAGGTCTCGAAAGCAGTGAGGACCCGGTCCATCTGCTCCGCCGTCAGGGTGGTGGGGGTGCCGCCGCCCATGTAGAAGGTCCGCACCCGCAGTCCCGCCCGGCGAACCATCTCGCCGCCGGCGGAGATCTCCCCACACAGGGCGTCCACATAAGGGGGCACCAGGGCAAAGCTCCGCTCCACCGACTGGCTGACAAAGGAGCAATAGGCGCACCGGGTTGGGCAGAAGGGAATGCCCACGTACACGTCAATGTCCCGCTTCTCCAGCCGCCGGGCGGCCTTGGCCGCGGTGGCGCCGGTCTCCAGGGCCAGGGCGGCCCGGGAGGGGGTGACGAAATAGTGCTCCTCCAAATACGCCCGGGCCTCTTCCGGGGACTTCCCGTCCTCCAGGGCCCAGGTCACCGGCTTGTCGGGCCGGACGCCGGTGAGCATTCCCCAGGGGGGCGTCACGCCGGTGACCGCCCGGGCCGCCAGGAAGAAGCAGGCGCCGACGGCGTGGCGGCGGAGGCCCTCCCGCTGGAAATCGCCGCCGGAGAGGGGCTCCTGATAGGTCTGCTCGGTGGTCTTGCCGCCCCGGCAGAGGGAGCCCGCCACCCGGCAGAGGTCCCCCGTCTCCTCTAGCGAGATCACGGCCCAGCTGTCATCGCCTGGGGTGATCGGCTCGTAGACAGGCAGTTCCCCGGGGAACAGATTCATCAGGCTCTGCTCCACCACATACCGCTCGTCATGGCCGCGGAAAACCAGTTTCATGGGCGCGCCCTCCTCACTGCATGGCCTGGAGCAGATAGGGGTTCCAGCGCCGCTCCCGGTCCAGGGTGGATGCCTCCATGTGGCCGGGCAGGACCCGGAGGTCTCCCTCCAGCTGCCCCAGCCGCCGCAGAGAGGCCATCATCTTCTCCATGGACCCGCCGGGGAAGTCCGTCCGGCCGCAGGAGCCCGCAAAGAGCGTATCCCCGCAGAAGAGGGCGTCTTGGCACCGGAGGGTGACAGACCCCTCGCTGTGGCCGGGGGTGGCCAGAACGGTCACCGTCAGGCCGCCCACAGCCACCGTGTCCCCCTCGTCGTAGTCCCGCACGTCCCCGCTGAGGAGCGGGAACAGCTGCTGGGTGCAGGCATCGGCGTACACATCCCGGCGATTCAGATACACCGGGGTCTCCGGCCATTTGGCCTGGAGCTCTCCCACAGCGCCGGTGTGGTCGTAGTGGCCGTGGGTCAGCAGGATGGCGCAGGGCACACAGCCGGTTTCCGCCACCGCGGCGGCGATCCGCGCCCCATCCCCGCCGGGATCAATGACGGCGCAGGTCTTGGCATCCTCGTCGCAGAGGAGATAGCAGTTGGTGCCGATGGGGCCCACCTGCAAGCACTTGATCTTCATGGGAGACCTCCCTTGCCAAATGAAAATATCAGAGGCAGGCGGCGGAAATCCCGCCCGCCCATGTGTGGAATGGACAAATGCCCTGTCACTCCGCAGGGCGGATCATGCCCGCGTCCCACAGGGTCTCAAAGGTGTTCACAGCGCCGCCGTGCTCCACGATCTTTCCGCCCTCCACCCGGTCGATGTTCACGCCGGTGAAGATCAGGCGTTTTCCCGTGGGGACTGTTCCGGGCCAAGGGCCCAGGTGGGTCCCCTCCATAACACACTCGGAGACGACATACGGCGCGGCCCAGTGCTGGCGGAGGATGCGGACCGTGTAATCCGGATACGTCTCCCGCAGAGCCGCCAGATGCCGCACCATGCCGCCGGGACCCAGGGGAGTGGTCCACTCCCCCTGGCGGAGCACGCAGCCCTCCTCGACGAAGCGGGGCAGGTCCTCCAGACGGTGCTGGGAGACCACGGTCTCATAGAACGTCCGCACCAGCTCCGGCGGCGCCATTTCGCCGCCGCCCTGCGCCGCTTCCCTCATAAGGGCCGCTCTGTGTCGAAGAGGATGGTGACGGGGCCGTCGTTCCGGGAGTCCACCTGCATATCAGCGCCGAACTCCCCATGCTGAACGTCGAAGCCCCGCTCCCTGCAGTGAGCCATGAATCGCTCATACAGGGGGATGGCCGCGTCCGGCTTGGCGGCGCCGGTAAAGCCGGGGCGGCGGGAGGAGGTGTCCGCGTACAGGGTGAACTGGGACACCACCAGCAGGGCACCGCCTGTCTGCTCCAGATTCAGATTCATTTTGCCGTTTTCATCCTCAAAGACCCGCAGGTTGCAGATTTTCTCCGCCAGGCGGTCGGCGGTCTCCTCGGTGTCGTTGGGTCCCACGCCCAGCAGCACCAGGAAGCCACGGCCGATCCGGCCGTTGACGTTCCCGGCAATGGTTACGGAGGCACCAGCCACCCGTGTCACAACTGCACGCATACAATGGATTCCTTTCTATGGTTCACTCAAAATGGAAGGCTTCTATTTCTGCGGGGAATATCAGCCATGCTGACGGCCGTGCAGATGCGCCCCCATTCTCTTTTTGTCAGCGCCAAAAAGAGAACGCGCCGCGCCCGGTATAAGAGAAAAAGGCGCTTTGGCCGCAACTTTACACATGCGTGCAAAGTTGCTGTACGGGGGGCGGCGCGAGAGGGTGCCTGCGTGTTTGCGAGGGTCCCCCGACGGGCGCGGCGGGGTGCGGTGCAGACTTAGCGGCGGATTCCCGCGGCGTAGTGCGTCTTGGATTGGAGGACACGGGCGCATTTGAACCGCTCCTCTTTTCCTGTCTCGCGCTGCGGCGCTCCCCGTATTTCCGTCACCAGTGTTCCACTGGCTCCTCCTTCCGCGCGTTCCGCTTGCCCGCAGGGAGCACGCCGCATCCGTAAGACGGCAGAGCCACCAACAGCTGCGCAGTCGCTACGCGCTGCCTGGGCGGTTGTGGCGGCTTGTGCTGGCGGGCGGACAAGGGCGTCCGCCCCTACCGGGCTTGTGGCCTTCGTCACCCTCGCAAGGGCCGACACGCAGGTCGGCCCCCACAAAATGCGCAAGGCCGACGGTATCTCCGTAGGGGCCGATGCCTTTATCGGCCCGCTACGCCAGTTCCCCCGAGGGGCAGCCAGCGGCAGCGAAAAGAGAAGCAATTCCATGCGATAACCACCCCGACAAGGTTGGTACTCCCGCCATGGGACGGCAGTTAGGAAAATCGCAGAAGGCCCAAGCGTGCCCGAAGGCGGGCCAAAATCGGCGCTTGCACCGATACGTCGACCTCCGTCAGCGCGGAGGGCCACTGCACCGCAGCGCGCCACACACTTTTCTCTTTAGACCGTGCACGGCCCATTTCTCTTTTGGCAAGACCGAAAGGGGCCCCCGCCGCGCCCCGCGCGGTGGGGAGAGGAGGAGCAAGGGAGCGGGCGCAGTTTTCGCCGCAGGCGGAAACGGAGCTGAGCGGACTTTGCGACGACGACAATGGGGGGCGCATCCCCCGTGGAAGCGGCCCCCTGCGGGAGCAGAATCCCCCGTGGCCGCCGTTCGGCGGCCCAAATCATCTCCGGGCGGTTGAGCGCCGCCCCTACATCCCCCCGGAAGCTCTTCCGCCATCGAATCACCCCGGCGGAAGCCGCTCTCACCCCGCCGGTCGGTTGACCTTCAGCACCCCGGAGATCTGGTTCAGCTTGTTCATGACGGACTTCAGCTGGGCGCCGTCCTTCACCCGGATCTCCAGCCGGAAGATGGCAAACTGGTCCTCTGTACTGCGGGAGTTGATGCCCAGCACAAAGGTATTCGTCGTGGAGAGGGCAGCGGAGATGTCCAGCAGCAGGCCCTGCCGGTCCTTGCACACCACCTCCAAAATCGTGGGATAGCTGTCGTTGGTGTCGCCGCCCCAGGAGACCTTGATCCAGCGGCCCACCTGCCCCGGCTGGGAGCGCTTCTCCTCCGAGGCGTTGGGGCAGCACCGGTGGACGGACACGCCGTACCCCCGGGTGATAAAGCCGATGATGTCGTCCCCCGGCACCGGGGTGCAGCACTTGGAGAACTTCACCAGGCAGTTATCCAGGCCCTCCACGATGATGCCCTGCTCGCTCTTCACCCGCTTGGGAGCGGAGGGCTGTTTGGCAGGCTCCGCCGGTTTGGCCTCCGCCAGCTCCTCGGCGGCCTTTTCCGCCTGGTGGAGCTTCGCCACCCGGTTCAGCTCCCCCTGGATCCGGCTCACTGCCTTCTGGGCGGTGAAGCCGCCGTAGCCGATGGCGGCGTACATGTCGTCCAGAGAGCCGTAGGACACCCGCTTCAACAGCACCGGCAGCATCTCCGGCGAGAGAACGTCCTTCATGGAGATGCCGCAGTGCTTCAGCTCCGCCTCGAAGGCGGCACGGCCGTTTGCGATGTTCTCCTCTTTCTTCTCCTTCTTGAACCACTGGCGAATCTTGCTGCGGGCCTCGCTGCTTCTGGCAATCTTCATCCAGTCCCGGCTGGGACCCTTGGCGTTCTTGGAGGTGAGGATCTCCACGATGTCGCCGTTTTTCAGCACATGGTCCAGCGTGACGATCCGGCCGTTCACCTTGGCGCCCACCATCCGGTTGCCCACGGCGGAGTGGATGGCGTAGGCAAAGTCGATGGGCGTGGCGCCGGCGGGCAGGTTCTGCACGTCGCCGCCCGGTGTGAAGACGAACACCTCATCGGAGAACATATCGATCTTCAGAGAGTGGATATAGTCCTCTGCGTCCGCGCCCTCCTGGTTTTCCAGCAAACGGCGGACCCACTCGTAGCGCCCTTCGGTGCCGGCGCCCTGGCCGTTCTGCTTGTATTTCCAGTGGGCGGCCACGCCGTACTCGGCGATCTCGTGCATCTCCTTGGTGCGGATCTGCACCTCGAAGGGCAGGCCGTCCGCGCCGATGACCGTGGTGTGGAGGGACTGATATCCGTTGGGCTTTGGAGTGCCGATATAGTCCTTGAAGCGGCCCAGAATGGGCTTGTAGAGATCATGGATGACACCCAAAACGTTGTAGCAGTCCCCCACCGTGTTCACGATCACCCGGAAGGCGAACAGGTCGAAGATCTCGTCCAGGCTCTTGTTCTGGTTGAACATCTTCCGGTAGATGGAGTAGGGATGCTTCATCCGGCCGTAGACGATGTGATCGATGTCCAGCTCCTTCAGCCGGTCGTCGATCTGGATCTGGATGCGGCGCATGAAGTCCTCGTACTCCTGGTGCTTGGCCTCCAGCTTGGAGACGATTTCCTCGTAGCCAATGGGGTCCAGATATTTTAAGGACAGGTCCTCCAGCTCCCACTTGATGCGCTGCATACCCAGCCGGTGGGCGATGGGGGCGTAGATCTCCATAGTCTCCAGAGACTTCTGCTTCTGCTTGGCGGGAGACTGGTACTCCATGGTCCGCATATTGTGGAGCCGGTCGGAGATCTTGATGAGGATCACCCGGATGTCCTTGCTCATGGCGATGAGCATCTTCCGCAGGTTCTCCATCTGCTCGTCTTCCTTGGTGGCGTACTGGATGCGGGTCAGCTTGCTGACGCCTTCCACCAGGTCGGCGATGGTGGGTGAAAAGAGTTTGGATACCTGTTCGTGGGTGGCGGCGGTGTCCTCGATGACGTCGTGGAGCAGGGCGGCCTCGATGGACTCGCTGTCCAGCCGCAGCTCCTCCGCCACAATCTGCGCCACCGCCAGGGGATGGATGATATAGGGCTCCCCGCTCTTGCGCTTCTGGTCCTTGTGGGCCTCTGCCGCAAATTCAAAGGCCGCCCGGATGTGCTGGAAGTCTGCCGCAGGATTGTAGCCCCGGACAGTCTTTTCCAGGTTCTCATACTGTTCCTGAATGGTCATGACACAACACCTCCACTCTTGCCGGCGGCGTCCTCCCGCAGGCGGGACAGATAGGGGCAGGCGAAGAGATCCACCTTCCCCTGGATGGGATTCAGCGAAAGCGTCACCTGGTCCCCCTGGACGGACAGGGCGATCAGGCCCCGCTCCTGGAACACGGCCAGGGCCAGGCCGGCCCGGAGGAAGCTCTCACACCCGCCGGAGAGTGCCGACAGCCGCCGCAGAAAGGGCAGCATCTCCTCCTCCGCCTTTCCCCGGCGGAGCTGCCGCTCCAGCACGGTCCAAAAGGCGGCGAACTGGCTGCGGGACGCCTGGAGCCGGGCCCGCTCCTGCCCGGTGAGGCCCTCTCCCGCCACGAGGCGGTGGAGCAGGTCCAGGTCCGCCGCCTCATGGCGGCTGGGGGTCAGAGAGGGGCGGATGTCGATGAGCTGCAGCTGCAGGGTGGTATTGCCCCGGAAGGTATTGGCCTGGAGATAAAAGGCCGCGTCCACCCGCATGCCCGCCGCCACGCCGCACGTCTCCTCCGTCATGGAGAAGAAGATGGCGTCAAACCGGCACGTGCCCTTGGAGAGGCGGAGCTTCAGGTGCTTCCCCTGGCCCACGGGCTGCAGGACGTCCACCGTGGCGCCCAGCAGGGCGAACACCGGCCGGGGATTACCCGCGCCATAGGGCTCCAGCTGGTCCAGCTGCTCCACCTCCGCCAGCGTCACCTCGCCGGGGCAGGAGATGGGCGCGTCCACGTCCAGGCAGGATACCGCCCGTTCCCCGCCGGAGGCGGAGCGGACATACCGGTTCATCCGGGCCCGGAAGGCGTCGATGTTCTCCTCGGAGATGGTAAAGCCCGCCGCCAACTCGTGGCCGCCGAAGCCCTCCAGCAGGTCGGCGCAGGACTCCAGCGCGGAAAACAGGTTGAACCCGCCGTAGGACCGGCAGGAACCCTTGCCCACGCCGTCTTTCAGATGAATCATGAAGCTTGGGCAGGCGTACTTCTCGCTGAGGCGGGAGGCCACAATCCCCACCACGCCCTGGTGCCAGTCCTCGCTGGAGAGGACCAGGGCGCTGCGGTCCTCGGCCCGGAGGCGCTCGATCTTCTCGGTGGCGTCGGCGCAGATGGCCTGCTCTACCGCCTGCCGCTCCCGGTTTAGGTCACACAGAGCCTTTGCCAGCTCCTCGGCCCGGGCGGGGTCATCGGTCTCCAGCAGGTCCGCGGCCAGATCCGCCGCGCCCATGCGGCCGGCGGCGTTGATCCGGGGGGCCAGCACAAAGCCGATCTGGACAGAGGTGATGGGCTTGCCCAGAAGCCCCGCCTCCTTCAGCAGGGCGTGGACGCCCACGAAGTCCGTGTGGGGCAGGGCCTCCAGCCCGCAGAAGGCGATGGTGCGGTTCTCCCCCTCCATCCGCATCACGTCGGCGATGGTGCCAATGGCCGCCAGGGTGCAGTACCGGGCGAACAGGGCATCCTCCCGGCTCTCGCCTCCCAGGGCCAGCACCAGCTTCAGCGCCACACCCACTCCCGCCAGATGCTTGAAGGGATAGGGGCAGTCGCTGCGGTGGGGGTCCACCACTGCCAGCGCCCGCGGCAGCTCCTCCTTGCACTCATGATGGTCGGTGATGACCACATCCAGCCCGATGGAGGCAGCGAAGTCCACCTCCTCGTTGCCGGTGATGCCGCAGTCCACGGTGATCATCAGCGTGGCGCCCTGGTCCCGCAGGCCTTGGATGGCCTCCTTGGACAGGCCATAGCCCTCCTCGATCCGGCGGGGGATATGCCGCAGGCAGCGGACGCCGCAGCTTTTGAGATAGTCCATCAGCAGAACCGTGGAAGTAATGCCGTCCACGTCGTAGTCGCCGAACACGGCGATGGTCTCCCCCTGGCTGATCGCCCGCTGGATGCGGGCGACGGCTTTGTCCATATCCCGCATCAGCATGGGGGACATGCTGAGGCTCCTGTCCCGCTCCAGCGCCTCGGCCGCCGCCTCGGCAGTGGTGACACCCCGGGCCGCCAGGACCGTGGAGAGGAGATAGGGGTATCCGGCACTCCGCAGGAGGGCAACGTCCCGCTCAGCCGGGGTCCCGATGTTCCATTTTTTGAATCTCATGGCACGTTCCCTCCCTTTCAAAGGTAATAAA
>ENA-UOJH01002828-UOJH01002828.1-human-gut-metagenome-genome-assembly--contig:-C148-NODE-2828-length-10350-cov-9.415639_pt1 | contig 10350 bp, 8 predicted proteins | sample MGYA00242345_ERZ723892 | MGnify/ENA metagenome assembly ERZ723892 | reverse complement strand
ATCTGGTAAAGCGGGCACTGATCAAGGGTGGCGATACGGAACTTACCCATTTTGAGGCAGCCTATGCCAGATACAGGGAGATCTTCCAGGCGAACTGTATGTATCAGGTGAAGCCCTATGAAGGAATCCCCGAGCTGCTGGAAGAGTTGAAGAAACGTGGTATGAAGATCGCGGTACTTTCCAACAAGCCCCACCATGCCACCTTGGATGTCATCGAGAGCCTGTTTGGCAAGGACTATTTTGATGTGGTGCAGGGACAGGTGGACGGCGTGCCCATCAAACCCGATCCCGCCGGAGTCTTCCGGATCTTAGACAAGTTCGGTCTCACCGCAAACGAAGTACTCTACATGGGAGATACCGCCACAGACATGAAGACCGGCAAGGCGGCAGGCGCCTTCACCGTAGGTGTCCTCTGGGGCTTCCGTGACCGCAAGGAACTGGAAGAAGGCCACGCGGACGCCATTATCGCACAGCCGCTGGATCTGCTGAAGTATTGCGAATAATTGAGAGTTACGAAAGCATAGCCACGCATAGGCAAAATAAGAACCGTGATTGGGAGCTTGCTCACAAATCACGGTTTTTACTTTTGCCGTGATGCGGCGAACGCCTGCCGCAGGCCTTCTGGAATATATAATTCCCTTGTTATACCTTCCGGTTTTCACAATTTGGGTATCAGCAACAAAACAAGCTTCTCATACCCACAAACTTTTCTCAGTGTGGGTATCAGCAATAAAACAAGCTTCTCATACCCACAAACTTTTCTCAGCGTGGGTATCAGCAGCAAAACAAGCTTCTCATACCCTCAAACTTTCCACAGCGTGGGTATCAGCAACCAAACAAGCTTCTCATACCCATAAACTATTCACACTGAGGCAAAAGAAGGGTACAGAGAAGCTTGATCCTATCTCCTGTGCCCACGTTGAGGCAGAAGAAGGGCACAGAGAAGCTTGATCCTATCTCCTGTGCCCACGTTGAGGCAGAAGAAGGGCACAGAGAAGCTTGATCCTATCTCCTGTGCCCACGTTGAGGAGGAAGAAGGGTACAGACTAGCTTGATCCTATCTCCTGTGCCCACGCTGAGGCGGAAGAAGGGCACAGACTAGCTTGATCCTATCTCTTGTGCCCACACTGAGGCGGAAGAAGGGTACAGACTAGCTTGATCCTATCTCCTGTGCCCACACTGAGGCAAAAGAATGGGTACAGGCGGAACTTGTCCGGTCTACGGCAATCCTACGTTACGAGCCATGCCCCCAATTCATAAATGTGTCGCAAAGGGCGCTCCACATTTATTGGCAGTTCTCCGCAATGAGCCACGCTATTCATAAGATTGTCAGCAAAAGGCGCTGCCAATCTTATTTCATATCGCGGCGTTCGCCGCATCACGGCATAAGTAAAGACAGCGATTTGTGCGCAAGCGCCCATCGCTGTCTTTAACTATGCCTATGCGCGGCTCATTGCTCGCGTAAACTCTCAATTTACATCCACATCGAATTGCTAATTGACGTAACTACATATCCATATTATGATGAGAATAAATAAGACATTTTCGTAAGAATTTGGAGGTAATAGTATGCGTGAATATGATGATGCGGTACTGGAATGCTTCCTGGACAAACAGCTCCAGCTTTTTCCGGAAGCCGTGGCAGAGACTCTGGATGAAGCAGAAGATTTTCTGGAAGAGTGCATGGCAGTCGTGGTAGATTCCGTGGATGATGTCATCGAGTATTTCGATGAAGCCGGCATGGACGTGGACGGCGCTGTGGATGATGAGATTCTGGAAGCCGATGAAGTCTTCGATATCGGAGACGGCAGATACCTGATCGTAGAAGCGTAAACAATGACAGACGAAAGATCCCCGGGAACAGATAACGGTTCCCGGGGGTCTTTTTGTTATGATGCAACTTTGATGTAATGTTGTGCTATTCTGTGAAAAAACGGAAGGGACAACAATCCTATGAAAAAAAGATATCTGTGCATGGCGGCAATTATTTTTCTGATGAATACATTGACCGGATGCGCTTTGAAAAATGAAAATATGGAAGCCATTTACAAAGAATTTCTTGATAATGGAGACGTGGGAAGCCTGCAATGGTCATGGGTATTGGAACCGGGACAATACGAAGATATTCGTTTTGTGAATGACAACATGGTTGCTGTACAGAATGGGAGCGACAAATGGGGAGTGTGGGATCTGGAGAAGGAGATATTGGTCACATCCTGCAAGTACAACAATATTCCTAACGATGCTGCCAGATATTATTCGGAAGGGTATGCCGCAGTTCAAAAAGACGGAAAATGGGGTTTTGTTGACGAAGCAGGGCAATGTGTGATCCCGTGCCAATACGATGAAGTGGGGGATTTCAGCGAGGGACTCGCCGCGGTGAAGGATGCGATCCAGATTGATTTTTACCCCTATGAAGCGACGGAAGGCAGAAGAGTACTGGCAGGGGAATTCCATGACGGCATGGCTTTTGTATCCAAGGGATTGTACTGTATTATGGATACGAAGGGAGAGATGATCTTCTCCGGGGACTCACGCTTTTTTATTAGTGTGACGGAATATAATAAGGAATACGACGCAATCCCCGGGTATGTATATATCGACGACCGGATGACAGTCAGAAAATACGGATTGATGGGACTTCACGGGGAAGAGCGGCTGGAACCGGTATTTGATTATGTTTACGGAATGAGAGGTCCCTATGTGATCGTGGAACAGAACATAGGCGGGGAACCCGGAATAGGTGTTATAAAATTACAGAAATAACGGAATGAACCGGAGCTCTCTGACATATATATGTTGGAGGGCTTCTATTTTTCTCTTCCCCATTCGCCGCGAATGCGTTATAATGAACTGATGGACTTTTACAGAAAGTACAGAAAGGTATGGTAGGAAAATGTTAGAAGGACAAAAATGTCTGGTCATCGGCTCCGGCATCAGCGGAATCGGTGCAGCAGTATTATTGGAGAAAAACCATGCAGACGTGGTTCTGTATGACAGCAGTGATAAATTGACAGGGGAAGATCTGAAGGCAAAGCTCCCGGAGGGAAGCCGGGCGGCCTGCATCGCCGGAGAACTTCCTGAAAATGTGGAGCTGAGTATTCAGGCAGCAGTATTAAGCCCCGGAGTACCTACGGATATTCCGCTGGTGAACCGTATGAGAGACAGAGGCGTTCAGATTCTGGGAGAGATCGAACTGGGATTTCTGGCAGAGCAGGGCAGAGTGATCGCCATTACCGGCACCAATGGTAAGACGACGACCACCACACTCACCGGTGAGATCATGAAGGCACACTTCGGTAAGGATAAGACTTTCGTGGTGGGTAACATCGGTAATCCCTATACCCTGGAAGCAGATAAGACTTCGAAGGACAGTGTTACTGTGGGAGAGATCAGTTCTTTCCAGTTAGAGACCATACATACATTCCATCCGGTGGTATCGGCGATCCTGAATATCACACCGGATCACCTGAACAGACATCATACCATGGAAGCCTATGTGGCAGCTAAGGAAGCAGTGGCTTCCCAGCAGACGAAGGCAGATATCTGCGTACTGAATTATGACAATGATTACACCAGAGACTTCGCAGGAAGATGCCCTGCCACTCCGGTATTGTTCTCCTCCCATCAGGAACTGGAAAACGGTTATTTTCTGCGGGGTGACAAGATCATCAAGAGCGTAAACGGCGAAGAGCACGAGCTGATGGATATTCATAAGGATATGAATCTGGTAGGCCTGTGCAATGTGGAAAATGTTATGGCAGCCATTGCCATCGCAGAGGGTATGCAGGTACCCATGGAGACGATCCTTACGGTGATCCGCGGTTTCCACGCAGTGGAGCACAGAATTGAGTTCGTAGCCACCAAGGGCGGTGTGGATTATTACAACGATTCCAAGGGAACCAATCCCGATGCCGCTATTCAGGGCATCAAAGCCATGAGCAGGCCCACGGTTCTCATCGGCGGAGGTTATGACAAGCAGAGCGAATATGACGAGTGGATCGACAGCTTTGACGGCAAGGTAAAATGCCTCGTCCTCATCGGACAGACCAGAGAGAAGATTGCCGAGTGTGCCAGAAAGCATGGCTTCGATAAGATCCGTTTCGCGGATACTTATGAGGAATGCCTGAAGCTGTGTACGGAACTGGCAGAACCGGGAGATGCGGTTCTTCTGTCTCCGGCCTGTGCAAGCTGGGGCATGTTCCCGAACTATGAGGTCAGAGGACAGCTTTTCAAGGAATATGTCCGTGGACTGGCAGATTAAAAAGTAATAAAAAGCAATAATGTTATAGAAATAGAAATAAGGAGTAAAAGCAGGCATGGCAGAAGCTCGCAGAAGGCGTAAAAAGAAACAACAATCGGAATACTTTTTTGACTACAGCCTGCTTTTTATTGTGCTGTTTTTACTGGGATTTGGTCTGATCATGATCTATTCCGCCAGTTCCTATGAGGCTTATGATACCTATGGAGATGCAGCCTTTTATATGAAGAAACAGCTGGTTGCCAATATCATCGGTCTGGTGGGAATGATCATCATTGCTAATATCCCGTATCATTTCTGGGAACGGTTCGCTATGCTGGGATATGTGGTGTCGATGATCCTGATCTTCCTGGTGAAGACTCCACTCGGCATCAACTCCCACGGTGCTACAAGATGGATCGGTATTCCCCATACGGGCTTCAATCTGCAGCCGGCTGAGGTAGCTAAATTGTGTATGATCCTGTTCCTGGCAAGTCTGGTGTGCAAGATGGGAAAAAGCGTGCGTACCATGAAAGGCTTTTTCATTATGATGGGCGCACCACTGCCAATCGCAGCATGTGTATATCTCATTACGGATAACTTAAGTTCTGCCATCATTATTATGGGTATTGCCGTCCTGATGGTATTTGTGGCAAGTCCCGATTACAAAAAATTCGTTATCATGGGATTAAGCGTGGTGGCAGCAGCGGCATTGCTGGTATTTGTGGTAGTACAGTTGGGAGATAAGATCGGTGGCAAGTTCCGTCTGGCAAGAATCCAGGCGTGGCTGAACCCGGAAAGTCAGGCACAGGATAAAGGCTTCCAGACCCTGCAGGCACTGTATGCCATCGGAAGCGGTGGCATCTGGGGCAAGGGACTGGGGCAGAGTATGCAGAAGTTAAGCTTCCTGCCCGAGGCACAGAACGACATGATCTTCTCCATTATCTGCGAGGAACTGGGATTGTTCGGAGCGGTTGCCATTATTCTCATGTTCATTATGCTGTTGTGGCGGATGATGGTCATTGCCAACAATGCACCGGACCTGTTCGGCGCCATGCTGGTAGTGGGGGTTATGGGACACATCGCGATCCAGGCGATCCTGAACATTGCGGTTGTGACCAACTCCATTCCGAATACCGGAATCTCCCTGCCGTTTATCAGTTACGGTGGTTCTTCGGCGCTGTTCCTTTTGGCGGAGATCGGGCTGGTCTTAAGTGTGGCCCGGAGGATCCAGTTAAAAGAACTATAGAAGACATGGTACGAAACCGCATCCCGGGGCATAAGATAAGAATATCTTATGTAATGGGGATGGTGCTGTATGAAGGGAATCCGCATACAGGGCGGCATGCCGCTACAGGGAAAGGTACGCATACAAGGGTCTAAAAATGCGGCACTCCCGATTTTGGCAGCAACGCTTCTTACCAATGAAGTATCATATATTCAGAATTGCCCGAGGATCGAGGATGTGCATCGGTTCGTACATCTGTTACGGGAACTGGGATGTATGGTACACTGGCAGGAGAATGGGATCCGGGTACAGCCGGGAGGCAGAGATGACCTGCCCTGTGAGAGAGCAGAGGCAAGAAGAATGCGCGGAGAAGCCATTACCGGTATGCGCTCATCGCTGTGTCTGCTGGGAGCATTGCTCGGTAAATGCGGTTATGTGACCATGGAACATCCGGGAGGATGTGTCATCGGCGACAGACCCATTGATCTGCATATTCATGCACTGGAACAGATGGGTGTTGAATTCCTCGAAGAGGACGGACTTTTGTCCGCACGGGCAAAAAATCTGCACGGTGCCCAGATTACACTGAAGTTCCCAAGCGTTGGCGCCACGGAGAATATTTTACTGGCAGCGGTAAAAGCCACCGGAGATACTGTGATCACCGGTGCAGCCAGAGAGCCGGAAGTGATTGCACTTTGTGAATTTCTGACGGCATGTGGGGCTTCGATCGAAGGGATGGGAAGTCCGGAACTTATCATCCATGGCGGCGGAGATCTTCACGGAACCCGGTATACAGTTCCGACGGACCGGATTGTGGCAGGAACGTATCTGTTTGGCTGTATCGGCTGCGGCGGGAGTGTACTGTTAAATCAGGCACCCTGGAGCCAGATGGAAGCAGTGACTGTGGCTGCGGAGAGAATGGGGGCACAATGTACCGTCTCCGAAGAGGGATTGTTCGTACAGGCACCGGTGAGACCCAAGAGTATCGGGCATCTGCAGACCGGACCGTACCCGGAATTCCCCACAGATCTGCAGTCGGCGGCGATGGCGGTACTGACCATGGCAGAGGGAATCAGTTATATTGAAGAGAATATTTTCGAGAACCGTTTTCGAATTGCAGAACCCTTAAACCTTATGGGTGCACAGATTGTCTTAAAAGACGGACAGCACGCGGTGATCACCGGAGTGGAACACCTTCATGGAGAGCAACTGGACGCCTGTGAACTTCGCGGTGGGGCAGCACTGGTTTTAGCAGGACTTGCGGCGGAGGGTGAGAGCTTCGTGACGGGACAACATTTTATAGAACGCGGATATGAAAATATCTGCAGAGATTTCAGAGAATTAGGAGCACGTATTACCAGTGTATAGAGACCGAAGTACCGTTATCAGAAAAATAGTGATCATAAGCGCTTTGCTGCTAATACTGGGCGGAGGCATTTTCGCATTGCACTCCGTATATACAGTCCGTACTGTATATGTGGAGGGCAATGTGCATTATACAGAGGATGAGATCAAAAAGATCGTGATGTCGGGACCGCTGGGGAATAATTCCCTGTATCTGTCGCTGAAGTACCGTGACAGAGGAATTCAGGATATTCCCTTTGTGGATGTCATGAACGTATCGATTCTGGCTCCGGATACCATTAAAATCACAGTGTATGAAAAGGCACTGGCAGGATACGTGAAATATCTGGATACTTATATGTATTTTGACAAGGATGGTTACGTGGTGGAGAGTTCCGGAATCCGGACCCAGGGAGTACCGCAGATCACAGGACTGACTTTTAATCATATCGTCCTGGGAGAACAGCTTCCGGTGGAGAATCCGGAAGTGTTTGCCGGGATCATGGACATGACAAAGCTTCTGAATAAATATCAGCTGACTGCGGACAAGATTTATTTTCATTCTTCCGGAGAGATCACCATCTACTTCGGACAGATCAAAGTAGCCATGGGCAGTGATAACAGCCATTTAGAGGACAAGCTGCAGCTGTTGCCGGGATTTTTGGAGCAACTGGAAGGGAAAAGCGGAACACTGCAGATGGAAAATTATGAGGAAGGAAAAGGGAAATTTACGTTCAAGCCGGATGCGTGAAACATTTGTGAAACATTTTGAAAAAATAGGTTGCTAAATTTGTAAAATGATTATATGATAGTCTATGTGAAGTTGAAAAAGGTTAAAAGGAGGAACTAACCTTGCTGGAGATTAAGACGAATGACGCGGATGTAGCTGCCAAGATCATCGTAGTCGGTGTAGGTGGCGCGGGTAACAACGCTGTAAATAGAATGATAGATGAGAAGATTGACGGAGTGGATTTTATCGGGGTGAATACCGATAAGCAGGCATTGCAGCTCTGCAAAGCTCCGAAGTTATTACAGATCGGTGAGAAGCTGACCAAGGGACTCGGTGCGGGAGCCAAGCCCGAGATCGGTGAGAAGGCAGCTGAGGAGAGTACGGAGGAGATTTCCGCAGCTCTGAAGGGTGCAGATATGGTATTCGTAACCTGTGGTATGGGTGGCGGTACCGGAACCGGAGCAGCTCCGGTGGTGGCCAAGCTGGCAAAGGAAATGGGCATTTTAACCGTCGGTGTTGTGACGAAGCCTTTCCGTTTTGAGGCAAAGGCACGTATGGTAAATGCTTTAAACGGTATCGAGCGTATCAAAGAGAACGTGGATACCCTGATTGTGATACCCAATGATAAGCTGCTGGAGATTGTGGACAGACGTACCACAATGCCGGAAGCTTTGAAGAAGGCAGATGAAGTTCTGCAGCAGGCAGTACAGGGAATCACAGATCTGATCAATGTTCCCGCTGTCATTAATCTGGACTTTGCAGATGTACAGACCGTTATGAAGGACAAGGGTATTGCTCACATCGGTATCGGTGAGGGCAAGGGCGATGATAAGGCAATGGAAGCTGTGAAGATGGCAGTAGAGAGTCCCCTTCTGGAGACTACCATTTCCGGTGCAACCCATGTCATTATCAATATCTCCGGAGATATCACTCTGGCAGATGCATCCGATGCAGCAAGCTATGTACAGGAACTGGCAGGAGATGATGTCAATATCATCTTCGGCGCTATGTACGATGAGTCCAAGTCCGATAGCTGTACGATCACCGTGATCGCTACCGGTCTGGAAGATAAGGCCAACAATGTGGTACAGAATCGTCTGGGCGGCGGTGTTGCTTTCAGACAGCCTGCTTCCCATATGACTCCCAGTTCTCTGAAGGGAATGAATATACAGTCTACCGCTCCTACGACATCCCAGGGACAGGGAGGACAGGCTCCGAGACCCATACAGCCAGTGCCCGGTATTCATAAGCCTACAGATATCAGAAGCTCTGTAGAAGAGAAATCTCTGAAGATTCCTGATTTCCTGCAGAAAAAGTAACAGAGAACATTTTATATCGGAAATCGAATAACGTTAAGAAAGCCACAGCACAATCAATGTGTTGTGGCTTGTTTTACATATAAATAATTATTCCTTTTTGTTCCGCGCGTTATGTGCGGAGACAATTTTCTCTCCAATGACGAAGAACGCACCGATCGCACAAGGTAACAGCATGGTGGCGAACCGGTAGAGAAGCACGGCAGACAGGGCTTTGGCCTCCGGCAGGAGACGCCGGAACAGCAATGTAAAGACAGCTTCTACGGATCCGATCCCCGCCGGGGTGGGGATGACACCCGCCAGCGACTGGCTGAGAGAGGTCAGAGCAAAACATTGCAGGAAAGAAAAAGGCAGATCGCCGTATCCTCCCCCAAGAGAATTGCAGAACACGATCCAGGGGATGATATACCAGGTAGTGAACTTTAATACATTGCACAGGAACAGGCGAAGCAACAATATTGGATCCTGTAACAGAGACCGGCTTTCCGCCTGTAGCAGGGCAAGCTTATGCCCGGCACCGGTGAGTTTTTCCTCCCAGGAGGGATGCTTTGCACGGAACCGGTTGGCCAGCAGATTACAGGCAGTCTGCATCCAGGGTACGGTAGCGACAGCTAACAGAACTCCTGCAATCACACAGACTCCTGCAAATCCCAGCAGGATATAACATTGATAATCGGCAAATGAAGCATGAATAAATCCATAGGTTGCCAAAAACAATAGCAGACTATAGACTGCCATAGAGACCTTGTGGACAATATATTGGAAAAAGTACATGCCGGTGGCATTGGGAACCGGGATACCGGCTTTGTTCAGGTAATAGATTCCTGCGATGCCGGAACCGCTGCCCAGAGTGGCTGTCTTATAGAAAGAGCAGTAGAAAGCATTACAGAATCCCTTCCGGCGGGGATATTCCGGGTGTGTTTTATGCACAATCAGCCAGGTGATGTGCCCTTCACAGAGATGATAGACGACTACACTGAGGAACAGGACCAGGATGACCTGCGGGGAGACTTTGGAAAGCTCTGTGATCATATCTTCCATGGAATCCTTGAAGCTATAATACAGAATGCCCAGCAACAGGCAGACAAACAGTAATTTCAAAAGATATTTCAATATAGGGCTCAACACTTTACCCGAATCATGACGCATCATCGCTCCCTCCTTTATCATAGTCTCATTGTCTCTCTTTTTAGGGAGAAGGAAAAGAAACAAATCTGAGAAAACGTAGCCTTTTTCACGCTGAAGTTTATTCTTTTTTTAGAATAAGGTAACAGATTAAATATTGATTGTCCGGCACAAAATAGCTATGATTGTTTTATTACAACAGTTTTAGACCATCTTACAAGAATGAGGAAGGAATCCTATATGCAGGAAGTAAAACAACCTAATAAAAAACCGTTTATCTTTTACTATCTGATCGCGTTGGTGGCAATCATGCTGATCAACAGTCTTCTGGTACCGCAGATCGTACAGCGGGCAGTGAAGGAAGTGG
>ENA-UOJH01002817-UOJH01002817.1-human-gut-metagenome-genome-assembly--contig:-C148-NODE-2817-length-10379-cov-4.221426_pt1 | contig 10379 bp, 10 predicted proteins | sample MGYA00242345_ERZ723892 | MGnify/ENA metagenome assembly ERZ723892 | reverse complement strand
TTTCGCGAGATGCGAGAGCGCGAGGGCGGCGCCTGGGTCTTCACGTCGGCCACGCTTTCGAGCGCGGGCAGGTTCGACCTCTTCAAGCAGAGGCTCGGCATCGGCGAATGCGTCGAGCGCACGTGGGAGAGCCCCTTCAACTACTGGGAACAGGGGTGCTTCTATCTGCCGCAGATGCCGCCGCCCGCGAACAACACGGCGGTGCACACGCACAACGTCATTGAAAAGGTCTGGCCGCTCATCAACGCGGCGGGCGGACGCACGTTCGTTCTCTGCACGTCGCTCGCGGCCGTGAGGGCCGCGGCGGACGAGCTTCAGGCGAGGCTCGAGGCCAACGGGAATCCCTATCCGCTCTTCGTTCAGGGCGACGGTCCCAAAATGCGCCTCATCGAAGAGTTCAGGGCGCACGGCAACGCCGTGCTTGTGGGCTCGATGAGCTTCTGGGAGGGGGTCGACGTCAAGGGTGAGGCGCTTTCGCTCGTCGTGATCGACAAGATTCCCTTCGCGCCGCCCAACGATCCCGTGATGATGGCGCGAAGTCGCGCCGTCGAGGCTTCGGGCAGGCGTCCCTTCGACGAGATCACGCTGCCCGAGGCGGTCATCACGCTCAAGCAGGGTGCGGGACGCCTCATCCGCTCGGAAGGCGACAGGGGCATGCTCGTCATCTGCGACCCTCGCATCCTCAACAAGGGCTACGGCAAGGTCGTGCGCGACAGCCTGCCCGACTTCTACTGCACGCGCAGGGAGGAGAAGGCGCTAGAGTTCTTCCTCAATCCCGAGCGCTTCAGAGAAGGTCTTTACCGAGGCTGAGCGTCGCGGACGAACTTCGCAACCGTCTCGACGTGGAGTGCGCCCGGGAAGAGGTCCACGGGCGCGAGCCTCTCGATGCGCCAGCCGAGCTCGATGAACTTTGCCGCATCGCGCGCGAAGGTCTTCGGGTTGCAGGAGACGTAGACGAATCGCGTGAGCGGCAGGGCCGTCAGCATGGCGGGCACCGTCTCCTCGAGCCCCTTGAAGGCGGGGTCGAGAATGGCCGCGGCGGGCCTGATGCCCGAGGCGATGAGACGGGGCAGCTCGTCCTCGACCGCACCCGCGTGGAAGACGGCGTTTTCGATGCCGTTTCGCTTGGCGTTGAGTTTGGCGCGCTCGATCGAGGCGGCGACGATGTCGACGCCCACGGCCTTCGCGCAGGTGCGGGCGGCAAGGAGCGTCATCGTGCCCACGCCGCAGTAGAGGTCGAGCAGGACCTCGTCCTTTTCGGGCGCAACCCACTCAAGCGCCATGGTGTAGAGCCTCTCCGTCTGTCCCGGATTGACCTGCAGGAAGGTTTCGGGACGCACCGCAAAGCGCAGCCCCCCGATCGTCGTTTCGATGCCGTCCGTGCCCGCAACGTGCAGGCTGTGGCGTCCGAGCACCGCATTGCCGGGCGTCGGGTGCAGGTTGAGGAAGACGCTCGTGATGCCTTCCTCCATGAGCTTCTTCGCAAGCTTCCCGACAAAGATCCTGACTTCGGGCGTCTCGCCGTGCACGCAGAGCGTGAAGAGGCGCTGCGGCTTCTCTGAATCCACGCCGTCCCTCATGACGATCGTGCGCACGTCGCCCTCGCGGTGCGATTCGTTCCAGGGAGAGAGGTCCGAGAGCGAGAGCATGCGGGCCGCGGTTTCGGCGGCCTTGGCCATCCACTCGGGCGTCTGCGGGCAGAAGCAGGATTCGGGTACGGGAAAGTGCGAGCCCTGAGCATACATCGCGAAGTACCAGCGTCCCTCGGGATCGACGCCCGGATAGAGCACGGCCTTGTTGCGAAAGCCCTGCGTGAACGCCTCGGCGTCGTGCGGCGCCTCGACGAGGGGCAGGGGCTCGGGGGCTTCGACGCCCGATTCGGCGAGCGCCCTTTCGAGCAGTCCGCGCTTGACGACGGCCTGGCCCTCTGGAGTGAGGCTGCCGAGCGCGCAGCCGCCGCAGGCGGGCCTGGCCACATGGGCGGGACACGGGGAGGCGGCCCACCAGGGGCTCTTCCGGGTGATCTTCACGTACTGGGCGACGCTCGATCGCGTGCCGCGTGCGGGCGGATCGACCTCCGCGGTGACCTCGTCGCCGGGGAGCGCCCCCGGCACGAAGACGCGGAGTCCGTCCTCGTAGGCGATGCCTGCGCCCGTCGAGGCGATGTCGGTGATGGTGAGATGCCTGGTCGTCATCGGAGGAGAATGCGTTGTCAGAAGAAGAATTCGGGGAACTTCGGAGCCTCGCAGGCGGGGCGGATGCGCTCGCGCACCTGGGCCATGGCGGCTCGGACGGGCTCGGGGAAGTTGCGGTGGCTGTCGGGGCAGGCGTCGATGCAGGCGCGGCAGCCGATGCACTGCGAGGGATCCTTCACGCGCATGCTGAAGGGATCGATGATGTCCATCGGGCAGACCTCGGCACAGCGGCCGCACATGCGGCAGACAGGGTCGGGCATGGGCACGAAGCCGGTCTTCGGATAGGGACGGAGCTCCCCTTCGCCCGGAAATTCGGGGGCGAACCTCGCCGTGCCGTCCCTGAGCGCCTCGAACACCCTGCGTGCGAAGTCGCCCGCTGAGAAGCGGTCGGCTTCGTTGGGACGGCCTGCACCGAACTCGGGGAACTGGCTGTGCTCGACGGGGAAGGCCGCGCCTGCGGGCACGACGAAGCCCGCGGCGCGAAGCACGGCTGCGAGCTCGCGGAGCGTGTCCTCATGCGCGCGGCAGCCGTAGGCGGCGACGGGCACTGCAGCCGCACCGTTGCCCGTCCACTTGGCGAGGGACTGCATCGGAAGGGGCACGCGGCCGAAGTAGACGGGTACGCCCAGAAAGACGAGATCGCCTTTGCCGAAGGTGCGGGCCTCCTCGCGTTCCCAGCGGTCGGTGAGGTCGAGCTCCTCGACGGGAAGGGCGGTGCCTGCAAGGCCCTGGGCGATCATGCTCATAAGGCGGCGGGTGCGGCCCGTCGGGGAGAAACGGGCGACGATGATGCGGTTGGGGGACATGGTTCTGATTCCTCTGCGTGAGGCTCCCGCACAGGGGGCGAGAGCCGGCGTCCGTCCCGTGGTGCGAAGGATCAGAGGACGAGAAGCGCCGTACTGCACACAATGATAGCCAAGACGGCGGGTGCGCACGCACGGAGAAGTCCCGAGGTGAGGCCTTTGCGGAAGGCGATGGCCTCGTCGGGCGGCAGACCTGCCGAACGGGCTGAAAGCTCCTGCCGGAGTACGAGGAGGACCATGAGATAGAGGGCGCCGAGGACGATGACGATGCTCGCGGCGTTTCGAAGTGAGGAGGCCCCGTCGACGACGAGGCCCGAAATCATGGCGGCGCCGAGCGCGAGGCACAGGGTGCCGATCCAGAGCGACCTGTGTGCGCGGTACTCCTGTGCGAGTACCGCGTACACGAGGCGGCGTGCGGAATCCTCGGTCATCAGAGGCTGCCGCCGGCGACGACAAGCACGAAGAGCGGGCTGACGACGCCGATCATGATGCGGATGAACCAGAGGCCTGACTCGGAGACGGGGCGGGCGGCCGTGAGCTCGCGCTTCATCGTGGGCCATGCCACCCAGGCGGCAGCGATGGCGATGCCGAAGGTTGAGAGCGGCATGCCGACGTTGGACGTGACGTAGTCGAGGATGTCGAAGATCGTCCTGTTGAAGAACTTGACGTCGCTCCAGACGCCGAAGGAGAGTGTGGAGGCAAGGCCCACGACCGTGCAGCTCGCGACGGTGAGCAGGATGGCCGGCGTGCGGCGCATGTTGAACTGGCGGGTGAGGAGCGCCGTACAGGCTTCGAGCATCGAGACGGACGAGGTGAGGGCCGCAACGACGAGACAGACGTAGAACATGACGGCGAAGAGCTGGCCGAGCGGCATCTTCGAGAAGACGGCGGGCATCGTCACGAAGGTGAGGCCGGGGCCGGCGCTCGGGTCAAGACCGAAGGCGAAGACGGCGGGGAGCACCATCAGACCGCCGAGAATCGAGGACATGATGGCGAGGACGGCGACCCATCCCACTGCGCCCGGAAGGTCGGCCTTGGGACTCAGGTAGGAGCCGTAGGTGATCATCGTGCCGGCGCCGAGCGAGAGCGAGAAGAAGCAGAAGCCCATCGCGTTGAAGAGCGCGGAGGCGTTGAAGTCCTCCCAGCGGGGCGCGAAGAGGTACTCGAGGCCGGCGAGGCCGCCAGGCAGCGTGAGGCCGCGCACGATGATGATGAGCATCAGGATGAAGAGCGCGGGCATGAGCACCTTGGCGACGCGTTCGATGCCGCCCTGAATGCCGCGGAGCACGACGACGGACGTGATGCCGAGGAAGATCATCATGTAGAGGAAGCTCATCGAACCGTCGGAGACGAAGGCGCCGAAGTGCGTGCCGAGGAGTTCGGGATCGCTGATGAGGCCGCGGCCGATGACGGCGACGACCTAGTACTTGCTGCACCAGCCGCCCACGCCCGAGTAAACCGAGAGGATCAGGAAGACCGTGACGACGCCTACGCCGCCGAAGAAGCCCCAGCCCCTGCCGCAGACCTTGGTGAGCGAGGCCATCGGGCCCTCGCGTCCGGCGCGGCCCATGGCGAATTCGGCCACGAGCAGCGAGATGCCGACGGTGAAGGTGAAGAAGATGTAGGGCAGCATGAAGACGGAGCCGCCGTTCGTGCCCGCCATGTACGGGAACTTCCAGATGGCGCCGAGGCCGACGGCCGAGCCTGCGCTTGCAAGAATGAAGCCGAGGCGGGAGCCCCAGCTTGTGGTGGTTTGGTTTTCAGACATTGGGTTGGACTCCGATCTTGTGCTTTTTGCCCGCCGTTCGCATCGGGTGGCCTGACGGCGGGGAATTTATTGGAATGAGGTCAAATGGACTCAGAAGACGCCGAGGCCCTTGAGCATCACGACGAGGATGAGGATCGGTGCGAAGATGCCGGCCATCACGCGGTAGCTCTTGAGGAAGAAGCCGGAGACGGGCTTGACGAGCGAGAGCTGGTTCACGGTCGTGGGCCAGGCGAGCCAGGCCGTGACGATGGCGATGCCGATCACGCCGATCGGCATGCCGATGTTGGACGTGAGGTAGTCGAAGAAGTCGAAGAAGCTCTTGCCGAAGATCGTCACGTGCGAGAGCGTGCCGAAGCTGAGCGCGCAGAGCGTGCCGAGAACGGCGAGGATCGAGCCCGTGATCGTGACGCCGGCGGGGCGGCTGATGTTGAACTCGTCGTGGAGGAACTGCACGGACATCTCCAGAATCGAGATCGAGGACGTGAGGGCCGCAACGAAGAGGCACACGTAGAAGGTGATCGCGAAGAAGTGGCCGAACGGGAGCTGCGCGAAGACGGCGGGCATCGTCGCGAAGGTGAGGCCGGGGCCAGCGTCGGGCGAGAGGCCGAAGGCGAAGACGGCGGGCATGATCATCAGACCGCCGAGAATGGCCGAGAGAATCGCGAGGAAGACGATCCAGGAGACGGACGACGGAAGGTGAACGCGGTCGCTGAGGTAGCTGCCGTAGTTCATCTGGGAGCCCGAGCCCACGGAGAGCGAGAAGAAGGCGAAGCCCATCGCGTTGAGCAGCGACTCGCCCGTGAAGGCGGAGAGGTCGGGCTTGAAGAGGAATTCGACTCCCTTCATGGCGCCGGGGAGCATGAGGCCGCGCACGATGAGGATGAGCATCATGAAGAAGAGGAGCGGCATCAGGACCTTGGAGACGCGCTCGATGCCCTTTTCAACGCCGAAGTAGACGACGAAGGCGGTGGCGCCGAGGAAGGTGAGGTGCGAGAGCACGGGGGCGACGTCGGAGGAGGCGAAGGACTCGAAGGCGCCGCGCATCATGGACGGATCGTTGATGATGCCGTTGCCCATGAAGGCCTGAATCATGTAGTAGACGCACCAGCCGCCCACCACGGAGTAGAAGGCGAGCACGAGGAAGCCCGTGAGCACGGAGATGTATCCGATGATGCCCGTGAAGGGGCCGCCGAGCCTTCGGAAGGCGCCTGCGGCGCCTGCGCGTACCGAGCGGCCCATGCACATCTCGCCGATGAGAAGCGTGAGGCCGATCGTCACGGTGAAGAAGATGTAGGGGAGCATGAAGATGGAGCCGCCGTTCGTGCCAGCCATGTAAGGAAACTTCCAAATGGCACCGAGACCGACGGCGGAGCCTGCGCTCGCGAGAATAAACCCCAGGCGGGACCCCCATACTGAACGTTCTGTCATTTTTTTGCTTGTATTTCTAATGGTCAAGGCGGTTCGGCTTTCTGGAGCCGGACCGCCGCGGGTTGTGTTTGGGTGCGGTGTCGCCGCGGGCCGTCAGACAAGGCCCGAGACGAGCACTACAAGCACGAGGACCGGAGTGAAGCCGATCATCATGAGGCGGAGGAACTTCACGGCGCCCTCGGAGAGAGAGGTGTTTCGCGTGATGTTCTCGCGGATCTGCGGCCAGCATCTGACGCCTGCGAGCCACAGGATGATCAGGCCGCCCACGGGCAGGGAGATGTTGCTCGTGAAGAAGTCGAAGAGGTCGAAGATCGTCTTGCCGCCGAAGAAGGTGACGTCGGAGAGCTTGCCGAACGAGAGGCAGGGCAGGGCGCCGACGACGGCGAGCGCGAGCGTGGAGAGCATGGCCGCGCCCGCACGCTTCATCTTGTGCTCGTCGACGAGGAAGGCGACGACGATCTCGATCATCGAGACGGACGACGTGATGGCCGCCACCGCGATGCACAGGTAGAAGATCACGGCGAAGACCTGACCGAACGGAAGCTGCGCGAAGACGGCGGGCATCGTGATGAAGGTGAGGCCGGGACCTGCGGACGGGTCGAGTCCGAAGGCGAAGACGCTCGGCATGATCATCAGGCCGCCGAGAATGGAGGCGATGACCGCAAGGAACGTGATCCAGAGGCAGCCGTTGACGAGGTTCGAGTTCTGATCAAGGTACGAGCCGTAGGTGAGCATGCACCCGCAACCCACGCACAGCGAGAAGAAAGTGAAGCCCATGGCCTGCAGCAGGGCGCTCCAGGTGAAGGCGTCGGGATCGAACTTGAAGAGGAACTCAAGGCCGCCTATGGCGCCGGGGAGCATCAGGCCGCGCACGATGAGCACGAGCATCATCACGAAGAGGAGCGGCATCAGGAACTTGGAGATGCGCTCGATGCCCTTCGTGACGTCGAGCGCCACGATGAGGCCGTTGAGCAGCAGGAAGAGCCACTGGAAGCCGAGTGCCTGGACGGGATCGGAGACGAAGCTGCCGAAGTGCTTGCCGAGCTCGGCCTGGTCGGTGATGAGGCCCGAGCCCGTGGCCGCTTCGGCGAAGTAGGCGAGCGTCCACCCTCCGATGGCCGAATAGAAGCACAGGACGAGGAAGCCCGTGAGAACGCCGAGATAGCCTGCGGGCACCCAGGCGCGGCCCGCGAGGTTGCGGTAGGCCGTCACGATGCCGCCGCGGCCCGCACGGCCGAGCGCCACTTCGGCGATCAGCAGGGCGGCGCCCACGGCGAAGGTCATGAGGATGTAGGGGAAGAGAAAGGCGCTGCCGCCGTTCGTGCCCGCCATGTAGGGGAACTTCCAGATGGCCCCCAGCCCCACGGCAGCACCGGCGCTGGCGAGCACGAAGCCGATTCGGCTCGTCCAGGTCTTTCGCTGTTCTCCGGACATAAATACACTCCTTGATCCGCAGTCCGCCCCACCGGGAGGCGCGCGGAAGGCAGAGGCGGTCTTGATGCCGCCTGATTGACTCTTTTATGCGACAGGTCCTTCGGAAGCGGTGTCCCGGTTGCAGTTTGCTCATGAGGCTTCTGCTGCTTTTTTGGGCGGACGACGCGCGTGAGGACTTTGCCTGACTGTAAGAATCGTAACAGGTCGGACGGGTTTGCAACTAGGGAAAAAGGCTAAGGTGTCGCCGATGGGATCAAACGGCGGGCAGAGAAAGCGGCGTTTTCGGAGCGGCGCAGGCTCGAAAAACGCAGGGCGCGGGCGCGCCCTTCAGGTCCGCAGGCGGAAAAACCGGGGATGCTCCTCAATAAATCGTTGCAAACGTGCCTGCGAAAGGGTATCGCTGGAACTCATAATGAAAGAAACGGCATTCGCTGCCGTGACTCAACAAGGAGAACCTCGAATGAAGAAGACCGTTCTTGCCCTCAGCGCAGCCGCCGTCTGCGTCGCATCAGCCGCGCCCGTCCTCGCCGAAGGGCAGAATCCGATGACGGCGCCCGTCCAGATCTCGATGCAGGGCGAGGCGAGCATGACCGTCGCCAACGACGAGGCCGTCATTCTCTTTTCGGCCGAAAGCCGCAGGCCCGATGCGGTCTCGGCCTCGAACGATGCGGCCAAGCGCGGCAACGCGGCGATCGAGGCGCTCAAGCGCTTCAGCGACAAGATCGACGTCGGGACGACGGGGCTCTCGACCAATCCCGTCTATACCCGTGCCAAGGAAGGCGAGGTTTCCGAGATCGGAGCCTGGGAGGCCCGCGAGACCCTGCGCGTTACGGTGCGTGACGTGAGCGTCGTCTCGGACGTGCTCGCCGCCGTCGTCGGCCACATGAACTACGAGGGCATCACCTTCCGCGTCTCCGACAAGGCCGAGCGCGCCCAGCGAGACGAGCTCCTCAAGGCCGCCGTAGCCGATGCGCTCCGGCAGGCGGGAATCGTTGCTGAGTCGATCGGCCGCAAGTCCTCCGACGTGAGCGTCGCCTCGGTGCGCATCGGGTCGCACAGCGCGGGCGGCCCTCGCTACTACGCGGCCCCCATGATGAAGGCCGAGCGCGCCTCGGCAAACGTTGCGCCTGCAGTGAGCGCAGGCACGACCGAGGTATCGCTCACCGTGACGGTCGAGGCCCGGCTGCCCCGCTGAGCCGGGTTCGTCTCAAGCCCCTGAATCTCCGTGCCGGACGCCCGAAGGGGCGGCCGGCGCCTTCGTTCAGCCGAAATCCGCGCACAAGGCGGCTTTTTTCATTAAAATGGGCGCACTTTCCACAAGCTCTCTCCGGAGATCGAATTGAACTCGCGAATCTATCCGCATCCCTTCTTCGCCCGTGAAGGGCGCCCCTTCATCATCGGCACGTTCGCCGTCACGGCCGTGCTCTGGCTTCTCGACTGGAACTTCCTCGCCTTCCTCTCGCTCGTCCTCTTTGTCTTTTGCGTTCAGTTCTTCCGCGATCCGGCCCGTGAACTTCCCACCGATCCGAAGGCCGTGCTGAGCCCGGTCGACGGCCGCGTCTGCAAGGTCCAGAAAGCTCAGGATCCTCTTACCGGCGAGGATGCGATGATGATTTCGATCTTCATGAACGTCTTCAACGTCCACAGCCAGAAGTCCCCCGTCGCTGGTCGCGTCGAGGAGATCGTCTACAAGCCCGGTCTCTTCCTCAACGCCGATCTTGACAAGGCTTCGACTCATAACGAGCGCAACGCCGTTCGCGTCACGACTGACGAGGGGCGAAGCGTAACCTTCGTCCAAGTGGCCGGCCTTGTTGCCCGTCGCATCCTCTGCTATGCCAAGGTGGGCGAACGTCTCGAAAAGGGCGAGCGTTATGGCTTCATCCGTTTCGGCTCTCGCGTTGACGTCTATCTGCCGCTCGACGCCGAGATCACCGTTTCGATCGGAGACAAGGTCACCGGCGTGATGTCCACGATCGCGCGTCTCTGATCAGTCAGGAATGTGAACCACTGACAACCGTCCAAAAGAGCCTGTTCGACTGCGAACGGGCTCTTTTGGTTTGCTTGGCATGGGCACACCCAATGAGCACGAACACCAAACGCAATTCTCGTAAGAAGTCCACCAATCCCCTCGATAACCACATCGAACAGTACGTTTCCGAGCTTCGAACATCGGGCCGCTCCCTGGGTCCCGAAGCCTTCTCCGAGGCCGTACGTACCTTCTCCCAGCGCTTTGTCGAAGCCATGTTGCAGGGAGAAATGGATGCACATCTCACCGGCTGTCAGCCCACCGAAGCGCCTCCTGAAGAAGTTGATGCTGACGAGCTTCTCCAGGTCCCCAACAAGCGCAACGGCTTTAGCCACAAGACCCTCAAGACCGAGTATGGTCCTCTGCCACTGAGCGTTCTGCGCGATCGCAAAAACACTTTCGACCCAATCATCGTGCCCAAGCACAGCCGGTCGTTCGGCAAAATGGACGAGCAGATCATCGCCATGTACGCCAGAGGCATGAGCACCCGTGACATCCAGGCTTCATCGACAATCTCTACGGTGTGGACATCAGCCCCGACTACGTCAGCAAGGTTACCGACAGGGTGCTTGAAGACGTCCAGGAGTGGCAGAATCGCCCGCTCGCAAGTGTGTATCCGGTCGCTTTCTTTGACGCCCTCCGAGTCAAAATCCGCAGTGGCGCAGCTGTAAAGAACATGGCCGTTCATCTCGGGATTGGCGTGCGAACAGACGGTACGCGTGAGG